>Ga0209589_1000022_pt1 | contig 180757 bp, 180 predicted proteins | sample CowpeawhiteBW_FD_187525 | JGI IMG/M metagenome (GOLD analysis project Ga0209589, IMG submission 187525) | Root nodule microbial communities of legume samples collected from California USA - Cow pea white BW (SPAdes) (version 2) | ecosystem: Host-associated > Plants > Roots > Nodule | place...
AAGCTGCGCAGCCCCGCCGAGCTGCGTAACCACTCTCGTCCAGTCCTCGTTCAGAAGCGATTCGTCTGCCATCCCGCCTTGGAATCACGTGTGATTCCAACACTCAAGAACAAACTTAACGCCTATGGGGAAGACCGGGTGCTGACCTCGCACCCGCGGTCTGCTGCGCGAAAAGCACGCGCAAAGGAGACCGCACAGCAGCATACAGGTGGTGCCAATCACTCGGCCTTCCCTGCGCGATGGTCGGACGGCTTATGCCGCGCTCTCCCGGGAGCCGAATTCCTTCTGGCCTCCCTCACGCTCGCGAAAGTCACCGGCCATCGCGCCGGTTGACGCGACTGCCGCATCCGCAAGCGCTTGACCGTAGCAACGACGGCCAGGACCACACGGTTTTGCCGTACGCACGGTTCGCTTGTTCGCCACAGGGTCCGATGGCGTTGTGCACGTTGCCATCGAAGTATGACGAGACCAACCTGACAGCGCCGTTCGTCCGCACGATGCCTTGGGGCTCACGGAGAGCAATCCGCCCTGCCCCTGGCTGTTCGCGCCCGACGCTGCTGCGTCCACCGCAAGCCCGGCTCGCGACAATGACGACCACATGATCGCCCCTCGAGAATGAGCCGGGATGCGCGAACACATAAGACAAATCCGAATTTCGGTAAAGTGGAATATTTTCGCGCCGGTGGATTGACGGCCGGGCGACACAGGCAACGATGGCGTAGAACTCGCTGAAGCCGATCGTCTGGTTCACGAGCCAGGCGCCGGTGACGACGAGCAGCGACCACTGAGCTTGAGGTCGATCGTGCCATTCGCAGGGATTGGCTTCTGCGTTCCCGCCTGATCGTTGTCCATGCGGCGCTCGCACCAAAAGCGGGCGATGGCGTCGAATACAAGGTAATTCTGCCAGATGTTCCAGGTGACGCCTGCACTTGCGGTGTAGCGCGACACCAGCGGCAAGCCGTTGCCTGCCCAGATGCCTTCGCGGAAGACAGCTCGCATATAGGCCACGCCGGAACGCACCAGCAGTGCATCGTTGATGCGATAGGAGACACTGGTCTCCGAGCCACAACGGCGGGCCGGATCGAGATTGGTGTTGTAGAACAGGATCGGATTGACATGGATCTCGTTGGCGAGGTCCATCAGATAGAGACTGCTCTGCATGTGCAGTCCGCCCGTTCTGATCCACAGCCCGCCCTCGACGTCCCGAGGCGCCGCCAGCCGCTCAGGTCCGCCCGCGCAAACGCTGGGCCCGGGCCCAGGCGACAGCGACATCGTGTGGCGGGACATCGACGCGTTTGACAGGCGTCAATTCGCCGGACGCGGAGACGATCGCGGTCTCCTCGCGGCGGCAGCGCGTGCAGACAAAGCGGACCTCGTGTGGGGACGCAGACCAGCTCGTCCGCTTCACATTGGCCGCCATCGGCCAGGCATCGCAATGCGAGCACGACACCAGAAATCGACCTGGATCGAGCATACCCATTCCATCGGACTCCGCGCCTGCCCGCCCCATTCAATGATTAATTCATGTGAATCGTTCCGGTGTCCAAGCACCGCCAGCCTTTGACCTCGGGTCGCTATCGGTTCCCGCATCCGCAAGCGTCAAGTCTCGTGGGCGAGTGGCGCTGCGACTTCAGCAACCTCTTCGCGCGGTTGCGATCCCTGCAAAGCAGGTGGTTCCGCTCAGCGAGCTCCCTTGAGGGTGCAGGAGGTCGTGCAGGTGACCGTCGTGCCGCGGTCGCACGCTTTGCAGGCGCTGACGCACTGGTTCATGTCGCGTGGATTGTAACTGTAGTTCCGCATCGGACAGGTCGAATTCGTCGTGCCGGTGATGTCCTGCTCCTGATCGCAGGCCGCCGTCATGAGCGCAAATATGACCACTGCAACGAGGCGCATGGGATTGCCCTATCAGGCATGGCAATGACACTCGCGAGGCACGCTGCATTGCAGCGAGCCCCGGCCTTCCCACCACGAGCCGTCGCCGATTCAGCGACGCCCGCATGCTTCAAGGATGCGCGCCAAACGTTAAGAACGGATTGCAGACGGCTTAGGCCGCAGCCCTGGTCGCGATCGCTTGCCGCATATCTCCCGCCAGCTGGCGGTACTGCTCCGCGAGCCTCAAATAGAACTCGCGCTTGGTGCTGTCGGTAGCGAGCTTGGCAATCAGCTCGCATTCGGCGGTGAGCGTCTCGAACCGTTCGAGCCTGTCCTCGAGATGTGTCATCGGCGTGTCCCCATAAGACGCCTGAGGGACGTCAAACCTAAGCCCGGGAAATAGGTCACGGCGAACATCGTTATGAAGTAGCATCTTTTTTTCCGGCCCGGCATGCCGGACCGGAGGCGCGGCTATTTCTGCTCCAGCCGCCAGGCGCCATCCCAATTGGCATCCGGCGGATTGGCCGCAAACCGGGTGATGCGGCCGAGCATCGCGCGCGACGGGCCATCACCAGGCACCGCCTCGAGTACCGCGTTGAAGGCGGCACGGGCTTCGTCGAAGCGCCGGGCACGATAGGCGGCGAGACCTTTGGCATAGTGCCTGCGCAGGCTCACTTGCGCATCGGTAAGCGCGCCCGGTTTCGCCATCACCTCGAAGATCGCCTGCGGCGCGCTTTGACCCGCGACCGCCAGACGATCGATCTCGCGCAATTCGAGCCGCGATCCAATCGCATCCGCAGTCGGCTGCGAGATCAGGATGCGGGTGCCGTAGACCTTGTTGACTGCCTCGAGCCGCGCGGCGAGATTCACGGCGTCGCCCATCACGGTGAAGCTCATCATCAGCTCGGAGCCGATGCTGCCGGTCAGGACCTCGCCAGTAGCGATGCCGATGCGCAGATCGCACGGCGCCGGCATGGCGCGGATGCCGAGCAGATCCGGCAGCTGCTTCTGCAGCGCGGGCACCTGGTCGGCCATCTCGACGGCGGCAAGGCCGGCGAGCAGCGCCTGCTCGTCCTCCTCGATGAAGGGCGGGCCCCAATAGGACATGATGGCGTCGCCGATATATTTGTCGATGACGCCGCGATTGCTCCTGATGGGAGCGGACATCACGGTGAAATAGTGGTTCATCACCTTGACGAGGCCGCGCGGGGTCATGCCCTCGCTCATCGAGGTGAAGCCGCTCATGTCGCAGAACATGATGGTCATCACCCGGCGCTCACCGTCGATGGCGACCTCCGGCCGGTCGATCAGACCCTGCACCACCTTCGGGTCGATGTAGCGACCGAAGGTCTCGCGGATACGCTCGTTGCGGCGCAGCTGCTCGATCATGCGGTTGAAGGCCGCGGCGAGCTCGCCGATCTCGTCCTGCGTCGAGACGGTGATGGGCTTGTCGAACCGGCCCGCCTCGACCTCGCGGGTGCCGGCCAGCAGCAGCCGTACCGGGCGCGTGATGCCGCTGCTCACCAGCAGCGCAAAGACAAATCCGACGATCGCCGCGAGCAAGGTCACGATGCCCGAGACGATGATCGCCTGATGCTGGCGGCTGATCACCTGCGATGTCGAGAAGAAGACCTGCGTCAGCATGTCGGAGCGGATCGCATCGATCTTCCGGTTGAACTGGTCGCGCAGCACGTCGATGTGCTCCAGCGTGCCGCGGGCCTCGGTCATCTGCCTCGCGTCGACCTGCTTGAGGAGCTTCGCATGGTCCTCACTCAGGTCGCGGCGCAACTCAGCGACGGCGGTCTCGATGCGGATATCGATACGCCCCAGCGCAGCATTGTCGGAATACGTCCTGGGGTCGTCGATGATCGCGTTGATCAGCTTGCGCGCGGCCTCCGCCTCCTCCTCGATCTTGCGGTCCGAGACCTCGAAATCGCGAAGGCGCGCCGCGTAGGCCTCCTCGTCCGACGGCGCCTCCATCCTGGTCATGATCATCCGCCGCAACGCCAGCCCCCGCTCGAGCGAGCGAATATTGGCACGCGCCAGATGGCTGTAGGCCGGGATGTAACGGTTGGTGAGCTCGGCCAGGATAACGCCGACCTGGCTCGACATCACCATCGACAGGACCGAGGTGACCAGCATCAGGACGATCAATCCGAGGGCGATGCCGACGATCTTGCGCCGGATCGACTGGTTGAAAATCGGCATAGGCGCGGAGGCCAAAAGGACGAGCGAGGGAACTCATACACGGATTTAGCTGTGGGAACACGCGCAATCTGCGCCGTCCAGACGGCCCGCCCAATCGTTAACGAAGATTAAAGATGCCACCCTCTTCCGCCATTTCGGAAGTTCCCCAGTTCCAATCCGTATTTTGCCGCATTGTTGCGACAGCTTGAGGATGCGACACGATGCTGATGCATCGTTGGATGCCTTGATTCGCAAGCCGCATGTCGTCGCGGACCTTGGTTTGTAGTGGTTTCGCAGGGGGACCATCGAATGAACCAGTGCCTACGCTCGCTCGCGTGTGTCGTTGCCGTGGCCGCGATGGCCTTCCTTCCTACTCAACTGGCGGCGAAGAGCAGTCAAAAATCCTCCGCGCCGAAGAAGGCGCATGAGGCGAAAGCCGGCAAGCACCGCCATGCCTCCGACGGCAAAGCGCGACGCGGCAAGCACGCCGAGGCCAAGCGCAAGCCGAAAAAGACGGTCGACGAGCCCGCGGACAAGCCGGCAGCGCCGCCGCTGACCGGCGATCTCGCCGCGCTGAAGGATGCCATCGATCTCGCGCGCAAGGGCAAGACGGATGACGCGAGCGCAGCGCGCGACCGCATCGCCGACCCCGCCGGACAGAAGCTCGCCGACTGGTTCATGCTGCGCCATTCCGAGAGCACCGCGAATTTCAAGCGTTACGCCGCCTTCCTCGCCGCCAATCCGGACTGGCCAAGCAGCGCGCTCTTGCGCCGGCGCGCGGAGGCGCGGCTGTGGCAGGAGAAGCTTGACGCCGCCACCGTGCACAAGTTCACGATGGACCGGCCGACCAGCGCCAAGGGCAAGTTCGCACTCGCTCGCGTGCTGCTCACCGAAGGCGAGACCGACAGGGCTGCACGGCTCGTGCGCGACGCCTGGCGCATGGACGAATTATCGGAGCGCAGCGAGGAGGACGCCTACGAGGCGTTCCGCGATCTCCTCACGGCGGACGATCATCGGGCCCGCATGGACAAGCGTCTCGGCGCCAAGGACTATGCCGGCGCCAGGCGCGCGGCCAAACGGCTCGGTGAGGATGCGCTCGCGATCGTCAAGGCCTGCGCGGCGGTCACCGGCAAGGCGAGCAAGACCAAGGACTTTCTCGATGACGTCTCCGCCGACGCGCGCCGCGATCTCGGCTACGTGCTGTGCCGCGCTCAATGGCACCTCCAGAAGGACCGCATCGACGACGCTGCCGAGGTGATCCTCGCCGCCGCGCCCGACACCTTGGCGGCCCAGGACACCGACGCCTGGTGGCGCGAGCGTCGCCTGCTCGCGCGCAAGCTGCTCGACCAGGGCAAGTTCAAGACTGCTTATGATGTGGTGCGCACCGCCGCGGTGCCTGATAAGGAAGTCTACCGCATCGACTACCACTTCATGTGCGGCTGGATCGCGCTGCGCTATCTCGACGATCCCAAGACGGCGATGGTGCACTTCGCCGCGATCGACGAAGGTTCGGTCAATCCGATCGCGCTGTCGCGGGCCCATTACTGGCGCGGCCGCGCCGCCGAGGCCATGGGCGCGACGGCCGATGCGCGCATGAGCTATCGGGTGGCGGCGCGCTATCAGACGGCCTATTACGGCCAGCTCGCCCGCGCAAAGCTCGGCCTCGACCGGATCGAGCTGCGTCCGCCCTCGCCTGTGCTGGCCTCGGCCGATACGCAGCCAACGGACGAGCGCGTGCGCGCGGCCGACATGCTCTACGCCATCGGCGAGCGCGACGTGGCGTTCTACTACGCCGAGGATTTTGCCCAGGAGAGCACCGACGTCGTGGCGCTCGAAGCGCTCGCCGAGCTTGCCGGCCGGCGCAACGATGCGCGCGTGATGCTGGAGGTCGGCAAATCGGCGCTGGCGCGCGGGTTCGCGCTCGACCACTACGCCTTCCCGACCATCGGCATCCCCGAGCACAAGCAGGTCGCGCCCGCGATCGAGACCAGCGTGATCTATTCGGTGGCGCGCACCGAGAGCTCGTTCAATCAGCGCGACAAGTCGCCGGCCAATGCCGTCGGATTGATGCAGGTGACGCCGGAAGCCGGCCGCGACACCGCCAAACGGTTCGGCCTCACCTATGACTGGGACAGGATGGTCTCCGATCCCGTCTACAACACGCAGATGGGCGCGGCGGAGCTCAGCGCGCTTCTGTCGGAATATCGCGGCAACCAGATCATGGCCTTTGCCGGCTACAATGCCGGCCGCGGCCGGGTGCGCGAATGGGTGCAGGCGCGCGGCGATCCCAGGGATCCCAATGTCGATCCGGTCGACTGGGTCGAGCGCATTCCGCTGTCGGAGACCCGCAACTACGTCCAGCGCGTGATGGAGAACGTGCAGGTCTACCGCGCAAGGTTCGAGGGCAGCGGCTTGGTCGCCGGCAAGAGCGACCAGCGCGTGGTTACGCACGAGGCCGGTGTAACGGCACCCGCGGCTGCCGCAGCACCCGCTCCCTAGTCGGCGCCGCCGGGGCTGGACGCACCGCAAGGATAGGGTGCTGCGGCTTCCACGCGAGTGCAGCCGCGCAGCTAGGTGTCACCTCCTCCCATCGTGATCAGATCGCGACCGTCCAAATATGCGCCAGTCAAGGCTCTCGCGAAGGTCCAGGCGTTGATCGTGCAGCTCCAGCACCAGACGGCACTCAGGACCGCCAACGTCTCGATCATGTTGCCGGCTGTGAGCTCGACGTTGCCGGCAGACGGCTCGGTCCGCCGAGGCACCGACCATTGCATCAACAACGTGACGAGCTCGTCGCGCCGGTAGCAATCGTAGTCACAGTAACGGCGCTGCGTCCGCGCATGCCGGACATAGCCGGAGCGGAGCGACCGCGAGCATGTGCTGCACGTGGCCGCGTGCAACGGGGGCTCGTGATTGACCACCACGAACTTCATGACGCCGCTCTCACGCCATCTTTCGCGAGCGCTTCGCAGAACAGCGCATAGCACTGATGGTCGCAGTAAGGCAGCCGGGTCGCGATCTCGCGGAGATAGCCGCCGCTGATCGGCTCGCGGCACTGCATGCACCAGGTCTGCCGGAACGGGGTCCGGCCGTTCACGAGGACGAACGCAAATCTCATGTGGCACCTCCCAAAGCGAAGCAGTAAACGCTGTCGAGCGGAGACAGTGCGGGTGGTGGAGCGCAAAGATGGTTTCGGCCGTCCGGATTATCCCTGTTTCGCTCCACCTTTTGCGGTGGGACCAGAATGTATCTCCCGTCCTCCCGGCGCCGGGCATAGATCTGACCGTCGACGTATTTGATGTCGGTCGGATAACAGTCGGCGCTGTTGCAACAACTGAGGCTCGGATTGTCCGGCATGTGCCAGGTCGAGTAGAATTTTTCGTGCAGCGCCTGGTCCTGGGGCGGGTGCTGGCGATGAGCGGCGCCGTGTTCCGTCTCCTGTGCCTGGACCGCCGCAATGGAGCCGAGGAGAGCCATCGAGCACAAGAGCTTGCATGGGCGGTTCAACGCACGGGCTCCCGGATCAGACCTTCGGAACGACGTCAGCTCTCCAATTCAGCCTTAGGCGACCTGAGCCTGGAACAGCCACCGGCGGTCACGTTCGCGGCGTGTGCGGAAGCGATCGACGCACTTCTTGGAGCAGAGCGCGGTACGCCACGAATAGTGGCGGATCAGGCCGAACTTGCCGCCGCACACCGCACAGCCGTTGACCGAAGAGCAGCGTTCGAACTCCGATGGGCGACGCGCAGGAATTACCGATGTATCGCACATTGTTCTCTCCCTCTGTTGCTCTCGCTTTTGTCAGTTCGACCTCGCATGGGTCGTAAATTGCCGCGATCGCAGCTGCCTCTCGAGAAATGAACGGCCTCGTGCCCGGTCGCTGCAGGTCGGTGAGAGGCTTCGGCCCGTAGGTCTGAGCCCGCTACCCGTACGACCGCTGCGATTGGCTGGTCGACATTCCTGATGGTCACGAGGCTAGTCCGCCCGGCACGAAGCGCTCAATTGTACGGAAGTAAATCGCCGACATGACTAGGATTGGAGAAGCTATACCTAGGTTTGTCCCGTACTTGCCCGGATGGACTCTCGCACCGCCTCCGCCCTCGCATTCAACGAGACGGCGCACGGCGCGCGGGCTGCAGCGTCACCGCGAAAAATCTGCCCGGCGCGGCATGCTTGATGCGCCGCAATGGACAAGGTGGCGAGCAGTCCACTCCAACGACCGTCGCGACCGCCCGTCCGACTTTGGCTGGAATTGCTCCTTCGGCGGCAACGTGCTCTACTTGCGTTCACGCAGAGAGCGCCGGGAGCGTCTGCGATGAAGCCGGGCCGGGCAGTAGCGTTCGGGAAGTCAGCCGCGCAATACCTCGTCGGCTGTGTCAGGCACACTGTTACTGCCAAGCCGCGCGTTGAGCCCGGTGACGCCGGTCTGTTGGAAGCGGTCAAGCAGTGGCAGCAAGTCTTCGAGCACAACCCGGTCATGTACTTCATGGTCGACCCGGCCGGAACTGTCATGAACGTGAACACGTTTGGCGCCGCGCAGCTGGGCTATACGCCCGCGGAGTTGATCGGCCGATCGGTGCTGGATGTCTTCTTCGAGGAAGATCGCGCTACTGTCCGCGCGTGCATCGCGCTGTGCCTTGAGACTGTTGATCAGTCACACACCTGGGAAATCCGGAAGGTTCGCAAGGACGGTTCGGTGCTATGGGTGCGCGAGAACGCCAAGACCATGCTGCGGGCGAATGGCGGGCCAATCGTGCTGGTCGCCTGCGAGAACGTCACCGAGCGCAAGGAAGCGGAGAATGCGCTGCGACAGAGCGAGGCTTATCTCGCCCAGGCGCAGGAATTGAGCCACACCGGCAGTTTCGGCTGGAAGGCCGCAACCCGCGAGATCACCTGGTCCAAGGAGACCTACCGCATCTTCCAATGCGACGAGGGAACCAAGCCAAAGATCTCGTTCATGCTCGCGCGGATCCATCCGGACGACCGGCTCGCAGTGCAACAGACTACGGCTCGGGCCGCCCGAGAGGGAAAGGATTACGATCACGAATACCGGCTCGTGATGCCCGACGGCTCCATCAAGTACGTCCGAGCGGTGGCTCGGGCCACGCGAGATGCGAGCGGTCAATTGGAATTCGTCGGATCGGTGACCGACATCACGGCGACCAAAGAGGCTGAGCGCCGCCTTCGTGACAGCGAGCAGCGCTTTCGCGATTACGCCGAAACCGCCTCCGACTGGTTCTGGGAAACGGGGCCGGACCATCGCGTTACTCGGATATCGGAACACTCCGATACAAACACCGCCCCCGCCGGCCTGATCGGATTGACGCGTTGGGACATCGCTCCGGACGCAGATCTCGAACCCGAAAAATGGCGACAACATCGGGCGGCGCTCGATGCCCATATCCCGTTCCGCGACTTGGTATATCGCAGCAAAGACCGCAACGGTCAGCCGATCTACGTCCGGACCAGCGGCAAGCCTTTCTTCGACGCCGACGGCACTTTCCTGGGCTATCGTGGCGTCTGCACCGACGTGACCGCGGCCATCCGGGCCGATCAGGCCGAAGACGCACTGCGCAAGGCCCAGGCCGAGCTCGCCCATGTCACACGCGTCACGACACTGGGTGAGCTGACCGCGTCCATTGCCCACGAAATCAATCAGCCGCTCGCCGCCGTGATTGCAAACGCCGACGCCTGCCTCGCCTGGCTGCAGCGCAGTCCACCCGACCTCAAGGCGGCCCGCCGCTCCGTGGAGTGGATCATCGAGGATGGCAAGCGTGCCAGCGACGTGATCCGTCACGTTCGGGCGCTCGCCAAGCGTTCCGATATCGAGATGGCGCCGCTCGACGCCGGCGCGGTCGTGCGCGAGGCTGTGGCGCTCGTTCAGCGCGAGATGGCCAGCCACGCCGTGTCGGTTCGCATGGAGCTGTCGTCGACACTGCCCAGGATCTTTGGCGATCGAATTCAATTGCAGCAGGTCCTGATCAACCTGATCAAGAACGGGATCGAGGCCATGGAAGGCATCGATGACCGCCCGCGCGAGCTGGCGATCCGTTCAGCGACCGACGACAACGGCGCGGTGCTGGTGAGCGTATCCGACTGCGGCGCCGGCATCGACGAACAGGCAATGGACCGCCTGTTCATGCCGTTCTTCACCACGAAGTCCAGCGGCATGGGCATGGGCCTGTCGATCTGCCGCTCGATCATCGAGGCCCATGGCGGACGACTTTCCGCCATGCCGAACCAGGAGCACGGAGCGACTTTTCAGATCACCCTGCCGCTGCATCGCGAGGACGCATCGTGACCGAGCGCGCGCAATCTTCGCCGCCCGGGGAGGATGGCGATCAGCCGATCGTCTTCATCGTCGACGACGACGCGTCCATGCGCCGCGCGCTCACAAACCTGTTCGAATCGGTGGGCCTCAAGGTCGAAGCATTCGGCTCTGCGCCGCAACTCCTGCAGGCCAAGCCGCCAGACGTCCCCAGTTGCCTCGTGCTCGACATCCGCCTGCCGGGAGTTAGCGGTCTCGACCTGCAGGCCGATCTTGCCAAGGCAAATATCCACACGCCGATCATCTTCATCACCGGCCATGGCGATATTCCGATGACCGTTCGGGCCATGAAGAGCGGCGCGATCGACTTCCTCACCAAGCCGGTTCGCGACCAGGACATTCTGGACGCGGTCCAGGCCGCGATCGAGCGAGACCGCAAGCGACGCGACCTCAACAGGACGGTCTCGACCGTCAGATCGCGCTTCGAGTCATTGTCCTCGCGGGAAAGAGACGTATTGTCGCTGGTGACGTCCGGCCTGATGAACAAGCAAGTGGCCGCCCAGCTCGGTTTGGCGGAAATCACCGTCAAAATTTACCGCGGCCAGATCATGCGGAAAATGGGCGCGAAATCGCTGGCCGACCTGGTGAGAATGAGCGAGGCGCTCGGAATTCGGCCCAACAAATCCGACATACAAACCTAAGTATGAGTTTCCAATGGTGTCTGGCGGGCCCACCCTGAATGTGGCCGCAGCGACGGCAAGCGTATTCCCGGGAAAGGAGCAGACGTCTTGTCAGTCCCCTCGGTCATTTCAGTGCTTGATGATGACCCCTACGTGCGGGCCGCGATCAACAATCTGCTGAAGTCACGCGGTTACAACGTACACACATTCGCTTCCGCCCACGAATTTCTGGCTTCGGCCGACTCGCACGGCACCTCGTGCGTGATTGCGGACGTGCAGATGCCGGTGACGAGTGGAATCGATCTGCTGACGCAGATGCGCGCGCAGGGATCGGCGACGCCCTTCATCCTGATCACGGCGTTCCCGGACGAGAGCGTACGTGTGCGTGCACACAAAGCCGGGGCAACCTGCTTTCTCGACAAGCCGTTCAACGCGTCGGATCTGATGAAATGCCTGGAGGTGGCGCTGGCAGCAGGCGACGAATCCACGCAGTGATCGCCTGGCGGTCAGCGCCGGGTTTGGATGACCTGACGACGCGCGCCTCAATCCACCTTGATATTCGCCGCCTTGATCATCGGCCACCATTTTGCGATCTCGGCCTGCTGGCGAGTGCCAAGTGCTTCGGGCGTGAGCTGATCCTTCGGTGTCATCTCCAGGCCCTGGTTTTCGAGCTGCTTCCTCACCGCGGGATCGTTCAGCGCCTCCACGGCCGCGGCGTTGAGCTTGACCACGATCTCTTTCGGCGTCCCCGTCGGCACCCACATGCCGGACCACAGCGTCATGGTGAAGCCCTTGAGGCCCGCCTCCGCCGCGGTCGGGATCTCCGGTGCCGAGGCCAGGCGCTTGTCGTCTGTGATGGCGTAGGCGCGGATGGTGCCGGCGCGGACCTGGTTGATGGAGTTGGAGGTCTGGTCGACGATGATATCGATCTGGCCGGCGATAAGGTCGTTCAGCGCGGGCGCAGTACCGCGATACGGCACGTATTGCAGCTTGATGCCGGAGACGCTCTCGAAATAAACCCCGGCGATGTGGCTGCCGGAGCCTGCACCGGCGGTGCCGGCAGTCGGCGGCGACGGTCGTGATTTCAGCCAGTCCAACAGCTCCTTCAGCGAGGTCGCGGGCACCGCGTTCTTGCTGACCACGATCATCGGATTGCTCGGCAGCAGCACCACCGGCTCGAGGTCGGCGACGAGGTCGTATTTGAGATTGTAGACGGCACCGTTGGCTACATGGGTGCCGAGGTGGCCGAAGGAGATGGTGTAGCCGTCCGGCGGCGATTGCACGGCGCGGCCGACGCCGATCGAGCCGCCCGCGCCCGTGACGTTCTCGATCACCACGGGCTGCCCCAACGTCACCCGCATCCGCTCGGCAAGCACCCGCGCCATTGCATCCGAAGGCCCACCGGCCGCGAAGGGCACGATGATGGTGATGGGACGGGAGGGATAGTCATCGGCGCGCGCGGCACCGGTCACAGCGAGAACAGCAATCAGTGCAGCCCAGACGGCCTTCTTCATTGTCTTCTCCCCAGCGATGTCGTTTTGTTTTTCTTCCCCTCGCCCCGCTTGCGGGGAGAGGTCGAAGCGAAGCAATTCGGATGAGGGGGTTCAGATCTCACGAAGATCTCATTCGCGGAGACAGGCCCCTCACCCCAACCCTCCCAGCGCGAGCGAAACTCGTCGCGCCCCCGTGAGAACGGGGAGAGGAAGAGGCAAGTCAGAACTGCGAGTAATCGATCGGCTTGTGGCGATCGAGCGTGCGGGTGACCGGCGGCAGCGGATATTTCAGACCGGTGGCACAGTTGAACAGCATCACGCGGTCGGTCTTGCTGACGCGACCATCGGCAAGGCTCTCCTTGTAAGCGGCATAGGTGGCCGCGCCCTCGGGGCACAGCAAAAGCCCCTCCTCGCGAGCAACCTCGCTCAGTGCCGACGAGATCTTGTCGTCGTCGACTGCGATGGCAAATCCTTTGCTCTCGCGGACTGCACGCAGGATCAGGAAATCGCCGATCGCCTGCGGCACGCGGATGCCTGACGCAATGGTGTGGGCGTCCTCCCAGCGCGTCGCATGCTCGGTGCCGGCCTCGAAAGCCCGCACCATCGGCGCGCAGCCGGAGGCCTGCACCGCGACCATGCGCGGGCGCTTTGAGCCGATGAAGCCGATCTTCTCGAGCTCGTCGAAGGCCTTCCACATGCCGATCAGGCCGGTGCCGCCGCCGGTTGGATAGAAGATCACGTCGGGCACGTCCCAGCCGAGCTGCTCGGCGAGCTCGAGGCCCATCGTCTTCTTGCCCTCGATGCGGTATGGCTCCTTCAGCGTCGAGGTGTCGAACCAGCCGACCTTGGCCTTCCCCTCGCCGACGATCTTGCCGCAATCGTCGATATAGCCATTGACGCGGTAGACGGTCGCGCCCTGCAGCTCGATCTCGCTGACATTCACTTCGGGCGTATCGGCCGGGCAGAAGATCGTCGTCTTGATGCCGCAGCTCGTCGCATAGGCCGCCAGCGCCGCACCGGCATTGCCGTTGGTCGGCATCGCCATGTGCTTGATGCCGAGCGCCTTGCCCATCGACACCGCCATCACCAGGCCACGCGCCTTGAACGAGCCGGTCGGCAGCCGTCCCTCGTCCTTCACGATGATCTCGCCGCCACCGAGTTTTGCGCCGAGCTTGGGCAACCGGATCAAGGGCGTCGTGACTTCGCCGAGCGAGACGATGTCCTTGCATTTGCGCACCGGCAGCAGCTCGCGGTAGCGCCACATGTCGCCGGGCCGCTGGGCAAGCGCGTCTTTCGTCAGCGCCTTCTTCACGCCGGCGAGGTCGTAGCGCACGAGCAGCGGCTTGCCGGCCTTGGAGAGGTTGTGGACCTGGTCGGCCGCGTAATGATCGCCTTCCATCGCGCATTCGAGATGGGTGACGAAGGTCGGGCGTTCGATGGTGAGGTTGTCGTTGTCGTGCATGGGTGATTTCCTTCTTATTCTGCAAACAGCTCTCTTCGCTCGCAACGACGGCGGTGGCGCTCGGTCAGATATTCAACACCCGTCCGTACGCATCCAGCACGGCTTCCTTCATCATCTCCGACAGGGTCGGATGCGGGAACACCGTGTGCATCAGCTCTTCTTCCGTCGTCTCCAGGTTCATGGCGACCACGTAGCCCTGGATCAGCTCGGTGACCTCGGCGCCGACCATGTGGGCGCCGAGCAGCTGGCCGGTCTTCTTGTCGAAGATCACCTTGACGAGGCCCTGGTCCTCGCCGAGCGCGATCGCCTTGCCATTGCCGACGAAGGGGAAGCGGCCGACGCGGATCTCGCGGCCACTCTCCTTCGCCTTGGCTTCGGTGAGGCCCACGGAGGCCACCTGCGGATGACAATAGGTGCAGCCCGGGATCATGTTCTTGTCCATGGGGTGCGGATGCAGGCCCTTGATCGCCTCGACGCAGATCACGCCCTCATGCTCGGCCTTGTGGGCCAGCATCGGGGGACCTGCGACGTCGCCGATGGCGTAGATGCCTGGGACGTTGGTCTTGCCGTAGCCGTCGATCACGATGCAGCCGCGGTCGGTCTTCACACCGAGCTTTTCGAGGCCGAGATTCTCGATGTTGCCGACGACGCCGACGGCCGAAATCACCCGCTCGAACTCGGTGGTGACGGGCTTGCCCTTACCGTCGTCGATCGTGGCGACGACGCTGTCGGCCTTCTTCTCGAGTTTTGTGACTTTGGTCGAGGACATGATTTTCATGCCCATCTTCTCAAAGCGTTTCCGCGCGAGCCCTGCGATCTCCGCGTCCTCCACGGGCAGGATCTGCGGCAGTACCTCGACCACAGTGACGTCAGAGCCCAAGGTGTGGAAGAAGGACGCGAACTCGATGCCGATGGCGCCGGAGCCGACGACCAGCAGCGACTTCGGAATCCGATCCGGTACCATCGCCTCGAAATAGGTCCAGACCAGCTTCTTGTCGGGCTCGAGCCCCGGCAGAACGCGCGGCCGCGCCCCGGTCGCGACGATGATGTGTTTTGCCTGATAGGTCCCCTCGCCCAGAGCGCCCTTCGGGCCCTCGACGTCGGACTTCTTCACGGTGACCTTGCCGGGTGCGTCGATCGAGGCGGCGCCCCAGATCACGCTGACCTTGTTCTTCTTCATCAGGAAGCCGACGCCGTCGTTCAGCCGCTTGGAGACGCCGCGCGAGCGCTGCACCACGGCCTTCGGATCGAACGAGACCTTCTCCGCCGAGAGGCCGTAATCCTTGGCGTGCTGCATGTAGTGATAGATCTCGGCCGAACGCAGCAGCGCCTTGGTCGGGATGCAGCCCCAATTCAGGCAGATGCCGCCGAGATAGGATTTTTCCACGATTGCCGTCTTGAGGCCGAGCTGCGCGGCGCGGATCGCGGTGACATAGCCGCCGGGACCAGAGCCGATGATGATGACGTCGAAGGATGTATCGGCCATGTCGGCTCCCGTTCAACTCAAGAGGTCGTTGCACCGCCGGAGCGGCGTTTTGAAATGATCGACCTGACCAGCCATTCGATGACGCAGATCGAGATCAGGATCGCAAGACCGATGAAGACGATCGGCTGGGCAATGCTGCGCGAGAGCAGCTCGCCGCTGAAGAAGGCATCGCGCAGAACGCCGGTGCCGAGCGGGCTGACGAGGATGATGATCGACAGCAGCATCGATATCCAGGGCCAGCGCGTCGTCATGCGGCGGCTCTAGACCATCATCATCACGGGGTTTTCGATCAGCTGCTTGAACGCACCGATCAGCTCGGCGCCGAGGGCACCGTCGATGGCGCGGTGATCGCAGGACAAGGTCACGCTCATCATGTTCGCGATCTCGATCTTGCCCCCGCGCACCACGGGGCGCTCCTCGCTGGTGCCGACCGCAAGGATCGTCGCATGCGGCGGATTGATCACGGCCGTGAAGTGGCTGATGCCGTACATGCCCAGGTTGGAGACGGCGGTGGTGCCGCCCTGGTATTCCTCGGGCTTCAATTTGCGGGAACGTGCGCGCGCGGCGAAATCCTTCATCTCGTTGGAGATGGTCGAGAGCGTCTTGGTCTCCGCTTTCCGGATGATCGGCGTGATCAGGCCGCCGGGCATCGCGACCGCAACGCCGACGTCGGAATGGTGATGCTTGACCATGCCGCTTTCGGTCCAGCTCACATTGCAGTTCGGGATCTTCTGCAGCGCGACCGCCATCGCCTTGATGACGAAGTCGTTGACCGAGATCTTGTAGAGCGGCTTCTTCTCCTTGTCGTTCGGCGCGGCGGCGTTGATCTCCTCGCGGGCAGCGAGCAGCTTGCCGATGTCGCAGTCGATGGTGAGATAGAAGTGCGGAACGTTCTGGATCGATGCGGTCAGACGCTGGGCAATCGTCCGGCGCATGCCGTCATGCGGGATGATGTCGTAGGACCCCGGCTCGAACAGCGACAGGATCTGCTTGTCCGACATGGTCGGCGCGATCGCGGGCGCACCCGACGGCGCCGCGGCGGGTGCCTTGAGGCCCTTGCCGGACTTGGCCTGCTCGACGTCGCGCGCGACCACGCGGCCGTGCGGGCCGGTACCGGTGACCATCGCCACGTCGATGCCGGCTTCCTTGGCGAGACGCCGCGCCAGCGGCGATGAGAACACACGGCCGCCATGGCCATTGCCCTGCACGGCGGCAGCTGCAGCCTGCGGGGTTGGTGCGGCGGCCGGTGCCGGCGCCGCCTTCGGTGCGGCCGGAGCAGGTGCCGGCGCCGCAGCAGGTGCTTCAGCGGCCTTGGGAGGTGCAGCCGAGGCGGTCGGCTTCGCAGCGCCCGCGGCCTTCACGTCCTCGCCTTCGCCGGCAAGCACCGCGATCACGTCGTTGACCGGGACGTCCTGCGTGCCTTCGGGCACCAGGATCTTGGCGATCGTGCCCTCGTCGATCGCCTCGACCTCCATGGTCGCCTTGTCGGTCTCGATCTCGGCGATGACGTCACCGGATTTGACCTTGTCGCCCTCCTTCTTCAGCCACTTGGCGAGGTTGCCCTTCTCCATTGTCGGCGAGAGAGCGGGCATCAGGATGTTGATGGGCATGCTGACCTCAAGAAGAACTTTGCAAAACGTCGTTTCCGACAGCGGAGACGAACAGACCAGGTTTAGTTGCCGATGTCGCCCTGCCACAGGCGCTCATTGGCTGGGATGGAACGCCAATTCTTCATCATGGTGATGGAGCGGTCGTCGGCAAGATCGATCCAGGGGATGCCGAACTTGTCGAGGATGTCCTTGGAGCCGGGGAAGGTGACGGATTCGCCGATCACCACCAGCCTGACCTTGAACAGCGCCAGCGCGCCGGCGCACATCGAGCATGGCGACAGCGTGGTGTACATGACGGTATCGTGGAATTTGATCGCACCGGCCTCGCGCAGGCAGCTCATCTCGCCGTGCAGGATCACGTTGTTCTCCTGAACACGGTTGTTGTGGCCGCGGGCGATGATCTTGTTGTCGCGCGTCAGCACCGCGCCGATCGGCAGGCCGCCTTGCGCGATCGAGGCCTCCGCTTCGCGGATCGCCTCAAGCATGAAATCGTAATGATAGGATTCGATCGCCACGGTCAGTGCCCCTTGCCGCGCGGCGTCGTGGTGCCGGTGTCGGTGGGACGCTCGATCTCCGCCTGGAACATGTCGAGGATCCGATTCAGCGCGTCCTCCTCGGTGTATTCACTCTCGCGCGCATAGGCGCGCGCGGCGTGGCGGGCAAGATCGACCAGCAGGAGGCCCCACATGTCGGGCTCCTCGAAGGCGCGTTGGAACGCCATCGACAGCCCACCGTCCAGCACGAACACGCGCAGGATCTCGACCGCGTCTTCGCGGGTCATGACGTCCGGCGGCAGTGGCTGCTCCCTGGGGCCCGCCATGGTCTACCTATAGCAGACGGCTTTGGCGGCCTCGACGACTTCCGCCGCCGAGGGCAGCGCGAGCTTCTCCAGGTTCGCGGCATAGGGCATCGGCACGTCCTTGCCGGCGACGCGCGCGACCGGCGCATCCAGATAATCGAAGGCGTTCTCCATGATGCGCGCGGCGATCTCGGCGCCGACGCCGCTTTGCGCCCAGCCTTCTTCCACGGTGACGGCGCGGCCGGTCTTCTTCACCGAGTTGATGATGGTCTCGGTGTCCATCGGACGGAGCGTGCGCAGGTCGATCACCTCGGCCTCGATGCCGTCCTTGGCAAGCTCGTCGGCTGCCTTCAGCGCATAGGTCATGCCGTTCGACCAGGAAATGATGGTGACGTGGCTGCCCGAACGCACGATGCGCGCCTTGCCGATCGGGATCACGTAATCGTCGAGCTTGGGCACTTCGCCGGTGTGACCGTAGAGCACCTCGTTCTCGAGGAAGATCACCGGGTTGGGATCGCGGATCGCAGCCTTGAGCAGACCCTTGGCATCGGCGGCCGAATATGGCGCGATCACCTTCAGGCCCGGAATATGCGAGTACCAGGCCGAGTAGTCCTGACTGTGCTGCGCGGCGACGCGCGCGGCGGCACCGTTGGGCCCGCGGAACACGATCGAGCAGCCCATCTGGCCGCCGGACATGTACAGCGTCTTGGCCGCGGAGTTGATGATCTGGTCGATCGCCTGCATGGCGAAGTTGAAGGTCATGAACTCGACGATCGGCTTGAGGCCCGTCATCGCGGCACCGACGCCGACACCGGCAAAACCATGCTCGGTGATCGGCGTGTCGATCACGCGCCTGGCGCCGAACTCCTGGAGCAATCCCTGGGTAACCTTATAGGCGCCCTGATATTCGGCGACCTCTTCGCCCATCACGAACACATCGGGATCGCGGCGCATCTCCTCGGCCATGGCGTCGCGCAGCGCTTCGCGGATCGTCTGCGTCACCATCTCGGTGCCGGCAGGCACTTCCGGATCGGGCTCGGCGACGGCCTGCGGTGCAGACGGCGCAGCCTTGGGCTGCGGCACTTCGGCCTTGGCCGCCGCAGGCGGCGCCGACTCGGCAGCCTTCTCCTGCTTGGCGGGGGCCGGCGCCTTGGCAAGATCAGCAGCGCTCTCACCGTCGGCGAGGATGGTCGCGATCGGCGTGTTCACCGCGACGTCGGCGGTGCCCTCGGGGATCAGGATCTTGCCGAGCGTGCCCTCATCGGTCGCCTCGACCTCCATCGTCGCCTTGTCGGTCTCGATCTCGGCGATGACGTCGCCGGACTTGATCGTCTCGCCCTCTTTCTTCAGCCATTTGGCGAGGTTGCCCTTCTCCATCGTGGGCGACAACGCGGGCATCAGCACTTGAATTGGCATATCTTCTCCAAAAGAAAGCTTGCGCGCGTTCAGCGGTAAACGTCGGTCCAGAGCTCGGCGGCGTCCGGCTCGGGATCATGCTGGGCGAAATCGGCAGAGGCGTTGACGATGTCGCGCACCTCGGCGTCGATCGCCTTCAGGTCCTGCTCGCTGACCTTGGCCGCCAACAGGCGGTTGCGCACCTGCTCGATCGGATCCTGGTCGTGGCGGACCTTCTCGACCTCCTCGCGCGTGCGATATTTTGCAGGATCGGACATCGAGTGGCCGCGATAGCGGTAGGTCTGCATCTCCAGGATGTAGGGCCCCTTGCCGGCGCGGCACCAGGCCGCCGCCTCCTCGCCCGCGGCCTTGACGGCGCGGACATCCATGCCGTCGACCTGCTTGCCGGGGATGTTGAAGGAGACGCCGCGCTTGGAGAAATCCTGCTGCGCCGAGGCGCGCGAGACCGAGGTGCCCATGGCGTAGCGGTTGTTCTCGATGACGTAGATCACCGGAAGCTTCCAGAGCTCCGCCATGTTGAAGCTCTCATAGACCTGGCCCTGGTTGGCCGCGCCGTCGCCGAAATAGGTGACGCTGACATTGCCGTTGCCGCGATAGTGATTGGCGAAGGCGAGACCGGTGCCGAGCGAGACCTGGGCGCCGACGATGCCATGGCCGCCGTAAAAGTGCTTCTCCTTGCTGAACATGTGCATGGAGCCGCCCTTGCCCTTGGAATAGCCGCCGCGGCGGCCCGTGAGCTCGGCCATGACGCCCTTGGCGTCCATGCCGGTGGCGAGCATGTGGCCGTGATCGCGATAGCCGGTGATGACCTGATCGCCCTCTTTCAGGGCCATCTGCATGCCGACCACCACGGCCTCCTGGCCGATATAGAGGTGGCAAAAGCCGCCGATCGCGCCCATGCCGTAGAGCTGGCCGGCCTTTTCCTCAAACCGCCGGATCAGGAGCATGTCGCGGAGCGCCTTGAGCTCCTGCTCCCTGGTGAATTCCGGTGGCGAACCGCCGTCGGACTTGTCCTGAGAAGTGCTTGCGGCGGCTTTCTTGGGTGCGGCCATAGGAATTCCGGGTCAGAGAAAACTTTCGCCCTCTCTAACCCAAGTCAAACGCCCTTGGAAAGCACCGCGGCGGCATCGCACGACTTTCATTATGCCGCACTGCAACGTGATCGAAATAATGGAAAATCTTTGGCGCTGATCGGGCAACAAATCTATGCATGGCCGGGCTCGTCCCGGCCATCCACGCCTTGCCCCGCGGCACGAAGGACGTGGATGCCCGGGACAAGCCCGGGCACGACGGCCTCATGCGTGCGGCATTCCCGATCAGAAGAAGCCGAGCTTCTTCGGGCTGTAGCTGACCAGGAGGTTCTTGGTCTGCTGGTAGTGGTCGAGCATCATCTTGTGGGTCTCGCGCCCGACGCCCGACTGCTTGTAGCCGCCGAAGGCCGCATGCGCGGGATAGGCATGGTAGCAGTTGGTCCACACGCGACCCGCCTGGATCTCCCGGCCGAAGCGGTAGCAGCGATTGGCATCGCGGCTCCAGACGCCGGCTCCTAAGCCGTAGAGTGTGTCATTGGCGATCGCGAGTGCCTCCTCGTCGGTCTTGAAGGTCGTGACCGAAACCACGGGACCAAAGATCTCCTCCTGGAAGATGCGCATCTTGTTGTGGCCCTCGAACACGGTCGGCTGAACGTAGAAGCCGCCGGCGAGATCGCCGCCGAGCTGGGCGCGTCCGCCACCGGCGAGCACCTTGGCGCCCTCCTGCTTGCCGATGTCGATATAGGAGAGGATCTTGGATAGCTGCTCGCTGGACGCCTGGGCGCCGATCATGGTGGTGGCATCGCGCGGATCGCCCTGCTTGATCGCGGCGACGCGCTTCAGCGCCCGCTCCATGAAGCGGTCATAGATGTCGGCGTGGACCAGCGCCCGGCTGGGACAGGTGCAGACCTCGCCCTGGTTCAGCGCGAACATGACGAAGCCTTCGATCGCCTTGTCGAAGAAGTCGTCGTCTTCCGCCGTGACGTCCTTGAAGAAGATGTTCGGCGATTTGCCGCCGAGCTCCAGCGTGACCGGAATGAGGTTCTGGCTGGCGTATTGCATGATCAGCCGGCCCGTCGTGGTCTCGCCGGTGAACGCGATCTTGGCGATGCGCGGGCTGGACGCCAGCGGCTTGCCGGCCTCGAGGCCAAAACCGTTGACGATGTTGAGCACGCCAGGCGGCAGCAGGTCGGCGATGATCTCGGCCCAGACCATGATCGAGGCCGGGGTCTGCTCGGCGGGCTTGAGCACGACGCAATTGCCGGCAGCGAGCGCCGGCGCGAGCTTCCAGCAGGCCATCAGCAGCGGGAAGTTCCAGGGAATGATCTGGCCGACCACGCCGAGCGGCTCGTGGAAATGATAGGCGATGGTGTCGTGGTCGATCTCGCCGATCGAGCCTTCCTGGGCGCGCACGACGCCCGCGAAATAGCGGAAATGATCGATCGCGAGCGGCAGGTCGGCGGCGCGGGTCTCGCGGATCGGCTTGCCATTGTCCCAGGTCTCGGCGATTGCGAGACGCTCGAGATTGTCCTCCATCCGGTCGGCGATCTTGTTCAGGATCGCGGCGCGCTCGGCGACGCTGGTGCGGCCCCAGGCCGCCTTGGCGGCATGCGCCGCATCGAGCGCCGCCTCGACGTCCTGCGCGTCGGAGCGCGCGATCTTGCAAACGACCTGGCCGGTCAGCGGCGAGGCGTTGTCGAAATACTTGCCCGAGATCGGTGCGACGAATTTACCGCCGATGAAATTGTCGTAGCGTTCGGCAAAGGGAACTTTGGTGACGCTGAGGAATTCCACCTTGTTCATTGATCACTCCCGATGTTTGCTGTTTGCGCTTGTCGTCGCGTGACCCGCGACTTGCGCCGACGATGATGCGGGAGGCGTTTTCTGTCAGCCCGGGCGGACGCGATCGCGGAGCGGACCTGTCGCAGTTCTGCGACAGTGATGGGCTAGGCATCACCATCGTGTCCCGGACGCGCTGCGCTGCGTCCGGGACACGAGACCTGCGTTTCGAGCAACCGGCTCAACACCGCAATGGCGGCTGAGAAGCAGCGGCTCAGTGGTTCAGCTCGAACCGCTTCAGCTTCCGGTGCAATGTGGCGCGGCTGACGCCGAGAGCCTTGGCGGCTGCCGAGACATTGCCGCCGGCGCGGAGCAGTGCACGCTGCAATACCGCGCGCTGGCCGCCGGCAAGGTGATCGTGCGCGGTATCGCCGCCGAGCAGGTCGGCGGCAGGCATCGGCTGCAAGGCTCGGCCGGGGGCAATTCCGAGCGCCGCCCGGGCGGAGCGGGTCGCGCCGATCACGAGATCGTCCGCATCGACCGCAAGGAGACCGCCGCAACTTCCGTCCGCAGCTTGCGTCAGCACGATGCGGGCATGGGCAAAGGCCTTTCGAAACAGATCGGCCTCGATACGCTTGGCCGCCTCGCCTGCCGCGAGCGCGATCAGGCTGGCGAAGGCGTCCGTGCGGTCGGCGCGGCAGGAGGACACGTCGAGCACGCCTGCGAGTGCCGCCTCATGGTCGTAGATCGGAACGGCGGTGCAGCTCAGAAGCGTATTGCGGGCAAAGAAATGCTGGTCGCGATCGATCGTCAGCGGACGCTGCTCGACGAGGCAGGTGCCGATGCCATTGGTACCCTCGTGCTCCTCGCTCCAGAGCGCACCGGTCCACAGCCCCCAAGATTGAAACGTCGCGTCGTCCGCCACCGTGCCGCGGCGATCGACCGGCACGCCATCGCGGTCGGCGAGCAGCACGCAGCAGCCCGCGGCGCCGACCGCCTGATAAAGCCGGTCCATCGCGCCTTGCGCGGCGGCCAGAAGCGGCGCGATGCGCTCGCGCGCCTGGCGCAGCTCGGCTTCGGTCAGCCGCATCGGCGCGGTGCGGCCGCCCGGATCAAGATGATGCAATCTGGAGGAACGGCACCACGAGGCCACGAGCGCGGACCGAGCCGCCTGGCCAGACGCGATGGCGGCCTCGACGCGGGCCGCGTGATGCCGGGGCATTGACCCATTCATCACTGTTTCCTCCGGATGGCAGTCTAGAACGTGCCGGTGCTGCCCGGTTGATCCGCGTCAACTTCGGCAGACGCCACAAAAGCCATGTGCCAGCGACCGTGCTGCCGTCAAGGCGTCCGCCCGGTTCCGGGCTTACGACCTTCGCAGGAGCAAAGAGCACGGGATCGGTTCAGCGGCTTTCGGTGGCGGTTTCGAAAGCTGCGGATACGCTAAAGCATGATCAGGAAAAGTGCGAAGCGGTTTTCCGGAAAGATCATGCGTAAACAACAAGCTAAAGCGCGATGACGATTCATCCAAATCTCGTCGCGCTTTAGTTCGCCGGGATCATCCGAACGAGATCGCGCGGATTGACATAGTCGAGCTGGAAGCGCGCCCGCTCGTCCAGCATGTCCGGGTCGATCTTCTCGGACCGCAGCAGCGACACCCGCTGCTCGCTCCTGGCGCGCTCACGCTTGAGCTGGGCCAGCTCGCTGGTCAATGCGATGATCTCCTGATCGAGCTCCTGGCGGGCGTTGAGGCCGTATTTGCCGGTATAGGCGTTGACGCCGAAATAGCCGACGATCGCCGCCGCCATCGCATAGAGGGCAAGACCGGTCAGGATCGATTTCAGGCGGGCGCGGGAGACCATCCCGGGAAGATGGGACAGGTTGGTTAAGGGAGTGCTAATTGCCCCAAGAACGTGGACGGCCGGGACAAGCCCGGCCGTGACAGAGAGAGTGAGTGCTCAGCCCTGATTCTTCGCCACATGCGCGGCGAAAGCATCGATGTACTGCTGCAGCACGGTCTTGAGGGAATCCTTGGTAAGGTTGCCGTCCGCATCGAAGGCGTCGCCGACGCCGTTGAGATAGATTTCCGGCTGCTGGAGAACCGGACCGGAGATGCCCGGCAGGATGTTCTGCAGATGCTTGGCCGCGCTGACGCCGCCGAGTGGCCCCGGCGAGTTGGAGATGATGCCGACCGGCTTGCCGAGCAACGAGCTCTTGCCATAGGGCCGCGAGGCGACGTCGATGGCGTTCTTGAGAGCGCCCGGGATCGAGCGGTTGTACTCGGGTGTGACGAACAGGACGCCGTTCGACTTCTGGAGCTTCTCGCGGAATGCGAGCCAGTCCGCGGGCGGCGCGCCCTCGAGGTCCTGGTTGAAGAACGAGATGCCCGCCGGCGTGATCACCTCGAGCTTGAGCGAGCCAGGCGCGAGCTTGGCGAGCGCATTGGCGATCTTGAGCGAAAAACCGTCCTTGCGCAGGCTGCCGGCGATCGTGACGATGTTGTAGGCCATTGAGTGTCCTTGAGAGCTTGAGCGGGAATGCCGCGAAAGCACTTAAATCATCAGGGCCAATAGATGCAAGTGCATGAACTGGCTTGATTTGGAAACGCTGTGTTTCTGGAAATTGGTCCCCATTCCGGCGGAAGCGATCCAAAGCAATCGGGCCGCCAAGCGGCGGCCCGACCTTTCGCACCAGGGTTCAACCGCGGTCAGATCGTCGGATTCCACGCCGACGGGATCAGGCGATATTTGGCGCCGTCCTTCTCGACATGGCCGACCGATGGGAAGGTGAAGTGGAAGCCGATCACGGTGGCCTTCTCCGCCGCCGCCATGTCGTAGAACTTGTGGCGCGTCGCCTGCGCCAGCGCGGGATCGGTGTCGAACATCACGTGCCAGTCCGGATTGCGCAGGAAGAATTCCGGGATGTTGGTGACGTCGGACTGAATCAGCACCTTGGCATCGCCAGATGCGACCGCGAAGGAGGTGTGGCCCGGCGTGTGACCCGGCGTCGCGATCGAGGTGATGCCGGGCGCGACCTCCTTGCCCCACTCGTACTTGGTGACCTTGGATTCAAGGCCGGCAAAGGTCTTCTTCACGTTGGCGAAGTAGTTCTTCATCATCGGATTGGACTCGGCCTTGGCGGCGTTGTCCTCGCTGGTCCAGAACTCCCAGTCCTTGCCCGGCACCATGATCTCCGCATTCGGGAAGGCCAGCCCGCCGTCGGCCAAACGGATGCCGTTGGTGTGGTCAGGGTGCAGATGCGACAGCAGCACGATATCGACGTTCTTGGGGTCGACACCGGCGGCCTGCAGGTTTTGCAGCGTGCGGCCGACCGCACCCTTGCTCGGCTCGAGATTGGCGACGCCGTTGCCGGTATCGATCAGCACCAGCTTGGAGCCGGTGTTGACGAGCTGCGGGTTGAACGGCACCGTGACCATGCCCTTCGGCATGTAGGCCGCCTCGCCGGCTGCTGCGGCTTCTTCCTTCGGCACGTTGACGACGAACTTGTCCGGCATCGGGAAGGTGCGCGCGCCATCGTTGATCGAAGTGCATTCGAAGCTGCCAACCTTGTAGCGGTAGAAGCCCGGGGCCTGCGTGCCGGCTTGCGGCACTGCGGCATTGGCAACGGTTGGGCGAAGCCCGGTCACGGCAGCCGCACCCATGGCGGCGGCGCCTGCGAGCAGGTGACGACGATTGAGATCGGTCATGGAAATGTCCCTTCTGAGCGCCTAGCGGTTTTCCGCTTCAAATGGCGGCGGAATAATCTCCCGCTTCGCTCAGAAGGCAAGACTTTCCTTCGGTGACGTGCCGTCGCACGTCACCATTATTTGTTTGGGTTGATGAGGAATTTTTCGCCGGTGGCGCGTTTGGCGTACACCGCGACGTTGGCGAGATCGAGCGCCTCGGCAAGCGAAACCACCTTGGTGTAGTGGCTGGCGAACGTGGTCTTCAGCTCGGACGCCACGCGCTGGCGCAGGCGGCCCACCTCGGCCGGACCGATCTTCTGAAGAAACGGCGTGAGCAGCCAGCCGCCCACGCCCCAGCTCAGCCCGAACGAGCGGCTCAGCTCCGTCGGGCGCGTGTCGAGGCTGCCATAGATGTAGACCTGCTTGTACACGTTGGAGCCGTATCGGCTGTATTCCTTCGCAGTCTTGTTGGCTGCAATTTCCATCGCGGTCAGGATCTGGCCCGCCAGCTTGCCGCCGCCGATGGCATCGAAGGCGATGGTGGCGCCGGTCTCGACAAGTGCATTGGTGAGATCGTCCATGAAACCAGGCGCGCTGGAATCCACGACATATTTGGCGCCGATCTTATGCAGGATGTCGGCCTGCTCCTTGCTCCTGACGATGTTGACGAGGCCGATGCCGTCCTTGATGCAGATCTTGTTGAGCATCTGGCCGAGATTGGAGGCGGCGGCCGTGTGCACGAGCGCCTTGTGGTTCTCCCGCCGCATCGTCTCGGTCATGCCGAGCGCAGTCAGCGGATTGACGAACCAGGACGCACCGTCCACGGCCGTGGTGCCCGCCGGCAGCTCCATGACATCGCGGACCTTGAGCACGCGATATTGCGTGTACATCGCACCGCCGATCATCGACACCGTCTTGCCCATCAGCGCTTTCGCGGCATCGGACGATCCGGTCTGGATCACCGTACCGGCGCCCTCGTTGCCGACCGGCAATGACTGATCGAACCTGGCCGCCATCATCCGCATCGCCGCCTCCGGCATCTTGGCGGTGATGACCGGCATCTCCTTCGTGCCGGAGGCCTGGGCGGCCGACATGTCGGCCGGCCCGATCAGAAGTCCGAGATCTGAGGGGTTGATCGGGGAGGCTTCGACGCGAACCACGACCTCATCGTCGGCCGGCTCCGGCGTCGGGACATTCACGAGAGACAATTCCAGCTCGCCACTCTTTTTGAGCAGCGAACGCAACTGCAGTCCGGTCTTGCCGTCGCTCATGTCGATCCTCCCCTGTCCGTGTTGAAGCGCCGGCTTATGCCAGCGCCTTCAGTGCCGCCTTGCCGCCGTAGAGCGCCTGCTTGCCGAGCTGCTGCTCGATGCGCAGGAGCTGGTTGTATTTGGCGGTGCGGTCGGCGCGCGCAAGGGAGCCGGTCTTGATCTGACCGCAATTGGTGGCGACTGCGAGGTCGGCGATGGTGGAATCCTCGGTCTCGCCGGAGCGGTGCGACATCACCGAGGTGTAGCCGGCCTTGTGCGCCATTTCGACGGCGGCCAGCGTCTCGGTCAGCGTGCCGATCTGGTTGACCTTGATCAGGATCGAGTTGGCGCGCCCGGCCTTGATGCCTTCGGCGAGGCGCTTGACGTTGGTGACGAACAGGTCGTCGCCAACCAGCTGGCACTTCTTGCCGATGAGGTCGGTAAGCTCCTTCCAGCCGTCCATATCGTCTTCCGACATGCCGTCCTCGATGGTCACGATCGGATAGCGCGCGACCAAGTCTGCAAGATACTTCGCCTGCTCCGAGATCGAACGGGTCTTGCCCTCACCTTCATAGGCATACTTGCCGTCCTTGAAGAACTCGGTCGAGGCGCAGTCGAGGCCGAGCACGATGTCGGAGCCCGCCTTGAAGCCGGCCTTGCCGATCGCGTTCATGACGAAGTCGAGCGCGGCGTCGGCCGACGGCAGGTTCGGGGCAAAGCCGCCCTCGTCGCCGACATTGGTGTTGTGGCCGGCCTTCTTCAATTCGGACTTCAGCGTGTGGAACACCTCCGCGCCGTAACGCAGGCCTTCGGCGAAAGAGGATGCGCCGACCGGAAGGATCATGAACTCCTGGAAGTCGATCGGATTGTCGGCATGCACGCCGCCATTGATGATGTTCATCATCGGCACCGGCAGGAGGCGCGCCGAGGTGCCGCCGACATAACGGTAGAGCGGCATGTCGAGCGAGTTCGCGGCCGCCTTGGCGCAGGCGAGCGAGACGCCGAGGATGGCGTTGGCGCCCAGCCGGCTCTTGTTCGGCGTGCCGTCGAGGTCGATCATGATCTGGTCGATCTGGGCCTGCTGCTCGACATCGAGGCCACTCAGGGCCTCGAAGATCTCCCCGTTGACAGCGCCGACCGCCTTGGTCACGCCCTTGCCGAGATAGCGGGCCTTGTCGCCGTCGCGCAGTTCCACCGCCTCGTGCGCGCCGGTGGAGGCGCCGGACGGCACCGCGGCGCGGCCGAGCGCACCATCCTCCAGCACGACATCGACCTCGACGGTGGGATTGCCCCGGCTATCGAGAATTTCGCGGCCGATGATGTCGATGATGGCGGTCATGATGTCCACTTCCGTTCGTTAGGGCTGATCGGTGCCGCGGGTCTTACACGGGCTGCAAGCAAATGTGAACGCTTGGACGAGCCTCCTCGACTGACGCGTGAAGCGGCTCAGCTTATGCTCGACCGCATCTGGTCCGCGCGTCCAACCTCAATCTGAAACAGTCGGGGTAACGCCATGAATCGCCGCCAGTTTCTTGCTTCGAGTGCCGCCCTGCTCGCGGTCCGCCCAGGTTTTGCGCAGGAAGCCCCGTTCCGAACAAAATATTATCCTATCAGCCCCGGCATCGGCCTGCACGATCTCACGCCCGCCCCTGACGGCACGGTTTGGTTCACGGCGCAGGGCAAGGGCCTGCTCGGCAGGCTCGATCCGCGAGATGGCAGTTTCAAGACGGTCAGCCTCGGCCAGGGCGCTGCCCCACACGGCGTAACCATCGGGCCCGACGGCGCACCCTGGATTACCGAAGGCGGCCAAAACGCGATCGCGCGGGTCGACCCCGGCGATCTCAAGGTGACGCTGTTTCGCCTCCCGGAAAAGTTCGCGTCCGCCAATCTCAACACCGGCGTGTTCGACAAGGACGGCACCTACTGGTTCACCGGACAGTCCGGCTATTACGGGCGGCTTGTGCCGAAATCCGGCGAGATGACGGTGTTCAAGGCGCCAAAGGGGATCGGACCCTATGGCATCACCGTGACGCCCAAGGGCGACATCTGGTACGCCTCGCTTGCCGGCAGCTACATCGCCAAGATCGATCTTGCGACCGGCAGCGCCAGCGTCGTGCAGCCGCCGACGCCGAATGCGGGCTCACGGCGCGTCTGGTCGGATTCAAGGAGCCGGATCTGGGTCAGCGAGTGGAACAGCGGGCATGTCTCGGTGCATGATCCCGCCGACGGCTCGTGGAAGACATGGAAGCTGCCGGGCGAACGCCCCCGCGCCTACGCTGTCTTTGTCGACGACAAGGACAAGGTGTGGCTGACGGATTTTTCCGCCAACGCCATCGTGCGCTTCGATCCCGCTACTGAAAAGTTCAACGTCTTCGCCAGCGACAAGCCCAACGCCAATGTGCGCCAGCTGGACGGCCGTCCGGGCGAGCTTTGGGGCTGCGAGTCCGGCAACGACCGCATCGTGCTGATCCAGTCGATCGCCGCCGGTTGACGGCAGCGGCATTTGCGTCCATCCCGGCATCCGCAAAGGATGACGATGATGGCGAAAAAATCGCTCCAGCTCGGCCGCGCGGTCGAGTGGCCGCACACACCGGAAGAAGCCCAGCTCGACCGCGTGCCCAATCCGCAAAAGGGCACCGATTACCTGGTGCGCTTCACGGTGCCGGAATTCACCTCGCTCTGCCCGGTCACGGGCCAGCCGGATTTCGCGCATCTGATGATCGACTACGCGCCGGGCGCGTGGCTGCTGGAATCGAAATCGCTCAAGCTCTACATCGCAAGCTTTCGCAATCACGGCGCCTTCCACGAAGACTGCACCGTGATGATCGGCAAGCGCATCGCCTCGGAGATCAAGCCGAAATGGCTGCGCATCGGCGGCTATTGGTATCCGCGTGGCGGCATCCCGATCGACGTGTTCTGGCAGACCGGCCGCGTGCCGAAGGGCCTGTGGGTGCCCGAGCAAGGCGTCGCACCCTATCGCGGGCGGGGCTAAAGCGCGATGAGATTTGGATGAATCGTCATCGCTTTTGCTTGTTGTTTACGCATGATCTTTCCGGAAAACCGCTTCGCACTTTTCCGGATCATGCTTTAGCCTCTCTTGTCCGGGACGCGGCACAGCGTGAAGCGCTGCTCCGCTCAGCCGGGTCCAGCGCCGTTATGGACCCCGGATCAGCGGCGCGCTGCACTACATCCGGGGAACGAGCATCCATGCCTCAGCGCGCGTCGGACGGCGCCCGCTGCTTGAGCAGCCGGGCGCAGACGAAGCCCAGCACCACCATGATCCCTGCGCTCGCGAACAGGGTCGGCATCTTGCCGGCGTGCTGAAGGCCGAAGCCATAGGCGAGTGGCCCCACGGTCTGGCCCATGAAGAAGAAGAACGAATGCAGCGACATCGCGGTGGCGCGAGCCTCGACCGAAAGCTCGCTGGCGAAGACCTGAAGACAGCCATGCGCGATGTAGAAGCCCCATCCCATCACGATGAGATTCAGCGCCTGCACTTCCCAGCGTAGGCCGAAAGCGACGGCTATGAGCTGCGAGGCGACCAGCGTCATGCCGGCGATCATCATACCCTTCATACCGAGCCGCGGCAGCAGGCGTGACACCGTCAGCGTGTAGAACAGGCCGCCGACCGCAAAGCCGGCGATGACGATGCCGGCGATCGAGAGCGAGGTCTGACCGAGCTCGAACAGGAACGAGGCGATGTAGGGAAACAGGCCGAGCACGCAGCAGCCTTCGATGAACACCGCCGAATAGCAGACATAGGCATTCGGATTGGTGAAGATGGTGCGGTAGCCGGCCTTGAGCGCCGACAGGCTCGTCTTCGGCGAATGCTCGACCTTGGCGCCGTGGAAGCCGGCCGCAACGGCTATCGAGGCGACGATCACGAGCGCACCCAGCACCGCGAGCACGCCGCGCCAGCCGAGGAAATCGCCGATCAGGCCGGAGGCCGAGGCGCCCAGCAGATTTCCGGTCATGGCGCCTGCCAGCGTGCGGCTGATCGCGACCTGGCGTTTTTCGGGCCCGACGAGATCGCTGGTGAGGCTGAGCGCCACCGGAAACACGCCTCCGGAGCCGATGCCCGCGAGGATGCGGGTGACGAACAGCAATGAGAACGAGCTTGAGAGCGCACCCAGGATGTTGGCGAGGCCGAGCAGCGCGAGGCAACCGATCATCAGCCGCGTCTTGCCGAACAGGTCGGCGGCGGCGCCGATGATCGGCTGGATGATGGAGAAGGTGAAGGCGAACACCGCGGCAAAGCCGGCGGCGGTCGCGATGCTCACGCTAAAATCCTCGGCGACGTGCGGCAGCACCGGATCGAGCGCGCGTGCCGACAGCGCCGCGGCGAAGCTTGCGCCTGAGATGACGTAGAGTGCTGTGGGCAAGCCGGGATCGTGCGGCCGCGCCTCGCCTTGCTGCATCAGCGCGGATTCTTTGCGAGCGCGTCGAACGCCATCAGCCTGGCGATCAGTCCCTCGAATTCGCGCAGCGGCACCATGTTGGGTCCGTCCGAGGGCGCGTGATCAGGGTCAGGATGGGTCTCGATGAAGACGCCGGCGACGCCGACCGCGACAGCCGCGCGCGCCAGCACCGGCACGAATTCGCGCTCGCCGCCAGACGAGGTCCCCTTCCCGCCCGGCTGCTGCACCGAATGAGTGGCGTCGAAGATCACGGGCGCGCCGGTGGTGCGCGCCAAGATCGGCAGTGCGCGCATGTCGGAGACCAGCGTATTGTAGCCGAATGAGGCACCGCGCTCGGTGACGAGCACGTTGGGATTGCCAGCGCTCGTGAGCTTGGTGACGACGTTGGCCATGTCCCAGGGGGCCAGGAACTGGCCCTTCTTGACGTTGACGACCTTGCCGGTTGCGGCCGCCGCCAAAAGGAGATCGGTCTGCCGGCACAGGAAGGCCGGGATCTGCAAGACGTCCACCGCCTGCGCCACGTCTGCGCATTGCGCGGCTTCGTGCACGTCGGTCAGCACCGGCAAACCGAACGAGGATCGGATCTCCGCGAAGATCGGCAGCGACTGCGCTAAGCCCAAGCCGCGCGCTGCAGCCGCGCTGGTGCGGTTGGCCTTGTCGAACGAGGTTTTGTAGACGAGGCCGATGTTCAGCCGCGCGGCGATCTCCTTCAGCGCGGACGCGACCTCCAGCGCATGCTGGCGGCTCTCGAGCTGGCACGGCCCGGCAATGACCGAGATCGGCAGATCATTGCCGAATTTGACCGTGCCAATGGTGACGACCGGCGCCGCTGAATTTGAAGAGCTCAAGGCAAATCCCTCATTTCGGCGCGACCATAGCCGCCATGAGGGTCGGATCAACCCTCTTCCGCCCGGGCCGCTCGAATATCAGGGTTGCGCCATGGTTCCCGCCGCGCCAGTGATCGCTACTTCACCGCCGAGAAGGCGGTCGGCGCCAGGATCTGGCTGACGATGTTGCCCACGATCTGGCCGTCCGCTTCCGATTTCGCCCGCGCCTCGAGCCAGTCCGGGTCGGTCATGAACGCGCCCCACTTCTTCTCGCGCTCGGCGAGCGAGTCCCAGGCCAGGAAATAGGTCAGCTCCTGGTTGGATTCACCGATCAGCGTCGTGAAGAAGCCGGCCTGCTTGATGCCGTGCTTCTCCCAGATCTTCAGCGTGGCGGTCTCGAACCGCTTCAAGAGCGCCGGCAGGCGACCGGGGACGCAGCGGTAGACGCGCATTTCGTAGATCATTCATGGCCTCCCTGAACAGGTCCGGCGGTTATAGCGGTTGGTCCCGACGGTGTCTTGAGCCCTGCCCGTCCGCCCCTGTGGCGTTCTGCGCATGGCTTGAGCTTCCGCCGCAGGGCCGGACTCCCGCAATGCTGCCGCAATGATCGGGCCGCTACAAAGGCGTCAGATGCGGTTCAGGTGCCCTTACATGCGGATTTTGCTGGTCGAGGATGAAGCGGAAATGGCCGGCGCGCTGGCTTCGGCGCTGAAGCGCTATGACATGGTGGTGGATCATGCTCCGACGCTCGCCGAGGCGGAGGAAGCCATTTCCGCCGACGTCCATGCCGCCGTCCTGCTCGACCGCCAGCTTCCTGACGGCGATGGCCTCGCCTTGATCCCCAAGCTCCGCGCGCGAGCCGACGGCGTGCCCATCATCGTCCTAACTGCGCGCGGGGAGCTCGCCGACCGCATCGCCGGCCTCGACGGCGGCGCCGATGACTATCTGGCAAAACCGTTTGCAGTCGAGGAGCTGCTGGCGCGGCTGCGTGCCGTGCTGCGGCGGCCTGCGGGCCTCTCCCCCGAAATCATCCGTGCCGGCCGCCTCGCGTTCGATGTCGGCCATCGCGAAGCCAGCATCGACGGCGAGCCGTTCGAGCTGCCCCGCCGCGAGCTCCTGGTGCTCGAAGCGTTGCTTCGCCGCATGGGCCGGACCGTGCTGCGCTCGGCGCTGGAAGAGGCGGTCTACAATTTCGACGACGAGATCCAGTCCAACGCACTCGACACGCATGTCTCGCGGCTGCGGCGAAAGCTCGCGGAAGCCGACGCGGGTATCGAGATCCACGGCATTCGCGGCGTCGGCTATCTCCTCAAGAAGTTGCCATGAGCAAACACGACGATCCCTATTGCCTACGCTCGCGGCTGAGCTCGCGCCTGCTCTCGCTTCAGGCGGTCATCCTGGTCGCGCTGCTTGCAGTCGTTCTCACCGGGCTTTGCGCCTCCGGCTTCGTGCTGGCGCCGCGCGATGAGGATCGCGTCATCGATGTCGTCCAGCGTGCGCTCACGCGCGATGCGCAAGGTGGATTGGCCTTGCGTCCAACGGCCGAACTGCAGCAGTTGCGCAGCGAGACACCCGACCTCTGGTTCCTGATACGCGACCGGGAGGGACGCTCCCTCACCGAAGGTGCCGTGCCGGCCGAATTCGCCGCGATCGGCGGAGGTCTCGACCGGATCAGCCAGGCGCGGCTCGGTTGGCAGTTGTTCGAGGACGATCCGCGCAAGCCGGCGGCGCGCATGAAGCGGGTCGACACTGATGCGGGCAACGTGCAGGTCATCACGGCGACACAAGGACGCCTGACCGGCGCCAAGGCGCTGTTCATGACGTCCCTTGCGTTCCTCGGCATCGCCCTGCCCGGCCTGCTCCTGATGGGAACGGCGACGTTCATCGCGACGCCGATGATCGTGCGGCGCGCCTTCGGAGGACTCGATATCGCGGCGGACGAGGCGCGGCGCATCGACATCCACCAACGCGGCGCGCGGCTCCCGGTGGAGCGGATTCCGCTCGAAGTCGTGCCCCTCGTGACCGCGATCAACGACGCGCTGGCCCGGCTCGACCAGGGCTATGCCCGCCACAAGCGCTTCGTCGCGGACGCCGCACATGAGCTGCGCACGCCGATCGCAATCCTGAACACGCGCCTGGAGTCACTTGCCCCTGGGCCGGACAAGAATCGCCTGCTGGAGGATGCGGCGCGGCTGGCGACTCTTGCCGAGCAATTGCTCGATATCCAGCGGCTCGACCGCTGCGGCCATCCCTTCACGCGCGTCAATCTGGTTGCCGTTGCGCAAAGCGTCGCCGCCGACCTAGCGCCGCTGGCGATTGCCGCCGGCTACGAGCTGGCGCTCGATGCGCCCTCGACACCGGTCGAGACGATCGGCGATGCGGCGGCCCTGGAGCGCGCACTGACCAATCTCGTGCAGAATGCGATCCAGCACGGTCCTCGCCGCGGCACGATCGGGATTCGCGTCGGCAGGCCCGCAAATATCGAGGTTACCGATGAAGGCGCCGGCATTCCCGCCGATCAGCGCGAGCAGATCTTCGAGCCGTTCTATCGGCTCGCGCCGCTCGATCGCGGTGCCGGCCTCGGCCTCAACATGGTGCGCGAGATCGTGCAGCTGCATGGCGGCCACGTTTCGGTGCCGGACGGAGCGGAGGGCGGCGCCTGTTTCCGGATGACGTTGCCGCCGGTCCGACAGAGTTGATTCAATCCGCATGCGCCTCTAGCGGCGCAATGCTGTCGCAATGCGCCTCCGCAACACTGCATCCGTCTCACCTGTGATCTCAGCAGGTGCAAACCAAGATGCCGGAGTGCGCATGCCCAACGATTTCCTTTCCTTCTTCCTGTCCTGGATGTCGTCCCCGCGTCGGGTCGGCGCTGTCGCACCATCGAGTGCGGCGCTCGCCGATCTCATCACGCGCGAGATCAGCGCATCGACGGGGCCGATTCTCGAGCTTGGGCCCGGCACCGGCGCCTTCACCTACAAGCTGCTCAAACGCGGCGTGCGGCCGCAGGATCTCACGCTGGTCGAATACGGCTCCGACTTCATGAAGCTCCTGCAACTGCGCTTTCCCGGCGCACGCGTGCTGTGGATGGACGCGGCGCGGCTGACGACCGAGCGCCTCTATGACGGCGCCCCCGTCGGCGCGGTCGTGAGCGGCCTGCCGCTGCTCAACATGAGCAGGCGCAAGGTCATCTCGATCCTCAGCGGCGCGTTCAGCTATGTCCGCCCCGGCGGCGCCTTCTACCAGTTCACCTATGGCATGAGCTGCCCGGTACCGCGGCCCGTGCTCGACCGGCTGGGCCTGCGCGCAAGGCTGGTGGATCGCGCCTTGCTGAACGTGCCGCCCGCGGCCGTCTACAGGCTGACGCGGCGACCACAGGTGAAGCTGATCACGGGATCGGTTGCGCCCGAACCGTCAGCGCGGGCCCCGTTGGGGCCGATGCATCACGCGCGCGACTATTCCGCCGCGCGCTGAGCCGTCAGACCAGCCGCGACTGCACCACCGCCGCCTGAATGAACGAGGCGAACAGCGGGTGCGGCTCGAAGGGGCGCGACTTCAGCTCGGGATGGAACTGGACCCCGATGAACCAGGGATGGTCCTCGTACTCGACGATTTCAGGCAGCACGCCGTCGGGCGACAGGCCCGAGAATTTCAGCCCGTGCTGCTCGAGGCGATCCTTGTAGGCGGTGTTGACTTCGTAGCGATGGCGGTGACGCTCGGAGATCTCGGTCGCGCCGCCATAGACCTGCGAGACGCGGCTGCCGCGGTTGAGCGTTGCCGGATAGGCGCCGAGGCGCATCGTGCCGCCGAGGTCGCCGGCCTGCGAGCGCTTCTCGAGCTCGTTGCCGCGCAGCCATTCCGTCATCAGACCGACCAAGGGTTCCTTGGTCGGGCCGAACTCGGTGGAGTTGGCGTCCTCGATGCCGACGAGGTTTCGCGCAGCCTCGATCACCGCCATCTGCATGCCGAAGCAGATGCCGAAATACGGCACGTCGCGCTCGCGCGCGAACTGCGCCGCCTTGATCTTGCCTTCGGCGCCGCGCTGACCGAAACCGCCGGGCACCAGGATGCCGTTGACGTGCTCGAGGAACGGCGCCGGATCTTCCTTCTCGAAGATCTCGCTCTCGATCCAGTCGAGGTTGACCTTCACCTTGTTGGCGATCCCGCCATGCGAGAGCGCCTCGATCAGCGACTTATACGCATCCTTCATGCCGGTGTATTTGCCGACGATGGCGATGGTGACGTTGCCCTCGGGGTTGCGGATGCGCTCGTTGATCTCTTGCCAGCTGCGCAGCTCCGGCGGAATCCGCGAGGCGATGCCGAAGGCGGCGAGCACTTCATCGTCGAGGCCCGCATTGTGATAGGCCTCGGGCACCGCATAGATGTTGTCGACGTCGCGCGCCTCGATCACGGCGCTTTCGCGCACGTTGCAGAACAGCCCGAGCTTGCGCCGCTCTTCCTTCGGGATCGCGCGGTCGGTGCGGCAGAGCAGGATGTCCGGCTGGATGCCGATCGAGCGCAGCTCCTTGACCGAGTGCTGTGTCGGCTTGGTCTTCAATTCGCCGGCGCTCGGAATGTAGGGCAGCAGCGTCAGATGGATGTAGACGGCGTGATCGCGCGGCAGCTCGTTCTTGAGCTGGCGGATCGCCTCGAAGAACGGCAGGCCCTCGATGTCGCCGACGGTGCCGCCGATCTCCACCAGCACGAAGTCGTAGCCGTCATTGCCGTCGAGGACGAATTCCTTGATCGCGTTGGTGACGTGCGGAACCACCTGGATGGTCGCGCCGAGATAATCGCCGCGGCGCTCCTTGGTGATGATGTCCTGGTAGATGCGCCCGGTGGTGATGTTGTCGGCCTTGGTCGCCGGCCGGCCGGTGAAGCGCTCGTAGTGACCGAGATCGAGGTCGGTCTCCGCGCCGTCGTCGGTCACGAACACTTCGCCGTGCTGATACGGCGACATCGTTCCGGGATCGAGGTTGAGATAGGGGTCGAGCTTGCGGAGGCGAACCTTGTAGCCCCGGGCCTGCAACAGAGCACCCAGTGCCGCCGAAGCCAGACCCTTGCCGAGCGAGGAAACCACGCCGCCGGTGATGAATATGTACCGCGCCATGGGACTTAACCTCTAATCCCTCGAATTCGATTCGCCAAAGCGATTCGTATTCCGCCCCAAAGATTTTGCGGGCCTGTGGGTGAGCCAGAACTAAGAGTGGTGACAGTGCCTTGATGGGGATTTTTGATGCAGGACGGTAGCTGCCGCCCTGCATGGCCCCCCTGCTTTATTGCGAGCGCGGTACCTGCGGGCCGCTCGGGGCCGGGGCCTGCTGCTGCTCGTCGGCCTTCTTGAGCGAATCCAGGATGCCGCCCGAGGTTGGCGGCGCGACCGGCGAACCACCAGCTGGCTGGGTCTGCGCCGGCTGACCGATGATCGACGACGGCTTGCGGTCGTAGCCCGCATACCAGGACAGGAACAGGCTGGTGAGGAAGAACCCGACGGCCAGGATCGCGGTGGTCCGCGTCAGAAGGTTCGCCGTGCCGCGGCTCGACATGAACCCCGCGCCGCCGCCCATGCCGAGGCCGCCGCCTTCCGACTTCTGGAGCAGCACGGCACCGATCATGACAGCGACGATCATGAGGTGAATGACGATGACAACGGTCTGCATGATATCCTTCCGTCACAAGCGGGCGGCGCCTGACGGCGGCCGATCGCGCTTCGCGGGTTTTCCTGAAGTTGCGCGGTGTTACACGATCGGGAGGGGTATTGCCACCCCCGATCGGGTCGGGATCAACGCTTTGGGTTAGCTAGGGACAGCCTTTGGCGATCGCAAGGAAATCGGCCGCCTTCAGGCTGGCGCCACCGACCAGCGCGCCGTTGACGTTTTTCACCGCCATCAGCTCGGCCGCATTCGAGGGCTTGACCGAGCCGCCATAGAGGATTCGCATCTTCGCTCCCTCGGCTTTGAACCGGGAGATCAGGAGTTCCCGGATAAAGCCATGAATCTGCTCGACATCCTTGGCTGTGGGGGTCAGCCCGGTGCCGATCGCCCAGACCGGCTCATAGGCCACGACCAGATTGGCTGCGGTCGAGCTGTCAGGCAGAGAACCGTCAAGCTGGCCGCGCACGATGTCCAGGGTCTGGCCGGCGTCCCGCTGGCCTTGCGTCTCGCCGATGCAGACGATCGCCGTCGCCCCGGCGCGCCAGGCGGCCTCGGCCTTCTGCCGGATCAGCGCATCCCCCTCGCCGTGGTCGGCGCGGCGCTCGGAATGGCCGACGATGATGGCGGTTGCGCCCGCATCCACCAGCATTTCGGCGGCAACATCGCCGGTATGGGCACCTGAGGCCTTGGGGTGGCAATCCTGCGCTCCCACCGCGACCTTCCTGCCACGTGCCCTCTCGGCGAACGCCGCAACGAGGGTCCCCGGCGGGCAAACCAACAAGTCGGCCTTGCCGGCCACGTCTGCCGCACCGTCGAGCATGGCGTCGAATTCGGCAGCCTGGGCCTTCAGGCCGTTCATTTTCCAATTGCCGGCGATCAGCGGTCGGATGGCGTCGGTCATGTCAATGTCCAGCAAAATGAGGTTTGTGCATGCGCTAGCAGAGCTGTCGCGGCAGTTCCAGACCTAGAGGCCTTTAACCGCAGGTCTCAAGGGGGACCCGTGGCAAGGTTGCGGGGGGAAAGCCGCCACTTTATGATGATCTATCAATTTGGTGACGCGCTTTTGCGGAATCTGCATTAAGACGCGCTCCCGTTCCCTCCTGACCAGACAAGTTGGACCAAATGCTCCGAGGAATGCGCAAGGCCTCATCGAACTGGCTCGGCAAGACCATTATGGCCGTGGTGATGGGCGTGTTGATCATCAGTTTCGGCATTTGGGGCATCGCCGACATCTTCCGCGGCTTCGGGCAGTCCACGGTCGCCAAGATCGGCCACACCGAGATTTCGCTGAACGAGTTCCGGCAGATCTACACCGACCGCCTGCAGCAGATCAGCCGCCAGTTCGGCCGTCCGCTGACGCCGGACCAGGCGCGGGCCTTCGGCCTCGACCGCCAGGTCCTCCAGCAGACCATCGCGGAAGCCGCCCTCGACGAAGAGGCGCGCCGGCTCGGGCTCGGCCAGTCCGATGACCAGATCCGCCAGGTCATCATGAACGATCCCAACTTCAAGGGCGTCGGCGGCAACTTCGATGCGAACCGCTTCCAGGCCGTGATCCGCAATTTTGGCTACACCGAACCGCGTTATGTCGCCGAGCAGCGCAAGGTGTCGCTTCGCCGCCAGATCACCGGCACGATCGGCGCGGGCATCGAGCCGCCGAAGGCAATGATCGACGTCCTGACGCGGTACCAGAACGAGCAGCGTACCATTGAATTCGTCAAGCTCGACGCTGCACAGGCAGGCACCATCGAGGCGCCCTCGCCCGAAGCCCTGGCCACCTATTTCGAGGATCACAAGGTCCAGTTCCGCGCGCCCGAATACCGCAAGATCGCCTTCGTCGTGATCTCGCCGGAAGAGATCGGCAAGTGGACCGAGGTTTCCGACGAGGACGCCAAGAAGGTATTCGAGCAGCACAAGGACCGGCTTGGCACGCCGGAGAAGCGACAGATCCAGCAGATCGTGTTTCCGAACGTTGCCGAAGCGCAAGCCGCACGCGAGCGCCTCGTCGGCGGGACGTCGTTCGAGGATCTCGGCAAGGAACGCGGGCTGAGCGCCTCCGACGTCGACCTTGGCCTCGTCACCAAGTCTTCGCTCGACCCCGCGGTTGGCGATGCCGCCTTCACGCTTCCGGCCGGTGAGATCAGCCAACCGATCCAGGGCGCTCTCGGCACGTCCATCGTCAGGGTCGACAAGATCGAGCCGGGCAAGGAGGCGGACTACGCCAGCCTCGCCGGCGACATCAAGCGCGAGATCGCGACCGAGCGCGCGCGCGTCAAGGTCGCCGATCTCCGCGACAAGATGGAAGACGAGCGCGGCGGCGGCGCTAGCGTGATCGACGCGGCACAGAAGCTCGGCCTCACCGCCGTGACCATCGACGCCGTCGACCGCTCCGGCCGCGCCCCGAACGGCCAACCGGTCGCCAACATCCCGCAGGGTCTCGACGTGGTGTCGCAGGCCTTCAACACCGATGTCGGCGTCGACAACGACCCGATCTCCTTCAAGGGCGGCTATGTCTGGTACGACGTGCTCGCCGTCACGCCCTCGCGCGACCGCAATCTCGACGAGGTCCGCGACCAGGTCGAGGCACGCTGGCGCCAGGACCAGATCGCGACCAAGCTGAAGGCCAAGGCGACCGAGATGGTGCAGAAGCTCGAAGCGGGCGGCAAGCTCGCGGATGAAGCGGCAGCGGCCGGCGCCAAGGTCGAGACCGCGACCGGCTTCAAGCGCGACGATACGCCCGCCGGCGTGCCCGCCACCATCGTGTCGGCCGCGTTCCGTGCCGCCAAGGACGGCGTCGGACAGACGCCCGTGAGCGGCGGCAGCGAGGTGATCGTCTTCCGCGTCACCGACATCGTCGACCCCGCGGTCGACTTTGCCTCCGATGCTGTCAAGAAGCTGAAGGAGAGCCTCGACCGGGCCCAGACCGAGGAGCAGGTCGCATCCTACGTCAACAAGCTTGAAACCGACATCGGGACCACCATTAACCAGGCCGCCTTCGCGCAGGTGACCGGCGCGAACCAGTGAGTTGAAAGCACGCGATGGACGACCTGAAATCTATCATTGGAAAAGTGGCGACCGGCGCCAGCCTGTCGCGTGACGAAGCCGCTTCCGCCTTCGATGCCATGATGAGTGGCGAGGCTACGCCCTCGCAGATGGGCGGCCTCTTGATGGCGCTACGGGTGCGCGGCGAGACCGTGGACGAGATCACCGGCGCTGTTGCGGCGATGCGCTCCAAGATGCTGACCGTGACGGCGCCGTCCGACGCCGTCGACATCGTCGGCACCGGCGGTGACGGCTCCGGCTCGGTCAACGTCTCGACCTGCGCCGCCTTCATCGTCTCGGGCGCCGGCGTGCCGGTGGCCAAGCACGGCAACCGCGCGCTGTCCTCGCGCTCGGGCGCCGCCGACGTGCTGGCATCGCTTGGGGTGAAAATCGATCTCAAGCCGGAGCAGGTCGGACGCTGCGTGCGCGAATGCGGCATCGGCTTCATGTTCGCCCCCGCCCACCATCCCGCCATGAAGAACGTCGGCCCGACCCGGGTCGAGCTCGCGACCCGCACGATCTTCAACCTGCTTGGGCCCCTGTCCAACCCGGCCGGCGTGAAGCGACAGATGGTCGGCGTGTTTTCAAGGCAATGGGTGCAGCCGCTGGCGCAGGTGCTCAAGAACCTCGGCTCGGAATCCGCCTGGGTGGTGCACGGCTCCGACGGTCTGGACGAGATCACCCTCACCGGCCCGACCTTCGTCTCCGCGCTCCACAATGGCGAGATCCGGAATTTCGAGGTGACGCCGGAGGAAGCCGGGCTCTCGCGTTGCGAGGCCGGTGCGCTCAGGGGCGGCGACGCCGACGCCAATGCGATCGCATTGCAAAGCGTGCTCGACGGCAAGCCGAGCCCCTATCGCGACGTGGCGCTGATCAACGCTGCCGCCGCACTGGTCGTGGCCGGCCGCGCCAAGGACCTCAAGGAAGGCATCGCGATCGGCGCCGCCTCCATCGACAGCGGCGCGGCCAACGCGAAGCTGAAGCACCTGGTCACGGTCTCCAACGGCTGAATTCCCGCATGTCCGACATCCTGACCAAGATCGAGACCTACAAGCGCGAGGAGATCGCGGCAGCGAAGCGGACGCGTCCGCTCTCCGCCGTGGAGGCGCAAGCCAAGGCCGCCTCCGCGCCGCGTGGTTTCCTGCGAGCGATCAAGAGCAAGCATGCCGATGGCGACTATGCGTTGATCGCCGAGATCAAGAAGGCCTCGCCCTCCAAGGGTCTCATTCGCGCCGATTTCGACCCGCCGGCACTCGCAAAAGCCTATGAGGCGGGTGGCGCAGCCTGCCTTTCGGTGCTGACCGACACGCCGTCGTTCCAGGGCCATCTCGACTTCATGGTGGCGGCGCGCGCGGCAACGTCACTGCCGGTGCTGCGCAAGGATTTCATGTTCGATACCTATCAGGTGGTCGAGGCGCGCGCGCACGGCGCCGACTGCATCCTGATCATCATGGCGGCGCTCGATGATGCCGCTGCCAGGGATATCGAAGATGCTGCCATCGCCTATGGCATGGACGTGCTGATCGAGATCCACGACCGCGCCGAGCTCGACCGGGCGCTGAAGCTGCGGTCGCCGATGATCGGCGTCAACAACCGCAATCTGCGCACCTTCGAGACCACGCTCGCGACCAGCGAGGCCCTGGCGCCGCTCATCCCCGGCGACCGGCTGATGGTCGGCGAGAGCGGCATCTTCACGCCCGAAGATCTCGCCCGGCTCGAGCGCGTCGGCATGTCGACCTTCCTGGTCGGCGAGAGCCTGATGCGGCAGGCCGACGTCACCGCGGCGACGCGCGCGCTGCTCGCGCGCGAGACGACGGCGCGCGCGACGGGCACGCGCTGACATGGCGCGCAAGCCAGCCAAGAAGCCAGGCACGACGAAGACGGCCAAATCCAACGCCGGTCCCGCGCTCACCCATATCGGCGCCTCCGGCGAGGCGCGGATGGTCGACGTCTCGGACAAGCCCGCGACCGAGCGGCTTGCGGTCGCGGAAGGCCGCGTCGTCATGACCAAGGCAACGCTCGACCTGATCGTTTCCGGCAATGCCAAGAAGGGTGACGTGCTCGGCACCGCGCGTATCGCCGGCATCATGGCCGCCAAGCGCACTTCCGAGCTGATCCCGCTCTGCCATCCGCTCGCGCTGTCGAAGGTGACGGTCGACATCGAGCCGGACGCAAAACTGCCGGGCTGCCTCGTTCGCGCCAGCGTGAAGGTCACGGGCCCGACCGGCGTCGAGATGGAGGCCCTGACCGCAGTCTCGGTTGCCTGCCTGACCATCTACGACATGATCAAGGCGGCCGAACGCGGCGTGCACATAGAAGGCATCCATCTCGTCGAGAAGCTCGGCGGCAAGTCCGGCCATTATCGCGCCTGATCGCAGGCGGCAAGCGCATCCTCGCGCGCTGCCGACAGCAGCTGCATCTCGCCGTGCCGCGCATCGTTTGCATGTGCGCCGCCTTCATCCTGCGTTAACCACGCTTCCTAACTTTACCTCCACGCCGTTCTCGTAAACCAACGGATGTGCCCGGGCTCAAGAATTGATCCTGGCGTGTGTACGACAGCGATCGAGATCATGACCAAATTCCGCAACCGCCTCGTCGACCAGGCCGTGCTCACGCGCAGCGGGCCGATCCGCTGGCTGGTGGTGGGCGGGATCTTCCTGATCGCCGCGATCGCCGTTGGCGCAACGCTGATGGCACAGAACTTCCGCGAGCGCGCGCTGCGCAACTCCGGCCGCGAGCTGGAAAACACGGTGCTGCTGCTCGCTCACCATTTCGACCAGCAATTGCAGGATTTCGCGGTCATCCAGAAGGACTTCGTCGACCACGTCCGCACGACCGGAATCACGACCGCGGAAGACTTTCGCAAGCGCCTCTCGGGCGAGGACGTCCACCGGATGCTGCGGTCGAAGATCGAGGCGCTGCCCTATATCGGCGGTGTCAACATCATCGATGCCGAAGGCAATCTGATCAATTCGTCGACGGCATGGCCGGTTCCCGGGGTCAAGATGGCCGACCGCGCCTATTTTCGCTCCTTCAAGTATGATCCCAATGCGCCTGATGTCCTGATCGAGCCGTTGCATAGCCGCATCTCCGGCGCATGGACCATTCTGGTGGCCCGGAAGATCGTCGGGCCAAGCGGCGAGTTCCTCGGTGTCGTCGGGCGCGGAATCGAGCCCGCCAACTTCGAAAAATTCTTCGCCTCCGTCGTGCTCGGCGAAGGCGCGACGATCTCGATGCTGCATCGGGACGGCACGCTGCTCGCCCGTTATCCCCATTCCAGCGAATTGATGGGGCGGAATTTCAAAAGCGGCGCGTTCGAGCTCCAGAGGGTGTTCGGGCTCGATCACTTCGCCGGCCGTTTCGTAAGCCCTGTCGACGGAGAGGACCGGCTGATCTCCTCGCGCGCCCTGCCCCATTTCCCGATCCTGATGATGGCCACCACGACGCGCGCGGCGGCCCTGACGGACTGGCGCGAGCAGATCGGCATCCTGATCTCGGTTGCCGCCTCGTCAGCGCTCGCCATCGCAGGCCTGCTGATCGCGATCGTTCGCAAGCTGCTGGAGCAGCACCGCCTTTCGCGCGAGCGGCTCACGCTGGAAAAGCAGCGGCTCGACCGCGCCGTCAACAACATGACGCAAGGCCTGTTGCTGTTCGACGCCGAGCAGCGGCTCGTGGTCTGTAACCAGCGCTACATCGAGATGTATGGATTGTCGGCCGAGATCGTAAAGCCCGGCTCCAGCTTCCACGACACCATCGCCCATTGCAAGGCAACCGGCTCGTTCGCGGGCGACGTCGACGCTTACGTCGCGCTCGTGCTGAAGGACATCCATGTCCGTAATTCAATGGTGATCGACACCTCCGACGGCCGCTCGATCCACATCCTCAACGAACCGCTCGCCGATGGCGGCTGGGTCGCGACCCATGAAGACATCACCGAGCGCCGCCGCATCGAGGAGCGCATCACCCACCTCGCTCATTATGACGCGCTGACGGACCTGCCCAACCGCGCCATGTTTCACGAGCATCTGCGCCATCAGCTGGCTGCGGTCGGCGACGGCGAACAGATCGCGGTGCACTACATCGATATCGACGAATTCAAGGGCGTCAACGACGCGCTCGGCCATCTCGTCGGCGACGAGCTATTGAAATCGGTCGCGGCGAACCTTCGCCGCTGTGCCGGCCCGGCGGACTTCGTGGCGCGACTCGGCGGCGACGAATTCGCCATCGTACAGAGCGCGGCGACGTCGCTGGACCAGGTCAACGAGCTCGTCGCGCGGGTCTTCGAAGCCATCCGCACGCCGTTCGACTGCATGGGCCATCATCTCACCACCGACGCCAGCATCGGCATTGCGCTCGCGCCGGAACACGGAACAATGCTGGACCAGATCCTCAAGAACGCAGACATGGCGATGTACGCGGCCAAGTCGGCCGGGCGGCGTACCTACCGCTTCTTCGAGCCGGAGATGGACGCCAAGGTTCGCGAGCGGCGCCAGCTCGAGAGCGACCTGCGCCACGCCATTGCCCAAGGGGGGCGCGAAGGCGGACTCGAGGTCTATTACCAGCCCTGCCTCGGCCTCAAGGACGACCGCATCACCGGCTGCGAAGCGCTGGTGCGCTGGCGCCATCCCGAGCGCGGCATGATCTCGCCGGCCGAATTCATCCCGATCGCCGAGGACACCGGCCTGATCAACGAGATCGGCGAATGGGTGCTGGCGACAGCGTGCCGGGACGCGGCGGGTTGGCCCGACGACATCCGCCTCGCCGTCAACGTCTCCCCGGTGCAGTTCAAGAGCGGCACGCTGGCGCTGAAGATCATGGCCGCGCTCGCCGCGTCGAACCTGCCGGCGAGCCGGCTCGAGCTCGAGATCACCGAGGCGGTCCTGATCCGCGATGACGATGCCGCGCTCGCGATCCTGCACCAGCTTCGTGCCATCGGCGTGCGCATCGCGCTCGACGATTTCGGCACCGGCTACTCATCCCTGAGCTATCTGCACCGCTTCCCCTTCGACAAGATCAAGATCGACCGCTGCTTCGTCGACGACATCGCCCGCCCCGACGGCTCCGCCAGCATCGTCCAGGCCGTCGTCAATCTGGCGGCTGCCCGCCGGATGACCACCACGGCCGAGGGTGTCGAGACCGAGGAGCAGCGGCGCCTGCTTCGCACGCTCGGCTGCGCCGAGATGCAGGGCTATCTGTTCAGCGCCGCCAAGCCGGCCGACAAGATGCTGGAGCTATTCGCGCTGCATCGCAGCCGGCTCGCGCGACGCGAAGGCAGCGAGGGTCGCCGCCGCGAGGCCGGTTAGGTGTTCGAGACCGCGTCCCCAAACGAATTCGCCCGGAAGCGGTGATCCACTCCCGGGCGATCCATATCTGGAGGTCGTCGGATTTAATTCGGAACCGCAGCCTTCGTCGCGCGCTTGGCGGCGACCGCATTCGCGGTGACGCCGTGCAGGAAGTCATAGGCCGCGTGCAGTGCCTTGTCGTCCTTCTCTTCCGGCGGGACATAGGACTGCGATCCGGTCTGCTCGGTGCCGTCTGCGGCCTGCAAATGCCCGCGCATCTGGGATTCAGCCATGGTGTCCATCCGGCCCTTCAGCTCGGGCGGCACGTCCTGGAGGATCTCGATGTCGGGCGCGATGCCCTGGGCCTGGATCGAACGGCCCGACGGCGTGTAGTAGCGCGCCGTGGTCAGCGCCAGCGCGCCATTGCCGGCGCCGAGCGGAATGATGGTCTGCACCGAGCCCTTGCCGAACGAGCGTGTGCCGATCAGCGTCGCGCGCTTGTGGTCGTGAAGCGCGCCGGACACGATCTCCGAGGCCGAGGCCGAGCCGCCATTGATCAGCACCACGAGCGGCTTGCCCTTGGTGAGATCGCCGCCATGCGCGGTGAAGCGCTGGGTCTCTTCCGGATTGCGGCCGCGGGTCGACACGACCTCCCCACGCTGCAGGAAGGCGCTCGACACCGACACGGCCTGGTCGAGCAGCCCGCCCGGATTGTTGCGCAGATCAAGCACGTAGCCGACGAGCTTCTCCTGGGCGACCTGCTTGGAGATCGAGGCGATCGCCTTCTTCAGGCCGTCGGTGGTCTGTTCGTTGAACGAGGTGACGCGGATATAGCCGATGTCGCCGTTCTCGACGTGGAAGCGCACGGGCCGCACATGGATGATCTCGCGCGTGATTGCGACGTCGAGCGGGGCGTCCGCGCCCTTGCGCACGATGGTGAGCTTGGTCTTGGTGTCGACCGGTCCCTTCATCTTGTTGACCGCCTGCTCGAGCGTCATACCCAGCACGGCCTCGCCGTCGATCTTGCTGATGAGGTCGCCGGACATGATGCCGGCCTTCGAGGCCGGCGTATCGTCGATCGGCGAGACGACCTTGACGAGGCCGTCCTCCATCGTGACCTCGATGCCGAGGCCGCCGAACTCGCCGGAGGTGGTCTCCTGCATCTCGGTCCAGGCCTTGGCGTTCATGTAGCGTGAATGCGGATCGAGCGAGGTCACCATGCCGGTGATCGCACCCTCGATCAGCTTGGCATTGTCGGGCTTCTCGACATAGCTGGCCTTGACGCGCTCGAACACCGCGCCGAACAGATTGAGCTGGGAGTAGGCATCATCCGCGCTCGCCGCCGCCCGTGCCGCCCATACTCCGCTGTGCGGGCTGGCTACCAGAAGGGTCAGACACGCTCCAGTGAGCGCGCCCAGGGGGAACAGCAGGGTTTTCCGCATGGATGGGCTAGCCTTTTGCTTGGCGGTTCTCTTGGGGCTGGGAGGCGCCATGCAAATGGCGATCCAGCCCGCTTCTCACAATACCATTCCGGTTTCTTCAAGGCCGGATGCCGCGCTAGCGGCCGCGCCGAAGAAATCCCTTCGCCTTGGCCTAAACTTTTGGCAACGTTCCGAAACTGTTTCGCGCAAAGCGGAAACCGGTCGGGCCGCCCGCGCCTCACAGCTATGCGATTTTAGGATGGTTTTGGAGGGCCGGACGCGATAGGCGATGGCGACAAGACTTCAAATTCTCGGGAGGACAACAATGAACGAAGCGCCCCGCATCCGGCCGGAACGGAACGTCGAACTCGGCGCCAGCAACGAGCCGTTCCAGAACCTGCACGAGTTCATCCGGAAGGCCCGCGCCAACCTCAACCAGAATGCCTGGGACTACATCGTCGGAGCCGCCGAGACCGAGACCACGATGCGGCGCAACCGCATGGCGCTTGACGAGATCGCCTTCCGGCCACGCGTGTTGCGCGACGTCCGCAAGGTCGATGGTTCCGTCGAGCAGCTCGGCCGCAGGATGCGCCTGCCGGTGGTGCTCGCCCCGGTCGGCGCGCTCGAGATCTTCGATCCGGATGGCGCGGCAAGCGTCGCGCGCGCCGCCGGCACCTTCGGCGCGGCGCACATGCTGAGCTCGGTGTCCGAGCCCGGCCTGGAGAAGACCGCCGAGGCTGCGCCCGACGCGCTGCGGCTCTATCAGCTCTATGTCCGCGGCGACGATGCCTTCGTCGCCGATGTCGTCAGCCGGGCCGAAAAGAACGCTTATGCCGCCTTCTGCCTGACCGTCGACACCGCGCATTACAGCCGTCGCGAACGTGACATCGCCAAGCGCTATGTGCGCGAGAGCCGCCTGCGCGCCACCGGAGGCGATTTCCAGAAGGGCCTGGAGTGGCGGACCGTCAAGATGATCAAGGACAAGTTCAAGATCCCTCTGATCCTGAAGGGCATCGCCACCGCCGAGGACGCGCAGATCGCGCTCGATCACGGTGTCGAATGGATCTACGTCTCGAACCATGGCGGCCGCCAGCTCGACCACGGCCGTGGCGCCATGCATGTGCTGCCGGAGATCGTCGATGCCGTGAAGGGCCGCGCCAAGATCATGGTCGACGGCGGCTTTTGCCGCGGCACCGACATCGTCAAGGCGATCGCGGCGGGCGCGGACCTCGTCGGCATCGGCCGGCTGCAGTGCTGGGCGCTGGCGGCCGCCGGCGAAGGCGGCGTCGCGCGAATGCTGGAGCTGCTGGAGGACGAGGTGCTGCGCTGCCTTGGCCTCTTGGGCGCCGCCTCATTCGCCGAGATCGATAAATCCTGCCTGCATCCGGCGACCGCCACCAACGCACCCGGCGTGTTCAGCGCGTTCCCGCTGTTCGACCATGAGCCCTATCGCTACTGAGTTGCCGATATTGAAGTGAAAAGGACGCAATGACATCACTCTCTCCCGGCAGCGCCGATGCGCTGCTGTTCGACCTCGGGCGCGTGGTGCTCGACATCGACTTCTCCAAGGCGATCGCCTGCTGGGCGGGACATGCGGGCTGCCGGCCCGAGGCCATCGTCGCGCGCTATGTGCGTGACGAGGCCTACCGGCTGCACGAGATGGGCAAGATCAGCGACGCGGACTATTTCGCCTCGCTGCGTGCCTCGCTCGGAATCGGCATCTCGGACGCGCAGTTCCTGGAAGGCTGGAACGCGATCTTCGCCGGTGAGATGCCAGATATCGCCGAGCTGCTGCCGCGCGCGGCGAAGCAGATGCCGCTCTACGCCTTCTCCAACACCAATCGGCCGCATGTGGACTATTTCTCGAAAGAATATGCCGGCCTGCTCGGCCATTTCCGCGAGCTGTATTTGTCGTCCAGCATCGGACTGCGCAAACCGGACGCGGAGGCTTTCGATCACGTCGTGGCGGCGATCGGGGTGCCGGCGGAGCGCATTGTCTTTTTCGACGACCTCGCCGAGAACGTCGAGGGAGCGCGGGCGCGCGGCTTGAAGGCCGTGCATGTCACCTCGCCGCGTGACGTCGGGAACGCATTGAAAGCGCTGGGTATCTGAGCCGCGGGAGGCCCGGTTCGTGCTCAGTTCTCGGAACTAAATTGCACGCGATGAGGAACCCAATCACTTTGTGCATTTTTATACAGAGTTCCGGGAACGGAATACCACCCATCGGACTCATGAGTCCGTTGGGACTTCTACATTGGACTGATCGACGTGCTGGGCAAGACCTATCTCACCAAGCAAGCTTCTCTCCTGCTCGAATTCGCCAGAACCACCTCGGATTCTGACCTCTCCGCCAAGCTGATCAGCAAGGCCGCCGACCTGAAATCCCAGGCCGATCCGCTGCCCGACAAGGATCAAGGTCCCAGGGCGCCCGACGTCGCGGACGTCAGTCCGGACGATCCGACGGAACGTTGACCGATGCTGGCCGTGGCGCTCGTCCTTCTCGTGCTCGCCATGGCCGTCCTCGTGCCGGTCTGCCTCGCCTTCCGGATCATGCCGCGGCGGACTTGAGCCACCTTAGGCATCCGAGTGCTCGCGTTCCCGTGCGGGATGCTGAATCGTGAGAATGACGATTTCGCCAGCCTTTTCGTCCAGCTGGTTGAAGCGATTCAAGGATCGCAACGCGCCTTACGGGCTGTGCTCCCTAACATAATCGGCAATGCTAATCAGATCGTGGGTCGCGCGTTCCGCGAACCTGCGCTTCTTCGCTCGAAGCGGCGGAACGCGGCTTCGACGTCAGGATCAAAGCCAATATCGAACACGCAATCTCGTCCTGGCTATCCGCAGGAAGCCGCCGCACGGCTTGAAGTGCCTTTTCGAGCAGTTTTGTCATCGACAGCCAGTGCGGAAAGGAAGTGTGGCTTTTCGCCGGGTTGAGGAGGTCTTTTGCTTCAGCCCCTCCGCTCGGCTAGAACTTTGCCGACCGAGTCCTTCGATTTGTTCGATTTGTTGCGGGAGTTCGCCGTGGCCCTGATGCCGGTATCCGACGCGCTTGCCGCCGTGCTCGCCGGCACAGAGCCGCTGGCCGAGGAGACGGTCGCCCTCGACGCCGCCTACCATCGCGTGCTCGCGCGGGACGTCGCGGCGCGGCGCACGCAGCCGCCGGAAGCGATGTCGGCGATGGACGGCTATGCCGTGCGCGCGGCAGACGCGGCAACGATCGATTCCAGACTGGCGGTGATCGGCGAAGCCGCAGCGGGCCGTCCGTTCGCGGGAACGGTCGGCGTCGGCGAAGCGGTGCGGATCTTTACCGGCGGCGTTATTCCCGACGGCGCCGATGCGGTCGTGATCCAGGAGGACACGGTCGCCGACGGCAAGCACATCATGATCAAGGAAGCCGCGATTCCCGGACGGCACATTCGTCCCGCCGGCGTCGACTTCCGCGAGGGCGACGTGCTGCTGCGCAAAGGAACCCGTCTCACCGAGCGCGATCTCGCGCTCGCCGCTGCGATGAATCACCCGCAGCTCGCCGTCTGCCGCCGTCCGAGGGTCGCGATCCTTGCCACCGGCGATGAGCTGGTGATGCCGGGCACCACGCCCGGTCGCGGCCAGATCGTCTATTCCAATGGCTATGCCCTGCACGCGCTCGCCCGCAGCGAGGGCGCCGAGACCATCGATCTCGGCGTTGCCGCCGACACGCTGGAGGCCACTTCCGCCGGCATCCGCCGCGCTCGCGAGAGCGGCGCCGACATCCTGATCACGACCGGTGGCGCATCGGTCGGTGATCACGATCTGGTTCAGCAGGCGCTGAAGGGCGAAGGCATCTCGATGGCGTTCTGGAAGATCGCGATTCGGCCCGGCAAGCCGATGATGCACGGACGGCTCGGCGCCATGCGCGTGATCGGCCTGCCCGGCAATCCCGTGTCATCATACGTGTGCGCCTTCCTGTTCATGGTGCCGCTGATTCGCGCCCTGTCAGGCCGTTCGGTGATTCATCATCGCCGCGAATGCGCCGTGCTGGGCCGCGATCTCGGGGCCAATGACCAGCGCGAGGATTATCTGCGTGCGCGACTGGAACTGCGCGGCGACGGCACGCTCGTCGCCCTTCCCGTCAGCCATCAGGACTCCTCTCTGCTTGCGAATCTCGCTGCGGCACAGGTACTTCTCGTGCGCGCGCCGTTCGCGCCGAAGGCCGAGGCCGGCACGCCTTGCGAGGTGCTGCGGCTCCCCGTCTGAGCTGCACGGCACACGCATTCCGCGAGATTTGCCCCGTTCACCGTAAATTAAGCAGTTGCGGAACACATATCGAACATATAGTGTCCGTTCATGATTTGTTTCGAGGATGTAGCGGCTTATCGCTGAACTCATCGCCTCGGAATCGAACGACATCAACCGGGGGACTTTGGTCGAGATGTTGACGCGCAAACAATACGAGCTTCTGCGGTTCATCAGCGAACGTCTGAAGGAAAGCGGCGTGCCGCCGTCCTTCGACGAGATGAAGGATGCGCTCGACCTGCGCTCGAAGTCAGGCATTCATCGCCTGATCACTGCGCTCGAGGAGCGCGGCTTCATCCGCCGCCTGCCCAACCGCGCCCGCGCCATCGAGGTGATCAAGCTGCCCGAACTCCAGGCCGCTGCCGGCAATCGCCGCGGCTTCACGCCGAGCGTCATCGAGGGCAATCTCGGCAAGGTGCGCGCGAGCTCCAGCCCGCCTGTTGACGAGGGCGAGCGTCCCGTCGCGGTGCCCGTGATGGGCCGCATCGCGGCCGGCACGCCGATCGAGGCGTTGCAGACCCGCAGCCACACCATCAGCGTACCGCCCGACATGCTCGGCGCGGGCGAGCACTACGCTCTCGAAGTGCGCGGCGATTCGATGGTCGAGGCCGGCATCCTCGATGGCGACATGGCGCTGATCCAGCGCAACGAGAGCGCCGATACCGGCGACATCGTGGTGGCGCTGATCGATGACGAGGAGGCCACGCTCAAGCGCTTCCGCCGCCGCGGCGCCTCGATCGCACTCGAGCCAGCCAATGCCGCCTACGAGGTCCGCATTCTTCCGCCGAACCGCGTGAAGATTCAGGGCAAGCTGATCGGGCTCTACCGGAAGTACTGAGCGGTCTGCGGTCGTTGGACACCTCTTGGAGCGGATCATTTTCCGCTCTGGCTGGATGGTCTTTCCGGTTCTGCTCAGACTATCCGGTCCCTTTTCCGGCGCGACATCCTCGGCACGCCGCACGAAGCAACATCGCTTCGCGGCCACAGCTTCGAGGAGACGCCACCCGCCAGATGTTTCATGGACAATCATTGCAGCGCTGATCGCAGCATCAGCGTCGCAGGCCGTTGCCACACAGTCGCACCGCCATGTGCGCAAGCAATCGAGCCAGTACGAATTCGCGACGCGCGGAATGCGATGCGCAGCTCTCCGCAATCAAGCCGGCAATAAGCGAGCCCGTCGGCACCCGCGGGGCGCTGACATTGGCGCCGTTCGAATGCACAGGCGTCGGCTTTGTTCCTATCGAATCCGGGAAAGATAATGTGATCGCGGCTCGCGAAGCCCAGCCGCAGATTTGCCCACAACCGAGCAGAACGTTGTATGCTTCACCCTGATAGAGGCCTGCGCCTCCAAGAGAGGTGCGGCTTGCTATCTTCGCATGAGGAGCACCCGATGTGTGACTATAGCCTGCATGCCGTCGCGACGCGCCCTGCCGAAGTCGGCGAGACGATCGTCACGACAACCTTCCGCGGCACCTCGACACGCGGCTTCGCCTCTGAAGCCGATCTCTCCGTCGCGGTCTGCCTGCTGCCGGGAACGGAGCTCGCTTTCGCCGACAACGTTCGTTACGACAACCGCTGGATCTGGACGCGCACCGTCAATTCCCGCGTCGGCAAGTTCGGCAAGATCGATCCGCACATTCCCGATCGCCATCATGACGCGATCGAATTTCCCGACGGCAAGTACGTGCTGGTGACGCAGCTCGTCGAAGGCCAGCGCGCGACCGTGCTGCAACTGCCGGTGACCCAGCCGGTTGGCGAGCGCGAGCACAAGCCGCAGATCGTCGCCGAGACGAGGTCCACGATCACACGCCTGCCGATCGGCTGATCGTCGGCGCGCCCCCGGCCGATTTGTCGAGGGCCAGAACTTGAAATGCCATCGCCGGCTGAGGCCGGCGAGATGGTATGGTTTGCGTCCTGCAGAATCCCGCGCCTCCTCCGCATCGATCCTCAATCGTCAGCCTGCAAGTCGGCCTCCGATGGCGTTGCGTCCCGATTGCGGGGCACGGCCGTCTTCGGCGCAAGGCTGCCGTCGAAATCCCCCTCGCCGGCGCCGGCCGGCAGCCAAGGGCGGCTTGCGCCTCTCGCCCTCACCACCTGCACCGAGAAACCCTCTCCGTTTTGCGTCAGAGCCAGCGCGCCCTGACTGGCAAGGCGCGACCGATCGACCGCCATCGCTGCGCAATCGGGCGGCGCGGGCCGCGCCGTCACCACCAACGCAGCGCGGCTGCAATCATCAGCCAGCGCGTCGATGCGCAGAGAGAGCGCGACCAGCCGCCCGTCCGCAAGCGGCGCCACGCAGCCGGACTCGTCACATGACACACCGCTCGCCAACGAGGCGTTGGCGGCATCGCGCGGATCGGCATCGGCGGCTAACCATTCCCTCAGCAGAAAGCCATCCTTGCTCGCGCGGATCACATGCAAACGCCCGTCGCCGCCCCGGACCGCGACGCTCGCGCCATCCCCGGCAATCAGGATATCGGGCTGCCGCACCGACAGTCCCCAGAGGATCGCTACCAGCAGCACCAGGGCGCCGGACAAGCGCAAGGGCGTGCGCAACAGGCCCATCACGATGATCCCGAGGCTGGCCGCGATCAGCGGCGCGATTCCGAACGCCGGAATGCGGCCAACTGCGCCCGGTAGGGCCGCCACCCAGCGCGAGACCGCGACCATCCAGTCAATGCCGATCCCCATCAGCCACCAGAACACGCCGTCGAGGCCGAAGGGCGCCGCGAGCAACCCTAAAAGCCCCGCCGGCATCACCAGCGCCGAGACCACCGGCATCGCGCCGAGATTGGCGAGCACGCCGTATGGCGTCACGCGATGGAAGTGGAAAGCGGCATAGGGCGTGGTCGCAAGCCCCGCGATCAACGAAGCCAGCAACAGCATCGCGATCTCGCGGCCGCCCCACAGCGCGATGCGCGCTGTCGTCGAATGATCGGGCGATGCAAGCAGGTTCGGCATGCCGATCTGCACCAGCGCCACCAGCCCGAGCGTCGCGACGAAGGACATTTGGAAGCTGGGATGCACCAGCGCTTCGGGCGCGACCGCGAGCACGATCAGCGCGGCCACAGCGAGGGTCCGGAAGGTGATGGCGCGGCGATCGACCATCACGGCGATCAACACCACCGCGGTCATGAAGAACGATCTCTGTGTCGCGACCTCCGCGCCTGACAGCAGCAGGTAGAACGCTGCCGCCACCAGCGCAGCGGCCGCCGACCATTTCTTGATGGCGAAGCCGGCCGCCAGTCCCGGGATCAGCGCCAGCAGCGCGCGCACTGCGAAGAAGACGACGCCGGCGACGACCGCCATGTGATAGCCGGAGATCGACAGCACATGGCCGAGCCCGAGATGAACATGGCGTCGTTGACGGGCGTGCTGATCGCATCGCGCCGTCCCGTGAGCAGCGCGGTCGCAATCGCGCGGTTGTCGCCTTCGAGCGTTGAGCGGATGCGCGCGTCGATCGCATCGCGCAGGCCCTGCATGAAGGCGGCGTAGCGCAGCCGCAAGCCGCCGGCATCCGGCGGCACCGAAGCCGTGATCGCGCCCATCACGAAACCGGAGGCACCAATGCCCTGGAAGAACATATCGCGCGAGAAATCATAGCTGCCAGGTCGCACCGGCGAGATCGGCGGCAACAGCCGCGCCTTCAATTGCACGAAGCTGCCGACTTCAGGCGCCGTGCCCTTGCGCACCGAGAGGCGGACGCGCTCGAGCTTCACGTCGCTGCGCTGCGCCTCCATCGCGCTGACACGGAGTACGAAGCGATCGGTGCGCTCGCGGATGTCGCGTGCTTCCACAAAGCCCGACAGCGACACCGAATAGAGCGGCTTGGCCAAAACGATGTGGGCGATGCGCGCCGTCTTCCAGGTCGCCGTGGCAAAGCCGGCGGCGACCGCCGCGATCATGATCGCGGGCGCAAACAACCGGCTCCGCCGCAGCAGCACTGCGCCAAGCGCGAGAACGGCCGCGGTCGCGACGACCACCCACGGCACCGGCTCATGATCTGCGGCGAAATAAAGCGCGATGCCGCCGCCGAAGGCGACCGGCACCCACGGCAACAGCCGACCAGGCCCGGCCTCGGCGCGGGCCCATTCGCGCAACGTTGCGACGATAGCCGGCCAGACGCCAAAGCCCGCCGGCGCAAAGCCGCCAGCCGGTGCGGCGCGGCCGACCGGCCACGTCCCGGCAACTCCCTGGGAGCGTACTGGCCGCCCCGGCTCCGCCATTCCCCTGCACCTTACGATACGCAACGGGTGCGGAGGCTACCGGAACGTGCGGCTGCGCGAATAGCGGTACAGATCAGGAACGAAGTCGGGCGAGCCCTACTTTTCCTCTTCCATGGTCACGGCCACCGACGCCTTGGCGGACAGCCGGACCTTATTGCCTTCGACATCGGCAACGAGCCCCTTGTCGATGAAGTGATGGTGCCCCTTGTGGCTGCCTTCCCCACTGTCCTTCCTGGTCAGCTTGATGCGATTGCCCTCGACGCGGTCGACCGTGCCGACATGGACGCCGTCGGCGCCGATCACTTCCATATGCTCTGCGATGTTCTGCATGGCGGGATCCTCGTTGGACCCACACAACGCCTGAGAGGCCTTTCCGTTCGTTCGTGACAAAATCGCCGAGCGCGGTTGGCCCCCGTTCCATCTCAGGACTGGCAGGACTTGGGCAGCCCCGGTTCGGTCGATTGAGCCGAAAGTCTCATAAGACGCCAGCCCCGGCGGGACTACACTGCTTCTCCGCCTCCCCGGCAATACGGGCAGGTTGTGATAGCTCGCGGTAACGAAGCAACCGCTGGAGCTCTTTCTTGGGTGGCTCAAGCCTCCCTGAGATTTGGCGTTGCCGACGCAACTCGCAATTCTCGCCTGTGGCGTCGCGCACAAGCGTAGCGCGCGAGCGAAGGACGCTGAAAAGCGCCGAAAGTAGCGTTTGAATTTGACAGGAGCAGCACATGGCAATTCAAGTACCGAGCGATTTTCGCCGCGTGATTGTTGCTGCGTCGGTGGGAAACGTCATCGAATGGTATGATTTCTATATCTTCGGCAGCTTGGCCGCGGTTCTGTCGGTCAAGTTCTTCGAGCAGTCCCACCCGGTTGCAGCCCTCCTCAGCACGATCGCGCTGTTCACTGCAGGATTCCTGATCCGTCCATTGGGAGCTTTCCTCTTTGGATGGATGGGCGACCGCGTCGGGCGAAAATATACGTTCCTCATCACGCTGAGCGGAATGGGACTGGGTACGGGAGCAATCGGGTTGATCCCGACCTACCAGTCCATCGGTCTGACGGCGGCGTTCCTTTTGTTCGGTCTGCGCATGATTCAGGGTCTGTGCTTGGGCGGCGAATATGGCGGCGCCATCACCTATGTCGCAGAGCATGTTCCGGACGACAAGCGCGGCTACTACACCGGCTGGCTGCAGACCTCTCCGACTCTCGGCATCGTCGTGTCCCTGGCCGTGATCATCCTGACACGGACCTGGTTCGGCACTCAGGCGTTCGACGAATGGGCGTGGCGCGTTCCGTTCCTGGTGTCCTTCCTGCTCGTGGCCATCGCAATCTACATTCGGCTCCAGCTCCAGGAGACGCCGATCTTCCAGGAAATCAGGGCCCGCGGCCAGATGACGACGAATCCGTGGAGGGAGGCCTTCCTCAGTTCGAACATCAAATTCATCGGGATCGCAATCGTGGTCCTGATCGGGCAAGGCGTGGTCTGGTACAGCGGTCAGTTCTGGGCGCTGTACTTCCTTCAGCAGGTCTCGAAGCTGGATCCGCTGACCTCCGCCTATATCGTGGGAGCCGCGCTGCTGATTGCCACACCGAGCCTGATTTTCTTCGGCTGGCTGTCGGATCAGATCGGCCGCAAGCCGGTAATCCTGGGCGGCATGCTGCTGGCCGCAATCACGTACTATCCGCTGTATCTATGGCTGGGAGCAGTCACGCAGCCCGGCAACGTCAACTATCCGACCGCGATCTTCATCATCTTCATCCTCGTTTGCTACGTTGGGATGGTCTATGGGCCGGTCGGCGCGTTCCTGGCGGAATTCTTTCCGGGCAGGATCCGGTATACGTCGGTATCGGTGCCATACCACATCGGCAACGGCTGGGGTGGTGGATTGGTGCCGTTCATCACGTCCGCGGCATTCGCGGCGACCGGGAGCATCGGCTACGCGTTGATCTACCCGATCGCGGTCCCCGCGGTATGCTTCCTGCTCGCGCTGTTCCTGATGCCGGAGACGCGCAAGATCAGCATCTGGCAGCCGATCGAGCCCAGAACCGCATCGTGACGGAATGGTCTTGTGCAGGTCTAGGTGCAGGATCCGCACGGCCTGCACCATGGCCGCATCGGCCTTTCAGCGCGACGACGGCCATTGGAATCCCCGTCGCGCCAAGGCGTTGTCCCTGGCGTGCTCAAATCGAGCCTCGCCTCCGGCCGCCAGCCGATAGCGGTCGGCGGCGAGTTTGGCCGATCGCTCTTGTCAGCCGGCCGGGTGATGCCAGCGATCGTGCCACCAGGCGCTGAAGTCACGATCGGTCATCAGCTCCCAGCCACTGAGCAAGATCACCAGCAGGCCCGACAATACGCTGCTCGCCGTGGCTGCTGCCTGGTCATAGCCAATGGTCCAAGGCACCAGCACCAGCGCCAGTCCCAGCAGCATTTCGCCCCACTCTTCCAGGTAGGACGGGATGACAAAGGCCTCTACGGCAAACAGCATGACGCCGAGCCCAAGCGCGATGGTGATCCAGACAGCCGCCCCGGATAAACCAAGGATAGGGGACGACAGGACCAGCCATACGCCCACCAACAGGCTGGCAGCGTCTTGCCAATGTTGGATGCGCATAATGCTCACCTCCCCTCTCATACTTATCTGGGGACGCACCGATGAAAAAATCATCCGTCCGGCCTGCATTGTGTGGCCGCGAGGGCGGTCCGGGAGCCGGCGCCAAGCCCGGCCGCGCATCCCAGAAGAGGGCCCTTGCGAGTGCGGCGCACCCGGATGCAGACTGCCGACGCTAGACAGGTGTCAATGTCGACCGTTCCCGGCGCAGCGGAAGGTCGCGCCCGGAGCAGAGGGAGATGACGCCATGCGAGAAATGGAAATTCACGACTATGCGCGGCAGTTGCTGGAAGCCCATGGCCCCAAGGCCATTGCGGAAGCCGCTCAAAACGCCGTCGAACTCGAGCAGAAGGGCGAGCTCGAATTGGCAAGAACCTGGCGGCACATCGAAGATGCGATGAAGCTGATGCGCGGGCCACACCAAAGCTGACTGTCGGCGCAAAGCTTGCCTGACTGCGGCGACAACGCCGAACGTGGACCACAGTCCGTCGCGAGCCGCCAGGTTGCGGCCGAACGGCTACGCGATCTCGGGACGCTGACCTGGGAGCGAAGCCATGGTTGCAAAATGTACGACAGCCGAAGACCTCGTGAAGGCGATCACGGACGAGAACGTCCAGATGATCGATTTGCGGTTCACCGATCTGCCGGGGATGTGGCAACATTTTTCCGTACCGCCGAGCGCGGTGAATGCCGATGCACTCAACGAGGGCCTTGGATTCGATGGCTCATCGATCCGCGGCTTCCAGGAGATCCAGGAAAGCGACATGCTCGTCGTCCCGGATCCGACGACCGCCTTCATCGACCCCTATAGTCCGGCCAAGACGCTGGTTCTCATCTGCAACATCCGCGACCCCGTGACCGGCCAATCCTATAGCCGGGACGCCCGCTACATCGCCCAGAAGGCCGAAACCTACCTCAAGGGTACCGGGCTAGCCGATACGAGCTATTTCGGCCCGGAGGCCGAGTTCTTCGTCTTCGACGAGGTCCGCTACGGACAGGGCATCAACTTCGCTATGCACGCAATCGACTCCAGCGAAGGCAGCTGGAACACCGCCACGGATGAAGGACCGAATCTCGGCCACAAGCCGCGCCCGAAAGAGGGATACTTTCCCGTTCCTCCGACCGACAGCATGCAGGCGCTACGCACCGAAATGGTGCTGACGATGGAATCTCTGGGAATCCAGATCGAAGCCCATCACCATGAGGTCGCGACCGGCGGCCAGAACGAGATCGACATGCGTTTCACCACGCTGACCCGCATGGCCGACAATTTGATGATCTACAAATACGTGGTCAAGAACACCGCGCATCAGCATGGCAAGACCGCGACATTCATGCCGAAGCCGCTGTTCGAGGACAACGCTTCGGGCATGCACGTTCACCAGTCGCTCTGGAAGGGCGAAACCAACTTGTTCTACGACAAGGGCGACTACGCCGAGCTGAGCCAGCTCGCGCGCTACTATATCGGCGGGCTTTTGAGCCACGCCTGGGCGTTGTGCGGGCTCTGCGCCCCCACCACGAACTCCTACCGGCGCCTGGTGCCGGGTTATGAAGCTCCGATCAATCTCGTCTACTCCCAGCGCAATCGCTCCGCCTGCTGCCGGATTCCGATGTATTCGCCGAATCCGCGCGCAAAGCGCGTCGAATTTCGTTCACCCGATCCGTCCTGCAATCCCTACCTGGCCTTCGCTGCAATGCTGATGGCCGGCCTCGACGGTATCGACAGGCGGATTGACCCTGGCAGCCCGATCGACAAGAATCTCTACGACCTCCCGACTGCCGAGGCGAAGGAGGTGAAGTCCACGCCGGGATCTCTGGACCAGGCGCTCGACGCGCTCGAGCGCGATCACGCATTCATGCTACGCGGGGATGTCTTCACCGCCGACGTGATCGAAACCTGGCTCGATTACAAGCGCAAGAAGGAGATCGACCCGATCCGGCTGCGACCGCATCCTTACGAGTTCCATCTGTATTACGGTATCTAGTTTACGGCATTCTTTCGCTTACCTCTCGTACCAACCGACGAGGGTCGCTTCCGCGATCACGTGCTTGCGTGCCTCTCGCTCGACGTCGCCGCAGGATGCATTGGCCTTTACCGGCAGACCCTCCGTCGAGAGGGCAAGCAGTCGGAAATGATAATGATGAGGCCCATGGCCGTGCGGTGGACACGGGCCGCCATAACCCACCTTCCGAAAATCATTGACGGCTTGCTTCATTCTGGCGTTCTGTGCGGCGTTGATCGCAAATTGCGTGACCTCCGGCGAAATGTCGTACACTGCCCAATGATGCCATTTGCCGGCGGGCGCATCGGGATCGTCGCAGAGCAGGACAAGACTCCGCGCCTCCTCCGGCGCGTCGCTCCATTGCAGAGGTGGCGAGAGATTTTCGCCATCACAGGTAAACCGTCGCGGAATTGCGGCACCATCGGCGAAGGCGCTTGAAACGAGTTTCATGGCTCTCTCCTCGATCCGATAGATGTATTCTAGCTCGATCCTGCCCGGTGCGAAATCCATCGCCGTCCCCTAAGATGAGGAGAGATGCATTTGGGACTGTTGCAGCAGAATTGTTGTCATGCGACCGCTTTTCCATCCTAGCCTGGTCAACGGTCGCTACGGCGATCCTACGGTCTATGTCGAAACGCTGTTCGAGAAGCGAAGTCTGCTGTTCGACATTGGAGAGATTGCTTCACTGGCGCCGCGGAAGATCCGACGCGTCGACCAGGTCTTTGTCTCGCATGCGCATATCGATCATTTCGTTGGCTTCGACCATCTGCTGCGTTTGCTCGTCGGGCACGAGAAATCGGTACAGCTGTTCGGTCCGGCCGGCTTAGCCGAGCACGTCTTTCACAAGCTTCAGGCCTATCGCTGGAACCTGGTCGAAAACTATTCCTGCGATCTTGTTTTCGACGTCAGCGAACTTGGAGCGGAAAATTCCACCTTCACCACCCGGTTCCGGCTGAGGAAAGGCTTCGCAGCAGAGCCATCCGTCTCTGGCAACACCATTGCGGGCGTACTCTGCGATGAACCGACCCATCGCGTGTCAGCCGCGATCCTTGAGCATGGCACGCCCTGCCTCGCCTTTGCGCTGCAGGAGGCGGCCCATGTCAACGTATGGAAGAACAGGCTGTCGGAGCGTGGACTACCCGTCGGTCCCTGGTTGCTGTCGCTAAAGAAGGCCGTCGTCGAGCGTCGCGCGGACGATCATTTGATCCGTATCGAAGAAGCGAACAAGTCGGATCGCCTCGTGCCACTCTCAAGCCTGCGCGATCTCGTGACGGTCACTGCCGGCCAGAAAATCGCCTATGTGACCGATGTTGCCGACACGCCGGCCAATCGCACCGCCATCGTGGCGCTGGTTCAGAATGCAGACATCCTCTTCATCGAGGCGGCGTTTGCGGACGCGGACGCCGCAATAGCGAAGGAGCGGGCTCATCTTACCACCACGGCTGCCGGAGAAGTCGCACGGGAAGCCAAGGTCCGCCGCGTCGAGCCTTTTCACTTCTCTCCGCGCTATGCGGGAGAGCAGGAACGGATGCTGGCCGAGGTGATGGCAGCGTTCGAGGCGTCTCCCTGAGACTCGGAGAGGTTGCGCCGATGTTGACCCAGATCTATGAAATCTCTACCCCCGAAGAGGCGTCCGCACTTTCAGTCATTGGCGTCGACCATATCGGCGTGCTCGTCGGAGAAGGCCAATTTCCACGCGAACTGCCGATCTCAACGGCTTCCAAGATCGGCGCGGCAATTGTACCGCCATCGAAATTCTCGGCACTGTTTCTGACCTGCGATCTCGCCTTGATTGCATCGTGGGCGCGCGAGCTCAACCCCGCGATCGTCCATTTGGGAGCCAGCGCCGAACTGCTTTCCCCGCAAGATGTTGCTTCCCTCAAGCGCATGTTGCCCGGGATCGTCGTGATGAGAAGCATACCGGTGTTCTCCGAGGAAAGCGTCGCAATTGCCGAGAGCTACGATGGCATCGCAGACTTTCTGCTGCTCGACAGCTATCGGTGCACGGACAGGCAGATCGGCGCGCTCGGCGTGACGCATGATTGGAACATCAGTCGCCGCATCGTGGATGTCGTCCGTGTACCGGTCGTCCTCGCAGGCGGCCTCGGACCGGACAACGTCGCAGGAGCGATCCGAACGGTCCGTCCAGCCGGCGTCGACTCCAAGACGAAAACGGACCAGGACGGTTCGCATGCGAAGGACCTGGAGCGAGTCCGCCGGTTCCACCAAGCGGCTCGGGCAGCGGCTGACAATCGCTTTCCGTCGGCCTAACATGAATCGTGTAGCTCTCTCCCGGAGCGCGACCATGGAACTCACCGTCGTACCCATCGTCAAGCCGGAGACGGCCAACTTCATCTTCGGTCAGTCGCATTTCATCAAGACCGTGGAAGATCTCCACGAGGCGCTCGTTGGCACGGTTCCGGGCATCCGCTTCGGGCTGGCCTTCTGCGAGGCCTCCGGCAAGCGGCTGGTGCGCTGGTCGGGCAATGACGAAGCGGCCCTCACCCACGCCCGCAACAACGCATTGGCCATCGGCGCCGGCCACACTTTTCTGATCTTTCTGGGCGACGGCTTCTTTCCGGTCAACGTCCTAGCTGCCGTGCGCTCGGTGCCGGAGGTCTGCCGCATCTACTGCGCGACGGCCAACCCCACGCAGGTGATCGTCGCACAAACGGAGCTCGGCCGTGGCGTGCTCGGCGTAGTGGATGGCGCCTCACCGCTGGGTATCGAGACCGACGCCGACATTGCGTGGCGGAAGGACCTCCTGAGGAAGATCGGCTACAAGCTGTAGCGACCGGAGCCGTTGCATCGAGCTTTGCGAAGCCGGCGCACCATTTCGCGATGATGGCGGAAACGATGGCGTCGGCGTCGCTTGCTCAGGTCAGCCCTCAACCTTTCGCGACTTCCTTCGCGAACGTGTCGCGCAGGCCGATGGTGCGCGAGAACACCGGCTTGCCCGGCGTCGAGTCCTTGTCGCGCACGAAATAGCCCTGGCGCTCGAACTGCACCGGCTCGGTCGAATTGCTCTCCGCAACGCAAGCCTCGATCCGCGCATCGGACAGGATCTCCAGCGAATTCGGATTGAGATCGGCTGCGAAATTCGAGGCGTCCGGGCTCGGATTGGAGAACAGCTGGTTGTAGATGCGGATCTCCGCCGGCTTCGACGTCGCCGCCGGCAGCCAGTGCATGGTCGCCTTGACCTTGCGGCCGTCGGGCGCGTTGCCGCCCTTGGTCGCGGGATCATAGGTGCAGCGCAGCTCCACCACTTCGCCCTTGTCGTTCTTGATCACGCCGGTGCACTTGACGAAGTAGGCATAGCGCAGCCGCACCTCGTTGCCCGGCGACAGGCGGAAGAACTTCTTCGGCGGGTTCTCCATGAAGTCGTCCTGCTCGATATAGAGCTCGCGGCCGAACGTGATCTTGCGCGTGCCGGCCGACGGATCGTCGGGATGGTTGATCGCCTCGAGCTCCTCGGTCTGCCCTTCCGGATAGTTCTCGATCACGACCTTCAGCGGCCTCAAGACCGCCATGCGGCGCTGCGCCGTGCGGTTCAGCTCCTCGCGGATGCAGAACTCCAGCATGCCGACGTCGACCACGCTGTTGGCTTTGGCGACGCCGATGCGCTTGACGAACTCGCGCAAGGCGGCCGGCGGCACGCCGCGGCGGCGCATTCCCGCGATGGTCGGCATGCGCGGATCGTCCCAGCCCGCGACATGGCCGTCGCGGACAAGCTGGGTCAGCACGCGCTTGGACAGCAGCGTGTAGGTCAGGTTCAGCCGCGCGAATTCGTACTGGTGCGGCTTGGACGGTACCGGCAGCTTCTCGATGAACCAGTCGTAGAGCGGCCGGTGGTCCTCGAACTCCAACGTGCAGATCGAATGCGTGATGCCTTCGATGGCGTCCGACTGGCCGTGGGCGTAGTCGTAGCTCGGATAGATGCACCAGGCGTTGCCGGTGCGCGGGTGGTGCGCATGCAGGATGCGATACAGCACGGGATCGCGCAGATTGATGTTGCCCGCTTCCATATCGATCTTGGCCCGCAGCACACGCGCCCCGTTGGGGAATTCGCCGGCCTTCATGCGCCGGAACAGGTCGAGGTTCTCCTCCACGCTGCGGTCCCGGAACGGCGAGTTCTTGCCCGGCTCGGTCAGCGTGCCGCGCGAGAGGCGGATCTCCTCCTGGGTCTGGTCGTCGACATAGGCGAGCCCGTCGCGGATCAGCTGCTCCGCCCATTCGTACAGACGGTCGAAATAGTCCGAGGCGAAGAACAGGTTCTTGCCCCAGTCATAACCGAGCCAGCGCACGTCGGCCTGGATGGAGTCGATATATTCCTGCTCTTCCTTGACCGGGTTGGTGTCATCGAAACGCAAATGGCAGCGGCCCGGAAACTCCTGGGCGATGCCGAAGTTGAGTGCGATCGACTTGGCGTGGCCGATATGCAAGTAGCCGTTCGGCTCCGGCGGGAACCGGGTCACGATAGCCTTGTACTTGCCCTGATCGAGGTCGGCCTGGATGATGTCACGAATGAAATCGCGCCCAACCTCAGCTGCCACCGGTTCTGTCATTACGAAAATCCTGTAGGGAAATCAGCGGTCCTTCTGCCAAATTCGCGTGGCCGCGCCAAGAGCTTAAGCAAGGCCTGCCAGGTCCGCCGTCGGGCTTTAGTTATGTCCCGTTCCTGCTATACACCACCGCCTCCAATGCATAGGCCTTGCCAAGAATGTCCGATTCCGTCGTCACGCGCTTTGCTCCCTCCCCGACCGGCTTTCTCCATATCGGGGGCGCCCGCACGGCGCTGTTCAACTGGCTCTATGCCAAGAAGCACGGCGGCAAGATGCTGCTCCGGATCGAGGATACCGACCGGGAGCGCTCCACGGAGGCTGCGATCGGCGCCATCCTCGACGGGTTGAGGTGGCTCGAGCTCGGCTGGGACGGCGAGGTGATCTACCAGTACAGCCGCGCCGCCCGCCACCGCGAGGTCGCCGAGCAGCTGCTGGCCGACGGTAAGGCCTATCGCTGCTACGCCACGGCCGAGGAGCTCGCCGCCATGCGCGAGAAGGCGCGCGCGGAAGGCCGCACCCGCCTCTATGATGGCATGTGGCGCGACCGCGATCCCGCGACGGCGCCAAGCGACGTGAAGCCCACCATCCGCCTGCGCGCGCCGCAGACCGGCGAGACCGTGATCGAGGACCAGGTCCAGGGCCGCGTGGTCTGGCAGAACGAGAACCTCGACGATCTCGTCCTGCTGCGCGGCGATGGCAACCCGACCTATATGCTCGCGGTGGTCGTCGACGACCACGACATGGGCGTTACCCACGTGATCCGCGGCGACGACCATTTGATCAACGCCGCGCGCCAGAAGCAGATCTACGATGCGATGGGCTGGGCACTGCCGAGCATGTCCCACATCCCCCTGATCCACGGCCCGGACGGCTCGAAACTGTCGAAGCGGCATGGCGCGCTCGGCGTCGATGCCTACCGCGCCATGGGATACCTGCCGGCGGCGCTGCGCAACTACCTGGTCCGGCTCGGCTGGAGCCATGGCGACCAGGAGATCTTCTCGACCGAGGAGATGATCGCGGCGTTCGACCTCGCCGGCGTCGGCCGGGCCGCCGCCCGCTTCGACTTCGCCAAGCTGGAAAACCTCAACGGCCACTACATCCGCCACACCGACGATCAATCGCTCGTGAAGATGTTCGAGGACGTGCTCGACCATGTGCCCGGACGGAGCGAGCTCAAGGCCAAGTTAAACGACGCCACGCGTTCGCAGCTCCTCAAGGCCATGCCGGCCCTGAAGGAGCGCGCCAAGACGCTGATCGAACTGATCGACGGCGCCCATTTCATCTTTGCCGACCGGCCGCTGGCGCTCGATCCCAAGGCGGAAGCATTGCTGACGCCCGAAAACCGCAAGCTGATCGGCCAGCTTCATTCCGCGCTGGAGAAGGTCGAGACGTGGAGTGGTACGGCAACTGAAGCCGCGCTGCGCGCCTTTGCCGAGGAAAATAGTCTCAAACTCGGCGCGGTCGCCCAGCCGCTCAGGGCGGCGCTCACCGGACGGACGACGTCGCCTGGTATATTTGAGGTTTTGGACGTCCTGGGGCGCCAGGAGAGCCTCGGCCGGCTTAAGGATCAGTCTACGACGTAAGTCGACCATGCGTGCGGCGATCTTGCAGCGCACATAGCAATAATATACCCATCTCCCCCGTACATTCTGGAACATCCGGCCTGCCCCCATGCTCTCCCTGGGGGCCTCCGGCTCCGGCCCGTTTCACCACACATCGGGGACCTCTGATGGACGCAAAACCAAGCCCAAAGACCGCGACGCTGACGGTCGGAAACAAGAATTACGATCTCCCGATCCTCAGCGGTAGCGTCGGGCCTGACGTCATCGATATCGGCAAGCTCTACGGCCAATCCGGCCTGTTCACCTACGATCCGGGCTTCACCTCGACCGCGAGCTGCCAGTCCAAGATCACCTATATCGACGGTGATGCGGGCGTGCTGGAGTACCGCGGCTACCCGATCGAGCAGCTCGCCGAGCACGGCGACTTCCTGGAGACCTGCTATCTCCTGCTCTACGGGGATCTGCCGACCGCCGCGCAGAAGAAGGATTTCGACTATCGCGTGACCCATCACACGATGGTGCACGAGCAGATGGCCCGCTTCTTCCAGGGCTTCCGCCGCGACGCCCATCCGATGGCGATCATGGTGGCGGCCGTCGGCGCGCTGGCCGCGTTCTATCACGACTCGACCGACATCAACGATCCCAAGCAGCGCATGGTCGCCTCCATGCGCATGATCGCCAAGATCCCGACGCTGGCCGCGATGGCCTACAAGTACACCGTCGGCCAGCCCTTCGTTTATCCGAAGAACTCGCTGCGCTTTGCCGAGAACTTCCTGAACATGTGCTTCGCGGTGCCCTGCGAGGATTACAAGGTCAGCCCGGTTCTCGCCGACGCGCTGGAGAAGATCTTCATCCTGCACGCCGACCACGAGCAGAACGCCTCGACCTCGACGGTGCGCATCGCCGGCTCCTCGGGCGCCAACCCGTTCGCCTGCATCGCAGCCGGCATCGCCTGCCTGTGGGGCCCGGCGCATGGCGGCGCCAACGAAGCCGCGCTCAACATGCTCTACGAGATCGGCACGGTCGACAAGATCCCCGAGTTCATCGCCAAGGTGAAGGACAAGAACTCGGAAGTCCGCCTCATGGGCTTCGGTCACCGCGTCTACAAGAACTACGATCCGCGCGCCAAGATCATGCAGAAGATGTGTCACGCCGTGCTCAAGGAGACCGGCCATGGCGACGATCCGATGCTGAAGGTGGCGATGGAGCTCGAGAAGATCGCGCTCAGCGACCAGTACTTCATCGATCGCAAGCTCTACCCGAACGTCGACTTCTATTCGGGCATCACGCTGAAGGCGATGGGCTTCCCGGTCTCGATGTTCACCGTGCTGTTCGCGGTCGCCCGCACCGTCGGCTGGATCAGCCAGTGGAGCGAGATGATCGAGGATCCGCATCAGAAGATCGGCCGTCCGCGCCAGCTCTACACCGGCGTCGCCAAGCGCGATTACGTTCCGATCGACAAGCGCTAACAATCGGCCATAACGGCTTCGAAGCGGCGTCATCGAAAGATGGCGCCGTTTTCGTTTGCGGGACCCGTCGAGTGGTAAAGCGCAGCTGCCCAACCTCACCGCAGCTGACGCGGCAACCATGCTGCCGCGCACAACAACAAGTCGGCGCACCGCGCCTGCCACCGCTTGACAGCCGAAGCGCTCCGCGCGCAAATTCTTACACTAAGTAAGAATGACGACAGGGATGGAAATGCCGGAGCAGCCGCGAAGTCGGCGGCAGACGCGCGCTGCCATTTTGACTCATCTGCTTCAGTCGGGTGGCTCGTTTCGTCCGCCTCTGGCCAAGGCCGTGCGCCTGTCGGAAGCGAGCCTGTCGCGCATCCTGTTCGACCTGAAGGCCGAAGGCCTGATCGAGGAAGTGCGGCGCCCTGCTCCTTACGTCGGCGGCCCGACGGGCCTCGTGTCACTCGACGGTGCGGTGGCGCTCGCAGCCGTCGAGCTGAGCGCTCAATGGCTCAGCGTCGGCGTCGGCGGTCTCGCCGGCGAATTGCACTACACGGAGCGTCTGCCACTGCCGAAGGTACCCACGGTCGAAACGGTCGGCCGCGTGTTCGGCGAGGCGATGACATTGCTGCGCGACTGGACACGCCGCCGCCACATCACGCTCTCACAAATCGGCGTCTCCATTCCGGGCCTTGGCCGGCTCACCGTATCCGGCAACCCGATCATCCCCTGCCATGTCGCGCGCCTCAGTGGCATGATCGGCGAGATGTTTGCCGGGGTGCCGCTGGAGTTCACCAATTCGGTGGTGGCGCACGCCATCTTTCACCGCTGCCGCACGCAGAACTATCCGTTCAGCGACACGCATCTGTTCGTCCTCGTCAGCCACGGCGTTGCCGGCGCCTGGATGGATGATCCGGCCGAGGCCGATGCCCTGCAACCGATCGAACTCGGCCACATGGTGTTCGGGCCTGAGGGACCGCGCTGCCGCTGCGGCCATCACGGCTGCGTCGAGGCCTATACCTCGCTTCCCGCTCTGGCCGCGCTCCTCGGCATCTCCGAGGCTGAATTGCTCCAGCACGGCAGCGAATGGGTGCACACGATCCCGCTCTCGGCGCGCGTGCGCCAGGAGTTGCGGCGGCGCTTGTTCCGGCTTGGCCTTGCGGTCGGCAACACGCTGAACGTCAAGCCATGCGGCGGCGTCGCGATCAGCGGCTGGCCGTCGCTTCTGTCCGAAGAGGATCGGAAGGCGGTGGTCGATGGGATCGACGCCTGCCTGCTGGGCGGACGCAAACTGGCGCGGCTATCCCTCGCCTTCGTGCCGCCCTCGACGGGCAACGATCCGCAAGCCGCACTGGCTTTCGCCGCCTTTTGTCTGGCCAGCCGCGGCGGCATGCCGGCGGCATCGACGGAGGCGGCCTGACATGCGCTGAACCTGCACGTCCCACATGTGCCGAGACTTCACACCGGGAGGAATTGCAATGCCGATCACAACAACAAGGCGCCGTCTGCTCGCTGGATCCGTCGCCACGCTCGCCCTGCCGGCATTTGCCCGCGCGCAAGGCGCGGTCAAGCCGCGCCTGAACGCGATCTCGCAATGGTCCGCGCGCAGCGACGGAGCGGCGATCACGGCGCTGGGCAAGAAATTCGAGGAGAAAGGCGGCGTTTGGCAGCACTCGCCCGTCCCCGGCTTCACCACCGAGATGATGAACAAGCTGCGCGCGCAGATCATGGCCGGCGATCCGCCGGCCTGCTCGCAGCTCAAGGGTCCGGAGATTGCGGCCTGGTCGAAGATTGCTCCGACCGTCGATCTCGACGGCGTCGTCGCTGCCGCCGGTTACGAAAAGGTCGTCGCTCCCGATCTTGCGCGATTGCACAAGCCGGCGGGCAAATGGATTGCATTGCCGTTGCAGATCTACAGCACCAACATGCTGTTCCTGTCCAAACGCGCGATGGACAAGGCCAAGGCCGACAAGATCCCCGTCACCTGGGCCGACTTCAATGACCTCGCCGAAAAGATGAAAGCGGGCGGTGTCCCCTATCCCATTGCCAACGGTGGGACCCGCCCCGACGACGGGCAGAAATTCGAGGCCGCGCTGGCGGGCATCAGTCCCACCGCATACCGCGCAGCCATCATGAATCTCGACACGAAAGCTCTCGAGGGACCCGAGATCAAGGCCGCGTTCGCGCAGGTGCGCAAGATCTCCGACTGGATGGACCCCAACGTCGGCGCCCAACATTTTTCGACCAACCTGAAGCGCTTCGTCGACGGCGACATGGGCATGATGATCATGGGCGGCTGGGCGCAGGGCGTGTTGCGCAATGCCGGCTTCAAGTTCGAGGACTTCATGATTGCACCGGGCCCCAGCGACAACAGCAAGCCGGTCTTCCTGTTGAATGCCGATGCTTTCATCTTCTGGCAGCGCAAGGAGCCGGACCTGCAAGCCGGCCAGATGCTGATGGCCCAGCTCGTCATGGATCCTGCGATCCAGACGATGTATTCGCAGATCACCGGATCGATCCCCGTGCGCACCGATGTTGACCTTTCCGGCGAAGGCTGGTCAGAAGGTCAACGGCGGACCGCAGCAGCTCTAAAGGACGCGATCGCCAGCAATCAGGCGGTCCTGAGCCTTGCGCACAACATGGCGCAGGAAAACGGCATGACCGCGGCGATGATCGACGTGATCACGGAGTACGTGAAGAACAAGACGATCAAGCCGGAGCAAGCGGTCACCCGCCTCGCCGAGGCCGTCGAGGGCGCACGTTGACCGATGCCGTCCTGACAAGACCGGGGCGGTCGGCGGCTACCGAATTGGTGCACCGGCTGCCCGAATATCTCTTGATCTGGGTGCCGCTGCTGCTGTCCGCGGCGCACCTCGTGTCGTTCGCGCTGTGGACGATCTGGATATCGTTCACACCATCCACTCTGGTCCCGGTCGCGGGCTGGGTCGGCTTGCGCAACTACACGGCGGTCGCGGCATCGCGGAACTGGCAGATCGCCTTCGACAATTTGCTGCTGTTTGGCAGCGCTTTCGTGCTGCTGAGCGCAGCGACCGGGCTCATCCTTGCGATCCTGCTCGATCAGCGCATTCGCGGCGAGAACCTGCTGCGCTCCATCTTCCTGTATCCCCTTGCCGTGTCGTTCGTGGTCACGGGCACGGTCTGGAGCTGGCTGCTCAATCCTGGCCTCGGGATCCAGAAGCTGGTCCACGACCTCGGCTGGACCTCCTTCAAGTTCGACTGGCTGATCGACCGCGACATGGCCATCTGGACCATTGTCATTGCTGCGATTTGGCAGTCGTCGGGCTTCGCCATGGCGCTCTTCCTTGCCGGCCTGCGGTCCGTCGACGCCGACATCATCAAGGCCGCTCAGATCGACGGTGCAGGCCCGGTCCGAATCTACCGGCGCATCATTCTGCCGTCGCTCTGGCCGATCACCGTCACCGTCGTCGTGATCCAGTTGCAGTTCGCGATTTCGACGTTCGATCTCGTACGCGCGCTCACCAACGGTGGACCGGGAATCGCGACGCAGCTGCCGGCCCTCGTCGTCTACGACCTCATGTTCCAGCGCAGCCTGCTCGGCCGCGGCGCGGCGGCGGCGGTGCTCATGCTGCTCATTCTTCTCACGGTGCTGTTGCCCTATGCGGCGTGGCGATATGTTCAGCGACGGCGGGCCGTCGATGCGTGATCGCAGCTTCGCACCGAGCCGGATCTTGATCTATCTCGCCGTTTCGCTGGTCGCCGCGGCCTGGCTCGCGCCGCTGGTCGTTGTGGTGCTGAACTCGCTCCGTAGCAACGAGGAGATCGCGCAGGCCTCGATGATCGGTTGGCCGCGGCAATGGGCCTGGAGCAACTACGCCGCAGCCTGGAGCGGCTTCTGCGTCGCCGAGACCTGCGCCGGCATCCGGCCGTACATGCTGAACTCCGCGCTCGTCACGATCCCTGCGACGATTTTCTCGACCATGCTCGGTGCGATCGCCGGCTACGCCGTGTCGCTCTGGCGCTTTCGCGGCGACAACTGGATCTATGGCATCGTGACCCTTGGCCTGTTCCTTCCCCAGCAGATGCGCCTCTTGCCCTGGACCATCGTGCTGCGGGACATCGGTCTCATCAACACGCTGACGGGTCTCGTGCTGATTCACACGATCCAGGGACTCTCCTTCACCACGCTGTTCTGCCGAAACTACTATGTCGCCATTCCCCATGAATTGATTAGGGCCGCGCGCATCGACGGGGCGGGCTTCTTTCGTATCTTCTGGCGCATCATCCTGCCGCTCTCGGGTCCCATCCTGATCGTCACGGTGATCTGGCAGTTCACGCATATCTGGAACGAGTTCCTCTATGGCGTGACATTCACGACGGGCCAGCAGCAGCCCGTCACGGCGGCTCTGATCGCACTATCGGCCGCAGTCGCGGACATCCCGCAGCATGGCGTGCAGAGCGCCGCGGTGATCATCGCGGCGCTGCCCACTTTGTTGATCTATCTCCTCGGCGGCAAGTACTTCGTCCGCGGCCTGACTGCCGGGGCCGTGAAATGATGAGGCCATCATGGCAGCACTGAGCATTCGCGCCCTATCCAAGCGCTACGCCAATCTGGAGGTGCTGAAGGGCATCGATCTCGACATCGAGAGCGGCGAGTTCACCGTACTGGTCGGGCCGTCCGGCTGCGGCAAGTCCACGCTGCTCAACATCGTCGCCGGGCTCGATCGTCCGAGCGCGGGGACGATCGAAATCGGTGGGCGCATCGTCAACGACGTCGCACCGAAAGACCGCGACATCGCGATGGTGTTTCAGTCCTACGCGCTCTATCCCTCGATGACGGTGCGCCAGAACATCACCTTCGGCATGGAATGCCGGCACGTGCCCAAGGCGGAGCAAGAAAAAGCGGTCGCGAATGTCGCAAAGCTGCTCCAGATCGAGCCGCTGCTCGGCCGCAAGCCGGCGCAATTGTCCGGCGGCCAGCGCCAGCGCGTGGCGATGGGGCGCGCGCTGGTGCGCAATCCCCTGCTCTTCCTGTTCGACGAGCCGCTCTCCAATCTCGACGCCAAGCTGCGCGTCGAGATGCGGATGGAGATCAAGCGCCTGCATCAGCGCATCGGCGCCACCATCGTTTATGTCACCCACGACCAGATCGAGGCGATGACGATGGCGACGCGGATCGCCGTGATGCATCAGGGCAGCGTGCAACAGTTTGCCGACCCCGATACCGTGTACCGCTACCCCGCCAATCTGTTCGTGGCGCGCTTCATGGGCTCGCCGCCGATGAACACCATGCCGGCGCGGCTCGAGGCCGCCAGTGACGGGGCCGTGGTCGTGATCGGCGCGGGACGGCCCGACGAGGTTCGTCTGCGCCTCAGGGGATACGACGCCGCAGCCTCCTTTGTCGGGCGCGAGGTGGTGTTCGGGATCAGACCGGAATGCATTGCCGAGGCCAGCCGCACCTTTTCCAGCGATGCGCCTGTCCGCGTCGACGCGCCGGTGGAGTTGGTCGAACCGACCGGTGCCGAGACGATGGTGTTGCTGCGGCTCGGGGGCGAGCCTGCGATGGCGCGGATCTCGCCGGATATCCGTCCCGCGCCCGGCACGACCGCCGCCTTCGCGCTCGACACCCGCCGCATTTGCCTGTTCGACCCCGAGACGGAGCGACTGATCGCATGACGAAGACGACCTATTCAGGCCTTGCGGGCCGCGTGGTGTTGATCACCGGAGGCGCCAGTGGCATCGGCGCCGCCTTCGTCCGGGCCTTTGCGGCCCAGGGGGCCCGGGTCGCCTTCTTCGACATCGATACGGACGCCGGCGGAACGCTGGTGCGGGAAGTAGCGGCCTCGTCCGGGACCGCCCCGCTGTTCGTGTCCTGCGATCTCCTCGACATCGATGCCTTGCGCTCCGCGATGGCAGAGGCCCACCGTTCGCTCGGCGATGCCGCCGTTCTCGTCAACAACGCCGCCAACGATCAACGCCAGATTCTCGCCGAGGTGACGCCGGCCGAGTTCGATTGGATGATCGGTGTCAATCTCAAGCACGTCTTCTTTGCCGCTCAGGCAGTGGTGCCGCAGATGCGGGCGCGCGGCGGCGGCTCCATCATCAACATGTCGTCGATCGCCTGGATGCGCGGCGCGCCGGCGCTGCCGGTCTATGCCGCGGCGAAAGCGGCGATCGTCGGCTTCACCAACTCGCTGGCGCGGTCGGTCGGCCCCGACCGCATTCGCGTCAACGCGATAGCGCCGGGCATGGTGATCACCGAGCGCCAGCGCCGGCTGTGGTATCCGGACGAGCAGGTCATCGCCGGGATGCGTGCGCGCCAGGCCGTTCCCGACGCGGTGACGCCCGATGACATCGCCAACATGGCACTATTCCTCGCCTCAGACGAAAGCCGGCGCATCACCAGCCAGTGTTTCCGGGTCGACGCGGGCCTCGGCTAAAGCATGATCCGGAAAAGTGCGAAGCGGTTTTCCGGAAAGTTCATGCGTAAACAACAAGCTAAAGCGCGATGACGATTCATCCAAATCTCATCGCGCTTTAGGGCGCGTACCCAACATCGACTCGGGTCCGCTTTTTCGATGGAGCACTAAACAGTCGGCAGGGGGCGCGTTGCCTTCGTAGTTGCGAAACGTGGCTCGGAATGGATGATCGTCCATCTGCACCGGTCTCCCTTGCCCACAACGTAGCGCTTGAGGTCTCAACAAGTTAGCGGCTGATGCACGCGATATGAGTACACGTGCTAGCTCGGCCGCCGTCCTTTGCGCATCGTCGCGAGCACGATGTCGGCGGCCAGCACGCTCGGCGATTTGTTGCCGGTTGACATGATCTGGTCGAGCTTGGCGAATGCCTCGACCTGCTCACGGCGGAGCGGCGAATCCGTCAGCAGCGCAGAGAGCGCCGGCGCCAGCTTCTCCGGCGTGCACTCCTCCTGCAGGAACTCCGGAATGACATCCCTGCCGATCACGAGATTGGCAAGGATCACCGAGGAGACGCGGATCGCGCGGCGCAGGATGAAGGCCTCGATGGCGCCGACGCGATAGGCCGTCACCATCGGAATGCCCGACAGTGCGAGCTCAAGCGTCACCGTGCCGGATTTGGCCAGCGCGGCGTGGGCGATGCGGAAGGCGGCACGCTTCTCGCTCTCGCCGATCACGATGTGAGGCTTGACCGGCCAATGCGCGATGCCTTCGCGGATGGTGGTTTCGAGATGCGGCATGGTCGGCAGCATCAGCTCGAACGCGCAGCCCTTAGCCTGCAACCGGCCCAGCGTTGCGCCGAACACGTCGAGATGATGCCGGATCTCGCTGCGGCGGCTGCCGGGCAGCACCAGCAGCACCGGCGGCTCACCGTTGCGGCGCTTCTGCTCCTCCGCGTTCGGCCGCAGCGAGCCCAATTGCTCGATCAGGGGATGGCCGACATAGCTGCATGGCGGCCCGCCGAGCTTGCGGTATTCCTCGGGCTCGAACGGCAGCAGGCCGAGCACGTGATCGACATAGCCGAGCATGGTCCGTGCCCGTCCCGGCCGCCATGCCCAGAGCTGCGGCGAGACGTAATCGACGATGGGAATCGCCGGACTGCGCGACCGCACGCGCCGGGCGACGCGGTGGGTGAAGTCCGGGCTGTCGATGATGACGAGCGCGTCGGGCGCAGCCTCGGTCACGGCGTCAGCCGTGTTACGGATCAGCCGCAGGATCTTCGGCAATTGCTGCACCACCGCGGCAAAGCCGACGATCGACAGCTCCTCGATCGGAAACAGCGATTCGAGGCCCTCGCGCGCCATGGTGCGGCCGCCGACACCGACGAACTGCACGCCGTCGCCGAGGCGCTGGCGCAGCACCTTCATCAAGGCGCTGCCGAGCCTGTCGCCGGATTCCTCCGTCGCGATCAGGAAGATCTTGCGCTGGGGATCGCGGTCCTGCATCACGCGGGCAGGCCGATGACGAAGAGATATTTCGCGTCGGCAAGCGCGATCATCGCTTGCGGCTCGGCGGCGATGGTGTTGCCCGCGATGACGGCGATGCCCGCAAGGCCGGCGGCCGCGACGCCCTCGATCGTGCGCGGGCCGATCGTCGGCAGGTCGAAGCGCAGATCCTGGCCGCTCTTCGGCGCCTTCACCAGCACGCCGCGTCCCGTGGCGGCGCGGATGCGCCCCTCCTCGCGCAGGCGCGCCACGCGCGCAAGCAGTGCGTCGGTGCCCTCGATGTCCTCGACCGCGACCACATGACCGTCGATCACGACCGCTGCCTGGCCGATGTCGAACGGACCGAGTGCGGTCAGCACTGCCCGGCCGCGTTCGATGTCACTCTTGCTGGTGCCGCTCGGCCAGGTGCGGCTGATGCAGCCCTCGGGCATCAGCAGATCCGGCGCGACATCCTTGATGCCGACCATGCGGAAGCCGTCCTGCTCGAGGATTCGGCCGACACCCGACAGCAGATGATCGTCGCCGCCGCGGAACGCGCGGATGACATTGCCGAGCAGGCGCAGCGTCTTGACGTCGAAACGGATCTCGGACAGCGAGGGCCGCACCAAGGTGCCGATGAAGATCAGGTCGCGGCAGCCTTCCTGGCGGAACAGCCGCATCGCGCGGCCGAGCTGGCCGACCGATATCCAGCGGTGGCGGAACTGCTCCACCCGCGCCGGATCGCAGGCCCCGCGTAGCGGAAACAGCACCGGCGTGATGCCGCGCGCCGCAAGCGACTCGGCGACCGCGAACGGCATGGCGCCACCCCCGGCGACGATACCGACCGGTGACGAAACTTGCGAAGCCGCCGATGTCGTGCCCGCGGCCATCACAGGATCACTTTGCGATGGCGGGAAGACAGAGCGGGCGCTTGCCCTTGCCGATGAAGTCGAGAATTTCGGCGATCGCGGAGTCTTCGCCCGCGAGCGGCCGCACTGCCTCCAGCCGCTCGGCGAAGGTGCCGGGCCCGTGGAAGAGCTTCTGATAGAACGCGCGCACGGTCGCGAGCCGCTGCTTGGTGAATTTGCGGCGCTTCATGCCGATCAAATTGAGGCTCTCCAGCACCGCATATTGGCCGTTGACCAGTCCATACGGGATGACGTCGTCGCGCACGCCGCACACGCCTCCGACCATGACATAGGGGCCGATGCGCGTGAACTGATGCACGGCAGACAGGCCGCCGATGTAAACGGCGTCGCCGATCTCGCAGTGGCCGCCGAGCGTCGCCGACGTCGCGAAGATCACGTTGTCGCCGACCATGCAGTCATGGCCGACATGGCTGTTGTTCATGAAATAGCCGCCGCTGCCGACGCGGGTCAGCCCTCCACCCTTGATCGTGCCGACATTCATCGTCGCACCTTCCCGGATGGTGCAGCCCGAACCGATCTCGAGCCGGGTCGGCTCGCCCTTGTAACTGAGATCCTGCGGGGCGCCGCCGAGCACTGCGAATGGCGAGATCACGCAGTCATTGCCGAGCGAGGTGTGGCCGATGACGGTGACATGTCCGATCAGCTTGCAGTTCGCGCCGATCACGACGTTCGGGCCGATGATGCAATAGGGTCCGATCTCGGTACCCTCGCCGATCACGGCGCCGTCCGCGACCCGTGCGGTGGGATCAATCTTGCTCATCAAGCCAATCTTACTCGTCAAGAAGGTCTGGTTATGTATTGAAGTCGCTTGGTTTTCGGGTGGTTAGCGCGACTATGGCCGATCTGTCCAGTGACGTATCATCTCGTCCTGTTTCAAGTGCTGGATGAGGCGGCCCTCCCGCCCCCCTCAACACGTTCAGGCGGAGCTTCAACGATCGTGGTCAGGGCCTTCGTCCTTCTGCTCGCGCAGCTCGCGGGCACACCGATCGTGTCCGAGACGGTCGAGACCGGCGAACACCGCCTCGTCGATCTCCAGACATTCGAATGCCGGGACATCACCCGCAGCACGGTGCTTCAGCGGGTCTGTTACGATCGCGCGCAGCAGGACCTGATCGTCGCGAGCCACGGCGCCTATGACCGCTATTGCGGCGTGACGGCCGAGACGGTCGAGCGCCTCCTCGGCGCGCCGTCGATGGGCCAGTTCTTCAACCGGAATATCAAGCGCGAGACGACCGCCGGGCGCTACGCGTGCCGGACGCGCGAGCCGGCCCGGAAGGGTTGAGGCCGCTCAATCCGTCAGCATGGCGCCGACATCGGCCTCCGCGACGATCTGGCCGTTGACCTTGGCGTCGCCGTGAAACCACCACATGGCCTTGCGGCGCCCGAGCGAGCGCATGTGATACTCGATGGTGTCGCCGGGCAGCACCGGCTTGCGGAACTTGCACTTGTCGATGGTGAGGAAATAGACCGCGCGCGGCTTCTCCGTGCCTTCGACCGACTTGATGCCGATCACGCCGGCGGTCTGCGCCATGGCCTCGATCATCATGACGCCGGGATAGACCGGGCGCTCGGGGAAATGCCCCTGGAAGGCCGGCTCGTTGAAGGTGACGTTCTTGATGCCGATGCCGCTGTAATCGGCGCGGATGTTGATCACGCGGTCGATCAGCAGCATCGGAAAACGGTGCGGCAGGGTCTGGAGGATCGCGTTGATATCCACCAGCTCGAACTTAACAGGTGATTCCGCCGTCATTCCCGTCCCTCGTCCTTCGGATCGGCCTTGCTGTCGCGTACCAGGCGCTCCACCGCGATGATCTCCTTGAACCATTGTTTGGTCGGCTTGGCGAAATGTCCGCCCCAGCGACCGCCTGGCGGGATGTCGTCCTTGACGGCGCTCATGGCGGTCACCTGAGCCCCATCGCCGATCTTGAGGTGATTGTTGATGCCAACCTTCGCTCCGAGCGCCACGTTGTCGCCGATGGTCAGGCTGCCGGCGAGGCCGATCTGGGCCGCCAGCAGGCAGTGCCGACCGATCGTCACATTGTGGCCGATCTGGACCTGGTTGTCGATTTTGGTCCCCTCGCCGATCACGGTGTCGCGCAAGGACCCCCGGTCGATCGTGGTGTTGGCCCCGACCTCGACGTCGTTCTGGATCAGCACCCGCCCGGTCTGCGGTACCTTCAGATGGCCCTCGGGGCCGAAGAAGATGAAGCCGTAGCCGTCCTGGCCGATGGAGCAGCCGGGATGGATCAGCACGTTATTGCCGATCAGGGCGCACTGGATCGCCGTGCGGGCGCCGACATTGCAGTCCCGGCCGATCTTCACGCCGGGGCCGATCACCGCTCCGACGCCGATCACGGTGCCGCTGCCGATCTCGACGTCCGGGCCGATCACGGCCAGCGGATCGACGATCACCCCGTCCTCGAGCCGGGCCGAGGGGTCGATGATTGCCGAGGGTGCGATGCCGTCATTGCCGACCCAGGACTGCGGCCGCAGCGCGTCGCCGTGCCACTCCCGAGCGATCCTGACGAAGGCGCGGAATGGCTGCGCCACCCGCAGCACGGCCACATGCGCCGGCACCTCGGCCTCGAAGCGCGGGCTGACCAGACAGGCGCCCGCCTTGGTCGCCCTGAGTTGATCGGCATATTTGAGGTTGTCGAAGAACGCCAGATGCATCGGGCCCGCCTCGTCAAGCGAAGCTAGGCCCGTGATGATGTGGCCGCCCCTCTCGGGGTCGACCAGCTGCGCCTTGCTCAGCGTGGCAATCTCGGCCAATGCTGTGGCAGGCGGCTTTGTGAAGAAGGTCGGCTGCGCCATTCCACCCGTCGCGGTCCGGCTTCGGCATGATGCGGTCAGGCCGCATCATGCCTCATGTCTTGGATTGGCACGATCCCTTTCGGAAACCGGCTCCGGTGATCCGGATCGTGCCGTGCTGATCGAACTAGAACGTGGTGCCGCCGCCGAACCGGAACTCTTGCACGCGGTCGTATTTCCCCTTGGTGATCGGCACGGCGTAGTCGAAGCGCAGCGGGCCGAACGGGGACTGCCAGATCAGGCCGACACCCACGGACGAGCGAACCACCTTGCTGTCGTCATAGACGAGGCCGGTACAGGTTCCCGCGCTCGACGGATTGACGGTCGACGGGATACAGCCCGGCACATTGACCTCGTTGGTCGCCGTCCAGCTCGTCGGTCCCTTGTAGTCGTAGAGGCCGCCGGCGTCGGCATAGACCGCGCCCTTCAGACCCACTTCCTTCGGCAGGAACCAGAACGGCATCTGCAGTTCGAGCGAAGCGCCCCAGTACTTGGTGCCGCCAAGCGCGTCCTGCGTACCGAACGGGTTCAGGTCGCGCGGGCCGATGCCGTTCGGGGCAAAGCCGCGGACGAGGTTCGGGCCCATCTGGAAGTGGTCGAGCATGCGCAGATCGCTGCCGATCTTGTTCAGCATGCCGCTCTGCAGGCGGACGAGACCGACGATATCGGACACCAGCGGAGTGTAGTACTTCGCGTCGATGACCGACTTCAGGTAGGAGACGTCGCCGCCGACGCCGGCGAAATCCTGCCGGAAGTCGATGAGCAGACCGTCGGTCGGGTTCTTGTTGTTGTCCAGCGTGTTGTAGGTCAGCGTGTAGCCGAGCGCCGAGGTCAGCGCCTTGCCGGCGGCAAGCTCCTTGCGCACCGGCAGCGAGGCTTCGCCGTCGCTGTAGCAGCCGAGGCCATTGGTCGAGGCCAGGCTGATACCGTTGGCATTGGCAAACGCAGGGCTCGGGTTGAACGCAGCCGAACCGACTACGTTGTTACAGTTCGCCAGGTAGAACGGCAGCGTGATTTCCTGCTGGTAGATCGAATAGCGCACCTGGAGCGCCAGATCTTCACGCAAGGAGAAACCGAGGCGCGGCGAGAAGCCGAGCGTCTTGGTACCGTAGGAGATGTAGCTGTTGGACAGCTGCTGGCGCTGATAGAGGTCGAGGCCGAGCGCGACGCGGTAGTCGAGCAGATACGGTTCGACGAAGGACAGCGAGTAGCCGCGGGCGTACTGGCCATAGGTCACCGACGCCTTGGCGAACAGGCCGCGGCCGAGCAGATTGCGCTCGGAGACCGAGACTTCGGCCAGCGCGCCGTCGGTGGTGGAGTAACCGCCCGAGATCGAGAAGTCGCCGGTCGATTTCTCTTCCATGTCGACGATCAGGATGACGCGGTCGCTCGACGAGCCCGGCTCGGTCGTGATCTTCACGCTCTTGAAATAGTCGAGGTTCTTCAGGCGCCGCTCGGCACGGTCGACCAGCGCGCGGTTGTAGGCGTCGCCTTCCGAGATGTCGAACTCGCGGCGGATCACGTAGTCGCGTGTGCGGGTGTTGCCGCGCAGGTTGATGCGCTCAATATAGGTACGCGGGCCCTCGTCGATGTTGAAAACGACGGACACCGTGTGCGCTTCGAAGTTGCGGTCGCCGCCGGGCCGGACCACGGCGAAGGCGTAGCCGCGGCGCGACGCCTCGATCTGCATCTCCTCGACCGACTTCTCGACCGATTCGACGTTGTAGAGCGAGCCGACATTGACGCGCGAATAGGCGCGCATCGAGGAGGGATCGAAGTTCGGGATGCTGGAGCGGAAGTCGACTGCGCCGACGCGGTATTGCGCGCCTTCCTCGATCTTGAAGGTGACGTTGAAGCCCTTCTTCTCCGGATCGTATTCGGTGAGCGCGGCTACCACCTGGACGTCGGCGAAACCGTTCTTGAGGTAGAAGCGGCGGATCAGGTCGCGGTCGGCCTCGACACGATCGGGGTCATAGATGTCGCCACTGGCAAGGAAGCTCAAAAGATTCGATTCGCGCGTCTTGATGACGTCGCGCAGACGGTAAGACGAGAAGGCGTTGTTGCCGACGAACTCGATCGACTTGACGCCGGTCTTGGCGCCCTCCTCGATCGTGAAGATCAGGTCGACGCGGTTGTTCGGCTGCTCGATGATCTCGGGCGTGACGCGCACGTCATAGCGGCCGGAGCGGCGATAAATTTCGGCGATTCGCAGCGTGTCGGACTGCACCATGGCGCGGGAGAAGGTGCCGCGCGCCTTGGACTGGACTTCAGCGGTGAGCTGCTCGTCCTTGATCTTCTTATTGCCTTCGAAGGCGATGCGGCCGATCACCGGGTTTTCCACCACGGAGACGATGAGCTGGCCGCCGGAACCCCGGTTGATCCTGACGTCCTGGAACAGGCCGGTCTCGATCAACGCCTTGAGGCCGTCGTCGATGGCGGCTTGATCCAGCCGGCCGCCCGGACCGGGCTTGAAATAGGAGCGGATCGTCTCCACCTCGACCCGGCGATTTCCCTCGACGGTAATCGACTGAACGGTCTGAGCGAGCGCAGACGAAGACACCAAAACAGCCCCAACCGGGGCAACCACCGGCGCGCCGAACAAGATCAGGGTTGCGAGCAAGCCCCCCCGGAGTCGCAGTCCAAACTTCATTGCGCAACGCGCCCTTATCATTCCGAGCCAGACCCAACCCCAACGCCGGTCCGGAGATTCCCCAACTTCAGGCCGCTTGTAGCCAATTTCGCCGACGCCGCAAACGGCCGAAAGCGCCGCAATTTCAATTTCATTCCAAGACGTTGCTCAACAGCAACGCCACAAAAAAGCCTCTATCAGGATGCGGCCATCCGCAGGATGTCGTTGTAGGTCGCAAACACCATCAGCATCAGCACCAAGCCGAGCCCGATTCGGAACCCCATTTCCTGAGTCCGCTCGGACAAGGGCCGCCCCCGCACCACTTCGGCCGCGTAGAACATAAGGTGGCCGCCATCGAGCAGCGGGATCGGGAACAGGTTCAACAGGCCGATCGACACCGACAGCACCGCACAGAGATTGATCACGAACTGGAACCCGGCGCTGGCCGCCTGCCCCGACATCTTCGCGATGCCCAGAACGCCGCTGACCTCGTTCGGATTGCCTTGTCCGACGAACAGCGACCCCAGGAACTTGAAGGTGCTGGTAACGATGAACCAGACCTGCTCGCCGCCGATCTTGAGCGCTTCACCGACGCCGACCGGTGCGGTCGAGGCCTCCCCAGCCTGCGATTTGTGCTCGACGCCGAGCACGCCGAGACGGTGGCTGTTGCCGAACGGATCCTTGCGCTCGAGCAGCGCCGGGGTCGCGGTCAGCGAGACGATGGCGCCGTCCCGCTTCACCTGGAATCTAAGCGCCGAACCGGCGTTCATCGCAACGATTCGCTGCATGTCGGCAAAGCTCTCGATCGGCTTGCCGTCGATCTGGACGACGACGTCACCGACCTTGAAGCCGGCCGCTGCTGCCGCCCCCTCGGCAACGACGCCGTCGACACGCGCGATCGTGCTCGGCTTGCCGTAATAGAGCGCCATGCCGGCGAAGATCAGCGCACCCAGGATGAAATTGGCGATCGGTCCTGCCGCGACGATAGCCGCACGCGGGCCGACCTTCTTGTGGTGGAAGCTGCCGGCGCGCTCCTCAGCCGTCATGGCCGCGAGCGTCTCGGCCGACGGGGTCGAGGCCTCGCTCTCGTCGCCGAAGAACTTGACGTAGCCGCCGAGCGGGATGGCCGAGATCTTCCAGCGGGTGCCATGGCGGTCGTTGAAACCAACCAGCTCAGGGCCGAACCCGAGCGAAAAGGTCAATACGCGCACGCCTGCCCAGCGCGCGACCAGGAAATGGCCGAGCTCGTGAAAGAACACGACGATGGTCAGGACGAACAGGAAGGGAACCGCGTAGCCGAGGAGCCCATGGCTCAACGTATTGAAACTATGGACGAAAAAGTCGATCATCGAATTCCCTCACCCAGCGCCTCAAGGCCCTGGTCGCGAACCAACTAGGATGCCTTTAAGGCAATTTGAGGCAATAGGGCGGCAGCCCTATTTCGAGCAACATGGTCAACGGAGATTGCATCGTCGGCGGACGTCAGGGGCGCCTGATTCCCGCCCTTGATCCAATCGTCAAGGGTCGCCTCGACCAGCCGGGCAATCGCACCGAACCGGATCTTGCCGGCGATGAAGGCGGCGACCGCGACCTCGTTGGCGGCGTTGTAAACCGTGGTCGCCCCCTTCCCGGTTCGGAGCGAATCGTAAGCCAGCCGTAGCCCGGGGAACCGCTCGAAGTCCGGCGCTTCGAAAGTCAGCTGACTGATCTTGGCAAGGTCCAGCTTAGCCGCCGGCCCCTTGATGCGATCAGGCCAGCCGAGGCAATGCGCGATCGGCGTGCGCATGTCGGGCGCGCCGAGCTGGGCGACCACCGAGCAGTCGGAAAACTCGACCATGCCGTGGATGATCGACTGCGGATGAACGAGAACGTCGATCTCGTCCGGCGAGAGCGCAAACAGATAGGATGCCTCGATCACCTCGAGGCCCTTGTTCATCATCGAGGCGGAATCGATCGTTATCTTCTGGCCCATGCTCCAGTTCGGATGCTTCAGGGCCTGATCGAGCGTCGCCTGCTCGATGTCGGCAGGCTTCCAGGTCCGGAACGGGCCGCCGGAGGCCGTGATGATGACACGGACGAGCTCGTCACGGTTACCTGAGCTCAGCGCCTGGAACAGCGCGTTGTGCTCGGAATCGGCCGGCAGGATGCAGGCACCCGCTTTCGCCGCGCGCTGCATGAAGAAATCGCCGGCGCAAACGAGGCATTCCTTGTTGGCGAGCGCGACATGGGCGCCGCGGTCGACCGCCGCCAGCGCCGGCTTCAGTCCGGCAGCGCCGCTCACGGCCGCCATCACCCAATCGGCCGGACGCGCGCCGGCCTCGATCACCGCGCTTTCGCCGGCGCCGCATTCGGTGCCGGTGCCGGCCAGCGCGGCCTTGAGCTCGGCGAGCTTGGAGGTGTCGGCGATCGCCACAAAGCGCGCGGAGAATTCCCTGGCGAGCTTGGCCAGCGCTGCGACATTGCCGTTCGCCGTCAGCGCTTCGACGCGGTAGCGCTCGGGCGAGGCGCGCAACAGATCCATCGTGCTGTCGCCGATCGAGCCGGTGGCGCCGAGGACCGTGACGCTGCGGACGTCGGACGCAGCAAGCCTGTTGTTACGCAATGGGACCGCGCTCATATCCTCACCAAACCATAAGACCGCTTCCGGCGCTATGCACACCATGGCGGACAAAGCCGATAATCCATGCCGCCAGGATGGCGGCGACAAAACCGTCCAGACGGTCCAGAAGCCCGCCATGACCGGGAATTAAGTGACTGGAATCCTTGACCCCGAAGCGCCGCTTCACGGCGGATTCGAAGAGATCGCCGAGCTGCGAAACCACCGACAGGACGGCGCTGACGAGCAGCAGTGGAACCGCCTTTCCGATCCCGCAGGCGGCAAATCCGGCCGCAACCACAAGGCTCGCCGCAAAGCCGCCGAGCGCTCCGGCCCAGGTCTTTTTCGGGCTGACGCGCGGCCACAGCTTCGGCCCGCCGATGCTGCGGCCGGCGAAATAGCCGCCAATATCGGTCGCCCACACCACGAGCAGCACGAACATCAGTGCCGAGAAGCCGTTGACGAGATCCTTCCGCACCAGGATCGAGGCCAGCAGCGCCGCCGATGCATAGGCAAATCCAGTCGCCGCCCAGACGAACTTGCCTCGCGCAATCAGCATCACGATCGCACCGCCGATGCAGCCCGTGATGATGGCGGTCTTCAGCGCACCGAAGGTCACACAGAATCCCATGGTGGCGATGACGATGGTCCCCGCCCCCGTCAGCGCAACCGAGCTCGCGCCCACCACCGTCAGCCATTCCGCGAACAGCCCGATCGACACCAGGGTGACGAGCAGCGCCCAAAGCCAGCCGCCGGCGTAGGCGAGCGCAACGGCAAGCGGCGCCAGCACCAGTGCTGCGAGGACTCGCAGCACGAGATTGCTCGGGGCGGGCTGAGAGCCCGCCGGTGCGGCGTCAGGTTCGCTCACGAGGCGGTCTTTGCGACCAAGCCGCCGAAACGGCGCTCGCGCCTGGCAAATTCGGCGATCGCGCTCTCGAGTGCCGCCTTGTCGAAGTCGGGCCAGTGGATCGGCACGAACACGAGCTCGCTATAGGCGGCCTGCCACATCAGGAAATTGGACAGGCGCTGCTCGCCGCTGGTGCGGATGATGAGATCGGGGTCGGGAATGTCGGGTGCGTCGAGATGCGCCCCCAGTGTCTCGGCGTCGATCGTGGCAGGATCCCGTCTGCCTTCCGCGACCTCGCGGGCGAGCTTCTGCGCCGCTTTCGCGATCTCCTGCCGCGAGCCGTAGTTGAAGGCGACGACGAGCGTCAGGCGCGTGTTGTCGCGCGTCAGCTCCTCGGCCTCGTTGAGCAGCGCGCAGATATCGCTTTCGAGCCCCTCGCGCTCGCCGATGATGCGAACCTTGACGCCGTCGCGATGCAGGCTCGCCAGATCGTTGCGGATGAAGCGCCGCAGCAGACCGAACAGATCGCCTATCTCGCTCGCCGGGCGCGACCAGTTCTCCGAAGAGAACGAGAAGATGGTGAGATAGCGAATGCCGAGTTCGTGCGAGGCGCGCACCACGCGGCGCAGCGCGTCCACACCGCGGCGATGCCCTTCCGCACGCGGCAAGCCGCGCGCGGCCGCCCAGCGCCCGTTGCCATCCATGATGATGGCGACATGCGCAGGCGCTTCGGACCTATCGGGTCCTTCCGTTGCGGGCGCGGCGGCGTTGGACATGAAGGCGATGCCTTAAACGGTGAGGATTTCTTTTTCCTTGGCGGCCAGCAACTGGTCGATCTCGGCAATGGTGCCGTCGGTCGCCTTCTGCACCTCGTCGGCGTGACGCTTCTGATCGTCCTCCGACATCTCGTGATTCTTCTCGAGCTTCTTGAGCACGTCGAGACCGTCGCGGCGGACATGGCGCGCGGCGACCTTGGCGGCTTCGGCATATTTGTGCGCGACCTTCACCAGCTCCTTGCGCCGCTCCTCGTTGAGCTCGGGAATGCGCAGGCGCAGCACCTGCCCCTCGGTCGCCGGCGACAGGCCGAGATTGGAATCGACGATCGCCTTCTCCACTGCCTTGACCATCGACTTGTCCCAGACCTGCACCGAGATCAGCCGGGGCTCCGGCACACTGACCGTGGCGAGCTGATTGAGTGGCATGTGACTGCCATAAGCCTCGACCTGCACCGGATCGAGCATCGAGGCGGAGGCGCGGCCGGTGCGCAGGCCGCCGAGCTCGTGCTTGAGGGACTGGACGGCGCCTTGCATGCGGCGCTTCACTTCGTTGAGGTCGAAATTACCCGTGGCCATCACGTTTCTCCTTCAAAATCCCGGCGACCGCTCCGCGCCCTTCCCTCGGGGGGCGCCAGACGAGCCGTCAGCCGGCGACGATGGTTCCGTGGCCGACGCCACGCAGAATCGCGCCGATCGAGCCCGGCTCCGCGATCGAGAATACGATGATAGGCAGCGATGTCTCGCGGGCAAGCGCGAAGGCGGTCGCATCCATCACCTTGTAACCACCCGCGATCGCCTGCGAATGCGTCAGGCGGTCGAACCGCGTCGCGGCCGGATCCTTCTTCGGGTCGGCCGAGTAGACCCCGTCGACATTGGTCGCCTTCAGAACCGCCTGTGCGCCGATCTCGGCGGCCCGCAGCACCGCGGTCGTGTCGGTGGTGAAGAACGGATTGCCCGTCCCGCCGCCAAGCAGCACGATCCGGCCTTCGGCGAGGTATTTGTGTGCCGCAGTGCGGGTGAACAGCTCGGAAATCTCGGGCATGACGAAGGCCGACAGCGTCCGTGCCGGCGTACCCTTGCGCTCGATCGCCGCTTCCAGCGCGAGGCAGTTCATGATGGTGGCGAGCATGCCCATGGTGTCGCCGGTCGTGCGCGACACCCCGCGGGAGGAGACCTCGACGCCGCGGACCATGTTGCCGCCGCCGATCACGACCGCAACCTCGGTCCCGAGATTACGGGCCGCGATCAGATCGTCCGCAACCCGGTCGACTGTCGGCTGATCGATGCCAAAGCCTTGCTGCCCCGCGAGATATTCGCCGGACAGCTTGATCACGACGCGACGATAGACCGGATCAGTCATGAGCACTTTCCTTCTCCGGGCGCCGCTTCCGGCGGCACGCCGGAAGGAGGTGTTCCGGCGCTTACTTCTTGCCGCTGGCAGCGGCGACCTCGGCCGCGAAGTCGCTTTCCTGCTTCTCGATTCCCTCGCCGAGAGCATAGCGCACAAAGCCGGCGATCTTCACAGGCCCGCCGACTTTGCCTTCGGCCTCCTTCACCGCCTGCGCCACCGACTTGCCGGTGTCGTGGATGAAGGCCTGCTCGAGCAGGCAGACTTCCTTGTAGTAGGTCTTGAGGCCGGACTCGACGATCTTCTCGATCACGTTCTCGGGCTTGCCCTGCTGACGGTATTTGTCGGCGAGCACGTCCTTCTCGCGCTTGACCACGGCCGGATCGAGGCCCGACGGATCGAGCGCCAGCGGGTTGGCCGCCGCGACATGCATCGCGATCTGACGGCCGAGCGCGGCGAGCTCCTCGGCCTTGCCCGGCGATTCCAGCGCCACGATCACGCCCATCTTGCCGGCGCCTTCGACGACGGCCCCGTGGACGTAGTGAGAAACCACGCCCTGGCTCACCTCGAGCTGGGCGGCGCGGCGCAGCGTCATGTTCTCGCCGATGGTGGCGATCGCATCATTGATCGCGGTTTCGATCGTGACGTCGCCGACCTTGGCGGCCTTGATCTTCTCGACATCGGCACCGACGTCGAACGCGACCTGGGCGATCATCTTGACCAGGCCCTGGAACTGGCCGTTGCGCGCGACGAAGTCGGTCTCGGAGTTGACCTCGACCACGACGCCCTTGGTGCCCCTGGTGAGCGCGCCGATCAGGCCCTCGGCCGCGACGCGGCCGGACTTCTTGGCGGCCTTGGACAGACCTTTCTTGCGCAGCCAGTCCTGCGCCGCTTCCATGTCGCCGTTGGTCTCCGTGAGCGCGGCTTTGCAGTCCATCATGCCTGCGCCGGTCGACTCGCGCAGGTCCTTGACCATCGCAGCTGTGATCGTTGCCATCGTTGAAAATCCTTTGTGCCTGGCGGTTTGCCGCAGCGCGGCATCGAAGCGCCCCGCCGCGGTCCATCTCAGGGATTCGCGTCAACTGAAATGGTGGCCGGATCCTATCCGGCCAACCCATCGCTCTTTTTGACTATTCCGCTTCCGCGGTCAGCGCCTTGGCCTTGGCCACCCAGGCATCCGCACGGCTCGGCAGACCGACTTCTTCGCCGATCGTGAGCGCGGTGTCGTGGTCGAGCTCGGCGAGCTGCCAGTAGTGGAAGATGCCGAGATCGTTGAACTTCTTCTCGATCGCACCCGACACGCCCGGGAGCTTCTTGAGGTCGTCGGCGGTGCCACGCGGACCCGCAAGGCCCTGGAAGCCGCTCGACGAGGGCGCCGGAAGCTCTTCGGCGACCGGCTCAGCCGAAGCGCCGACGTCGATGCCCGAATCACCCTGGGCGCGCGAGATGCCGTCGATCGCCGCACGCGCAACGAGATCGCAGTACAGCGAAATGGCGCGGCCGGCGTCGTCATTGCCGGGGACCACATAGGTGATGCCCTTGGGGTCCGAATTGGTGTCGACGATCGCGGCGACCGGGATGTTGAGCCGCTGGGCTTCCTGGATCGCGATGTCTTCCTTGTTGGTGTCGATCACGAAGATCAGGTCGGGCAGACCGCCCATGTCCTTGATGCCGCCGAGCGAGCGGTCGAGCTTGTCGCGCTCGCGCTGCAGCGTCAGGCGCTCCTTCTTCGTGTAGGAATTGGCTTCTCCGCTCGAGAGCACGTCGTCGAGGTGACGCAGGCGCTTGATCGAGGCCGAGATCGTCTTCCAGTTGGTCAGCGTGCCGCCGAGCCAGCGCGAATTGACGAAATACTGCGCGCAGCGCTTGGCCGCGTCCGCAACACCGTCCTGCGCCTGGCGCTTGGTGCCGACGAACAGGATGCGGCCGCCCTTGGCCACCGTGTCGCTGACGGCCTGGAGAGCCTGGTGCAGCATCGGCACGGTCTGAGCGAGGTCGACGATGTGGATGTTGTTGCGGGTGCCGAAAATGAACGGAGCCATTTTCGGATTCCAGCGGTGGGCCTGGTGGCCGAAGTGCACGCCAGCTTCGAGCAGCTGACGCATGGTGAAGTCGGGTAGCGCCATCGTTCTAATTCTCCGGTTGGTTCCTCCGGAAACGTGTGAGCAAAACGGAGCGTTCTCGCCCCGGCTGCCACCGGACGGCCTTGTGAGCCATGTTTCCGTGTGAGATGGCGCGCTATATAGCGCCATTTCGGCCAGAAGCAAGGAAATAAGGGCCTTTCGGGGGCGGTTCTCGCCCGCCGAACGCCTGGTCCGTCAACCGCGCGCCGTATCCTAGCATTTCGGCTGGTTCGGCGGGCACTTCTTTGCCGCCGGGGGCGGGGCCGCTGGCCGCGGCGGTGGGGCTGCCGGACGCGGCGGCGGCGGTGCCACAGCCATCCGGGGCGGCGGCGGAGGCGCCGGCCGGGCTGCCGGTGGCGGAGGCGCGGGCCGCGCCATTGGTGGAGGCGCCGGGCGGGCCACCGGCGGGGGCGCAGGCCGTGCGACCGCCACCGGCGGAGCGTTCCGCGCCGGCGGAGGCGATGCGACACGCGGCGGAGGCGGCGGCGCCGCGCGCGGCGCTGCTGCCGGCGGCGGAGGCGTTGGTCGTGCCACGGCCTGCGGCCGCGGCGGTGCAGCAGGCCGGGCGGCCTGCGCCGGAGCAGGCGGTGGCTGATTCGGCGACCTGATCTGCTCGCGCGCGGCCGAAGGCGACGGCGCGCCCGGCCGACCGGCGGCGGCCGGGGACGGGTTGGTCGCCGGCGGCAAGCCGGCCGGCTCGCGCGTCGCGGACTTGGCGCGCTCGGCAGGACCGGTCCCGGGCGGGGTCTGTGCCACTGGCGGCTTCGGCGGCTGGCCGGGCGCAGCGGTCGCGGGAGCGGCCGCCGTTGGCGCACCAGGATGCGCCGGTAGCGTCGTGGCGGGGGCCGCGGCCGTTGGCGCCCCCGGATGCGTCGGCAGCGTCGTGCCGGGTGCGGTTGCCGTCGGCGGCACGGGCCTGCCGCCGGGCAGAGGTCCTGCCCCGGCCGGAGGTGATGGCGGACCACCACGCGCGCCGGGAACCGGCAGCGTGTTGGCCTGAGGCAACTTGGTCTGTGGCGCCGGCGATGGCGCCGCAGTGGGCGCGACATTTGCCGGTGTCCCGGGAGGTGTCACGGGCCTCGCGGTCGGCTGGATCGTTGCGCTCGGCGGCAGTGGCGCCTTGCCCTGCTGGATCAAGGCGGCGCGCTGTACGACGGCCTGCGGGACAGCGGGACCTGCCGGCGTGGCACGGCCGGCGACGGCCGGTGCCAGGCTCGTCGGCCCGGCCGCGGCGCCCGCAGGCGGCGCGGGCGGCTGGTTGATCACGGTGTTGATGACCGTGGTGTTGTGGATGTTATTGAAGATGATGTTGTTCGGCGGCGGGGCGACATAGACCGGCGGACTGTAGAACGCCGGGATCGGCACGAACACCGGCTGCGGCAGCACGAACAGGCCGACCACGGGCAGCGGCGGCGGCAGCACGACGAAATCGGGCGGCGGCGGCGGGCAGAAATAGACCGGCGGCGGCGGCGGCGGCACGAAGTCGAACACGGGATCGCTGAAATACAGCACCGGACGATCGACATAGACCACCTCCTCCGGAGGCGGTGGCGGCACGTCGTAGTCGATCATGGCAAAGGTCGGCGGCGGCTCGGCCGGCGCGGTGAGGATCGCCAGGCGTCGGCGCGCATCGGCCGCATGCGGGCCGCGCGGATAGCGGCGCAGATACGACCAATAGGCCTCCGGCGTGTCGGTCCGATAGGTCCGTCGCCATGTGATGGCTTCGCGGCGTGCGGCAACGATCGCCATCACGCGCTTGGCGAGCGGATCGCCGGGATAGGCCACGAGAAACTCCTCATAGGCCGCCAGGGTGTCGCGCTCGAGCGCGGCGGCATAGGCATCCTGCACGCCGAGATCGCGGATCGGCTTGCTCCGGATTGCGGCGACCTGGTCGGGCGCAGCCTCCGGCGGCGGCGCATCGGGTCCGCGCTCGAAGAAAGAGAATTGCCCCGATATTTTCTGCTCATTCCAGGGCACCTGCGCGCCCTTGGAGGCCTCGTTGACGCGCAGGCGAACGCGGTCGAACACCTCGGGAAGCGGCAGGCCGCCGGTGCGGATCATCTCGGCGAGCGACTGTGCATAGATTCCGTACGGCCCCTTCTCCTCCGGCGCCACCGTGCCGGGCGCGGCGTTGAAGGCGATCAGCATGTTCGCCTCGGGCTCGACCAGCGCCAGACCGCTCGCGATCGGCTGACCGCCTTCGATAAAGGGCTGCGCGCGGGCCGCGTCGAGCACCATGATATTGGCCTTGAGCGGAATGGACGCGAGCTGGCGCGCATAGTCACTGATGCGCATGGCCTCGGTCGGTATGTCGGTATCGCGGGTGATGTTGGAATCGACCGGGATGAAATAGTTCTCGCCGGCCAGCTGCACGCCGTAGCCGGCGAGATAAATCATCGCGACGGTGCCCGGTCCCGAAGCCTGGGCCTTCTGAATGAAATCGCGCATGCTCTTGCGCAGCGTGTCGCCGTCGAGATCGCGCGCGCCGACCACATCGAAGCCGGCCGCCTGCAGCGTCTGCGCGATCAGGCCGGCATCATTGGCCGTCGTCGCCAGTGGCGACTTGGCATAGGCGCCGTTGCCGACCACGAGTGCAATGCGCTTTTCCGGCTGCTGCGCGCGCGCCTGATCCGGCGCGGCGGCGGCAAGAGCCACGATCGGCAGCAGAAGGCAGATGAAGGCTCTGAGTGTCCCACGCATGGCTTGCTTGCCCGCTTTTGTTGTTGAGGTGCCACCACGCATGAGGCGCGCAGCCGGCTGAACGGCGGTTGAACGAAAAGCTCGGATTGAGGCGCTGGCGTGGCCGCGCCGCCGCGGGCGTCAGCTCCAGGTCAGCCTCATGTCAGCTCGAAAGGGCGGCCCAGGCTCAGCCCTGGGCAAGCAACTCGACGGTCCCCGTGCTCAGCCGATAGATACCGCCGACCACCTTGAGCTTACCCTGCTCGGCCGCTGCGTTGAGGATTGGAGCAGCCGATCTCAGCTTGGCGACGTTGTCGATGACGTTCTGACGAATGGCGTTGTCGAGTGCGTTCCCGCTTTGCTGGGCCGCGGTCTTCACCGCCGGCGCAATCGCGGCGGCGAGCGTGGGGATGTGCCCTGGCAGCGGCTTGTCGTCCTTCAACGACTTGATGGTCGCATCGACGGCACCGCAACTGTCATGGCCGAGCACCAGGATCAGGGGCGTGCCGAGCACGGCGACGGCGTACTCCATGCTGGCAACGGTCTCATCGCCGGCAAAATTTCCGGCGACGCGGCACACGAACAGGTCTCCGCGTCCACTATCGAAGGCATATTCGGGCGCGATGCGTGAATCGGCGCAGCTCAAAACCGCTGCGTAAGGATTCTGACCGCCGACCAACGCCTCGCGCTCGTGGCTGAAGTCGTGGCGGCGCGACACGCCCGACACGTAGCGCGCATTGCCTTCCATCAGCCGCTTCAGCGCCGCATCGGGCGACAGCACGTTCTGCGGCTTCGGCGGCGCCTTTGCCTCCTTGGCCAAAGCGGCCCCGCCGAACGCCGCCGCTCCGAGCGCCGAAGCAGCAAGGAGCATCATGGAGCGCCGCGAAGGAGCGAGCGATTGCTGTAGATTTTGGGAGCATTTATCGCACATGGCTGTTGTCCTCCCTGACGACCCGCCGAACGCGATTGTCCGGCACACAACTCATAGCTGCGCCGGACAGGCTTCGATACCACACGGGGGCTTGATAGTTAAGCGTTGGTTTGCGGCGGAGCTGACAACGTCAGAGCTGCTGCACGTCCACCACGCCCGCCACCGCCTTGATCGCGCCGGCGATCTGCGGCGAAACCTTGAAGCGGCCGGGCAGCTTCATCTCCACCTCGGTCTCGAGGTCGAGCATCATCACCAGCGAGACCTCGCCGTCGCCATTCGAGCGCGGTGCGATGCCGGGACTGCCGACCTTCGGCGCGGCGCCGTTCGAAGCGGCCATGTCGGGGCCGGCGAGACGCTTGGCGATGGAGTCCAGCGGCTTGGTGTCGCGCAGGAAGATGCGCAGACCCTTCTGCGTCTTGGCGGCGGCGGCGTCGAGCGGCTCGGCATGCAGCACGCGGGCGCGGACGTCCTCGCCCTGAAGCTCGGCACCGAGCTGCAGCAGCACGGCCGCGCCCGGCTCCAGCACGTCGCGATATTGCGCGAGCCCTTCCGAGAACAGCACGGCCTCGAAATGGCCGGTCGGATCGGACAGACCCATGATGCCCATCTTGTTGCCGGTCTTGGTGCGCCGCTCCATGCGCGAGACCACGGTGGCGGCGACCTTGCCGGCGGTGGCCCCCGTCTTCACCGCTCGCGAGAACTCGGCCCAGCTCTGCACCCGCAGCCGCTTCAGCACGGTGGCATAATCGTCGAGCGGGTGTCCCGACAGGAAGAAGCCGACGGCGTCGTATTCGCGGCGGAGTTTTTCGGCCGGCAACCACGGCTCGACCTGCGGCAGCATGATGGTCGGCGCGTCCGCCGACATGCCGAACATGTCGTTCTGGCCGATGGTCGCAGCTTCATGCGCCCGCTGGCAGGCGGCGAGGATCGCATCCGCACCGGCGAAGACGCGCGCCCGGTTCGGCTCCAGCGCGTCGAAGGCGCCGGCGGCGGCGAGACTTTCGATGATGCGCTTGTTGATCGCGCGCGGCGAGACCCGCGCGGCGAAATCGGCGAGCGAGGTGAACAGGCCGCCTCTGGTGCGCTCCGCGATGATCTGATCGATCGCCTGAATGCCGACGCCCTTGAGCGCGGCGAGCGCGTAATAGATCGTGTTCTCGCCGACCTCGAAGGTCGCGCCCGAGCGGTTGATGTTCGGCGGCTCGACCTTGATGCCGAGGCGCTGCGCCTCGGAGCGGAATTCGGAGAGCTTGTCGGTGTTGTTGAGATCGAGCGTCATCGACGCTGCGATGAACTCCACCGGATAATGCGCCTTCATATAGGCGGTGTGATAGGACACCAGCGCGTAAGCCGCCGCGTGGCTCTTGTTGAAGCCGTAGTCGGCGAACTTCGCCAACAGCTCGAAGATGGTCTCGGCCTGCCCCTTCGGCACGCCGTTCTTCACCGCGCCCGCGACGAAGATGTCGCGCTGCTTGTCCATCTCGGCGCGGATCTTCTTGCCCATGGCACGGCGAAGCAGATCAGCGTCGCCGAGCGAATAGCCCGACATCACCTGCGCGATCTGCATCACCTGTTCCTGGTAGATGATGACGCCGAAGGTCTCCTTCAGGATGGGCTCCAGCAGGGGGTGCAGATATTCCGGCTCCTCGTCGCCGTGCTTGCGCGCGCAATAGGTCGGGATGTTCGCCATCGGACCCGGGCGATACAGCGCGACCAGCGCGATGATGTCCTCGAAACGGTCGGGGCGCATGTCGATCAGCGCCCGCCGCATGCCCTGACTTTCAACCTGGAACACGCCGACCACGTCGCCACGCGCCAGCATCTGGTAGCTCTCGGCATCGTCGATCGGCAGCGTGGCGAGATCGACGTGGATGCCGCGCGGCTTGAGCAGCTTGCAGGCGACGTCGAGCACGGTCAGCGTCTTGAGGCCGAGGAAGTCGAACTTCACCAGGCCCGCCGGCTCGACCCATTTCATGTTGAACTGGGTCACCGGCATATCGGATTTGGGATCGCGGTAGAGCGGCACGAGCTCGCTCAAGGGGCGATCGCCGATCACGATGCCGGCGGCATGCGTCGAGGCGTGGCGCGTCAGGCCTTCCAGGCGCTGGGCGATGTCGAAGGCGCGCGCCACAATCGGGTCTTCGTCGCGGAACGCCTGGAGCTTCGGCTCGCTCTCGATCGCCGCAGCCAGCGTCACCGGCGCCGCCGGATTCTGCGGCACCAGCTTGGTCAGCTTGTCGACCTGGCCGTAGGGCATCTGCAGCACGCGGCCGACGTCGCGCAGCACGCCGCGCGCCTGCAGCGTACCGAAGGTGATGATCTGCGCGACCTGGTCGCGGCCGTAGCGCTCCTGGACGTATTTGATCACCTCGCCGCGGCGGTCCTGGCAGAAGTCGATGTCGAAGTCCGGCATCGAGACGCGCTCGGGATTGAGGAAGCGCTCGAACAGCAGGCCGAACTTGATCGGATCGAGGTCGGTGATGGTCAGCGCCCAGGCGACCAGCGAACCGGCGCCGGAGCCGCGGCCCGGCCCGACCGGAATGCCCTGCGACTTCGCCCATTTGATGAAGTCGGACACGATCAGGAAGTAGCCCGCGTATTTCATGCGGGTGATGACGTCGAGCTCGAAGGCGAGCCGCTTGGCATAGGTCTCTTCCGTCGTGCCCTGCGACAGGCCGTGGACCCGCAGGCGCTTGGCGAGCCCCTCCTCCGCCTGGCGCTTCAATTCGGCGGCCTCCACCGCGGCCGCATCCGAGCTCGACGCGGCGCCGACCGTGAAGAACGGCAATATCGGCTTGCGCGTCAGGGGGCGGAACGAGCAGCGCTCGGCGATCTCCACCGTCGAGCTGAGTGCCTCCGGAATGTCGGCGAACAGCACCGCCATCTCGGCGCGCGTCTTGAAGCGGTGATCCGGCGTGAGCTGCTCGCGCTCGGTCTCGGCGATCAGCCGCCCGCCGGCGATGCACAGCAGCGCATCATGCGCTTCGTAATCGTCGGTCGCCGCGAAATACGGCTCGTTGGTCGCAACCAGCGGCAGCCCCTTGGCGTAGGCGATGTCGATCAAGCCGCCTTCGACGCGTCGCTCCTTTTCGGTGTTGTGGCGCTGCAACTCGATGTAGAGGCGGTCGCCGAACAGGGCGGCCAGACGCTCGCAGCGCGCCGCGGCGAGCTCGCCAAGACCACCGGCGAGCGCCAACGAGATCGGCCCGTCCGGTCCGCCCGTCAGTGCGATCAGCCCCTCGGTTTCGCCCTCGAGCCAGTCGAATTTGATGAACGGAGCATGGCTGTCCGGCGATTCCAGGAACGCGCGCGAGTTCAGCCGCATCAGGCTGCGATAGCCGCGCTCCTGCGCCGCCAGCAACACCACGCGCGACGGCCCGATCGCATTGCGCGCATTTGGATCCTGATCGCCGAAATCGATCGCCAGCTCGCAGCCGACGATCGGCTGAATGCCGGAGCCCGCCATCTTGTCGGAGAACTCCAGCGCACCGAACAGATTGTCGGTATCGGTCAGCGCCAGCGCGGGCTGATGGTCTTTCTTCGCAAGCTCGGCAAGTTTGGCGATCTTGATCGAGCCCTTGAGCAGCGAATAGGCCGAGTGAACGTGAAGGTGAACAAATCCGGCGCTCGGCATGGTCGCGTGACGGCCTCTTGCAGATGGGATAGAGCGGTCGCCGGCGCCCTAGGGCATCATCCACCCGTCCGGCCGACTCGCTTCACAATGGTGGGGTGTCGCGCCGCGAGAGTCCACGCAGGAGCGACCGCTTCGCCCCGTCATCCGGCTTTTCCCCAACATGCCGGAAGCTCAGCGAATCAGAGCTGCGGAATCACCTGCGCCCAGATCGCGATCATCCCGACGAACAGCGTGATGGACGCCAGTGCGGCGGCTTCTTCGACGAAAACCCTGAACATGGCCTGCTCCCTTGTTGGAACGTATGAAGAACATTGTTCTCAGTTTGTTCTAAGGAGTCAAGTAATCCGGGACGTCCCCAGGCGGGATGGTTAACTCGTTGAATGCAAATAACAAAAAGCCCCGGCCGAAGCCGGGGCTTTCGTCAGCCGCTCGCGTGGAGCGTTCTGTCTTAGTAGCGAGCCACCATCGGGCCGCCGAACTTGTAGTTCAGGCGGACGAGGCCCATGTCGACGTCCTGACGGATGCGCTCGGTGCCGGCGAAACCGGCGAAGGTGACGTCCTTGTCGGACAGGAAGATGTGGTTGTACTCGACGCCAACCGACCAGTTCGGCGCAAAGCCGTACTCGAGACCGGCACCGACCGTGCCGCCCCAGCGGGTGTTGCTGGTCGACGCGAGCAATCCGCCGCCGAGGTTATAGATCTCGTACTTGTCGCTGACCACGGCCGCACCGCCCTTCACATAGATGAGGACGTTGTTCCAGGCATAACCGACCTGGCCGGTGATGAGGCCGAACGCATCCATCTTCGTGCGGTTGCGGGTGGCGAACAGCGCGCTGAGATTATCGCCGGAGAAGTCGGCCCAGTTGCCCTGGCCTTCCACGCCGAACACCCACTGGCCCGACTGCCAGCGATAGCCGATCTGGCCACCGACCGTGCCGCCGGTCGCATCGTGCGAACCTTCACGACCGACGCCGACGAAGTCCCAGGTCACGTGCGACGAACCGCCACCACCGTTGATGCCGATGTAGAAGCCGCTCCAGTCGTAAACAGCAGCGATCGCCGCCGGCGGAGCTTTGGTGTACGGCCGCGCCGCGAGGTCAGCAGCCAGTGCCGGCGCAGCCGCGCTGAGCGCGACGAGGCTGACAGCAGCAAGCAACAAACTCTTCTTCATTTGATTCCCGTTCCAGTTTCTTCAAAGGCCCCCGGGCCGTGACCGTCGTCATAACAGCGATCGGCGGAATTGCTGTAACCGCTACGCAACAGTTCGATCGAAAGGACCTTGCTCATTAACGAATGTTTATCGTCACGTGCATGGAAACCCTTTGAAACCAGGGTTTTCACGAGTTCCAATGTCGACTACACGACATACAGTGCATGCGTGCGTAACGACGTCGCGCGCACGTTCGCGTGATTGGAGAATCGAAATGCGCAGTCGAGTTCCTCACCCCATTGTCGCCACACTTTCGCTCGCATTGATCACATTTTCACTCGCATCAATTGCAAGCACGCCCGCACGCGCATTCGGCAAGAACCATCCGTTCTGCCTCACTGGTGATGAATGGCCGGGACTGAGCAATTGCAGGTTCGACACCTACCCGCAGTGTCAGGCGAGCGCGTCCGGTCGCGCGCTGACCTGCATCGCCAATCCGTATTTCGTCGGACAAAGCGACGACCCATACGCGTATCAAAATCGCCCGCGCGCGCAGACGCCGGGCTATTTCCTGCCGCGCTGAGATGCGACGCGCCGTACTGATGCTCGCCCTCACCGGCATGCTCCCGGCAAGCGGGTCTGCGCACGCGCAGACCTATGATCCGAGCTATCCGGTCTGCATGCAGATCTACGGCCCCGTCGGCTATTTCGACTGCCGCTACGGCTCACTTGCGCAGTGCCGATATCTCGCCGTTGGGCGCTCAGCGAGTTGCGTCGTGAACCCGTACTTCTCAAAGAAGAAACCGACGCCCTCTCGCCGCGAGCGCACGGCCGTTGACACCGGATGATCGGAACAGTTCCGCTGCAGCCAGGCATCCTGTGGCGTAGCGGCTGCGTCTCCTCAGCTTTGCCAGGGCGTGTTGCGGATGCGCGTGCATGCGTTCGGTTTGCGGAAGCTCGGATCGTGATCCTCGATGTAATCGAAATTGACGGTGCCGAACGTCGTCTGCGGCTTCTTCAGCGCCGAGCAGGTCTGCACCTTCAAGAACTCGTTCTTGAAATCGCCGCGCGGAAACGCGGATATCACCTCGTCGCGCTGCTCCGGCGTGTACTCGTCAAATCCAACGCCCACGACATCCACCAGGACGCCTGCGTTTGTGAGCGCGATCTCCGGTTTCATATATTGCGGAATGCCGGGCGTGGTGTGCAGCGCGATTGCTTCCCACACCAGGTCGGCCTGCGGCTCGGCAATGCCGCGCGCCCGCAGAAAGTCGCGCGCGGCGTCGGCACCGTCGACCTCAAACCGCTTGGTCTCGGTGTGGTAGTGATCGACCAGGCCGAGATCGTGAAACAGCGCCGCGACATAGAGCAGCTCGGAATCGAACTTCAGCTTCTGACGCAGCCCCTTGATCGCGCCGAACACGTAGACGCGAACCGAATGGTTGAACAACATCTCGTCCTCGTAACTGCGCACCAGCTCGGCGGCCTCGCGCGCCAATTGGCTGTCGGGAATCTTGACGCCGGAAATCACGCTCGTCATCTTCAGGCTCCTGCATTCTGTTTCGGCTGATGCCCTTCGCGGTCAGGCTGCATGCTCGAGCGCAGCCTGTGGGGACTTTCGGAAGCTGATCGACATGCGATTGTACGCATTCATCAGGCTGATCGCGATCGTGAGATCGACCAGCTCGCGCTCGCTGAAGACCTTGCGGGCGGCTTGATAGGCTTCATCCGGAACGTTGGTCTCGGCGACACGGGTAACAGTCTCGGCCCACGCAAGGGCGGCGCGCTCGCGCGCGTCGAAGAGATTGCCGGCCTCGGCCCATGCCTGGACCAGCGCGAGCTTTTCGATCTTCACGCCGCTCTTCAGCAAGTCGCGCGTGTGCATGTCGAGGCAATAGGCGCAGTTGTTGATCTGCGACACGCGGAGATAGACCAGGGCGACCAGCGTCGCGGGAAGGCCGCTCTGCATGACGTAGCCGTAGACGCCGCCCAGTGCCTTCGCGCCTGATGGTGCGATGTGGTTGTAGTTGAGACGTTCACTCATCTGCTTGCTCCTTGATGATCGGAAGGGATGAACGCTCCCCGTTGCCCCCTTTAGGTGCCCCTGCCATGGTCCATAAAAAAGCACCAAGAACGCACAAAAATCGTGTACCATACAGGCATGACCAGGCCACTGCGTCTGAAGCTCGATCGATCTGCGAAGACGCCGCTGGCCGAGCAGATCCACAGGGGGATCAGGACCGCCATCGAGAGCGGCGTGCTCGCCGCGGGCGCGCGCCTGCCCTCCTGGCAGGATCTGGCCGCCCAGCTCGGCGTCGCGCGCGGCACCGTACGCGTCGCGTACGAAAAGCTCTCATCCGCCCAGCTGATCGTCGCGGCCCGCGCCACTGGAACGCATGTCGCGGACCGGCCGTCCTTGCCGGTGCGGCGGGACAAGACCCCGGCCCCCGGCTCGTTCATGGAGATGTACCAGGAGCTCACGGCCGGGCCCGCGATCTTCCAGATGGGCGTGCCTGCGCAGGAGGCCCTTCCTGCGACGCTGCTGGCGCGGATGCGCGCGCAGGCGGTGCGCGCCGAGGTGAGCGCGCCGGCGATCTACCCTGACCCACGCGGCGAACTGGCGTTGCGGCGCGAGATCGCGGCCAATCTTGCGTTGGCGCGCGGCATCGAATGCGCGCCCTCCCAGATCATCATTACCGGCGGTTTCAGCGGCGGGCTCGGCCTGGCGCTCCGCGTCCTCGGGCTCGAGCAGAAGAAGGCCTGGTTGGAGGAGCCGGGCTTTCCCTTCACCCGGCGCGGTCTCGGGCTTGCGCGATTATCGATCGCGCCGATCCCGGTTGACGCCGACGGTATCGACGTCGATTACGGCCTGAAGCATGCTCCCAATGCGGCGCTGGTCCTCGTGACACCAGGGCAGCAGGCGCCGTTCGGATCGACATTGTCGCTCGTGCGGCGCTCCCGCCTGCTCGACTGGGCCGCGCAAAGCAAGGCGTGGGTGATCGAGGATGACTATCTGAGCGAGCTGCAGCTCAAGGGCCGGGCGACGCCGGCGCTGGCATCGCTCGACCGCGCCGGCCGCGTCATTCACATCGGCTCTTTCAGCAAGACCGTGACGCCTGCCCTCCGTCTGGGCTTTGTCGTTGCACCGGCCGCCCTGGCGTCGCGATTTGCCGAAGTTGCGGCCTGCCTCGCGCCGGCGCCTGGACCCGCGGTGCAGCTCGCGATGGCCGATTTCATCAGTGATAGCCATTATCTCCGGCATCTTCGGCGCACGAAGCGGGTCTACGCAGCGCAAGGCGATGCATTGCTGAAATACCTCCGCCCGCGCACTGCAAATGTTGCGATTGCCGGATTGGCGGCGGTCCTGCGGTTGCCGGAGGGAGCGCCCGATCTGGCCATCGCCAGGGAAGCCGCACCGCTTGGGCTGGCGCCCACGCCGCTATCTATCTGGTATGCGTCGAAGGGATCAGCGCGCCCGGGACTGTTGCTCGGGGTCGCAACGTCTCCGCTCAAGAGGATCGAGGCGTCCTGCGATCGGCTCCTTGAGATCGTCGATCGTCTGGCATGAGCAGGCCGACCTCGGTTGCCTTACCGGCCGGCGTGACGATCAAAGGTCCGTTTTTCGCGTGGCGATCACGGTGTGCTCGTATTGGACGGTCGGCGTCGCCGGGCGGCTGTCGAGCGTCCACGGATCGTCACCATCCTGCGCCCACTCGGCGCCCATGGAGCGTGTTCAATGCACCTGGATTGAGCTACATGAAACCGGGATTGCGCGGAAGGTAGCTACCCCAATCTCCGAACTGTCGATTGGACATCAGCAGCATCGGGAAGGTCAAACGCATCCCGTTGTCAATCGCCGCCTTGAGAGCCGGCTCGCTCGCGCCCGGCACGAAGGCCGAAATGGTTGAAACATCGCTCCGCGCCGCGAACGACAGCGCAGCCGCAAATGCGGGGCCGACGAGATCTGGCCGGCGGACTGCAAGCGGGCCAATGTGTCCATCCGAAATATAGACATACCCCACGCATTCACGACCGGCGTGAATGGTGAACCCGCTCGTCGTGCTGTCGTTCAGGAGATATCGATGATGCTTCTCTCTGGAAATGCCGAGAGCACTGGCATCAATGGACGCCAGCTCATCGAACCCGGTCGTCTTGGCGGCGAGAGATTCAAAACGGAGCCGCGGCTCGGCCAACCGCTGCGCCAGGCGGTCACGAGGCACACTGACCATGTAGATCGGAAAGCGCGGGAACAGTCCGTGCCGGATGTAGAGGCCTTGAGACACGTTATTGAACGTGAAGGTGATTAGCGCCTTGATGGATGCTCCGCGCATCTCTGCGTGCGCGAACGTCCGACTGATGAGTTGATCGCCAATGCCGGCGCCCTGGCGATCAGGGGCCACGAACAGCTGCGCCAGAAACCAAAGCCCGCTGCAAACCCAACTCCACGCGAAGCCGACAATTTCTCCCTCGTCATCGGCGACCCATAAACCTTCCGCATCATCGGCGAGCGAGAAGGCCTGAAAACTCGGCGGACGAGAGGATGCCATCTTTCCAAAGCCCCGCCGCTCAGTCAGTTCATTGATGCTGGCGACCACGATCTCGTCGGCTCTCACCAAGTCGTCCATGCGAGCGGGTCGGCACACGATGGCCATTTCTGGAGTCCTTCCCTGGATCAGCGCGGCCCGGCCAACGTCAAGACCGGGGCCGGAGCGTAGCGCCTTGTACGGACATCCTGGACGGGATGAGAACGACGAGATCCTCAGCCGCCAATCAGGCCAGCGGCCGGATGTTCTGGTTCATGCGGAAGAAGTTCGTCGGATCGTACTTCGCCTTGATCCGCTGCAGACGCCGGTAGTTCGGTCCATAGGCGGCAGCGACAGGATCGCCCGTCTCGTCATCATCGAGATAATTGACATAGCGGCCGGAGGCAAAGAAGGGCCGCATGCTTTCGTAGGTCTCGCGCGCCCAGGAGATGCAGCGGCTTGTCTCGCCGGGCTGCGTCCACTGCGCGAGGATCAGGAAGTTGTAGCCCTCCTGCCGATGCGGAAATGCGGTATCCCCCGCAGCGATGCGAACCGCCGCGCCGTGGATGTGTTCGAGCAGGAGCTGCCCCATGGGAGTCGGGCAGCGCGCGAAACATTCGATCATGGTCGAAATCGCATCGTCGCTCAGCTCGGTGAGGAAGTTTGATTTCCAATAGTTGAAAGCGCCTTTCGGATAATTGGCGTCGAGCATGCGGTTGAGCTCGCAATAGGGCATCGGCCCGACTGCATCCAGGATGGGTGCCCTGAACTGCTTCAGCGGTCGCATCGCTGCTTCGGCATCCGCCACCGAACCGCAATGGCTGGTGACCAGGGCGGCAACCTCCGTGCCCGATCCGTCGGGCGCATGGGTCAGGGATGCGAACAGCATATGCTCGTCCGTGAGCGAGCGCGTACTGGCCCGGAAGAATTCCAGCACGTCACGGGAGCGCGCGATGGGGTGGATGATCGGACCGCCCGTGATGATCGGCCCGACCCTATGGAGATCATATTCGAGACTGGTGGCGATCCCGAAATTTCCACCGCCGCCGCGGACGGCCCAGAACAGATCGGGCTCCTCTTGCTTGCTGGCCCGCAAAACCTTGCCGTCGGCGGTGACGAGCTCGACGGCGCGCAGATTGTCCAGTGCCAGGCCGTACTTGCCCATCAACCAGCCCAGTCCTCCGCCGAGGGTCAAGCCGGCGATGCCGGTGGTCGAGACCACGCCGCCGGTGACCGCAAGGCCGCGGAGTTGCGTTTCGCGATTGAGCTCGCCCCAGGTGACCCCGCCCTGCGCCCATACGGTCTTGCCGACGGCGTCGACCCGGATGCCCTTCATGGGCGAGAGGTCGATCATGATCCCGCCGTCGATGGTTGCGCGCCCTGCCACATTATGACCGCCGCCGCGAACCGCGACTTGAAGACCAAGCTTGGTTGAAAGTGCCACGGCATCCACGACATCGGCGACGCTGCGGCACCTGGCAATCAATGCTGGGCGCTTGTCGACCAGCCCGTTGTGGACCTTTCGCGCCTCCTCGTAGCCCTCGTCCCCTGGCTCGAGGAGCTGTCCTCCGAAGGAGGCGTTGAGATCGGCGGCAGCGCTGGCGACGGATGCGATGGGTGACATGACACGGTCTCCTCGGCTTGACCGGCCGTATCCTCAATCGTGGGCCGTCTCGGCGCAAATCCGAAGAATTCAGGTGACGATGAATTGATTTCACCTAGACTGGTGGCATGCACAAGCTGCCGCCCCTGATCGAGCTCCGCGCCTTTGAAGCTGCCGCACGGCATCTGAGCTTCAAGAAGGCGGCGGCAGAACTCGGTGTGACGCCGACGGCGATCAGCCACCAGATCGGGTTGCTCGAGCAGTATTGCGGTCGGGCTCTGTTCCGGCGCAGACCACGGCCTCTTTCGTTGACCGAGGCCGGAGCGCGGCTCTTCCCCGCCATTCGCGGCGGCCTCGAGGGGTTTGCCGCGGCCATTGCGGCCGTCAAGCAGGAACGAGACCAGCAGCCTCTCCGGGTGACGACGACCAACGCTTTCGCCAGCCGCTGGCTCGTGCCCCGCCTGCCCCTGTGGCGGAAGCTGCATCCCGACGTGCCGCTGGAAGTCATCGGCACGGATTCAGTGCTCGATCTGCAGGCCGGAGATGGCGATGTCGCCATTCGCTATGCGACCAGCCGGGCACGGCCGACAGACGGAATCGTCGATGACCTCTTCAGCGATACGTTCTGGCCGGTTTGCAGTCCCAGCTTGCTTGCAACGGAGCGCCTGAAGCGACCGATCGATCTTGCTAACCACGTTCTGATCCACTCCTATTGGTCGCCCGCCGATCGCGAGCCGCCCACGTGGCAGAGATGGCTCGCCGCGGCTCAGCGCAGGTGGCGAGAAGTGCCCCAATTCAAGGACATGCAGCATTTGAGCTTCCGGGAGGAACTGCACGCCATCGAGGCGGTGATCGCCGGACAGGGCGTCGGGATTTTCAGTGACGTGCTCGTGGCACACGACCTCGCAGCTGGGACGCTCGTGAAGGCCTTCAAGTTGAGCTTGCCTGGCTACAGCTTCCATGTGGTCAGTAAGCCAAGCCATCCGCGCGCACGGACCATCCGGGCTTTTTCGCAGTGGTTGCGGTCAAGTCCTTGATCGGCCTCTCAGTACTCCCGAGATGTCCACTCCTGATCAAGCGTTGCGATCCAAACCACCGCAACGTTTCCGCTTGCCGCTCGAAATCAGACGCGCCGGCCACTACGACTCTACGCCCTGCACCCGATGGTCGCAGGCGAGCTACAGATAACGGCTGATGTGACTGACGAACCTACTCCGAAACTCCATCGTTTCGCAAAGCGCTCCGGCGAGCGAGGTCCGTCTCCCCTGCCCTGCTCACGAACGCGTGGCCGGTCGCAGCTGCGTCATGGCGACGCCTGATATCGCGAGCAGCCCCCCGACAAGCAACTTCGGCGTCATATGTTCGCCGAGGAACAACACGCTCGATGTCAAGGCGAACACCGGAAGCAGAAGTCCGAATGGCGCGACGCGGCCTATGGAGCAACGGGCGATGAGCCAGAACCAGAGGCCGAACCCGACAATCCCTCCGATGAAGATCGTGTAGGCCAGCGCCAGCCAACCACGGTCATCCGCGGCGACGAGGCTCGTGAGCTGTCCATGTTCAAGGAGCAACGACATCACCAGAACCTGAGGCACCGCAAGCAGCGACGACCACCCCATCAACATCAGCGGTTCAAAAGGGCCATAGCGTTTGATCAAGACATTGGACACCGCAAACGCGAACGCGGCTCCGACCACAAGCAACAGCGGAAGGGTATTTGCGGACAAGCCGGGTCCCGCGGCCAGCACCGCCACACCGGCGAATGCGATCACGACGCCGGCGGATGTGGCGAGCGACGGCTTTTCCGACAGCAGCGGCCAGGCCAACAGGACGGTGAAAGGCGGGGCGAGTTGGTATGCGACGGCCGACAGGCTTCCCGAGCCGAGCCCAAGGCCAACATAGAAGAGACCGAAATTCAGTCCGCCCAGGAAAAGCGAAATGGCTGCGACGGGACCGAACTGTTGTCGCGCAGGCTGCCCAACGAATGGAACAAGCAGCAGCGCGATGGCCAGGAAGCGCAGGGCGAGGAAGAAGAGCGGCGGAAACTCCGTCACGCCGACCTTGATGACCACGAACTGATAGCCCCAGAGCAACGGAACGGCCACGGCGCAGACGATCTGGATGGCCGACATGGCGCCGTTCTTTTCAAGACCACTCGGTCCAGATATAGGCCTGCGAGCAGCGGAAACGTCCATGGTCTGCCTACCTGATAAAGCGATCGAGCAAAGCGTCGACGGTGGCTTGCGAAATCATCCGTGCCGGAGCCGTTTTACCGACCACCCGCATGCCCTCGACGAAACAGACGATAATGCGGGCGGCACTCGCAGGCTCGACGCCATCGGCCAATCTGCCCGCGGCCTTCGCACGGGACAGGGCATCGACCAAGCGAGCCTCCATGGCTCTGAAAAAGCTCCCGATGCGACGGTCGACCTCGGCATCACGGCCGGCCAGTTCCATGGCTGTGGCGACCAGCAGGCATCCGCGCCGGCCATTGGCGCCGCTGTTGCGCTCGACGTAACCGGCGAAATAGGCCCGCAAGCCGTCGACCGGCTCTCTCTCAGGGGCAAATTCGACGTCCATGCGATCGATGGCATCGGCAATGTAACGATCAAGTGCACGCAGAAAGAGCGAATGCTTGTCGCCGAAGGCGGCGTAAAGGCTGCCGCGCGAGAGCTTGGTCGCTCGAAGAAGGTCCGGGAGCGCCGTGGCGTGATAGCCGCGAGACCAGAACACATTCATCGCGCGTTCGACAGCAGCTTCGGTGTCGAACGTTCGGGGACGGCCACGGGGAATATGCACGGGAGACTGGCTGCGCATATGTAGATATATAGACCGAATGGTCTTAAATTGGCAAGAGCCTTTCGCCGCGGGCGGTACGGCTCCGCGTTCAAATGCTGACGCGAGTTCCCGCGCGCGATCACACCGGCGTATAGATCACGAGCCTCAGCGCGGCGTCGTCATTGGCCTGAAAACTCGTGTGCTCGAAATGCAGCACGCCCTTGGTCGGATGGGTGATGGTCTTGCGGCCCGACAAGGTGCCGTGCACCTCGTGGGCCCCCCACCATTTGACGAATTCGGGACTACCTTCGCGCAGGCGCGTCAGCAATTCCGCAAAGGCGGGATCGCCGGCCCAGACATCGTGGGTGGCGCGAAACATTGCGACCATGCGCCTTGCGACATCGGCCCAGCCCGCGCCGTAGGATTTTCGCGTCTGCTTGTTGGTCATCATTAACAGCAGCGTGTTGCGATCGTCCTCCGGCAGCCGGCCGAATGCAAAGATCTCTTCTGCGGCTTCATTCCAGGCCAGCACGTCCCAGCGCCGTCCGGTGATGTAGGCCGGATGCGGCAGGCTCTCGACCAGGCGCAGAATGGGCGGTGGCACCACCTCGCGGGTGAACGGACGCCTGTCGCCGTCGCGCGCGAGGTCCTTGAGGTGCGCATGCTCGGTCTTGCTGAGCCGCAGCGCGCGGGCCAGCGCATCGATGGTGGTGACCGACGGGCTGACGGTACGGCCCTGTTCGAGGCGGATGTACCAGTCGACCCCAATGCCGGCGAGCTGCGCGACCTCCTCGCGCCGCAGGCCTGTAGTGCGCCGGCGGCGCCCCGCCGGAAGGCCCACGGTCTTCGGCGACAGCTTTTCGCGGCGGGACCTGAGGAAATCGCCGAATTCGACGCGGCGTGGGTCGGCCATCGATGTCGCTCCCGCAATGGAGGGCCCTGGGAATACTAGGATAATACCAGGCCTTCCTGGCCTCTCCAAGGCGGTGCATATCGGCTTCACCCGACTTTGAGGTGAACATCATGAAAGCTGCCGTGCTCAAATCCTTCGGCTCGCCATTGGTGATCGAAGATGTCCCCGAACCGGTGCTCGGCACCGGCGAGGTCATCGTCGATGTCGTCGCCACGCGCGTGCTCTCCTACATGAACGAGGTCTTCAGCGGGGAGCGCAATTACGCACTCGACTTGCCGGTCATCCCTGGTCCCGGCGGCATTGGCCGGGTGCGCGCGATCGGCCCGGACGCGACCAAGCTGGCGACCGGCGACTGGGTGTTCTGTGATCCGACGGTGCGCTCGCGCGATGACGCCGTTGCGCCCGATATCGCCCTGCAAGGGCTGACGGCCGCCGGGCCCGGCGGCATGTCTCTGCAAAAGCACTTTCGCCACGGCTCCTTCGCCGAGCAGATGCGCCTGCCGACCGAGAACGTCAAACGGCTCGGCGCGATCACGCCTGAGGAAGCGACGCGTTGGTGCGCGCTGGGCACGCTGCTGGTGCCCTATGGCGGCTTCCTCGCTGCGAACCTTCGTCCTGGCGAGACCGTGCTGGTGAGCGGCGCCACCGGCAATTTCGGCAGCGCGGCCGTCTCGGTCGCGCTCGCGATGGGCGCCGCCTGCGTGGTCACGCCTGGCCGCAACGAAAAGATCCTCGCCGACCTGGTCCGCCGCTTCGGCAGCCGCGTGAAGCCGGTCAGGCTCACCGGCAATGAGGACGACGACCGCGAGCGCATGAAGCGCGCTGCATCAGGCCCGATCGACTGCGTGTTCGACATCATGCCGCCCTCGGTGAGCCCGACCGTCGTGCGGGCCGCGGTCATGACGGTGCGCGCATATGGCCGCGTCGTGCTGATGGGCGGCGTCGGCATGGCGGGCGGCGCCGGCCTCGAGCTGCCCTACCCCTGGATCATGCGCAACTGCATCAGCATCCACGGCGTCTGGATGTATCCGCCGGATGCGGCGAGCCGCCTGATCGCGCTGGTGCGCGCCGGGCTGCTGCGGCTCGACGAGTACGAGACCACCGCCTTCGACCTCGAGCATGCCAACGAGGCGGTAGCGCATGCGGCGGCGAATGGCGGACCGTTCAAATTGACCGTGATCAGGCCTTGAGCCCTGAGGCGGCGGCAGAGCGCCGTCGCCGTTTTTTTTCGTCAGTCCCGTCAAGCACTTGGCTACTGTGCATGGGGTTGTTTTCGCAGTTTTGAGTTCGACTCGAGCAGCGCGGCGTCGGGAACTCACCGCTCCCTTGGGAGAGGTCGGCGCGTTCCGGGCGATGCGAAGCATCGTCCCGCGCGCCGGGTGAGGGTTTACGGTCTTTCGTTGGGCAGCCCCCTCGCCCGATTTGCTGACGCAAATCGACCTCTCCCCGCTGGGGAGAGGTGAACCGAGCCTGCGGCTGACTTGATTAATCGAGCTCGACCACTTTGCCGTGCGACAGCGAGACGCGCCGGTCCATGCGGCCGGCGAGCTCCATGTTGTGGGTCGCGATCAGCATCGACACCTGGGTCGCCTTGACCAGCTGCATCAGGGCCTGGAACACGTGCTCGGCGGTACCTGGGTCGAGATTGCCGGTCGGCTCGTCCGCAAACAACACGCGTGGCGCGTTGGCGACCGCACGTGCGATCGCGACACGCTGCTGCTCGCCGCCGGACAGCTCGGCCGGGCGATGAGTGATGCGATCGCCGAGGCCGAGATAGCCCAGGATCTCCTTGGCGCGCTTGACGCTCTCGGACTTCTTCAGGCCGCGGATCATCTGCGGCAGCATCACATTCTCGAGCGCCGAGAACTCCGGCAACAGCCGGTGCGACTGGTAGACGAAGCCGATATCGGTGCGGCGGAGTTGCGTGCGCTCGATGTCGGGCAGCTGCGAGGTCGGCGCGCCCGAGACATAGACCTCGCCGGAATCGGGCGCTTCCAACAGCCCCGCGATGTGCAGCAGCGTCGACTTGCCGGAGCCTGAGGGCGCTACCAGCGCAACCGACTGGCCGGCCCACAGCGCCAGCTTGGCACCGTCGAGGATCGTTAGCGGCACCTCACCCTGCAAGTACTGCCGCTTGATCTCATGGAGATAAATGACCGGTACATCCTCGGCCCCCTGCTGCTGCTCCATCAGCCCCTCACTCATACCGGAGCGCTTCGACGGGATCGAGCCGCGCGGCGCGCCACGACGGATAGAGCGTCGCCAGGAACGACAGCGTCAGCGCCATGACGACGACCGCCGTGGTCTCGCCGATGTCGATTTCGGCGGGCAGTTTCGACAGGAAGTAGAGTTCCGGCGAGAACAGCTCGGTGCTGGTCAGCCAGGACAGGAATTGCCTGATCGATTCGATGTTGAGACAGATCACGAGGCCAACGCAGAAGCCGACCAGCGTGCCGACCACGCCGATCGAAGCGCCCGTGATCAGGAAGATCCGCATGATCGATCCTTGCGAGGCGCCCATCGTGCGCAGGATCGCGATATCGCTGCCCTTGTCCTTCACCAGCATGATCAGGCCCGACACGATGTTCAGCGCCGCGACCAGCACGATCATGGTCAGGATCAGGAACATGACGTTGCGCTCGACCTGGAGCGCATTGAAGAAGGTCGAGTTGCGCTGCCGCCAATCGACCAGGAACACCGGCCGGCCCGCAGCCTCCGTCACCGCTTTGCGGAAGGCGTCGATCTTGTCGGGATTGATGGTGAACACCTCGATGGAGGTCACGTCGTTGCTGCGGTTGAAATAGGCCTGCGCCTCGGCCAGCGGCATGAACACGAAGCCGAGATCGTATTCGGACATGCCGATCTCGAACACGGCGACGATCTTGTACGGCTTGATCCGCGGCGTCGTGCCCATCGGCGTCACCGCGCCCTTCGGCGCCACCAGCGTGATGCTGTCGCCGGCATGCAGCGAAAGCTGGTCGGCGAGGCGGCGGCCGATCGCGACGCCCTGCCCGTCGTCGAAGCCTTCGAGCGAGCCCTGCTTGATGTTCTTGGCGATCGAGGTGAGGTTGTTGAGATCGTCGGACCGGATGCCTCGCACCAGAACGCCCGAGGCGTTCCATGGCGATGACGCCAGCGCCTGACCATCCACGACGGGGGCCGCGAGGCGGATGCCCTCGACCTGACTGATGCGCTCGGCGACGTCCTTCCAGTCGGTCAGCGGCGATTCCAGCGGCTGAACGAGGATGTGGCCGTTGAGCCCCAGGATCTTGTCCAGCAGCTCTTTGCGGAAGCCGTTCATCACGGCCATGACGATGATCAGCGTCGCGACGCCCAGCATGATGCCGAGAAAGGAGAACCCGGCGATGACCGAGATGAATCCCTCCTTGCGGCGCGCCCGCAGATAGCGCGCCGACAGCATCCACTCGAATGGCGCAAAAGGCGCGGTTTGCACGGTCTCGGTCATGGTCTCATCCATCGCTCGATAATCCCATGATTCGGGGTCAATTGTGGCCGGATTGGCGGCCGCGATATCGGGCGATGAACAATATTCAGCCGACCAGCCGGGCGACCGCGTCCGCCGGCGACATGGTCTCGCGGGCACCATCGCTGCGCCGCTTGATCTCGACCTTGCCGTCGACGAGGCCCTTCGGCCCGATCATGATCTGCCAGGGGATTCCGATCAGGTCCGCGGCGGCGAACTTCGCGCCCGCGCGCTGGTCGGTGTCGTCGTAGAGCACGTCGACGCCCTTGGCCGTGAGCTCGGCATAAAGCTTCTCGCAGGCCGCATCGACGGCCGCATCGCCCTGCTTGAGGTTGAGGATCGACGCGCGGAACGGTGCCACCGCCTCCGGCCATTTGATGCCGGCATCGTCGTGGCAGGCCTCGATGATGGCACCGACCAGGCGCGAGACGCCGACACCATAGGAGCCGCCGTGGATCGGCACGTCGACGCCGTCCGGGCCCGCCACCAGCGCCTTCATCGGCTCGGAGTATTTCGTGCCGAAATAGAAGATCTGACCGACCTCGATGCCGCGGGTGTTGACCCGTTTATCCACCGGCACTTCCCGCTCGAAGCGCGCGGCGTCGTGGACGTCCTCAGTCGCCGCATAGAGCGAGGTCCACTGCTTGATGATCGGCGTCAGATCGCCGTCATAATCGACGTCTTCGCCCGGCACCGGCAGGTCCAGCACGTCGCGATTGATGAAGACGCCGGATTCACCTGTCTCTGCCAGCACAATGAACTCGTGGCTGAGATCCCCCCCGATCGGTCCGGTCTCGGCGCGCATCGGAATCGCCTTCAGTCCCATCCGCGCGAAGGTGCGCAAATAGGCGACGAACATCTTGTTGTAGGCGACGCGTGCCGCGGCCTCGTTGAGGTCGAAGGAATAGGCGTCCTTCATCAGGAACTCGCGGCCGCGCATCACGCCGAAGCGCGGGCGCTGCTCGTCGCGGAATTTCCATTGGATATGATAGAGATTCAGCGGCAGGTTCTTGTAGGACTTCACATAGGCGCGGAAGATCTCGGTGATCATTTCCTCATTGGTCGGCCCGTACAGCAGCTCGCGCTTGTGCCGGTCGGCAATGCGCAGCATCTCCGGGCCATAGGCATCATAGCGACCGCTCTCGCGCCAGAGGTCGGCGAGCTGGAGCGTCGGCATCAAAACCTCGATCGCGCCGGACCGGTCCTGCTCCTCGCGCACGATCTGCTCGATCTTCTTGAGCACGCGGAAGCCGAGCGGCAGCCAGGCATAGATGCCGGCGGCCTCCTGCCGGATCATGCCGGCGCGCAGCATCAGGCGATGCGAGACGATCTCCGCCTCTTTCGGATTTTCCTTCAGGATGGGCAGAAAGAAACGCGACAACCGCATGGTAATACTCTGGGAATCAGTGATCGGCTGCAGTGAAACCGGATTGGGAGCAAAAACACAAGACCGGGAATGAGGAAAAGCCGCTAACGCGGCGAAATTCCTTGTCATTTTTCCGTCGACTTCAGGTTCAGCTCGAAGTTCAGCATGCGCCGCAAACTCGGCAAGCTTAGGGCGGCGCCAGCTCGAGCTCGTCCTCCAGCGTGATCTTCTCGAAATCAGTCACAAGCGCATCGATCCGCACGCGCCAGCGTCCGGCGAAAGGAAGCTCTACCTTGCGGACATGCCAGTAGTGGTCCGGCCCGAGCGAGGCGCCCTGCTCCATCGGCTCGATGCCGCGCTCGGGCAGGCTCAGAGTGAGTGTCACCTCCTTGGCCTCCAGCAGCGTGCCCTCGCCGGTCATGAGCTGGAGCACGAAATCGTCGATCCCCGCCTTGCCGGGTGAGACCAGCACCTGGAACATCGCCTTGTCGGTATGGATGTGGATCGCCAAGGGCGTCTCGGGAACAATGGTCCGAGGCGGCGGCGTGAAGCGCCAGCCGGCGACGAGGGCGAAGATGGCAACAGCGATCGCGCCTTCGAACACGATCGAGCGCTTGAGGGCGGCTGCGCGCCCTCTCTCCAGCGCCGGGGTGAAACGGAAGCGGTTGAGCGCTGCGAGTGCAACCAGCAGGAGCACCAGTGCGAGCTTGGCGAGAAGAATGAGACCGTACCAGGTCTCGATCAGCGCCGCGGGCTTTTCGAGCTGGACGATCGCGAGCCCAAGGCCGCTCAATGCGAGGAGGCCGACCATCGGCACGGCGATCCGGGAGAAGCGGTTCACGATCGGCAAGGCCTTGTCCGGCGACATCGACACAAGCGCTGCGAGCGGCGCCAGCGCGCCGATCCAGAACGCGACGCCGACGCCGTGGAGGAAGATCGCCGGACGCATCAACATTTCCGGCGGCGCGGTTGCGGCGTGTCCGGTCATCGCGAGCGACAAGCCGACGCCGATGAATGCGAGGATCGCAAGTGAGCGCGCATAACCGGCGTTGCGCAGGGCCATCAATGCAAACAGCATCGCGGCGATCGCCACCAGCATGGCCGGACCCGCGCTGGTCGCGAACGCGACCTTCCAGGGAGCAGTCGTCGCAACCGCCGGAAGCGGCAATCCGAGCAGATCGAGGCCCAGCACACCGAGTGAAATGACGGCGCTCGGCACACCAATGGCGAGCGCGACGCGCGGCGCGACCATGCCCGTGAGCGACCGCGCAATCCATTGCACAAAGAGCGCGCCGCCGACGCCGACGAAAAGCCCGAGATAGAGGCCGATCCGCGTCAGCCAGATCAGAACCTTCAGGCCGGCATCCGCGCTCGCGGGCGGCTGCGTCGCCGTCGGCGTACCGATCGAGAAGATCACGGAGCCCGCGACCGGATGACCGTCCTGCGAAATGACGCGATAGCTGACCACCGCCGTGCCCTGCGGCAGGTCCGGCGGCATCGCGATCGAGATCGCCTCACCCGATGCGCTGACGCGCGCATCGTCCCGCGCCCTGCCCGCGCCGTCGATCAGCCGGATTGCACCTGGCGTAACCGTTTCGTTGAAACGCAGCTCCAGGTCCTTTGGTGCGCTCGCAAGAATGCTGCCGCTTGCGGGCGTCACCGAGATCAGCGCCGCATGGGCCGATGCGCCGGTCGCAAAACCGGCAACGAGGAGCAGCGTCGTGAGCGCGGCGAGCAGGCGCATCAGGGTTTTGGCATGAGCTTCACACCCGGGGCCGGCGACTTGCTCTCATGCGAATGCGCTGCGCCCTCCGCTGGGATTTCGATCCAGCGGCTAATGCCGGATTCGCATTCCTGCACGACGGGGAAATACAGGATCGTGTTCGGCTTGAGCACGTCGGTCAGCATCGTCTGCATGACGAACTCGTCATAGTACCTGTCCGGCAGCTTCCCGCCGGACCATGTCACCTCCTTGACGCCGGAGGAGAGCTTGCTGCCGTGAAAATCGTACTCGCTGGCATATTTGCCTTCGACCACATCGACAGTCCAGCCAGCCTTCGGCATCGGCTTCACCGCGATCACCCCTTCCGGGATCTGCACGCGGAGCTTCACGGTGGGCGAGCCCGCGCAGCCATGCGGCACGGCGAATACGGCCTTGTAGTACGAGCCGACGGCCGCCTGCTTCGTCTCGAGCGTGACGTGCGCCGCCGCCGGCGATGCGGCGAGCGTGGCAGCGAGGATCAGGCAGGATCTCTTCGACATGTTCGGCCTCTTCGAGAAGATCACTTGATCAGGATCGGCGATTCAACGTTGACATGATCGGCCTTCGAGATCGATATCCCGAGGCCCAGCATCCAGCGTCCGGGCGTCAATTGCGCGACCTTCGCGTGCCAGCCGTCCTCGCTATCGCGAGACGCCTGCACGGGTGCGAGCTTCCTACCTGTCTGCGTATGCACCAGCGTCACCGACACGGCTTCGGCCGAGAGCGGCGTCTCGTCCGTGGTTTCGAGCTGGATGACGATCTCGACCGGGCCAGCTCGGCCCGGCGATACCGTGACATTGGCCATCGCCTTCTCGGTGTGGAGATGTGTGAAGAAGCTGTCGTCGTCGGTCGCCGCTGCAAGCGGCGTGGCGGCTACCGAGAGCAACGCAACCATCGCGAGCGCAAGGCCCGTAAAATTCCGGCGAGTGGTCATGGGAGACTTGATCCTCTGCATCACATCTTCATTCCGGAATGATCAGGCATCTTCTTCATTTCCATGTGACCGGAATGTCCGCCGTCGCCGGGGGCCTGAGCGCCGACGCCCTGCACGTCGAGGGACACCGCGACCTTGCCGGCCTTTTCGAACTGAAGCGTCACCGGCACTTTGTCGCCCTGCTTGAGCGGGCCTTTCAGTTCCTGGAGCATCAAGTGACTGCCGCCGGGAGCAAGCTTCACGGTCTTGCCGGCGTCGATGACGAGCCCTCTGTCGAGCGGACGCATCTTCATCACACCATTGTCCATCGCCATCTCGTGGACCTCGGCCTTGCCGGCGATGTCCGCGGAAACGCTGACCAGCCTGTCGGGCGCCGTTCCCTTGTTCTCGATGATCAGATAGCCGCCGGCAACCTTGGCGCCGCCCGGCGTTGCCCGGCTCCAGGCCTGCGAAATGACGAGATCGCCGGCCTTGACGTCGTCGGCCGATGCAACGGCACAACCAGTGAGCAGCAGCGAAATTGTGAGAAGAGCAAGCTTCGTTTTCTTCATGGCGATTCCCTTGTTCATAGTCGTTCGGACTCTCCTGATCGCCTCCCGCAGGGCGGATTCGGCGGCAAGTGATATGCAAGCCTCACCATCGATACCTCATTCCGACGTACACTGCCCTCCCAGTACCCGGCTCGAACAAGGGCGACGTTGCCGTCGCTCGATCAATGATGCTCGCGCTGGCAATGTAGGTCTTGTTGGTGAGATTGCGCCCCTCGATGTAGCCGGACAGCGGGCCGCCATTATCGAACCCTGCCTTCACGCCGAGCAGCGCGTAGGGCTCCGTCGTCAGCGTGTTCATGCTGTCGACGAAATACGCCTGGGGTACCCATTCGACATTGGGACCGAAGTAGAGACCGGTCGGGTGCTTGTAGAGCAGCTCCGCGCGCAAATAGTGGGTCGGGGCTCCCGGCAATTTGTTGTTTCCAAAGGTCGGATCGTTGTCGAAACGGAAGTCATTGAACGTATAGGCGACGTTGAGCCAGATCTTGTCCGGCGCAGATCCGCTCACGAAGATCTCGCGGAAGATTGCGGCCCCCGCCCCCGCCTCGACGCCCTGATGAATGGAGCGGTCTGCGTTGGTCACGTTGCAATTGCCGAAGGCGCTGTAGAGGCATAGGAGCTCGTCGCGAATGTTGGCGCGATAGGCGGCGAGCTCCCACGCATAGTCCGGCCGCCTCATGCGCGTTCCGATTTCGTAGGTGGTCGCGATCTGGGGACGGATGCTGGTGAACGGAATCGTCGGAATGCCGGGACCGTTCGCGCTCTCACCGAAGCTCGGCACCTCGGCGCTCCGCGACACATTGGCAAAGGCCTGCCAGCTTGGATCGATTTGCCACAGCAGCCCGCCCTTGGGTGACCACAGATTGAAGCGCGTTGCCCCTGATTGATCTCCATCGCTCAGGAAACGATCCTGCCGATTGCGGGTTGCGTACAGAAACTGCGTGCCGCCGACGACCGCGACGTTCGGAAGGAAGTAGAAGCTGTCCTCGATATAGACGGAGGTATTTTCCGAGCGATCGATCGACGACGACAGCAGTGCGCCCTTTTGCCCGGCAATGTTGGCGAATTGCTGGTTGTCGATGCTGCCGTTCAATACGTTGACACCAGCGACCAGTCTGTTGCGGAAGCCTCCGATCGTGCGCTCGTCTGTGACCTTCACAAAGCCGCCGTAGTCCTTGTAACGGTAGTCCAGCCACTGGAAAATCGGATGCATCAGATGGCGGTCGACCCCGAAAGCGCCAAATTCAACTTTGGTGTCATCGAACCGCACCGCCGTCTTGTTCGCCAGCCTGACGGTCTCGATGTTGCGCTGCTGATCCATTGCAACGTTTGCCGGCGCGGCAGCCTCCGGATTGGTCAGGGCAGACGTCCTAGTCACAGTACCAGGAATCCGTTGCCGCACCTCATTGGCGTTGAGGTAAAACCGCGTCTCAACGTCCGGGGAGAACTGATAGCCGACATTGCCGCTCAAGCGGTTGCTCGACCCGAAGCTGTGATCGCGAAACCCGTCCGCGGACTGCGTCGAAGCGGTCACGAAACCATCCCAAGGCCCGTTCACGCCTCCTGTGTTCGCCTGAAGGCGCTTGAAGCCAAACCCTCCGACATCGAGCGACACGGCATTCGGCAACGCGTCGCGGCCCGTCGGCGTCACGAAATTGATGGCACCTCCGAGCGAGTTCGCGCCGAACTGGAGCGCGTTCCCGCCTTTGTAGACTTCGACGTATTTGTAGGCCGTCGGATCAATCTCCTGGAAATCGCCATAGCCGTCCGCAGTGTTGATCGGAATGCCGTCCATGTAGAGCTGCACGCCGCGCAGATGGAAATTGCGCGACAGGCCCGAGCCGCGAATCGAAAGACGCGTGTCGTCGCCCCATTTGGGCTGGGCGAACACGCCGGGCACGTAGTCCAGAATGTCCTTGATTGTGTTCGAGGGGGTCGAATTGCGGTAAGCGTCGGCCGATACGAGCGCCACACTGCCCGGCGTCTGGCTGATTTCCGCGAGCGCTTGTTGCGCGGTCAGCACGGTCAGGGCGCCTGGAATGCCCGTCCCCTGAGCGCTCGCGGTCGGCTGCGGAGTCGTGCGCAGGTCCCGCGCAACACGCTCAGGCCGCACTGCATCGCGTTTTGGACGCGGCACTGACACGCGCTTTTCAGAAGGCGCTTCAACCGTCACCGGGGGAAGTTCCGGCCGATTCAGCTGCGCCCGCACAGCCTGTGGAAACGCCAGAATGGATGCGGAGGCAAGTAGAATCGCGCGCGCACGCGCGCTCTGCAAAGAACGAAAACAAGGCATGAGCCAATTCCTGATACCGGCGCACCAGCCGGTCTGTTGCAAGATGCCCGTCGCGCGCCAACGAGCGCACCGGGGCAAAGTTCGTCAGTACGTCAGGAAATTCGAGGCGGTGCGCGGGCCTGGCCGCTCGAGCCCTCATGAAGGGCGACGGCGGGGACCTCAGCGGGACGCCACACCACCCGGCCAGCGTCGCGGGCGGGAATGGCGAGCGCAACCTGCGGCGGCGAATCCAGCGAGGCGCCGGCATGCGCCAGGCAGCACAGCGCACAAGCGCCGGCATGCGCGGTCGGCGTGCCCGACTGATCATTCAGACCGCCCTGCTCGCCCACACTGTGGCAGATGACGGCTGCGGACAACGGATCGGACACGGCCTCGCCCGTCGCCCAGCAGGCGGCAATCGGCGCCAGCACCTGCATCACCAGGGCGAGCAGGACCAAGGGCAAGTATTTTTGTAGCCGTGCGCGCATCCGCCGAAACCGTTCGCTCGACCGGCAACTAAACACTGCGGCCGGGGCCGAGTCGAGGTCAGTTCCGCCGCCTTCTTGGCCCAGCGCAGGTTTCTCGAAAGCTTTGGTCGGTGTGTGCCACCGCCGTCGGTCCGGCATTTGAGGCAGGGAGACCTACCCCGCCTGTCCACAAATTTCTTATATTTGTCATATGGTTATATGGCTAAAAGCTCGATCATTTCGTCAGCTGCTCGAATTTTGAACATTCGTTGCTGAAAATGATGACAAGTGAGAAAAGTTGATCTAGCATCCTCTTGCTCAGGCGCTGACCGTGAGGTCGAGGCCTGGTGGTCCAAGTCTCGGGAGGAGCCCCTGGCGCGCAAAACGCAGCGTCGCCCCGTCAATCAAGAGCAAATCTTAGAATCGGGGATAATGATAATAGGGTCGACACAATTTTTGAGCGGGGCCAGGGCCCCGCTCTTTTTTTGCGTGCACGGCAGATGAACGCTTCTTCCGACCACATCGAGCAGTCATCGTAGCCGAGCATTGCGCGCGCGGGGCATTGCGCTCGCGCAGGGATCGACGCGCGGGCGATGCTCGACCTCGCGGTGACGCGCAGCGGACACTCCCGGCTGATGCGACGCCTGTCTCGCGGTTGATTGCAGATTGAGTGCCAACAACTCTTGTGAGAGACTTTCGGACATCGGTCGCGCAAGCAATGACGCGCCGACGACAAAATATATGGGAGCGAGCGATGTCCGGGACGAAAGATTTCTCGACGACGAGGCGCGATCTTCTACAGGCGGCCGCGACCGCCGGCGCCGGGGCTGCCCTCTTCGGCAGCCTGGGCATAAACCCCGCACTTGCGGCCGAAGTCGGACGCAGCGAAAAACCGCTGAAGGCGGCCTTCTCCAACGCGGGCCTCCAGGCCACCTGGTGCGCGCAAGGAAAGCAGGCGGCGGAATTCTGGGGCAAGCTGTTCAACGTCGAAGTGACCTGGTTCGACGGCCAGCTCGATGCGGTCAAGCAGCGCGCCGCGATCGACAACATGGCCTCGCAGAAATGGGACTTCGTCGCGATCCAGGCCTTCGGCATCGGCACCCTGACCCAGCCGGTTCAGAAGATGATCGACGCCGGCACGCCCGTGATCGACATGGACACGCTGATCGCGCCTCTCGATCAGATCAACGTCCACTCCTTCCTCGCTCCCGACAACGAGTTCATGGGCGCCTCGGTAACGCAGGCGCTGTGCAACGCGATGGGCGGCAAGGGCAAGATCATCATGACCCAGGGCGCGCTCGGACATACCGGCGCGCAAGGAAGAGCCAAGGGCTTCAACTCCGTCGTGAAGCAATTTCCGAACATCGAGGTGCTCGATACGCAGCCGGCCGACTGGGACGTCTCCAAGACGGCGCGTCTGTGGGAAACGTACCTGACGAAATATCCGCAGATCGACGCGGCGTTCTTCCACAATGACGACATGGCGCTTGCGGCGGCCAACATCATGAAAGCGCGCGGTCGCACCAACATCCTGATCGGCGGCGTCGACGCCATGCCGCCGGCGATCCAGGCGGTGAGCGAAGGCCGCATGTTCGCGACCGTCCGCAATCCCTCCTGCCGCATCCATGGCGGCGCCATCATTGCAGGCGTATCGGCCGTGGTCGGCGGCGAGAAGAGCGGACAGGGAATCCCGAAGAACGTCGTCACCGACGGCCCGGTCGTGACCAAGGCCAACGCCGCCGGGATGCAGTGGATGCAGGATCACTTCCTGATCTGAGTCTCCAGATCTGAACTTTCATGACTGCGGGACAACAGCCTATCCTGGAACTCCAGGGCATCACGAAGAGCTTCGGCGGCGTCGAAGCGCTTCGTGGTGTCGACTTCGCGCTTTATCCCGGCGAGATCCACGGTCTCGTCGGCGAGAACGGCGCCGGAAAAAGCACGCTGATGAAGATCATCGCCGGCGTGCACACCGAGTTCTCCGGCCGCTTCCTGGTCGACGGCCAGGAGATGCATTTCCGCTCGGCGCGGGATGCGCACGCCGCCGGCATCGCCATGGTGCATCAGGAGCTCAGCGTTGCGCCCGACCTCACGGTCGCGGAGAACGTCTTCCTCGGCAACCAGCCGACCAACGCGCTCGGCCTCGTGCAGTGGCGGCGGATGGCGCGCGAGGCGGGCGAGCAGCTCGCCCGCTTCGGCATCGACGTCGACCCGATGGCGCGGCTCGGCGACCTCCCGATCGGACTGCAGCAACTGATCGAGATCGCCCGCGTGCTGTTCTCCGGCGCCCGCATCGTCATCCTGGACGAGCCGACCTCTGCCCTCTCCCCGCCCGAGGTCGAGCGGCTCTTCGCAACGCTCCGGCGGCTGCGCGAGGAAGGCACTGCAATCGTCTTCATCTCGCATTTCATCGAGGACATCCTGCGCGTGTCCGACACGGTGACCGTGTTCCGCAACGGGCGGAAGGTGGCGGAGACCGCGAGCGCTGCGACCAGCAAGGGCGCGCTGATCGAGGCCATGATCGGCCGCGGCGGCGAGGTGCTCGAGCATAGCTACACTGACGATCTGATGCTGCCGCAGCCGAGCGACAGCAAGGTCGTTCTTAGGGTCGACCAGCTATCGCTGTCCCGCAGCCTTCAGGACGTCTCGTTCGAGGCTCGCGCCGGCGAGGTGCTCGGCATCTACGGCTTCATGGGATGCGGCCAGCAGGAGCTGTCGCGCATCCTGTTCGGCAAGCTGAGGCCGGACAGCGGCACGCTCGCCGTCGAGGGCGCGCCAACGACCTTCGCCAGCACGGCGGCGGCGCGGCGCGCCGGCGTGGCGCTGGTGCCGGAGAGCCGGCGCGACATGCTGTTTCACCAGGAGCCGGTCTACAAGAACATCTCGATCAGCATTCTCGACCGCATCTCGTCCCTGCTGCTCAAGCCGGCGCAGGAGCGCGACATCGCCAAGCGCCAGGTCGATCAGCTGCAGATCCGGCCGCCCGTGGTCGGCCTCGATCTCGGCATGCTCTCGGGCGGCAACCAGCAGAAGGTCGCGCTGGCGAAATGGCTCACCTACCCACCAAAGCTCCTGGTGCTGTGCGAGCCGACCCGCGGCATGGATGTCGGCGCCAAGAACGACGTCATCAACATCGTTCGCGACCTCCGCGCCAGGGGGCTCGCGATCATCGTGCTGTCGACCGAGCCGGAAACGGTGCTGTCGCTGGCCGACTGCATCCTCGTGCTCAAGCGCGGCGCCTTGGTGCGGGAATTCAGGAACGAGCCGGTCAGCAAGGACCGCCTGCTGGAGGCGGCGTGACGGAGACGCACAATGGCGAGCAGTGAGACGGCTTTTGCGGGAGCTCATCGGGCGCGGGGCCTTGCGCCCTTCCTTCGCTCGCAGATGCGCAACATCGCGCCGTTCCTGACGCTGATCTTCCTCTCCGCCTTCTTCGCCTTCGCCAGCCCCTCCTTCGCGACCCTCGACAATCTCGGCAATATCCTGACGCAGGTGTCGGTCACGGGCATCATCGCCGTCGGCCTCACCTTCGTGATCCTCTGCGCCGAGATCGACCTGTCGATCGCCAGCATCGCCAACGTGACCGGCATTGCGGTCGCCTACTTCACGCTGCAGGAATCCTACGTCAACATCGCCAACATCCCCCTGCCCGGCGCGGTCGCGGTCATCCTGTCGATCCTGCTCTGCGCCCTGCTCGGCCTCGTCAATGCGCTGGGGCTGACCGTGATCGGCATCCCCTCCTTCATCATGACGCTGGCGATGATGCAGATCGCCGCCGGCATCTCCGCGCTCTTGGTGCGCGGCCAGATCGCCTACAAGGTGCCGAGCCTGATCACGACGCTCGGTTCGGGCTCGATCGGCGGCATCCCCTGGATCGTCATCGTCGCCGCCATCATGCTGCTCGGCGGCCATCTGGTGCTGACCTACACGCGCTTTGGCCGCTACGTCTACATGGTCGGCGGCAACCGCGAGGCGGCCGAGTATTCCGGCCTGAACGTCAAGCTCATCCTCGGTGCGGTGATGGTGATCTCGGCAGTGTGCTCCGGTATCGGCGGCATGCTCGGCGTTGCCCATTTCGGCAGCGCGCAACAGAACGAGTTCGACACCTACCTGCTCGACTCCATCGCCGCCGTCGTCGTCGGCGGCACCAGCCTGTTCGGCGGCCGCGGCGGCATCGGCAACACCATCGTCGGCCTGTTCGTGCTCGGCGTCCTCAACAACGGCCTCGACCACGTCAACATCGACAGCTTCCTGAAAATCCTGATCCGCGGCCTGATCCTCTTGGCCGCGCTGGTCATCAATGTCTACGCGCAGCGCATGAGGGAAAAAGCGGCGGAGTAGACGGCCGCAAAAACAAAAACTGCGAAAACAACCCCATGCACAGTAGCCGGGGTCAGCGAAATCAATGACTTGCCGGCGGCATCGTTAACTTACGATTTGGCGAAGTCGATTTGACTCGTCGGGCAAAACAGGGGCATGATGTCATCATCGGCAGCCGGCTTCGAAAGGCCGGTGCATCCCGTCATTGCGAGCGAACGGCGATCTGGGATCTACCTAAGGCGCGATGAAATGAGGCTCGATCGCGCAACGACAGAGGTGCGCTCCCTCTCCCGCTTGCGGGAGAGTGTTGGGGAGAGGGCTGCTTCCGCAATGGGACAATCCCCAAGAGGAGAAAGCCCTCACCCGGCGCTTTGCGCCGACCTCTCCCGCAAGCGAGAGAGGTTGCACCGAGCCCGTGGCAAACGGCTCGACCTAAAGCCATTCCGCTCTATCGCGGGTCAGCGGGTGCGGTCTAACTCCCAGCCTCGCCCTCCGGCGACAATCGCGAAAAGCGGAAATTGCAGTGGCTGGCGCCGCCCGCCAGCGTCTGTGTCCTTTCCAGGCGGATGCCTCGCGTGGCGTAGGCGTCGAAGTCGAGGCCGCAGATGTTCGGCAGGATCTCCTTGTCGCCATGGCGCGCCGCGAGCTTGCAGAAACCGCAGGCCTTGTAGTCGATGCCGAATTCGAAGCTGTCTTGCGGGTCCGGCTCGACAAAATCGTAGACGAAATCTTCCGGAAACTCCGTTTGGTGAGCTTTTGTAACGCTTCTTGCCGCCTGTTCACGCATCAAAGCCTGGTTTTGCGGCGACATGAATTGATGCCCCGCCGCGAGACGCTCGGCTTCGGGCGTCGTCAGCAGCTGCGCCCTGTAGGTTTCGCGCTCGATCTCGCCGATCACGGGCACCGGCACGCCGTGGCGCCGCAGCACCCGACTGATGGCCATGAAGCCGGTCAGGCGCATGAAGAAGTCACTCATGCGGCTTGCCGCGCCGCCGACATAGGGCATCTGGGTGAGGACGATCTCGAATTCGTCCATCACCTCCTGCCTGAATGCGGCGATATCGGAGACATGCGTGCGCTCGCGGAGCATCGCTTCGGCAAGGTCTAGTCGCTCGCGCATGGCGGCTTCCATGGCTTGCCGGTGCGTCTGGTAGAACGGATGGATCTCAGCCATCGGACACCCGATATGATTGGCTCATTTGCAACATCGACGGCGCCGCCTCATTCCGCGGCGATCGCCTCGATCTCCAGCAGCCATTTGCCGTCGACGGTCTCGACGACCACGACGGTCAGTGCCGGCTGGTGCTCCCCGAGCATGGCGCGGCGAATGGCGCGGTTGGTAACGACCTGACTGCGATCCGTCAGGAACGTCGTGACCTTGACCAGGTGCTCGACGCCGAGACCTGCCGCGGCGAGCACCTCCCTGACGTTGCGCCAGGCCTGCTCGCATTGCGCCTCGAAGCCGTCGGGCACGGTGCCGTCGGACTTTTCAGGCACCTGGCCGCTGATGAACAGCAGGCGGCGATGCTGCTTCAGCTCGAGGCCCATGCTGTAGCCGCCGGCGGGCGGGTGAACCGTTGCGGGATTGTGGCTGACGATGTGAGCTGGCGACATGGCGTTTCTCCGGATTTGCGGGTCAAGGCTATCCGGCGGCATTACCCTTGCGCAAAGCATCATTGCTGCGGTTCAGCGCAAGGAAATCTATTGCAAGCCCGCGGCCTATCGGTGTCAAAGTGCCGTTGCGATGACCTACGCCCTTCCCCCGCTCAACGCGCTCCGCGCCTTCGAGGCCGCCGCGCGCCATCTCAGCTTCAAGCTGGCCGCGCACGAACTGCACGTCACGCCTGCGGCCGTGGGGCAGCAGGTGAAAGCGCTGGAGGCGCGCCTCGGCGTGCAGCTGTTCGAGCGGCTGCACAAGCAGCTCATCCTCACCGAGGCCGGCCAGGCCTATCTGCCCGGAATCTCCGAAGGCTTTCGCCACATCGCCGAGGCGACCTCGCAATTGAAGCCGACAGGCGCGGTACTGCTGCAATTGGGGGCCCATGGCAGCTACGACATGCGCCGCCTCGAGCTTGCGCAGTTTCGCAGCGCACATGCGGAGATCGGTTTGCGCGTGCTGCAGCCCGCCGGCCTGCACGAGCTCGTCGAGGGCAAGGTTGACGTGCTGATCGCCCGCGGCGTGAGCCACCATCCGGGCTATCGCTGCGAACGGATCAACGAGGGATCGGGCGCGGGTGATTGGCTGGTTGCGCCGGAAGGCTCCGCGGATTGTCCGGAGATCGTGAGTTTTCGGGCATGGCTGCGCGCCCTGCCCGCGGCGAAGCCGCTCGCAAATCGCCGCCCGCGTCTGGTCGGCGGCGTCGGGAGTTGACGGGGCCAAAGGTTACGGGCCGAGGCCCAGGGCTTGCGTTCAACTCAGCGCATCCGTACCCGTACAAAGAAAAATCGCGATCACCGTCTGGGGCGCGTCCTCATGAACCCGCGCCGCACCTGGAACGCGAATGAGGTCCGCTGTGCTCCCGATAGCCGCGCAGAAGCCGGCCTCACCCGACGTCAGAGTTGGGGCCAGTAGCGGACTCCTGTATTGCGGCAATAGCGTCCGATCCGATCACCTCACCGACGCTGACAAACAGTGCCGGTGCGGCGATTGGGCGTTCGCAGACGCTTATTTTACCTACTCCTTCTTTCGCGCGTGCTCGTCAAATACGCTCAACACGGCGAGAGTCATGGCCTCAATCCCGGTCTCGATTGTTGGTCTCGGTACTGGCGCGAACAAGGGCGAGTGATTGGGCGGGAGCTGCGGGCCTTCGCCCTCGCGGGCGGCGGCCACGCGCTCCGGCTCGTAGACGCCGATTCTGAAGAACATCGAGGGCACGCCAGAGCTGATGAACTCCGAATAATCCTCGCTAGGCGTGACGGGCGGCACGAGCTTGAGCTTATCGCCGAACGCCGCTCTCAGCACCTTCTCCGCGGTGCCAAGCACGCCCGGATCGTTGATCACGGCCTTGGGGCCCTCGGTGATCCTGATCACCGGTTCAGGCGCATTCGACATGGCGGCGATCGCCTTTGCGGTCCGCACGATACCCTCAAGCATCTTGGCGCGCACCTCCGGCTTGAAGCTCCTGATCGTGCCCAGCAGCACCACATCCTCCGGAATGATGTTTGCTCCGGTGCCGCCGTGGATCGAGCCCATGCTGACAACGCCAAATTCGGTCGGGTCCTTTTCGCGGCTGATCACACTCTGAACGTCGACGACGAAGCGTGCGGCCATCATCACCGGGTCGATCGTTGCCTGCGGCACCGCTCCGTGACCGCCGCGGCCGCGGAAGCTGATATAGAGTCCGTCCGAACTCGAGGAGCCTACCCCCACGTTATAGAGTACGCTGCCATAGGCGAACCCGCCATTCGCGTGCAAAGCAAAGCCGAAATCGGGCTTTGGAAATCGCGTGAACAGACCGTCTATCAACATCGCCCTGGCCCCCGCACCGATCTCTTCTGCCGGTTGGGCCACGAACATCAGCGTACCGCGCCAGCGATCTTTCAAGCCGATCAGCGTTTTGGCCGTCCCCACCCAGCTCGCCATGTGAATGTCATGGCCGCAACTGTGGGCCACGAAGGTTTCACGCCCTTGCCAGGTCGTCTTGTCGTGGCTGGCGTAAGCAAGGCCGGTCTTCTCCTCTATTGGCAGCGCATCGAGTTCGGTGCGCACCATGATTGTGGGACCTTCGCCATTCCCGTAGATCGCAACCAGCCCGGTTTTGCCGACGTGCTCCGTCACCTGGAAGTCCAGAGCCCGCATTTCGGCAGCTAACTTGGCTGCCGTCTTCTCCTCCTGAAACGCGATTTCGGGATGGGCGTGAATGTCTTTGTAGAGCGCCTCGAGTTTTGGATACTCTCTCTCGAGTGATCTCGCGATAGCACCCTTCAGCCCGACGACGTCAAGTTCGGCATGGGCCGGAAGCGGCAGCCAATTGCACAGCCCAGCGGACGCTAGTAGTGTTATGAGAAGTCTAATCATAGCAAATCGCTCCAACTTTGAAGCCAAGTAGTCAGCCTAGAGGGCTTAGGATCGATGTCGCTGTCTCTCGCCACATGTCCGTGCCGGCGTAGGGACTGGCTCCTACAGTTTCGCCCCGACCGACGCATCAGGTCATACTGCCGGGCAGGAAGCAGCGGACGTGCGGATGGCCATCGATGTAGTGCTTCCACACCATCGTCCGTCCAGCGAGGTTGGGTTGCTTGATGAGAGCGCCGTCCGGCACCAAGACCCATTCGCCATCGATGCGAACGCGAAATTGCCCATGATCAGACTCCCAGTCTGGCTCCGAGACCACGTAGGCGTCGGAATCCTCGCAGCACTTCCCGAATTCACTCTGCAGACTCTCGAACCAAGGCTTGAGCGGGGAATTCGCATAGCGCCCGTCATCTCGCGCAAGCGTCGCAGTCGTGAACAGCTGCAGTAGGGAGACCGTGATTGCCATCCGATTCATCGTTCTCATCGGCGCCTCGGTCATCCTGGAGCATCTCTATCGAACGAGGCCGCTGGCGTCGTCGGGAGGGACCGCACGAACACGAAGCGGGAGCCCACTGGTATTTCCGCATCGGCGCGACCATCCTGGCCGATGAGAATGAGGCCCGCTCCCCCATTTCCGACGGTCAGAATGGTTTCATGACCTGTCGATGTCCGGATTGGTTTCATGCCGACGATGAGGAACTCACCGACGGGCTGGTCCAGATATTGGAGCCTAAGCTGCGGAGCGATTTCAGGCGGGGCAAGCTCGAAGCCCAGTTGCTGCGCGCGTTCGTAGATTTGCCGCAACGAAGCGGTCTCACCCTTGAAGCCCAGTTCCGCCGCTGACACCGTCAGAAGCGCTACCACATTTCTGACGCCACTAACTGAAAATGCCGGCAGGGCAACAACCGCCGCAGCCGATTCACCGACGCCGCAACCAATCCCAGCCAGCGCGGTGAGAAGAGCACTCACATCCGGGAAAGTCCCGATGGTTATCGTTTTCCATCGAGCAACGTCCGAAACGGAGGTAACTGTACTCCGTGGAACAGTGGGCATTGTCTTATGTGTCAACTGCAACAGCAACACATCACGCGCCGAGCATTGGGCGTTGGCGTACTTCGCGGATGCGGGAATGCACACGGTACAGAGAACGAGCCTCGCCACGAACACCCAAGCTACCGAGCGATTTGAATTCGCGGCAATTCCTTCCCCGGCGACGTGGTCGGTTTCGCCGCTCGTCGCGTCCATTGACGCAACCGTTCCCATCATGATGACCTCCCTCGATGCGAGATCGGCATGCCGTGCGTACCGCTCTGCCGCACACCAGGATGCCCCGAGGTCAGACGAAGCGCTTTACAAGCGACTTACATTCTTCTTACGGTCTGCTTACATCGCAAGTCCGCTAGCGGGGCGGTGACCTACCTTGGGGGAGACGGTTTGCTTTACTCTTTTTCGGACTTCACGCTGGATACGGACCGGCGGGAGCTGCGGCGGGGAGCCGAGCCGATTTCTGTTACGCCACAGGTGTTTGATCTTCTGAACTATCTGATCCGCAACAGGGAGCGTGTGGTCAGCAAGGACGACCTTGTCCGCGAGGTCTGGGGAGGCCGCATCGTCTCGGATGCTGCGCTGACCACCCGCCTGAATGGCGCCCGGAGCGCAATCGGCGACACCGGTGATAAACAGCATTTTATCAAAACATTCCCGCGCAAGGGTTTCCGCTTCGTGGGTGCAGTGCAGGAAGCCAGGAGGCCCCCAAATGAGACGGCGGGCCCAATCAGGCCAACCGGCGACACGCCGCCGCAACTATCTATCGTCGTGCTGCCATTCACGAACCTGAGCGGTGATCGCGAGCAGGACTATTTCGCGGATGGTGTTACCGAGAGTTTGAGCACGGACTTGTCGCGCATCAGTGGTTCATTTGTGATCGCACAGAACAGCGCCATCTCCTACAAGGGTAGAGCGGTCGATGTACGACAAGTCGGCCGCGAATTAAACATTCGCTACGTGCTCGAAGGCTCAGTGCAACGCAGCGGCAAGCGGCTTCGGGTAAGCGTGCAGTTGATTGATGCCGAAAATGGCAACCACCTGTGGGCAGAGCGCTTCGACAAGCCCGCCGCCGACCTCTTTGACATGCAGGACGAAATCGTATCGAGGCTCGCCAATACATTGGGTGCCCAGCTCATCCAGGCTGAGGCACGGCGATCGGAGCGTTCACTGCATCCCGATGCGAGGGATTTGTACTTCCAGGGTCGGGCCTGGCTCATGAAGGGGTTCAGCCCTGAATGCGTAGCGCAAGCGAGGAGCTTCTTCGAACGCTCTCTGGACGTTGATCCCGGCAACGTCGAAGCGATGATCGGCCTAGCAAATGTTGATACGGCGATTGGCTCCAGCTTTGCGACGGATGATGGGCCTGCGCGGTTTGCAGCGGCCGAGGCGATGGCGATTAAGGCATTGTCGATCAGCCCAAACTATACGCCGGCCCACTTGGCTTGGGGTTGGGTCCAGATCTTCACAAGCCGGGCCGCCCAAGGCATGCGTCAATTCGAGCATGCATTGGCGCTGGATTCGAATAAAGCCACCGCTCATGCTGCTCTTGGTTTTGCCAAATTCTATATGGGGCGCGCTGCCGAGACCGAAGGTCATATACTCGAGGCTCTACGTCTCTCCCCTCGCGACGTTGAAGTCTACCTGTGGAGGTGTTATGTGGGCGCGGCCAAGCTACAGCTTGCTTCGGACGTCGAAGCCGTCAGTTGGCTACGACGAAGTACTGAGGCGAACCGCAACTTTCCTCTCGCTCATTTGTTGCTCGCCGCTGCCTTGAGCCTAAGTGGTGCGCTCGATGAGGCGCGAACTGCTGCAAGAACGGGACTTGAGCTCAACTCAGGTTTCACCATCCGTCGCTTTTTGCTCGCTGCTCAACAAAGCGATAATCCAGCTTACCTTGCTGGGTTCGAGCGCGTCTGTGAAGGCTTGCGCCTCGCTGGCGTGCCCGAAGGGTGAGGAGCGCTTCGCAAGACGCGTCCCCCTGCATGAGAGCCCAGATAACCGGGTAGGTGCTGGGCTGGCTGGAAATCGCAAGAATAAGCTGCCGGTAAGGAAAATGTAAGCCGCCGGTCAAGCGCGCCTGCCGATATCGCGGCACCCTCGTGCCCGTGGTCAAACACCATGGGATGAGAGACCGCAATGAGCACGACTCACAGCACGACGTGGCTGGAACAGGCTTTCACATCGACCCGGGGTGTCTCCGGCTTCATCTGGAAATATTGGAATGTCTTTCGGGAGCGCCGCGAACGCAAGAAATTGCGCGCCGCGATGTCCGATTTAAGCGATAGTGAGCTGGCGGATATCGGCACTACGCGCGGCGAAATCGACTACTTGGCCTCGCGAGGCCTGCGATTCGGCGAATGGCTGCGATACCTTCCGACGGCGGACGGCCAGATTGGCCCCATCGATTTGCGCTAAGGATCAAAACGCGAAGAACTCAGGTTGAGCAATCTGGTCCGCACGGGCGCAATTAGCGGACCTTCGCCAGGCGCCGACTTCGTGCGGTAATGCTCCGACTGCACACAAGATGTTCTGCGTGCGCCGCAGAAGCTGACACCTTCGCCTTTTATGAATACACGCCCCTAGTGTAACAGACGCGCCTTCCTCCTTCGGCGCATCAGCCCTCGGCCGGGACGAACGCCGCCTGCCCCGCAATCTCCTCGCTTCGCCAGCACCGCACCGCGTGCCCATCCGCCCGCGTCTCCAGCGCCGGCCCCGGCTCATTCCGGCACACCGCATCCGCATACCGGCAGCGGGGGCTGAAGGCGCAGCCGTTCGGCGGGTTGAGCGGGTTGGGCAGGTCGCCGCCCGTCGTCACCAGCGGCGCATGGCGCAAGGGATCGGGGATCGCGGCGATCAGGGCTTGCGTGTACGGGTGCGCGGGACGTTCGAAGATCTCACGCCAGTCGCCGTTCTCCACGATGCGGCCGAGATACATCACGGCGACGCGGTCGCTCATGTGCTCGACGACGCCGAGGTCGTGGCTGATCATGATGTAGGACAGGCCGAGCGTGTCTTTCAGCTCCAGCAGCAGATTGATGATCTGGGCTCGGATCGAGACGTCGAGGGCCGAGACCGGCTCGTCGCAGATGACGATCTTGGGATTGAGGACCAGGGCGCGGGCAATGCCGATGCGCTGGCGCTGGCCGCCGGAGAATTCATGCGGGTAGCGGTCCGCCTGCTCGGGGCGCAAGCCGACGTGCCGCAGCATCGTTGCGACGCGGTCCTCGATCTCGCTTTTCGCGGTCACGCCGTGCACGCGCAGGGGATCTTCGAGCGTGCGACGAACGGTCTGGCGCGGATTGAGCGAGGCGTAGGGATCCTGAAACACCATCTGCACGATGCGGGCCAGCGCCTTTCGATCGCCGGATTGCCTGTTGGTCACGACCTGCCCGTCCAACACGATGCGACCGCGCGTCGGCGTCAGCAGACCGAGGATCGAGAGCGCGACCGTCGACTTGCCGGATCCGGACTCGCCGACGAGGCCGAGGCATTCGCCGCGCTTCAATTCGAGATCGACACCGTCAACCGCACGCAGCAGCCGCCGGCCGCGGCCCAGCAGGCCACCTCCCAGCGGGAAATGAACCGCGAGATCCTCGATGGTGAGAATGAGATCGTCGTCCCGCCTGGCTTCACCCAGCATGTTCTGCGGCTCATGCATGGTGATGACACCTGACCAAGCCGCCTGCCTCCAGCAAATCCGTCTTGGGCGCGGCTGTCCGACAAATGTTGGTCGCCTGCGCACAACGGGGATTGAACCGGCAGCCATCCGGGAAATTCGTGATCGCCGGGACGACGCCAGCGATCTCCTTGAGCCTGCTGCGGCCGAGCGCGGCGCGGCTGCCCAGTCGCGGCAGGGAGTCGACGAGGCCCTGCGTGTAGGGATGGGAGGGCGCGCGGAAGATATCCGCCGAGCTGCGCTCCTCGACGATGCGGCCGGCATACATCACGGCGACGCGGCGGCAGACATTGGCGACGAGGCCGAGATCGTGGCTGATCATCAGGATCGCCGTTCCCCTCTCGGCGCATAGGTTTCGCATCAGCTCGATGATCTCGGCCTGCACGGTGACGTCGAGCGCGGTGGTCGGTTCGTCGGCGATCAGGAGGTCCGGACCGCAGGCGAGTGCGATGGCGATCATCACGCGCTGGCGCATGCCGCCCGAAAGCTGATGCGGGTAATCCTTCACGCGCCGCTCCGGCGCGGGGACGCGGACGCTCGCGAGCGACTCGACCGCCAGCTGGTTGGCTTCCCGCCAGCTCTTGCCCTTGTGCAGCACGAACATCTCGGCGATCTGCCGTCCGACCGGCGAGACCGGGTTCAGCGCCGTCATGGGTTCCTGAAAGATCATGGCGATGCGATTGCCGCGCAGCTGCCGCTGCCTGGCGGCTGAGAGGTTCTGGATCTCCCGCCCCTCGAACCGGATGGCGCCACCGCCGATCGACAGCGGCGACCGCAGCAGGCCGATCAAGGCGAGCGCCGTGATGCTCTTGCCGCAGCCGGATTCGCCGACAAGGCCGAATGTCTCGCCCCGATCGATCCGGAACGAAATGCCTTCGGCCGCCGCAACGCGCCTCGATCCATCATCGAGATCGATGCGGAGATCCTCGACCTCGATCAGCGGCGCCCCTGTCATGTTCGCCGGCTCCGCGATTGGGGATCGAGGATGTCGCGCAGGCCATCGCCGAGCAGGTTGAGGCCGAGCACGGTCAGGAAGATGGCAAGGCCGGGAAAAACCGAGAGCCACGGCGCCGTCGTGATCTGGTCGCGGGCCTCGGACAACATGCTGCCCCAGCTCGGAAAGGGCGGACGGACGCCGAGCCCCAGGAACGACAATGCGGCTTCGGAGAGAACGGCGCTGCCCATGCCGAGCGTGCCGATCACGACGATCGGCCCTAACATGTTCGGCAAGAGCTGCGTGATCATGATGCGCAGATCGCCATAACCGAGCACGGTTGCGGCCTGAACGTAGCCCTGGTTCCGCAGCGACAGCGCCGATGCGCGTGCGAGCCGGCAGGTGAAGGACCAGTTGGTCAGCCCGAGCGCGATCAAGAGGCTGGTCAGGCCGGGACCGAGCACCGCCATGATGGCGAGCGCAAAGATCAACGAGGGGATCGCGAGCATGAGATTGGTCAGGGCGTTGACGACATCGTCCCACCAGCCGCCAAAATAGCCGGCGCTCAGACCAAGCCCCACACCGATGACGCTGTTGATGAGCTGCGAGACGATGCCGACCGTCAGCGAGATGCGGGCGCCGTAGACGACGCGGGAATAGATGTCGCGGCCCTGTCCGTCGGTCCCGAACCACCAGGTCCAGCTCGGCGGCTCCTCCGCATTCAAGAGGTTGGCATCCATGACGGGGTCCGTATGCGCCAGCCAGGGCGCGAGCAAGCCCACCAGGATCGCAAGCGCGAATAACGCGCCGCCGATGACGAGATTGGCGCGGAGCTTCATGCGTATCTGATCCTGGGATCGATCACGCCGTAGAGCACATCGATCAAGAGATTGATCGCGAGAAAGAACAGCACCACCACGAGAATGGAACCCTGGACGGCGGGAATGTCGCGCTGCAGGACGCTGTCCACGAGCAGCGAGCCGATCCCCGGCCAGGAGAACAGCTTCTCGACCACGACCGCCTGCCCCATCAGCGCGCCGAACTGCAGGCCCATGGTCGTGAGAATGAGGACGAGCGCATTGCGCATCACGTGCCATTTCACGACCCTGGTTTCGCTCATGCCCTTCGAGCGCGCCGTGCGGACGAAGTCCGCGGTCATGATCTCGAGGACCGCGGCGCGCGTTGTCCGCGCCAGCAGCGCCATCGGCGAGACGCCGAGCGTCACGGCCGGCAGGATCAGATATTTGAGGCCGCCATCGCCATAGCCGAAACTCGGCAGCCAGCCGAGCCTCAACGCGAACAGGTACATCAAGAGCAGTCCGAGCCAGAACTTGGCCAATGACAGGCCCGATACCGCCAGGACCATCGAGACGGTGTCGACGAGGCTGCCCGGCCGCAACGCCGCGACGAAGCCGAGCGGGACGCCGAGCAGAACCGCAAATGCCATGGAGGCGAAGATCAGCTGCAGCGTCGGCCATGCCCGCTTGGCGATCATGGTCGTCACCGGCTCGCGGGTCCGGAACGATGCCCCCAAATCACCGGCCGCGAGCCTTGCGACATAGGCGCCGAAGCGCATGTAGACGGGCTGGTCGAGGCCGAGCTGCTTCTTCATGCGCAGCTCGACCTGCGGGTCGCTGTCGTCGCTCATGGTCGAGGCGATGCTGCCTGGAACGACGCTGAACAGCACGAACACCAGCAGCACGACGGCGAGCACGGTCGGAATGGTCTGCAGCAGGCGACGGATCAGGAACGAGAGCATCGGCACTTTTCCTCGCTCCCTCCATTGTCTGTCACGATGGGGGGAGCGCGCGTGTCACTTCGCGGGCGAGGTCTCGTCGACCCAGAGCTCCTCCACGTTCTGGTGGGTCAGCTCCGTCGGGTTCTGCTGAATTCCGTGGAGCCATGGCTGCACGGCCATTACCGCCTTGTTGTAGTTGAAGAACCAGACCGGCGCCTCGTCGTAGAGCAGTGCATTGGCCTTTTGCAGCAGCTGGGTGCGCTTCGCAGCGTCATCGGCCTGCCCGGCCTCGTCGAGGATCTTGTCGAATTCGGCATTCTTGAAGTTCATGTAGTTGCAGGCCGGTTGCGGCGTCGACGAGTGGAAGCATTTGAGTGCGGCCAGCGGATCCGGGCCGCTCTGCTGGGAATAGATGAAGGCCTGGTAGTCGCCGGTGCGAACCACCTCCGCCAGCACCGCGGTCTCGACCTGCTTGACCTTGGCCTTGATGCCGACCTTGTCCAGCATTGGAATGACGGCCGAGACGATCGGCAGGCCCCAGCTTTCGTTCTGGCTGGTGGTCCATTCGAACTCGAAGCCGGATGCGTAGCCGGCCTCGGTGAGCAGCTGCTTGGCCTTGGCGGGATCATAGGGATACGGCTTCATGGACTTGTCGTAGGCCGGCGAGGTCAGCGGCAGCCAGCTGGTGGCGCGGTAGGCCTTGCCTTTGACCAGCTTGTTGATGATCAAGTCGGTATCGATCGCGTAGTTGATCGCCTGCCGGACGCGTTTGTCGGCAAACGGTTTGAAGGCGGTGTTCATCCCCATGTAGCGCGTGAAGACCTCCGCGACATCGACGATGGTACCCTTGAGGTTGGCGTCGGACTGGTAGGCGACGTACTGCGCCGGTCCCAGCACCGAGGTGTCGATCTCCTTGTTGCGGAAGGCGACATCGCGCGCGGCGGCCTCGGCCATGATCGATACGATGACCTTGTCGGCATAGGGCTTGCCGGGCTTGTAGAAGCGGTCCCAGCGCTCCAGGACGATGCGCGATCCCGGCACGTGCTCGACGAATTTGAAAGGCCCGAGACCGATCGGCTTCTGGATGAAGCTCTCCTTGGCGCCTTCATCGGCCGGATAGATCGAGGTCAGCGCGGTGAAGAAATAAAAGCCGGGATCGACCTTGTCGGTCAGCTTCATCTCGATGGTGAAGTCGTCGATCTTCTTCAGACCGGAGATTTCCTTGGCCTGGCCCTTCTCCACCGCGGCCGCGCCCTCGATCACGCGGACAAAGCGAGCGCCGGGATAGGCCTTGCTGCCGTCCATGATGCGGTTATAGGACCAGATGACGTCGTCGGCGGTCATCTTTCGGCCATTGTGGAAGTAGGCATCGTCGCGCAGCTTGAAGGTGTGCACGAGACCTCCGCCCGAGACCAGATCCTCCTTGGCGAGTTCCAGGACCGGCTTTCCTTGCGCGGAATCCCAGATGTAGAGCGAGCGGTGCAGCGCCTTGGCGTAGATCTCGTCCTGGGCGCGTTGCGTGGTGTGAATGTCGAGACTTGTGAAGCTCGAGCCATAGGGCGCGGTCATCCGGATGGTTCCGCCCTTGCGCGGCGTCTGGGCCTCCGCCGTGGCAGCGAGCGCCAGCCCCATCCCCGCGACAACCGCAATCATCCTGAACATCATGTGTCCCCCAACAGCGCAGGCGTATTCCGACAAGAGATTTGATCATTCGTCGCCCGTCGAAAGCAAGCTTCGATTTGATGGCAACCGATGCCGGTTTCCGAGGCAGTCCTTCGACCGAGACCCTTCGGGGGACCGGTTGCATGCCCCAAGCCGATTTGACGCGGTGCGTCATTGAACGGCCGGGATCGGTGAACATTTTTCGTGATCAACGCGACCAAGCCCAGGATCGTCATCTGAGCCCCAAGGATCGCGAAAAAAATGAATCGCCGAGCACTAAAGCGCGATGAAATGAGGCTCGATCGCTGCAACGACGGAGGGACTGGGCGCCGGCTTTATTGACGTTCCCGCGACGATCTCTCACCTCGTCATTGCGAGCGCAGCGAAGCAGTCCAGTCTGGCTCCGCGGAAAGATTCTGCATTGCTTCGCTGCGCTCGCAATGACGGAGCGTGGGGCGGCTCCGGCTCCTCACCATGCGGCTCTCTCAGCCGGACAGCTCCGGCATCCAGTTCCGCAGTTTCCGCGCGGCGCCCGTCACGTCGGTGACCGTCCGAAATGCCCCCGTCTCCACCATCATCGTGCGCGCCAGCCGCACGGCGCGTGCCTCGGTGGTCGCCCGCATGCGCAAGTCCTCGATCAGCTCGAAATCGATGTTGTGGGCGAGGCCGAAGATGCGGCGGATGATTTTGGCTGCGGCGAAGCCGACCGTATCGGCGAACAGCCGCTGCATGTAGGCCTGCCGCTCGGCCTCCAGGCGCACGGTGCCCTTCTCGCCGCCGAAGAGTGACACCGGATAGGCGTCACCGGCCGCGCTGCCGCGCCAGAGATCGAGGAATTTGCCGGCGAACCCGGTCCACACGTTTTCGACCGTCTGCAACACCCAGGCCTCGAATGCGGCCCGGTCGCCCGGCGCGCCCTCGTGGCCGGCGGAGGCGAAATAGGCCATCAAGAGGTTGGCAAGCACGGCGCCCAAGTCGAACCCCATCGGACCGTAGAATGCGAATTCAGGGTCGATCACCCGCGTCTGGCTGTCCGTGACCATGATCGAGCCCGTGTGGAGGTCGCCATGGATCAGCGCCTCGGGGCTCGCCATGAATTTCAACTTCAGCCGGGAGATCGCGATGTGCAGGTCCATGTCGTCGCGCAGATCGGCGGCGACGCCGTCGAGATATGGCACCGTCCAGCGGTTCTGTTCGGCGATGCGGTAGGGATCGGTGAAGATCAGATCCTCCGTGATCTTGCAGAGTGCGTGGTTGCCGGCGAAGGCGGCTATGCCCTGCTTCTTCTCCGCCGCGGAGAGCGCGAGATCGGAGGTGAAGAACAAGGTGCGCGCCATGAAGGTGGTGATGTCGTCCGCGAAGCGCGGATATTTGGTTCCCGCGACCAGGCCCTTGCGCATGATGATGTGGGGCTCGAGCAGCTCCATCACCGTCAGCGCCAGCTTTTCGTTGTGATGCAGCAGGGCCGGCACCAGGCCGGGTGCGAGCTCGGCCTGCCGTGACAGAGCGAGATATTCGTAATGGGCCCGCGACAGCGGCAGCGGCCAACTCTCGCCGACGAGGCGAACGTAAGGCAGCGCCTGCTTCACGGCGATGCCGCCACGGGCGCCCTTGACGATGAAGACGAGGTTGAGATTGCCGTCGCCGACCTCGGTGATCGCCCAGGATGCGGGATCGCCGCCAAGCCGCACCTTCAGGTCCGGAAGGCCCGCGAGATAATCCCGCAAGGCCGCCTCATGCAGAATCCGATAGTCCCCTGCCCGGTCGCCGGTCATGACGATCCCACCCCATTTGTGTAGGCCGGATCGTTACTCCCGCTCCAGGAAGCTCGAGCCGATCTCGGCCTTTCTTTTGATGGGATCGTAATCACAATAGACGAGGTCCGCCACCAGCGTGTAGCTGGCGCTGACGGTGTATTTGTCTGTTTTGACCGAGTTCAGGCCGATCACCGAGGTGCTCTTGCCCCCGTTCCATTTGAACGGGGTCGAGCTCTTGGCCTGCTCGCAGGCCAGCACGGCCTCGTTGAAGACATAGCCCTCGACGAACGCCTTCAGGGTGCGCACCTGCACCGCCATCTTCCATTCGACATAGCCGATGGCACCAAGACCGGCGACGATCAGCACCAGAAGCGCGACGACGATCCTCTGAAAAGTCATTCGTTACCCCCTCAATTGTGTTTCAATATGCAAACTATCTCCGGCATCGTTGCGAGCGAAGCCAAGCAATCCAGAGTCTTTCCGCGGAGGGATACTGGATTGCTTCGCTTCGCTCGCAACTCGACAGCAATGACGAGCTTGGTCGATATCCTTCGTCTCTTACGCTCTAAAACGGCATTCCCATCAATTTCGACAGGCGCTCGATCGAGAGATAGCCGGCATGATAGGCCGCTACGCCGAGGCCGTATATCACCGCCGAGATGATCGTGGTCCAGATCAGCTTGCGCCCCATCCGCGTCAGGATCGGCGCGCCGGGATCGGTGCCGGGGGCGCCGACGCCGTCCTCGTGCTGGCTGCGCACGCCGAACGGCAGCGTCAGGAACAGCGCGATCCACCAGATGACGAAGTAGATCGCAAGCGCGGTCGAGATCTGGATGGCCATGGCGCGGCCTTATGCCTGCTCGATCTCGACCAGGGCGCCGGAGAAATCCTTCGGGTGCAGGAACAGCACCGGCTTGCCGTGGGCACCGATCTTCGGCACGCCGTCCCCGAGCACCCTTGCGCCCTCCCTCACCAGCGTGTCGCGCGAGGCGATGATGTCGACGACCTCGTAGCAGACATGATGGATGCCGCCGTCGGGATTGCGCTCGATGAACTTTGCGATCGGCGAGGATTCACCGAGCGGCTCGATGAACTCGATCTTGGTGTTGGGAAGGGTCGCGAACACGGTGGTGACGCCATGCTCGGGCAGCGGCACGGCCTCGGAGATCTGGGCGCCGAATGCCGCACCGTAGATCTTGGCGGCCTTGACGGCGTCCTTGGTCGCGATCGCGACGTGGTTGAGGCGACCGAGCATGGTTCTCTCCCGTTAGACTGTCAGTACGTGGACCAGACAGGGGGGCTTTTTGCCCCAATGTTCGTTGATCACAGCCCGGACCGCGCGTCGCACCGGCTCGGCCAGCGCGTCCGGATCGCGGCGGCGCGCCTTCGGCAGCCCCTCGATCGTGGACATCACGGCGTCGAAGACAAGGTCGTCGAAGAGTTCGCCGGCCCGGTTCTTCTCGGGGATGCCGACGAGATCGACCTCGGGCTCGTCGGCGAGCTCGCCCTGCGCGGTCATGGCGATGGCGACGAAGGCGCAGCCGGAGAACGCCATGCGGCGGCGCTCGATCACGGCACGGGACTTGGAGTCCTCCAGGATCGTGCCGTCCTTGTAGAGGCGGCCCGAGGGCACCTCGCCGACGATGCCGGGATCGCCGGGGCCGAGCTTGACGAGATCGCCATTGCGGCAGACCAGCACGCGCGGCACGCCGGCGGCGCGGGCGAGCTTTGCGTGCTCGTGCAGATGCAGCGCCTCGCCGTGGACGGGGATGAGGAGCTGCGGTTTCACCCAGGAGATCAGATCGCGCAGCTCGTCGCGGCGCGGGTGGCCGGAGACGTGGACCAGGGCGTCGCGGTCGGTGATGATTTCGATGCCCTGGAGCACCAGATTGTTGATGATCGAGCCGACGGCCTTCTCGTTGCCGGGAATGGTGCGCGAGGAGAAGATGACGCTGTCGCCGCGGTTCAGGGTGATTTCAGGATGATCGTCATTGGCGATGCGCGCCAGCGCCGCGCGCGGCTCGCCCTGGCTGCCGGTGCACAGCGCCAGCACCTTGTCCTGGGGCAGGTGACCGTAGACCTCGGGCGAGCGGAAGTTCTGCACGCCCTCGAGATAGCCGGTCTCTCGCGCGACCTGCACCACGCGCTCCATGGCGCGGCCGACCACCACGACCTCGCGGTCGGCGGCCCTCGCGGCGTCGGCGACGGCTTTGACGCGGGCGACGTTGGAGGCGAAGGTCGTGACCGCGACGCGGCCCTTGGCCGCCTTCACGAGGTCGATGATGGTTTTGGCGACCTCGGCTTCCGAGGGCGAGCGGCCGTCGCGCACCGCGTTGGTGGAATCGCCGATCAAGGCGAGCACGCCCTGCTCGCCCAATTCGCGCAGCCGCTTCTCGTCGGTCGGGGGCCCCAGCGTCGGAGTCGGGTCGATCTTCCAGTCGCCGGTGTGCAGCACGATGCCGGCTTCGGTGTGGATCGCAAGCGCGTGGGCTTCCGGAATCGAGTGCGCGACCGGGATGAACTCGACGTTGAACGGGCCGACATCGACGCGGCCGCCCGATGGCACCACCGTGACCGGGATCTCGGGCGCATTGCGCTCGGCGGCGCATTTGGCCTCGAACAGCGCGGCGCTGAATTTCGTCGCGTAGATCGGGCATTTCAGCTTGGGCCAGAGGTCGATGATGGCGCCGAAATGATCCTCATGGGCGTGGGTCAGCACCAGGCCCATCAGGTTCTTGCGCTCCTTCTCCAGGAAGCTGATGTCGGGCATGATCAGGTCGATGCCGGGCAGATGCTCCTCGTCGCCGAAGGAGACGCCGAGATCGACCGCGAGCCAGGCGCGCTGGTGACGGTTGCCGAGGCCGTAGATCGACAGGTTCATGCCGATCTCGCCGACGCCGCCGAGCGGCGCAAACACCAGTTCGTCGGGCCTTGCCATCACGCAGCTCCCACGGAGGCGACGGGGCCGAAGAACACCTCGCCCGCGGCCACCGGCACAAGGCGGCCCTCGCCGGTGCGGACGATCAGGCAGCCGGTGTCGTCGATCGTGTCAAATATGCCTTCCAGCGTCATCGCTCCCGTGTGGATCGCGACCTTCTCGCCGAGGCCGGCCGCGCGGTCCAGCCACAGTTTACGGATATCCGCGAAACCGCGGCCATTGTCCCAGATGCCACGGAACTCGACCCAGGCGTCCGACAAGGCCGTAAACAGCTCCTCCGCGCTGATTTGGACGCCGAGCGTAGCCAGCGACACTGCGGGCGTCGGCGTCCCTTCGGGCGCAGCGACGACGTTGGTGCCGATGCCGACGACGACGGCCAGGCGGTCGCCGATGGCCTCCGCCTCGAGGCCGATGCCGACGAGCTTCTTGCCATTGGCGAGCACGTCATTCGGCCATTTCAGGGCGTAGCGGGGACGGTCAGGACCAAGCCGCAGCGCGACCTCGAGGCTGACCTTCTCGAGGGCGGCCTCCTCTGCCAGCCCTGCGGCAAACCCGATGGTGGCGGCAACCGCTGGCGCGATGTCCAGGACTTCGAGGACGCTGGCGGCGAGATTGCCCTTCGGGGCGATCCAGGCGCGCTGGCGGCGGCCACGGCCGGCGGTCTGCTCCGAGGTGACGAACCACATCGGACCGCGTTCGCCGGCCCGCGCGTGCTCGATGGCGTCGGTGTTGGTCGAGCCGGTCCGTTCGAACGCCGCGAGCTTGTAGCCCGCGGCCTGTGCGCGAGGACCGAGCGCGAACGCCATCCTAGAACAGCGACTTTGCCGCGGCGGAGGCGACGCTCACCACGGGACCTGCGAACAGCGCAAACAGGATGTTGAACACGCCCGCGACCGCCAGCACCGTCTTCACCTCGATGCGCACCGGGTCGACCTGGCCGGCCGGCTCGTCGAAGTACATCGTCTTGACGATGGCGAGATAGTAGTAGGCGCCGACCACGCTGGTCAGCACGCCGATCACAGCGAGCGTGAACAGGTTCGCCTTGATGGCGGCGACGAAAACGTACCATTTGGCGAAGAAGCCGGCGAGCGGCGGAATGCCGGCGAGCGAGAACAGCAGCATCGCGAACATGAAGGCGAGCAGCGGGTTGGTGCGCGAGAGGCCAGCGAAATCGCTGATCTGCTCGACGGCCTGGCCGTTACGCTTCATGGCGAGGATGATCGAGAACGAGCCGAGCGTCATCGCGACATAGATCACGATGTACATCAGGACGCCCTGCGCGCCCTCCACCGTGCCGGAGGCCAGGCCGACCAGGGCGAAGCCCATATGGCCGATCGAGGAATAGGCCATCAGGCGCTTGATGTTGCTCTGGCCGATCGCGGCGAAGGAGCCGAGCGCCATCGACGCGATCGACACGAACACCAGGATCTGCTGCCACTGCGAGACGATGCCGGGGAATGCGGTCAGCGTGACGCGGGTGAAGACGGCGAGCGCGGCCACCTTCGGCGCCGAAGCGAAGAAGGCGGTGACCGGCGTCGGCGCGCCCTCGTAGACATCAGGCGTCCACATGTGGAACGGCACGGCCGAGACCTTGAAGCAGAGGCCGACGAGCAGGAAAACGAGGCCGAAGATCAGGCCGATATTCGAGACCGTCGCGGCCGCGGCGATGCCGGTGAAGCTGACGGTACCGGTGAAACCATAGACCAGCGAGGCGCCGTAGAGCAGCATGCCCGAGGACAGCGCGCCCAACACGAAGTACTTCAGGCCGGCTTCGGTCGACTTGGCGTTGTCGCGGTTCGAGGCGGCCACGACGTAGAGCGCCAGCGACATCAATTCGAGGCCGAGATAGAGCGAGATCAGATCGCCGGCCGAGATCAGCACCATCATGCCGAGCGTCGAGAGCAGCACCAGGATCGAATACTCGAAGATGCGGCGCGACGGGTCGGACAGGAACTCGGTCGACAGGATCAGCGTCACGGCCGAGCCGATCACGGCCAGGATCTTCATGAAGCGGGCGAAGTCGTCGACGATGAAGCTGCCGCCGAAGGTCACCTGCTTGCCCGCAGGCTGCATGTAGACGAGCGCGCCGACCACGATCAGCAGCACCACCGCCAGCGAGGTGACCGTCCTGGTCGTCCCCTGCCCGCGATAGGCCCCGAGCATCAGAAGCGCCATGGCGCCGACCGCGAGCACGAGCTCGGGCAGCGCGGGCGCCAGTTGATAACCTGCAGTCGAAAAGCTCATGGCGATATCCTGACCTGCCCGATCACTGGAGCAGTGCGGCGGCCTTCACGGCCGTCACGGCGGTGTTGTAATTGTTGACGAGTTGCTGGACCGAGGCGGCCGACATGTCGAGCACCGGCTTCGGCCAGACGCCGAACAGGATCGTCAGCGCGATCATCGGAAACAGCGTCAGGCACTCCCGGAAGGTGAGATCCTTCATGCTCATCAGCGACGGCTTGACCAGCGCTCCGAACACGACCTTGCGGTAGAGCCACAGCGCGTAGGCTGCCGAAAGGATCACGCCTGATGTGGCGAAGAACGCGGTCGGGATCGAGACCTTGAAGGTGCCGAGCAGCGTCATGAACTCGCCGACGAAGCCGCTCGTGCCGGGCAGACCGACATTGGCCATGGTGAAGACCATGAAGGTCATCGCGTAGAGCGGCATCCGGTTGACGAGGCCGCCATAGGCCGCGATCTGGCGGGTGTGCAGGCGGTCGTAGACGACGCCGACGCAGAGGAACAGCGCGCCGGAGACGATGCCGTGCGAGATCATCTGGAACACGCCGCCGGCGACGCCCTGCATGGTGCCGGCGAAGATGCCCATGGTGACGAAGCCCATATGCGCGACCGACGAGTACGCGATCAGCTTCTTCATGTCCTCCTGCATCAAGGCCACCAGCGAGGTGTAGATGATGGCGATGACCGAGAGCGTGAAGATCAGCGGCGCGAAGTCGTGCGAGGCCAGCGGGAACATCGGCAGCGAGAAGCGCAGGAAGCCGTAGCCGCCCATCTTCAACAGGATCGCGGCGAGGACCACCGAGCCCGCGGTCGGCGCCTCGACGTGGGCGTCGGGCAGCCAGGTGTGCACCGGCCACATCGGCATCTTCACCGCAAACGAGGCGAAGAAGGCGAGCCAAGCCCAGGTCTGCAGGGACCGCGGCACGGCGGTGTGCATCAGGGTCGGGATGTCGGTGGTGCCGCCGTTCCAGTACAGCGCCATGATGGCGAGCAGCATCAGGACCGAGCCGAGCAGCGTGTAGAGGAAGAACTTGAACGACGCATAGACCCGGCGCGGACCGCCCCAGACGCCGATGATCAGGAACATCGGGATCAGGCCGCCCTCGAAGAACAGGTAGAACAGCACGAGGTCGAGCGCCGAGAAGGTGCCGACCATCAGCGTCTCCAGGATCAGGAACGCCATCATGTATTCGCGGACGCGGCTCGTGATCGCCTTCCAGCTCGCGATGATGCAGAACGGCATCACCGCGGTGGTGAGGATCACGAGCGGCAGCGAGATGCCGTCGACGCCCATATGGTAGGTGATGCCGGTGGCGAGCCAGTTCGCCTTCTCGACGAACTGGAAGTCGGGATTTGCGGGATCGAAGCGCATGACCAGGATCACCGACACCGCGAAGGTGATCAGCGTGGTCCAGAGCGCGATCCAGCGCGAATTGCGCCTGCTAGCCTCGTCATCGCCGCGGCTCAGATAGACGATCAGCGCGCCGACCAGCGGCAGGAACGTGGTGACCGAAAGAATGGGCCAGGTTGTCATTTACTGGCCTCCAAAGCCGAACATGAACCAGGTGATCAGGCCGGCCGCGCCGATCAGCATGGCGAATGCGTAGTGATAGAGATAGCCGGTCTGGATCTTCACGACGTTGCGGGTGACGTCGAGCACGCGAGCGGAGACGCCGTCGGGTCCGAAGCCGTCGATGATGAAGCCGTCGCCCTTCTTCCAGAGCTGATAGCCGATCCACTTCGCCGGACGGACGAAGATGAAGTCGTAGAGCTCGTCGAAGTACCATTTGTTGAGCAGGAACTGGTACAGCATCGGCTGCGTCTTCGCGAGCTCGACCGGCAGGTAGGGCCGGCGGATGTAGAACAGGTACGAGACGAGGAAGCCCAGCACCATCATCACCGTCGGCAGGAAGGCGATGGTCTCGGGGATGTGGTGCATCTCCTCGATGATGTGCGGGTTCATCTTCACGGACTCGCGGAAGAACTCCTCGATGCCGTGACCGGCGAACAGCTCCTTGAACGGAAGCCCTGCCACGAACGAGCCGACCGCGAGCGCGCCGATCGGGATCAGCATCCAGATCGGAGCCTCATGCGCGGCCTCGTAGTGATGCTCGTCGTGCGGCTCGCCGTGGAACGTCTTGAAGATCAGGCGCCAGGAGTAGAACGAGGTCAGGCCGGCGGCGATGACCGTCATCAGGAACCCATACACCGCGAACGGATTGTGCGAGGCGTAGGCGGACTCGATGATCGCGTCCTTGGAGAAATAACCGGCGGTGAGCGGGAAACCGGTCAGCGCCAAGGTGCCGACCACCATCACCGCATAGGTGTAGGGGATCTTCTTCCAGAGGCCGCCCATGTTGCGGATGTCCTGCTCGTGGTGCATCGCGTAGATCACCGAGCCGGAGCCCAGGAACAGCAGCGCCTTGAAGAAGGCGTGCGTGAACAGGTGGAACATGCCGACCGAATAGGCCCCTGCCCCCATCGCGACGAACATGTAGCCGAGCTGCGAACAGGTCGAGTAGGCGACGATGCGCTTGATGTCGTTCTGGACCAGGCCGATCGTGGCCGCGAAGAACGCCGTGGTGGCGCCGAAGAACATCACGACGGCCTGCGCATTCGGGGCGAGCTCGAACAGCGGCGACAGCCGCGCAACCATGAACACGCCGGCGGTGACCATCGTCGCCGCGTGGATCAGCGCCGAGACCGGGGTCGGGCCTTCCATCGCGTCCGGCAGCCAGGTGTGCAGCAGGAACTGCGCCGACTTGCCCATCGCACCCATGAACAGGAGGAGACAGGTCAGGGTCAGCGCGTCGGCGTGCCAGCCGAGGAAGTTGATGGTCTTGCCGGTGAGGCTGGGCGCGGCATGGAAGATGGTCTCGAAATCGGTCGAGCCGGCCAGCATGAAAATCGCGAATATGCCGAGCGCGAAGCCGAAATCGCCGACGCGGTTGACCACGAAGGCCTTGATGGCGGCGGCGTTCGCCGAGGGCCTCTGGTACCAGAATCCGATCAGCAGATAGCTGGCGAGACCCACGCCTTCCCAGCCGAAGAACAGCTGCACGAGATTGTCAGCCGTCACCAGCATCAGCATGGCGAAGGTGAACAGCGAGAGATAGCCGAAGAAGCGCGGCCGGTTCGGGTCCTCATCCATGTAACCGATGGAATAGAGGTGCACGAGCGAAGACACGGTCGTCACCACCACCAGCATCACGGCGGTCAGCGTGTCGACCCGCAGGGCCCACCAGACCTGGAGGTCGCCCGAGAAGATCCAGGGCAGAATCTGGATGCGGGCGTCATGATGCATGAAGCCGACATCGACCAGGGTCATCCAGGACAGTGCGGCCGAGACGAACAGGAGCGCCGTGGTGATCAGCTCGGCACCGCGCGAGCCAGCCGCCGGCGGCTCGTGGTCGTGATGGCCCGGCTCGTCGTGGGTCTCGTGAACGACGCTCCCCTCCTCCTTGATGGAGGCAGCGGAGACGTGGCCGTTATTCGCACCATTACCGTGCGCCTCGTCGTGATGCTCGACGGTGTCGCCTGAGGGATTACGCCCATGCGCGCCCACAAGCGCGATCAGGCCGGCCAGAATGGCGCCCAGCAGAGGCAGGAAAACGATTGCCTGAACCATTTGAGAGCTCAGCCCTTCATCAGATTGACGTCCTCAACCGCGATCGAGCCGCGGTTGCGGAAATAGACCACCAGGATGGCGAGACCGATCGCGGCTTCGGCGGCCGCAACGGTCAACACCAGCAGCGCGAAGACCTGGCCGACGATGTCGCCGAGGAAGGTCGAGAACGCCACGAAATTGATGTTGACCGAGAGCAGGATCAGCTCGATCGACATCAGGATGACGATGATGTTCTTGCGGTTCAGGAAGATGCCGAGGATCCCGAGCGTGAACAGGATCGCGCCGACCGCCAGATAGTGTCCGAGCCCGATCGTCATTTCACCCACTCCGCAGCATCGGCGTCCGAGAGCCCCTGCCCCGACGCTACCTTGCGCATCGCCATCGCCATGTCGGGCGTGCGCGCGTTCTGAACGTTGATGTCCTGCCGCTTGACCTTCGCCTTATGCCGAAGCGTCAGCACGATCGCACCGATCATCGCAACCAGCAGCACCATGCCGGCGAGCTGGAAGTAGTGGATGTACTTCGTATAGAGCACGAGACCGAGCGCCTCGGTGTTCGAGACATTCGTGGGGATCGCCGCCGTGATCGTCTTGGAGACGCCGGGGTTGATGACCCAGAAGCCGACCGTGAGCAGCAGCTCGAACAGGAAGATGCCGCCGATCACGAGGCCGACCGGCAGATACTCGATGAAGCCCTCGCGCAGCTCGAGGAAGTCGACGTCGAGCATCATGATCACGAACAGGAACAGCACCGCGACCGCGCCGACATAGACGACGATCAGCATCATGCCGAGGAACTCGGCACCCATCAGCACGAACAGGCCGGAGGCGTTGACGAAGGCCAGGATCAGGTACAGCACGGAGTGCACGGGATTGCGCGAGACAATCACCATCACGGCCGAAGCGACGCAGACGCCGGCGAAGAGATAGAAGAACAGCGCGGGAAGGATCATGCCCTCACCTCACCGGTACGGCGCGTCGAGCTCGATCGCTTTCGCGATCTCGCGTTCCCAGCGGTCGCCGTTGGCGAGCAGCTTGGCCTTGTCATAATAGAGCTCCTCGCGGGTCTCGGTCGCGAACTCGAAGTTCGGGCCTTCGACGATGGCGTCGACCGGACAGGCCTCCTGGCAGAGGCCGCAATAGATGCACTTCACCATGTCGATGTCGTAGCGCACGGTGCGGCGGGTGCCGTCGTTGCGGCGCGGGCCGGCCTCGATGGTGATGGCCTGCGCCGGGCAGATCGCCTCGCACAGCTTGCAGGCGATGCAGCGCTCTTCGCCGTTCGGATAGCGGCGCAGCGCGTGCTCGCCGCGGAACCGCGGCGAGATCGGGTTCTTCTCGAACGGATAGTTGATGGTCGGCTTCGGCTGGAAGAAGTAGCGCATGGCGAGGAAGAACGCCGAGACGAATTCCGACAGCAGAAGCGAGCGTGCAGTGGCGTTGACGTTGATACCCATGACGGCCCTCACTTCGGCGCGATGCCGGCGAAATGCAGCACGCCGGCCACCACGACCACCATCACCAGCGACAGCGGCAGGAACACCTTCCAGCCGAGGCGCATCAGTTGGTCGTAGCGGTAGCGCGGCACGATCGCCTTCGCCATCGCGAACAGGAAGAACATGAAGAACAGCTTCAGCGAGAACCAGATGATCCCCGGCACCCAGTTGAAGGGCGGCAGATCGACCGGCGGCAGCCAGCCTCCGAGGAACAGGATCGTCGCCAACGCGCACATCGTGACGATTGCGACATACTCGCCGAGCATGAACAAGAGGTACGGCGTCGAGCCGTATTCGACCATGAAGCCGGCGACGAGCTCGGATTCGGCTTCCACGAGATCGAACGGCGGACGGTTGGTTTCCGCCAGTGCCGAGACGTAGAACACCACGAACATCGGGAACAGCGGCCAGACGTACCAGTTCAGGATGGTGAGCTGCGGCAGCCCGATCAGGCTGGCAAGACCGCGCGCATGCTGGGCCTCGACCACGGCCGTGAGGTTCAGCGTGCCGGCGCAGAGCAGCACCGTGATGATGACGAAGCCGATCGAGACTTCATACGACACCATCTGCGCCGCCGAGCGCAGCGCGGCCAGGAACGGGTATTTCGAATTCGACGACCAGCCGGCCATGATGATGCCGTAGATCGACAGCGACGAGATCGCGAAGATGAAGAGGATGCCGACATTGATGTCGGAGATCACCCAGCCGAGATTCGTCGGAATCACCGCCCAGGCCGCGAGCGCGAGCACGCACGACACCAGCGGCGCCAGCAGGAACACGCCCTTGTTGGCGCCCGCCGGAATGATCGGCTCCTTGAGCACGAACTTCAGGAGGTCGGCGAAGGACTGCAGCAGGCCCCAGGGGCCGACCACGTTCGGGCCGCGGCGGATCTGCACCGCCGCCCAGATCTTGCGGTCGGCGAGCAGGATGTAAGCGATCGCGACCAAGAGGACGACGAGCACCAATACGCTCTGCGCGACCATGATGATCAGCGGCCAGAGGAAGCCGGTCCAGAATGCGCTTTCGAAGAATTCCATCAGATCACGCTCACTCCGCTGCGGTCAGCATTTGCCCGGAGGCGAGGCGCGAGCATTCCGCCATCACGGCGGACGCACGCGCGATTGGGTTGGTCAGGTAGAAGTCCTCGACCAGGGGCTTGAACGGCGCCTTTTCCGGCGAGCCGCCTTTCCCTGCAAGCTTCTTGATCTGGTCGGCGGAGCCGGCCTCGATCTGCCCGAGACGGATCAGATGCGGCACGGCCTTGAAGATCGCCTGGCGCAGCGCCGAAAGCGAGTCGTAGCCGAGCTTCTTGCCGAGCGCCTCCGACAGCGCGCGGATGATCGCCCAGTCCTCGCGGGCTTCGCCCGGCGGGAATGCGGCGCGGCCGGTCATCTGCACCCGGCCTTCGGTGTTGACGTAGATCGCTGACTTCTCGGTGTAGGCCGCTGCCGGCAGGATCACGTCGGCGCGATGCGCGCCGCGGTCGCCGTGAGTGCCGATATAGACGACGAAGGTGCCGTCAGGCGCCTTGATCTCGTCGGCCCCGAGCAGGAACAGCAAGTCCAGCGTGCCGAAAGTCGTCATCTGCGCGGCGTTCAGCCCACCCGCCGCGGCGGAGAAGCCGATATCGAGCGCACCGACGCGCGAGGCAGTTTCGTGCAGCACGCCAAAGCCGTTCCAGCCGTCCTTCACCGCCCCGACGTCGATCGCGAGCTTGGCGCTAGCGGCAAGAATGGCCGCGCCATCGTGACGGGCGGCCGCGCCTGCGCCGACCAGGATGATCGGATGCCTGGCGTTCTTCAGCACGTCCACGAAGGAGTGCTTGCCGGCCGCGAGCTCGCCGAGCGTCTCGGTGCCTGCACCGAGATGGTCATAATCATAGGTCAGGTCGGCCTTGGCGCCGATCACGCCGACCTTGAAGCCGCCGGCACGCCAGCGCTTGCGGATGCGGGCGTTGAACACGGCCGCCTCCTTGCGCGGATTGGCGCCGATGATGAGCAGCGCATCGGCCTGCTCGACGCCCGCAAGCGTCGGGTTGAAGATGTAGGAGCCGCGGCCGAGCGCGGGATCGAAGGCGTCGCCGCCCTGCACCGCCAGATTGCTCGAGCCGTACTTGGCGAGCAGATCCTTCAGCGCGAACATCTCCTCGACGCCAGCGAGATCGCCGGCGATCGCGCCGATCCGCTTGCCGTCGCTGCGCGCCGCCTTGGCGGCGATGGCGGCGAAGGCCTCGGGCCAGCTCGTTGCACGCAGCTTGCCGGCTTCGCGGATATAGGGCCGGTCGAGGCGCTGGGTGCGCAGGCCGTCGACGATGTGACGGGTCTTGTCGGAGATCCATTCCTCGTTCACGGCCTCGTTGATGCGCGGCAGGATGCGCATCACCTCACGGCCGCGGGTATCGACGCGGATCGCCGATCCGAGCCCGTCCATGACGTCGATCGACTGGGTCTTGCCGAGCTCCCAGGGACGCGCCGCGAACGCATAGGGTTTCGAGGTCAGCGCGCCGACCGGACAGATGTCGACGAGATTGCCCTGCAATTCCGAGGTCAGCGCGTGCTCGAGATAGGTCGTGATCTCCATGTCCTCGCCGCGGCCGGTGGCGCCCATCTCGGGCGCGCCGGCGACTTCCGCCGAGAAGCGGACGCAGCGCGTGCACTGGATGCAGCGGTTCATCGAGGTCTTGACCAGCGCGCCGAGGTACTTGTCCTCGACGGCGCGCTTGTTCTCGGCGAAGCGGCTGGTGTCGACACCATAGCCCATCGCCTGGTCCTGCAGGTCGCACTCGCCGCCCTGGTCGCAGATCGGGCAGTCCAGCGGATGGTTGATCAGCAGGAATTCCATCACGCCTTCGCGCGCCTTCTTCACCATCGGCGAACGCGTGGAGATCTCCGGCGGCTCGCCCTTGGGACCCGGACGGCAATCGCGCACACCCCAGGCGCAGCTCGCGACCGGCTTCGGGCCGCCTTTCACTTCGACGAGGCACATCCGGCAATTGCCGGCGATCGACAGCCGCTCGTGATAGCAGAAGCGCGGAATCTCGGCGCCCGCCGCCTCGCACGCCTGAAGCAGCGTGTACTCCGGCGGGACGTCGATCTCTTTGCCGTCGATGATGAGCTTGGTCATTCTTCTTACTCCGCCGCGACCATGTTCACGGGATCGCGGACGCCGATATCGTCGACATCGGCCTTATGCGAATACTGGTCGATGCGCGCCTCGATCTCGTGACGGAAGTGCGCGATCAGGCCCTGGATCGGCCAGGCCGCAGCATCGCCGAGCGCGCAGATGGTGTGGCCTTCGACCTGTTTCGTCACTTCAAGCAGCATGTCGATCTCGCGCTTATGGGCGCGGCCTTCGGCCATGCGGGTCAACACGCGCCACATCCAGCCGGTGCCTTCGCGGCACGGGGTGCACTGGCCGCAGCTCTCATGCTTGTAGAAGTACGAAATGCGGGCGATGGCGCGGATCAGATCAGTCGACTTGTCCATCACGATCACGGCCGCAGTGCCGAGACCCGAGCGCAGCTTGCTCAAGCTGTCAAAATCCATCGGCGTGTCGATGATCTGCTCGGCCGGCACCATGCGCACGGACGAGCCGCCGGGGATCACGGCCTTGAGGTTGTCCCAGCCGCCGCGGATGCCGCCGCAATGCTTATCAATCAGCTCACGGAACGGAATGCCCATGGCTTCTTCGACGTTGCAGGGCCGCTCGACATGGCCGGAGATGCAGAACAGCTTCGTGCCGACATTGTTCGGACGGCCGATGCCGGCGAACCAGGCCGCGCCGCGACGCAGGATGTCGGGCGCGACCGCGATCGACTCGACGTTGTTGACGGTGGTCGGGCAGCCGAACAGACCGACGTTTGCCGGGAACGGCGGCTTCAGCCGCGGCTGGCCCTTCTTGCCCTCGAGGCTTTCGAGCAGCGCGGTCTCTTCGCCGCAGATGTAGGCGCCGGCGCCGTGGGCGACATAGAGATCGAACGGCCAGCCGTTGACGTTGTCCTTGCCGATCAGCTTGGCCTCGTAGGCCTGGTCGATCGCGGCCTGGAGGCGCTCACGCTCGCGGATGAACTCGCCGCGGACGTAGATGTAGCAGGCATGCGCGTTCATCGCGAAGCTCGCGATCAGGCAGCCCTCGACCAGCAGATGCGGATCGTGCCGCATGATCTCGCGGTCCTTGCAGGTGCCGGGCTCGGACTCGTCGGCGTTGACGACCAGATAGCTCGGTCTTCCGTCGGTCGATTCCTTCGGCATGAAGGACCATTTCAGACCGGTCGGGAAGCCGGCGCCGCCACGACCGCGCAGACCCGACGCCTTCATCTCGTTGATGATCCAGTCGCGGCCCTTGTCGATGATATTCTTGGTGCCATCCCAGGCGCCGCGGCGCCGCGCACCCTCGAGCCCCCAATCGTGGAGGCCGTAGAGGTTCTTGAAGATGCGGTCCTTGTCCTCGAGCATATCAGTGCTTTCCGATCAACGATTGGACTGCTTGTAGGCAAGTCCGGCGGCGCAGACGGCGAAGGTCAGCGCCCAGAGCAGACTGGATTCCAGCGACGCGTTCAGGCTGAGACGCTGCAGCAGGAAAATGAACGTGGCCGCCACCGCGGCATGCATCGCGATGAAGCCCCATCTTTTCACGGCCCCGCTCCCCTGCACTGAAGGCGACGAAAGATCACGCATCAGGTGACCTCCTTCAGCGTGGTCGGTCCGGTGATCGGCGCCGAGAACTGGCGGCCGTTCTGGGGACCGGGCTTGGGCGGATTGCCCGAAGCAAAGCCGTCGAGCACCTTGCCGAAGCTTTCCTTGGTCAGGTCCTCATAGGTGTCCTTGCCGATCAGCACCATCGGCGCGTTCACGCAAGCGCCCAGGCACTCCACCTCTTCCCAGCTGAAATTGCCGTCCTTGGAGAGATGGAAGGGCTCGTGATGGATGCGGTGCTCGCAGACGTGGATCAGGTCCTCGGCGCCGCGCAGGCGGCAGGGCGTGGTGCCGCAGACCTGGACATGGGCTTTCTTGCCCACGGGAGCGAGCTGGAACATCGTGTAGAAGGTCGCGACCTCCAGCACGCGAATATAGGGCATGTCGAGCATGTCGGCGATGACGCGGATCGCGGCTTCCGAGACCCAGCCGTTATTCTGTTCCTGCGCGCGCCAGAGGATGGCGATGACGGCGGAAGCCTGGCGTCCGGGCGGATACTTCGCGATCTGCTGCCTGGCGAATGCGAGGTTCTCCTCCGTGAACGCAAAGCTCGCGGGCTGGACTTCCTTCGGTGCTAATCGGCGAACGGACATAGCTTCAATCTCTCACTGCATGCGGCGCGCGGTCTTCGCATTCATGGCCTCGATCCTGTCCTGCCAGAATGCGCTTGCGGTGCCGAAAACGTTGTAGCCGACGTGGGTCGAGACCTTGATGCGGTCGAGGATCGACAGCTCGGTCACGGTCTCCATCCGGTTGCTGCGCGGATCGAACACGATCAGCTTCAGCGGGGTCTGTTCGAGGATGAAGCGCGACACGGCGTGAGAGCGGTCGCTGCCGTGCTCCTCGCACATGATGACGCTGTCGGCCTGCAGCAGCCGGACGCCGCCCTTGATCGCCTCGATCTCGACGCCTTCGACGTCCAGCTTGATCAGGTACTTGCCGGTGGCCGCGACCTTGCCGTCGCCGATCAGATCGTCGAGCGCAATGACCGGCACTTCCTCACCGCCCACCGACGGATCGCCGGCGATGCTGAAGGCCTCGTGCTTGGTGCCGGAGAGCCGCGCGGTGCCGCGGGCCGCGCCGATCGCGCATTTCATGGTCTCGAAGCGGCCACCGTTGACGCGGGCGTTGTTGGCGAGCTTCGGATAGTTCTGGCCCGACGGCTCGATCGCGATCGCCTTGTGCGCACCGAACGGCTTGCTCGACACCAGCACCGACCAATAGCCGTAATTGGCGCCGCAATCGAGCAGCGTGTAGTCGACGTCGATGGAGTCGGCGAACAGCAGCTCGAGCTCGTCCTCATAATTGTACGAGCGGTTGAGCAGCTTGCTCCAGTAGCCGTCCCCATAGGGGAATTCGAACACCGCGTCGGGGTTGAGCCTGATCGCGATGTTGCGCTCCGGCAGCGTCTTGCGCAGCAGGTTCGCGCAGGCGATGTAGCCCATGTGCGAGAAGTGCGAGGAGATCTTCGATCCCGTCACCAGCGCCAAGGCAGCCGTCCGCTCCCACAGGTTGGCCCCTTCAAGGGCACCCGAGGCACGGTCAAACTGGATTGGCGCCTGCGCCATCACCGATCGACCTCTCCGAACACGATGTCGAGCGAGCCGAGGATCGCCGAGACGTCGGCAAGCAGATGGCCGCGGCAGATGTGATCCATCGCCTGGAGATGGGCGAAGCCCGGCGCGCGGATCTTGCACTTGTAGGGCTTGTTGGTGCCGTCGGCGACGAGATAGACGCCGAACTCGCCCTTGGGCGCCTCGACCGCGGCATAGACCTCGCCGGCCGGCACGTGGACGCCTTCGGTGTAGAGCTTGAAGTGGTGGATCAAGGCTTCCATCGAGCGCTTCATCTCGCCACGGCGCGGCGGGGCGACCTTGTTGTCGGCGACGACGACGGGGCCCTTGCCGTCCGGCGCGTTCAGTTTCTGGATGCACTGCTTCATGATGCGCACGGCCTGGCGCATCTCTTCCATGCGGATCAGATAGCGGTCGTAGCAGTCGCCGTTCTTGCCGATCGGGATGTCGAAATCCATCTCGGCGTAGCACTCATAGGGCTGCGACTTGCGCAGATCCCAGGCCGCGCCCGAGCCGCGCACCATGACGCCCGAGAATCCCCACTCCCAGGCCTCCTTGAGCGGCACCACGCCGATGTCGACGTTGCGCTGCTTGAAGATGCGGTTGGCGGTGAGCAGCCGGTCGAGGTCGTCCACGACCTTCAGGAACGGATCGCACCAGGCCTCGATGTCGTCGATCAGCTTCTGCGGCAGGTCCTGATGAACGCCGCCGATACGGAAATAAGCAGCGTGCATGCGGCTGCCCGAGGCGCGCTCGTAGAACACCATCAGCTTCTCGCGCTCTTCGAAGCCCCACAGCGGCGGGGTCAGCGCGCCGACGTCCATCGCCTGCGTGGTGACGTTGAGCAGATGCGACAGGATGCGGCCGATCTCGCAATAGAGCACGCGGATCAGCTGGCCGCGGCGCGGCACCTCGATGCCCAGCAGCTTTTCGGCGGCGAGGCAGAAGGCGTGCTCCTGGTTCATCGGCGCGACGTAGTCGAGCCGGTCGAAATAAGGGATCGCCTGCAAGTACGTCTTTTGCTCGATCAGCTTCTCGGTGCCGCGATGAAGCAGGCCGATATGCGGATCGACGCGCTCGACCACCTCACCGTCGAGTTCCAGCACCAGGCGCAGCACGCCGTGCGCCGCCGGATGCTGCGGCCCGAAGTTGATGGTGAAGTTGCGGAGATTCTGCGGTTGCTCGTTCATGATCAGCTCTTCGGCCCCGCTTTTTCATCCCCCGGCAGCGGATAGTCCGCCCCCTCCCACGGCGAGAGGAAATCGAACTTGCGGAATTCCTGGTTGAGCCGGACGGGCTCGTAGACCACCCGCTTCTCCTGGTCGTCGTAGCGGACCTCGACGAAGCCGGTGAGCGGGAAATCCTTGCGCAGCGGATGGCCCTCGAAGCCGTAGTCCGTGAGGATGCGGCGCATGTCGGGATGGCCGACGAAGAACACGCCGTAGAGATCGTAGGCCTCGCGCTCGAACCAGTCGGCGCCGGGGAAGACGTCGATCAGCGACGGCACCTGCGTGGTCTCGTCGGCCTGAGCCTTGAGCCGGATCCGCGCGTTCAACGTCGGCGACAGGAAGTGGTAGATCACGTCGAAGCGCTTCTCGCGATCCGGGTAGTCCACCGCCGTGATGTCGGTGATGTTGACGAAACGGCAGTTCGGGTCATCGCGGAGGTACTTGACCACCTCGACGATCTTGCTGGCCTCGACATCCACGGTCAGCTGGTTGAAGGCCACCGAGTGACCGGTCGCGGCGCCCGGAAGCGCGCTAACGATCGTCTGCCCCAGGGCGTCGAGCTTGGCGTCGTCCATGACGTAAAACCTTAGCGTTCGATGGTGCCGGTGCGCCGGATCTTCTTCTGCAGCAGCAGCACGCCATAGAGCAGCGCTTCCGCCGTGGGCGGGCAGCCCGGCACGTAGATGTCGATCGGCACGATGCGGTCGCAGCCGCGCACGACCGAGTAGGAATAGTGGTAGTAGCCGCCGCCATTGGCGCAGGAGCCCATCGAGATGACGTAGCGCGGCTCCGGCATCTGGTCGTAGACCTTGCGCAGCGCAGGCGCCATCTTGTTGGTCAGGGTTCCCGCGACGATCATCACGTCGGACTGGCGCGGCGAGGCACGCGGGGCGAAGCCGAAGCGCTCGACATCGTAGCGCGGCATCGACACCTGCATCATCTCGACGGCGCAGCAGGCGAGACCGAAGGTCATCCACATCAGGGAGCCGGTGCGCGCCCAGGTGATGAGATCGTCGGTCGCGGCCACGAAGAAGCCCTTGTCGGACAGCTCGGAATTGACCTCGAGGAAGAATGGATCATTGGCCCCGACCGGCTTTCCGGTCGACGGATCCAGGATGCCCTTCGGGGCCGGCGCGATGACCGGACCGGTGGACGATGCGGGGTTCAATCCCATTCCAGTGCTCCCTTCTTCCATTCATAGGCGAACCCGACCGTCAGCACGGCGAGGAACACCACCATGGACCAGAAGCCGGTCGCGCCAAGCTTGCCGAACGCCACAGCCCAGGGAAACAGGAACGCCACCTCGAGGTCGAAGATGATGAAGAGGATGGCGACCAGATAGAAGCGGACGTCGAACTTCATGCGGGCGTCGTCGAAGGCGTTGAAACCGCACTCATAGGCCGAGAGCTTTTCCGGGTCCGGCTGCTGGAACGCCACGATGAAGGGCGCGATCAGCAGCACGAGACCGATGAGGCCCGCAACGCCTATAAAGACCACGAGTGGAAGATAGTTCTGAAGAATGCCGCTCATTGACGAGCCCTTTTTCCCGCAGCCTCGGGAGAGCCACGGATTCGTCCGATTTGGAATTATTCTGAGCCTTAGCGCAGTGCACCAATGGGCGCAAGACACGCTCGTTTCAGGCCCTTTGCCGCTCCCAGCGCGGCGAAAATCCCGGAATCACCCCGCGGCTGGTATGGAGCAGATCGCCGGCCCCAGCAAGAGCGGTGACGGTTTCGCTGGCCCGCAGTTCCGAGATTGCGGCGCAGGGGTCAAGGCAGCTATCGCCCGCGCTTTGACCGACCAAATGTACACTTTTTCTGACGACACGTGCAGCCCAGGCAACAGCCGGCCGCCGCCGCCTTGACATATTTTGCCGAGGGTCCTTTTTCCAGGGGGTCCCCCCGAGCGGTGCAGCCAAGGAGCCATTGAGGGCGCTGCCGCGATCGGGACAGATGCAACATGGGACACCTATCCACAGCTGCGGACGATCAGAGAGCCATGCGCCACGAAAGGGCCGGGGCTCGTCTGGCGAATGCGTCGGCGGTCAGCTCCGGACCTGACCACGAGCGCGGCAGCGGCGACTTGCTGGTCGCTCGCGCCGCGCTCGGATGAGCTCCGGGCCGGGGGGCATGGCCCGTGAGCTCATCGTGATGGCAGATCAGCTGTCTCCCTGGGGAGCCGAGCGACGTTCCCGTCGGTCCAAGTCCCACAGCCTGCCGCCGCGGCCCGCCCTCGCCTGTCCTCACCATTTGTAGGAGACGCTCGCGGTGACGCGCCGACGGTCGCCATAGAAGCAGGACGTCGGGAACGAACAGCTCGCGACGTAGATCTTGTCGGTCACGTTGATGGCCGTGCGCCAGTTCTGCCATTCGTAATGAAGGGCGAGATCGCCAAGCACCACCGCGGGAACCTCGAGCGTGTTGGCGGGGTCGGCCCAGGAGGAGCCGACGTAACGGACGCCGCCGCCAAAACCGAATCCTTCGAGCGGACCTACCTTGAAGGTGTAGTCGGCCCACGCCGAGACCAGAAGCTGAGGCGTGTTGGTCGGCGTCTTGCCGACCAGCGACGGATCGAGATCCCTGCTGTTGAAGAGGTGATAGGCGGTGAAGGCGCCGATCAGCTTGAGTTCCTTCGTGGCATTGGCCACCGCTTCGAGCTCGATGCCGCGAGAGGTCACCTCGCCGGTCTGGTTCAGCAAGATCGGCGTGCCCGCGGTCGTCGCCACGTTCTGACGCTTCAGGTCGAACACCGAAGCCGTGAAGTAACCGTCGAACCCCCTCGGCGCGACCTTCACGCCGATCTCGGCCTGTTGTCCGGTCTCCGGCAGGAACAGCTGGTTGCTGGCGTTGAGACCGATGACCGGGTTGTAGCTCGTCGCATAGGAGACGTAGGGCGCGATGCCGTTCTCGAAATTGTAGATCAGCCCGGCTCGCCCGCTGAACTTGCTGTCGTCGCGGCTTGCGACCGTGGCTCCGGTGTCGCGGGCCGCCTGCGTCGTCTCCACCCAGTCGTTGCGACCACTCACCACCAATGTGAAGTTGCCGAGCTTCATCTGATCCTGGAGATAAGTGCCCGCCTGCTTCTGCGTGATGAGGAAGTTGCGGAACGGCGCGCCCGTGAGCGGAATGTCGAGACCGTAGACGGGATTGAAGACGTTGATCGAAGGGACGGTGCCGAAATTGAAGTTCTGGTAGTCGTCGATCTGATAGCCCCTGAGATCCACTCCGAACAGCATCGTGTGCCGCACCGGTCCCGTGTTGAAGCGATACTCCAGCTGGTTGTCGAGATTGGCCTGGTTCGCGGTGTCCTTTGCGTACCAATTGTAGCGGCCCATCACGGCCGTATTGATGTTCTCCCAAGCGTTGCCGATGTAGCCGCGATAAGTCAGGTCGATATGCGCAAACCGCGCGTTCTGCCGAAAGGTGAGGTCGTCAGTGAGATTGCGCTCGAACCGATAGCCGAGCATCTCCTGCTCGCGCGTGAACTTGTCGACACTGGGATCGCCGACGAAGAAGCTGGTCGGAATCTTGCCGAACGGCGCATCGGTCACCGTGCCCTGGTACGGGAGGAAGTTGATGCCGCGGGTGTCCGTCTTCGACGCCGATGCGAGAACCGTGAAGGTTGTGTCGGCATCGGGCTTCCAGGTGAATGACGGTGCGATGAAGTAGTTGTTGTCCGGCGTGAAGGCGACCTGCGTGCCACCGTTCCTGACCTCGCCGACGACGCGGTAGAACAGCTTGCCATCTTGGGGCTGGGTTGCGATCGGCCCGCCGACGTCGAAGCCGACATAGGCGTTGCCGAAATTGTTGACGCCGGTCTCGATGTAGCGGATCGGTTCGGCCGGCGGCATCTTGCTGATGACGTTGACGATGCCGCTCGGGCTCGAACCACCATAGAGCACGGCGGAAGGACCGCGCAGCACCTCGACGCGCTCCATGTTGGATGGTGGCAGACGCCAGCTCGCATAGGAGGTGTAGAACAACTGCATACCGTCGAGGAACAGTCCGACGTCGTCGGACTTGAAGCCGCGGATCAACCACCAATCGTTGCGGGTGTCCGCACCGAAGGTCCCTGCCCGAACGCCGGCGGTGTAGCGCAGCACCTCGTCGAGCTTGTTCGGCTTCTGGCCACGGATCTGCTCGGCGCCGATCACGAGACCGATTGCGGTGTCTCGATGATCGGCGTGTTGGTCTTGGTGCCGGACGAGCTGCGACCCGCGACATAACCGTTCACCGGGCCAAGCGGTGTCTCGACGAAGCCGAGATTGCGCTGCGGCTGGGGCTTGCTCCTGTCAGCGGTCTGCACCGACGATCGCGTCGCACGGCGCTGTGGGGTCGCAGCAGCACGTCTCCGGGTTTCCGGCGCGGTGACGGTCACCGACGGCAGATTCTGCGCGCCGCTCGGCGCCGAAGACTGTGCGAGCGATGCCTGCGGCATCAAGATCCAAGCGGCTGCGGTCGCCAACACGGCCGACCGCAGCATTCCAAGACTGTTCAACGCGCCACCCCAAAGCTGCATGTTCGATGCATCATGCCGCCTGTCCCGGAACGGCATGCGCTTGCGGCGACTTATGTGAGGGCGCGCGATTTCCCTAATTGAAAGCTTCTTAGAAAGTCTCTTAGAAGTGCTTCAATAGTTCCGCGTGCCGCAGCGAGATCAGCGCAAATTCTTCTCGGCCTCGAGCATCTCGGCGGCGATCGCCGTGAGCTGATCGACCTGCCGCAGCAGTGCATGCAGTTCGGCTTCGCTCAGATGCTCCAGCAGACGGCGGTTGCGCTCCTGCGCGCCATCGACGATCGCATCATGCGCAGCGAGACCCGTCGCGGTGAGCGAGATCAGCACCTCGCGGCTGTCCTTCGGATTGGCCGCTTTTGCGATCAGCTTGCGCGACAGCAGATTTGCGAGTGCACGGCTGATCTGTCCCTTGTCCTGGCCGACGGCTTCGGCGAGCCGCGCCACACTCATCGGCGGCCGCCGTCCGAGCGAGGCGACGAGACCGAACTCGACCGAGTTCAATCCAGTCAGCCGCTTGTAGCGCAGGATGGCGCCGCGTTTGAGCAAATTGGCAAGCACCATCAGCCGCGACGACAGCATCGCGGTGATCGGCGCCGCCGGCTCGCTCTCGTCCGTTTTCGATGACGTCGACCCGCCCCTGCTCTCGGTCTGGCCCATGATTCCACCTCTGCCAAGAAAGCCGGGGCGTGCCAAGCCCGGGCCGCTGCGGGCGCAACTAAGCCGCGGCGAGGACCACTCGAAATTGTGGGCCGCGCGCCCACCTCGGCCTCGCCCGTGGTGGTGGGCAGGGTCAACGTCATTCTAAAGGTGTTGTGGCGCGCCGTGCGCTACTCCCCGCTCCGGGCCGCGGTCACGACCACGCCCTCGGCGCCCTGCTGTTCATCTCGGCCGCCCGCGCGATCCGGGATGGCATCGGCCGGGCGCCCGCCTGACGCAGCTTCCGGCCAACCCCGGCGAAACCAAGCGGGCGTATTAAAGCGCGATGAGATTTGGATGAATCGTCATCGCGCTTTAGCTTGTTGTTTACGCATGATCTTTCCGGAAAACCGCTTCGCACTTTTCCGGATCATGCTTTAATGAAACCATTTTGCGGAACCCGCGAAACCATCCGGAAACAGATGGTCCTTAGAAGAAGAGCCATAGACGGCGGTAAAGCCCGTCGGGAGGCTCAGATGAACCACTCTATTCACTCCGCTGATCGTGCGACCCACCTGAAGATCGTGGTGGTGGCGCTGGTGGCCGGCATCGTCGTGGCCGGCTTCGGGATCGCAGCCCGCACCCATGCCGATTACAGCCAGACCGCCCAGTCGACCCATGTGATCAAGGCCGGCAAGCCGGTGGTGGTAACGAGCGCAGGGACGTCGGAGATTCGCTGATACGGCCTCTTCCGAGCCGGCCAATGGCCGCCCCCGGGGCGGCCTTTTTCGTTTTCCAGAGCAATGCTTAGCCGGGACGCTCTGGGGAAGCGCAACGTCCTTGACTTCACCATGTCCCCCCTTTAAGTCCCCCCTCGTTCCGCGCGCGTCCAGCGAACCACGCGGGAGTAGCTCAGTTGGTTAGAGCGCCGGCCTGTCACGCCGGAGGTCGCGGGTTCGAGCCCCGTCTCTCGCGCCACTTATGTGGTTGATCTTCTTCACAAATTACTCCCACAGATCAGGCCGAAACGGCCCGTTCCAACTTCTCGGACCGGCGCGTTCCAACTTTTTGAGCCCGTTGCGTTCTTCATCGCAGTGCACGACGCCCCTTTTTCCGGGCCTCAAAGACCGCCGCGATTGTGCTGGTGTTCACGGGCACGTACGTCGCGAACAGCTGGTTCGAGGCCGACAAGGTGTTCCCCATCGCGTGCGCCAGCGCGGCCGGCGTCGCCTCGCCCGTGATCGCCTCGACGGCGCCGGAGCGGCGGAAATCGTGGCCCAGCATCCGCCGCTCGAGCGGGCCGAATTCGGCTTGCCTGACGACACGGAAGTCGTCGCCGAGCGTATCCTTGGAATACGGCGCCCCCGACCGGTTGCGGAAGATGTAGGCCTCGCCGGTGAGCGTCACGTCCAGCACACCGAGATAGGCGCCCAGCAACCGCATAGAGCGGGCGCTGAGCATGCCGCCGACCGGCACCCCGGTCTTGCCGCGCTCGGTGAAGAACAGCGTGCCTGCGCCAGCCGTGGCCATCTGTGAGGCCCGCAAGGCGCGGACATCGCCAGGGCTCATCTGGGTATCCCATGCCACGGCGATCACGGCGGACAGTCCGTAGTAGCCCATGCGCCATGCCCGCTTCGCGAGCCGCGTGGCCTCACCCTCGGACCACCGCGCCGAGCGGCCCTTCTCGGCCGAGTTGCGCACGGCGAGCGAGGGATCTTCGTCGCGATCGCAGTATTTAAGAGCGGCCGCAACCTTCCATAGCGCACGCCAGATCTTAAGGGCGCGGTGCGCCTCCCGCAGCGAGACGGTCTCCTCGATCACTTTTCGCCATGACGAGATGTTGTCCATCTGCACGGTGCGGGGGTCGACGTCGCCGAATACCGGCTTGATGCGTTTCCAGCCGCGCCACCAATCCTCCCTGGTTCTAGTGGCCTTGCGGGGCCACTCATCGCTCTTGCGGTAGCGCCGGAAGGCCTCGCCGAGCGAGCGCGGCGGGTAGACCGTCAACTCCTCGGACTGCTCGAAAGTGAGGTTCTTGGCCGATGCCATTGCCGGAGACGGCTCAGCGCCGGTCTTGGTCTTGTCCCAGCGCTGATTCCACTTTTCAGCAATGGCCCATGCCGCTGGGCCATCGGTGCCGCACGGCACGGGCGCGAAGCCAACGGCCTTCATCTTCGGGGTCGGTTGCCAGAACCCCCTGCCGTGCTTCAGCACGTAATGCCGCACCTTGACGTCCGTCATGGTCGCCGCTCCCGCATGGCCTTGAGGCGATCATTTACCACGTCGGAGGCATCCCGGGCCAGGAACTCGACCTTATCGAGACCGCGGAAGAGATGGGGATGTCGAGCCCGACGCCATGCATCGATGGCGTCGAGGTCGAAATTATGGGTGTCAGGGTCGGGCTTGGGAAAGCCGCGGGCGATCAGGTTCGGCAGCGCCGTGGTGAAGGCCTCCAACGTCATGCCGAGACGCTTCGCCGCGCAATCTGCGGGCACATCTCCGGGCTGAACGTGGAAGCGGCGGGACATGGATCAGGCCCGCTCCACCTTCGCCTGATCATGGGCGATCTGCGCCTGCCTTGCTGCCTCCAGGATCGTAAGCACCTGGCTGTTGCGGCTGCGGAAGTTCTTTTCGGCCTCACGCGCCAGCCAGTCCTTGAGCGAGCGGGGGCATCGAATGGATACGAAATCGATGTCGTCTTTATTCATGCTTGCGAACTCCATTCCGCAATCAACATGAACTCATTATGTGGCCACTTTACCTAATTTCCAGCAAGTGTGGCCCCATCGCAGCATCCGCCCTCGCTCACATTTCGATTATGGCGGATAACGGTCTTCTGTTTTCCCCCACAAATGCGAAAGGCCCGCCAGATGGCGGGCCTTCCTGCGTGATGTCGGCGCGATTCAGCGCGCGGCGACGCGCTCGGCATCACGTTCAAGAACCCAATCGAAGAAGCCGCAGTTATCCTCGAAGGAGGCCTGATCCATCACGCGCCTCTTTCCAGCGAGTCCTCGCCGCGTATACGCCGGAATCAGTACGATCTCAAATTCGAGGTCAATTGCCTCATGGCTGGCGGCCCGATACTCCGGCGTGTCCGTGGCGTCGTCGCCGCCACTGGCATAGAGATCATCCATGAGCTTCCACGCGTGGTCGTGACGCCTGATGATTTCGAATAGCGCTGCGTCGGGGGAACGAACTTGTGTGGTAGTCTGCATCTCGGTCATCGTCGGCACTCCTTTTGCTGAGGATGGCAAGTGCCCGGCGGGAGTTCGACCCTCCCGACCGGGTGCGCAATCCTGCGCCCACGCTGAGCTGCCGTCAAATCAATAGTTGCACGATCATTAGAATGCACCATTTCAGTGCATATGATTTTCCGAAGGGTGCTGAGAATAATTCGGAGGTCGGTTCCGCAGAGAGCTATAGGTAATAGACCAGGGGCAAAAACAAAAAGGTCCACCAGGCCAAGCCGGCCAATCCGGAGATGAAGAGCATATCCTGATCCTGGTCGCTCAATGGGGATCTCCTTCGGATTACCCTCCAACGAACGAGCGGCTTTTATGTTGCGTACGTCGTCACGGCGCGACCTCGCCACGGGCGAGTTGCTCGGCCGGCTTCTCGGCGGCCTGCTTCGCCTTTGCGGCCTCGGCGTGCTTCATCGTCTGTGCCGCCCAATTCATTCGCTGCCACCGATCGCGCAGTGCCGGCTCGGCGTGTCCAGGAGAGAAGAAAGACTCGCCGTTTATGGTCCGATGGTGCTTGAATTTGCCGCTGGCGATTTCGCGCGCCGCCAACGAGCCGGAGCTATTGTCGGTCGCGTTTCCAGTGATGTTGCTGCCGGCGAGTACCTTGCTCAGACTGTCTTCAAGGACGGCACGGTGGCGCGGATTTTCCAATGCGCCCCGGCCCATGCTGCCTTGCTGGTAATAGCCACCTTCGCTCTCGTGCCAGCGTGCCTCTCTCTCGATTGAAGTGCCCCGATTTGCGGCGCGGTTGAACAGGGTCTCAGCAACGCCTTGCGTGCCTTCGGGGTGACTGCCTTGTTCATTCGCCATGATGCGCAGGACCTTGTTCTTAAGCCATGGCTTGGCCTCGAGCTCGGCGCGTGCTCGCTCACGGCCGGCGGCGAATTCTCCGTACACCCGATCGCCGCTCTCGATGTTTACAGGCGTGTCGTGGCGTTGCTGGACCGGCGGGTCGGTATCGCCCTCGCCACCGAACCGTTCCCGCTGCGGCTGCGCGGGCTCGTGGTGCGCGGTATGGCGACGGGGCGCCTCATCCCTCTGATGACCGGCGCCGCGATGTGGGCCCGCAAGACGGTCGCCTGCGTAGCCTTCGAGGTCGCGCCCCAAGGCGCGGCCCATCGGCTCACCGCCGAGGTCGTCGGGCGCGATGTCTGTTGGCTGGCCGAGCGTGGCGTCTATGTAGCCGATGACCCTGCCATCCACCGTGATGGTGCCAATTCGCATCAGTGCGCCAAATCCGAGCCCATGATCTTGAAGCCATGCGCGGCAAGATCGTCCAGCATTGCCCGTAGATCGTCAGCTTTGACATCGACGCCGCCGTATTTGGCGCATATTATATTGCGCAACTCGATCGCGCCGAGCTCGTCAATATCATGCCGAGCCATCGCGTCCTTCGGGTCGAGGTGCAACACTGATCGCGGCATTGGCTCACGCTCCGAAGGTGCTGGCGCCGTTGAAGGCTGGTGCGTTGGTGTCATACCTGAAGTACGAGCTTAGCTGCTCGGAGACAGTTTCCGCCAAGGCGCGCCCGTCAACAACGAGCTGCGTCGTTTGCTGGAGAATGACCGGCTTGCTTTGGCTGGGGTCGAACATGCTCTTGTGCTTGAGCGGGTGCTCCTCCATGCCTTGAATTTTGTTGTTTCCAAAGCCGAACAGCCAGCCGGCCTTGCCGATGATGCTGGTAATCGCATCGATGAACGAGGAGATGGCGTTCTTGATGCCATCGAACATCGCGGTGAGGCGCTCCCAGGCCGTCGATGCCAGCCCGGATAGGCTGGCGCTGACGCTAGCGATACCGCTGCGGATTCGCTCCCATGGAACATCGGCGAGCGCGCCGAAGATGCCGCTGATACCGGTCTTGCCGACGGCGCTAACGGCGAACTTGTCTATCTCGAAGATTACCGATCCTAGCTGACCGACGATGCCGCCGATCGCCTTGGCAGTCTCGCTCGTAACCACCCCTTGCATTGAATTTAAGGCCGATGTGATCGCCTGAAGGACTGTTACGACCCTTTCCGAGTTGGGACCCGCGATGGCCGTGAGGAGGTTACTCCAGGCGTTCGAGAGTGCCTGCAAGTTGCCGGTGACGGACTTGTCCTGCAGTAAGTTGAACGCGCTGTCGGCGCCGAGCCCCTGCATCAGACGGCCGCGTTCCGCCATCATTTGCTGGAAGTTCGCGACTTCCTCTGCGGTGAACCGTTGGGTGGTCTGCCGGCCGGTGAGCCGCATGATCGCGTTCATTTGCTCAAGCGGGTCGGTGATGCCGCGCTCGGCGAGCTGCTTTTGGATGTTGGCCGCGAAATCCAGTGGATCGTGACCGATCAGGCTGGTTAGTCGCTTCGATGCGTCCTTTCCGATCGAGACATGCCCGCCTTCTGTGGACCACTCGCCCGGCTTGATAAGTCCCATCTCCTGCAGGCCTTCGGCGGTCCGCTTCATCATCGTGCCGCCGGCAAGCTGCTGCCAGAGCGAGAGGTAGGCGGTACCGGCACGGTGGCCGCCCATCGCCTGCGCCATGATGGCCATTGTGTAGAAACCTTGGTCGTCGAGCCCGCGTAATGCGACGCCGCCTTGCTGCGACATCGCGAGCAAGGATTGCGGATTCACCATGCCGTGAGTCGCCGCGGTTACGCGCGCGGCGAGATCAAGCCACTTCTCGAGTTTCGCCGTGTCGATTTGTTTTGTGACTGGGTCGGTGATGCGGCCTGAGAGCTCGCCGGCCCTGATCAAGGCCTGGAGGTCCTGATTGGTATCGCCCTTGTAGTGCTTGTCACTCTGGAGAACCCAAGCATAACGGGCTAGCGGCTCCCAGGTCTCCATCGCCTCCTTTTCGCCCATGATCGAATACGTCATTCCCGGGATCTTCATCAGATCCTCGACCTTCATCGGCACGCGGCGCGAAATGTCGAAGGCCTTGCTCGTGATCTCGCCGCTGGCGACGGCGGCGCTCATGCCGCCGCCGAGACGCTGGAGCTTGATCAGCTCCTCCTGAAAGTCCTTGGTCTTATCTACCAGTTTCTCCATCGCGCCGATCACCATCGAGCCGCCGATGAGACTTGCGAAGCCGAGCAGCGGCGCCCTCCACGTCATCAGGCCCTGTTCGACCTTCTTCACATTAAGGTCGAGACCAGCTAGGTCCTTGGCAATAATCGCAATAACGGGCGAGACCCCGTTCGCCAGGGCGATACTGACACCGATTCGATACGCTTCCACTTAACGCCTCCTGTTTAGTGGGTGCCCGCGGCCGGTGCCGTACGTCCGGGCACCGACCGCGAGCCGCGCGACGCGGTCACTTCGCCACGCGATTGAAAAGTGGCGGCGGGCCCCGGGAGACCAAAAAGGACCCGCCGCCGGGCGCGACCTCACCGCACATGGAGAAGCGGCGCTCGTGTGGTCGCGGTAACTCATCATCGCAGGGGCGTATCCTGTCGCAGGTTCACGAGAACCGCCTGCACGGCGGTGCGCCATGTCGCTTGATTATCAAGTATTGCGCCGACGGCTTGTCCGAGGGTGTCGCCGCCGAAGGATCCTCGGAAGAAGGTCTGGTCCGGTATTCCGCTGACGGCACCGCCGATAGCCTCTGACCATCTCTGTTGCAGCGATATCGGCAGCGAAGCGATGCTGATCGATTGCCCAAAAATCGCCAGCGTTCCGGCGCCAGAGTCGTAAGTTACGGCAATATCGCGCCCGCCGAACAGCCGCGTCATGTATGTGGTCGCCATTTACTCTTCTCCTTCATCCCCAGGTCGCGATTGCGGCACCGCCGGTGCCGAGCGCAGTACCAGTGTTCATCACGCGTCGAACCTGCATCAATAGCTGAACGGTGACGCCGGCCGGCAGCGCGATCGTGGTGATTTGGCTGTCTGCATCATCGGCAAAGATCACCGCGATGCCGGTGGCGTTGGCGCCGGTGGTGACGATGATGCTGGAGGTGACGTTGGCGAGGTCTTGAGTATCGCTCGGGCTCACCACCTTGCCATGACGTCCAGCAGAAGCTGGATCACGCTGCGTCGCGAACAGGGGATCGTTTGCTGTCTTCGCCATGGTCAATCCGCCCATCAGTAAGAGAGCTGTGCCAGCTTCATGCGCCAGCGTTGGAGCGCTTCGGCCACCTCCTCAGGAGTCGCCTGCGCCAGGAGCGTCGCACCATAGGCATTCGCCGCGAGCTCACCGGCCCTGAGCCATTCCTGAGACGATGCCTCGCGGCCGCGATCGAACAGCAATGTCCGGATAGCGATCGCGTCCGAATCAGCCGCGACGAACTCGCGGCGCGCAGCCTCACGACGGGCGAGCGCGGCCGCCTGCTCGGAGAGCAACGTCGCGATGATGCTGTTCTCACTGGTCGTCGTCATTTACGGCATCTCCGTTGTATCGATCGGCACGTAGCCGGTTGCTGTCTTCACCATCAACCGGTTGGCATTTGGACTCGGGTCGGGATCTTCGCCGAGGCGGGCGCGCACCTGGTTAAGCGTTAGGACGCCGCTCTCAGCATAGCCGCGCAGGACGGTCGCCTGCTTCTCGGGGTCGATCTCCTCTTCCTCGGCCCACGCGAACTCGAGATCATCAGCATCAAATTCACGCTCGATGACATCGTTAAATAGCTCCGAGGCCCAGAGCTTGATCGGCTCCAGCCCTTCTTTTTCCGCTTGACGCTCGTGCTGTTCGGCCGTTGCTCTATTGACCTGGTGGACGAAGGCGGTCGCGGGATAGGAGAACGCAAAGCAGACGATGCGGACCAGCCACTCGTCAAACTCCGTCTTGAGCGGCGGCTCTTTCAGTGGAGTATATGAACCGTCGCCGGCGACGAAGCGCATCTGGCGACGGCGGCCGAGGTTGCCGACGAACAGGTTATCCCAATAATCTTGGAAGCGCTGCACCTGATCCGGGGTCCATGAAGTTGGGAGCGAATACAGCCCCTCGGGCTGGTTGCCTTCCCGATAATATTCAAGCTGATGCGTCGCTCGGCGCATCGCGGTGCTCACAGTCATAAGCACCTGCTCGGTTTGGCTCATACCGTAGACATGGCCGGGACGAACATTGAGCGGCCGGTAGATGAGATCCAATGCAGACAGCGAAACTGCCGGAAGCCCTTTTAGAATCTGCTGGTAGGCGGGCGGGAACAGTGTGCGGTCCACCCGCTTGAAACCGAGCGCCTGATAGTTCTCCGCGGTGACTGTCTCGCCGTTCCACGTGAACGGTGCGCCGGTCCAGATTATGGGTCGCGGCGTCCGGCCGCGTTCGTCGATGACACGCTTTATGGTCGATCCGTCTGTCAGCTGCATCGCGGTCAGCGTGCCCCCGTAAGTCCGTTCGCAATAGATCGCCGGAGCATCGATCACGAACAAATCCTCGAGGAGACCACGCAACCAGGATCGAAACGAAACATCGTAATCCGGATGCTGCAGGAATTGGGTGATGTCCTTGATCCTGCTTCGCGTGGATGCCGGCAGTTCCGCTGTTTTCGGCCGCTTCGAGGCTGCGTCATGCTTGACCCGGATCGTCCACGGCAGCCTGCACATTTGATCTTTGCGCCGCTCGATAATGAGCCGGAGCGGGTCATAGCTATCCGCGAGTGCCCGCAGCGTCGCAAAATCGATCTGCTCGTACGGCCGCGGCGTGATGTTGAGGTTGTAGCCGGGAACGAAGTCCCAGGTACGGCCGGCGACCTCTGGCGGGGCCAGGGGCCGCGGCGGCGCCAACGGTCCGAACCAGTCACCGGCGGTCTGCCCGTACGAAACCGAGACATCGTACGATAGCGATGTCATTGACCGACCAGCACCGCGCGGTGTCGCAATCGTCACTGGAAGCTCCCCTGTGATGCCGGCACGGCGAAGCGCTCAAGACGAGCCCGGGCGCGGCGAGACCGTTCGACGAGCGCGGCATGCTCGTCGATAGTTCGGTTGTGAGCGATCAGCCAGTCGCGAACCTTCTCGAGCGTGGCGTGGTGAAGTTGACTGTCCGCAAGGTAGCGCTTCAGGAGTCGATTCTGCTCCTCTAGAGGATTGGCCGCCTTCGCCAACGCCGCCTCGTCGCTACCGAGTGTCGCTTTAGCTAGGGCATGATCGCCGTGGATTTTCTCCCATTCGGCGTCGAAGCGGCTGCGGATCCGCTCGTAGTCGCGCCGAAGAGCATCTTCGGTCAAAGGCAACACGATGACGTTCCCCCCAATGTTGGTACTGGTACTCATTGCGGCCACCTTCCTGCGGCTCTGAGCGCGTCGTGGGCAATGCCTCCGCGATCGTTCCAATGGCGGGGGCGCTGGTCCTCGATCGCCGCGAGTACGTCCTGGAGCCGCACGCCGGCGCGTGGCGGCGGTACGCTGCCGAGGCGTGAGATGAGATCAGCATTCGCAGCACGGAGATCAGGATGGGTAAAGGGAGAACCGATCATCATCCGAGCATCTTCTGAGGCCATCCAGCAGATGCGCTGCTGGCCTTCCATCTCGACCGGATACAAGATCCCGGACACGCCTCCGATGTGAGAGACTTCGGTGGTGATGATCACCTTGACGTAGTCTGTCGGCTGGCGCGTGCCGATCTGCATCACCCCCTCATGCCCGTGCTCCTGCGCCAGCGTCGGCGGCGTCATCGTCGCCGTAACGGTGATCGCCTCGCTCTGGCGCTTATAGAACTCTAACGTCCCCCAGCCCGGTATCATCTCCTGCTTGACAGCGGCGAGGCTCGCCATCGCGAGTGCGACCACGACGTCGACCTTGTGCTTGGCCTTTTCCTTTGCGATCCGCCAGCCGCGCGGCGTCTCAACTGCGATCGCCTGCGAGATCGAGAGCCGCATTCCCTCATCTGGGTAGACCAGCAAGTTGCCGGCCTTCACGAGCTCGTACAAATTCGATGACGAGTCTGTAAGATTTCCGCTGGTCTGCGGGTATTCATGCATCGGCACGCCGCGTTTTATTAGGCGCTGTGAGACCGAGGCCATCTGCCATGGATCGTATCGGACCGCCTGCACCGAGAACCGGCTGCACAGATCCACGATCTCGGTCTCGATCGTACTCTCAAAGTCGAGCGGCTGATTTGGGGATGGCTGGAAGACTTTATGCGAGACTAGGCGGACGCGGTCGCCGTTGCCGGCCACGGCGACGATTGCGGTGCTGTCCCGCTTCAGTGAGGCGTCAACGCCAATATAGACCGGAAGACCACGATCGGATTGAAGCGGCTGGAGACCATGATCGACGCACTGGTCCCAGAGGTGCATCTCAATGAAGGCTGACTCCGATGTGACCCAGCGATTTTCAATGATGCGGGTGAAGGCGTTGGGTCGCATGGTGCTGCGCATCTGAGCCAGCCAACGATCATCCTGCCACGGAGCCACCGGCTTGTAGGTCCAGAACGTCAATCGGCCTGCACCGGCATAGAGATCGGGTCCGATCATCGGCTGAGCGGTGCCAGCCTTGTACAACTCCTCCAACAACAGCGACTCGCCGCTGTAGCCGGCATAGGTCGTGACGAGACGCCATGCTGCCCGCCTTGTCGGCGGTGGCACTAATTCATCCCAAAGCCGCCGTGACGCCTCTGTGGTGAAGCCCCAGAGCTCGTCCCCAACCGAGATCACCGGATTGGCGCCGGCGGCGCCGGCCGCATCGCTCGCGATCGCAAGGATCGAGGCACCAACGTCGGGAAAGGTGATCTCGCTCTTGGTGATCTTGGCCCGCGCCTCGAGGCGCGGGCTTGCCAGAAGGATGGCCTTGATCGCCGAGAACACCCGCGACTGCGACTGTTCCAAGTCGTTCGCGCAGCAGATCGCCTCGGCGTTCTTGCCGCCGTAGAGGAGCGTCGCGGTCAAGGTCAGGATAGCGGCGAAGCAGGTCTTGCCGCTTTTCTTAGGCGCGCTGTAGGTCAACTCTGGATAGATCGCACGACCGGTCTCATCGAGGCTGAAGGCGTGCTCGAGGAAGGCGATCTCGGCCGGCAACAGCTCGAATGGTCGACCGGTCGCCGGATCGCGCAGCACGGCGTTGATGAAGGCGATCGGGTCGGGCTGGGTCATGTCCGCCTCGGGTGAAGCCCGAGCAGATCGCGAAGCAGCGGCGCCTCGGTCTGGTTCGGCATCCGGCTCAGCTTCAAGTCGCCATTGCTCGCGACATCCAAGACGGCCAGTCCGAGAAGTTGACGGACCAGGGCCGCGCTGGAGCGTTGACGGAGAATGACGAGCAGTTCGCCCCGGTGAGGCCGGACCTCGCCGATTGATCCGGCGATCATGATCACGGCGCCGTCACGCTCGCGCGTATGATAGCCGTGGAGCATGAGGACGTCGGCCAGAGCCCGGAGTCGGCGTGAAGGCGGAGCGCTCATCGCGATGCCTCCGGCATGGCGAGGCGAAGCATTTCGGCATGGAAGTCTTCGGCGGGCTTAGCCGGTGCCGGCGGCGCCGGCTTCTGTCCGCCGGCGCGCATGCTCTGGTTGATCAACCGCCGCAACTCGGTGGTGTCCTGGCCGATCGCCTCCATCCGCTCGGCACGCCAGACCAAGACAGCTAGGTGCTGTGCCCAAACTCGATCGAATGTGTTTGTCGGCCTGCCGAGGTCGGCGAGTAAGCCGGTCGCGATCGCTTCGCGACGGGCCGCATCGGCCCTTAACTGCTTCGCCAGCTTCGTGCGGCCATCGATCTTGGATAGCTCGACCATCTCCGCCATTTCACGTCCTATCCGGCCCGCAAATCCGTTCCGTTCTATTATGTGACGACCCGTGAATAAATCAATAAGCTATTGATTTTTCAGGTGTTTTGCACGCATCTCGTGCATCTTCGCGGGAGGCGCGCGCCATAACTCCTGCGCGAAGCGGGCCGCTGTCGCAAAGCGAACCGAGGGGGATGGTGGAATCGACTAGGCTGCCGTCGCTGGTCGGCACAGGGGACTGTCTGTTGCCATACGAGAGCTATTCACTCGCAGTCGACGGCCTCGCGATCATCGCCTTCGCAGTGCTGGTCGCGGGACAGCGAAGACGTCAGCGCTCCGAGGACATACGTCCGCGCTTGACGAGGCCGCACCGTCGCTAATCGTGGTCTCGTCACGCGCTGGGGCGCCGCGCTGGCGGCCTGCTCCGGCGATCAGCGGTGGATCAGGCTGGAAGGACCTCGATTTTGGGCGCATAGGATCAGGAATGGTACAGACTTGGAAGACTGGCAACGCCGATGATTTCACCTGCCCGCATTGCGGCGCAGTCTACGAAACGACGATCTATCGTTCCCCAGCTCGCGAGCGGGATTCCGCGACTTGCGAGGTCTGTCACAAGGTGATGGACGAATGGAACAGCACTTCGAACCCGCGCTACAAGCTTAAGAGTCGTCCGGCCGGCTAGTCGAGCTGAGCGGCTGGCTCACGGCCCGGCTGGAATCAGCGAAGCCGCGAGGTCATGCTGACATCGACCGCATGTGACTTCGCGATCTCTCGGCCAGCGCCATTCGAGCCGATCGAGGCACCAACGTCGGGAAAGGTGATCTCGCTCTTGGTGATCTTGGCCCGCGCCTCGAGGCGCGGGCTTGCCAGAAGGATGGCCTTGATCGCCGAGAACACCCGCGACTGCGACTGTTCCAAGTCGTTCGCGCAGCAGATCGCCTCGGCGTTCTTGCCGCCGTAGAGGAGCGTCGCGGTCAAGGTCAGGATAGCGGCGAAGCAGGTCTTGCCGCTTTTCTTAGGCGCGCTGTAGGTCAACTCTGGATAGATCGCACGACCGGTCTCATCGAGGCTGAAGGCGTGCTCGAGGAAGGCGATCTCGGCCGGCAACAGCTCGAATGGTCGACCGGTCGCCGGATCGCGCAGCACGGCGTTGATGAAGGCGATCGGGTCGGGCTGGGTCATGTCCGCCTCGGGTGAAGCCCGAGCAGATCGCGAAGCAGCGGCGCCTCGGTCTGGTTCGGCATCCGGCTCAGCTTCAAGTCGCCATTGCTCGCGACATCCAAGACGGCCAGTCCGAGAAGTTGACGGACCAGGGCCGCGCTGGAGCGTTGACGGAGAATGACGAGCAGTTCGCCCCGGTGAGGCCGGACCTCGCCGATTGATCCGGCGATCATGATCACGGCGCCGTCACGCTCGCGCGTATGATAGCCGTGGAGCATGAGGACGTCGGCCAGAGCCCGGAGTCGGCGTGAAGGCGGAGCGCTCATCGCGATGCCTCCGGCATGGCGAGGCGAAGCATTTCGGCATGGAAGTCTTCGGCGGGCTTAGCCGGTGCCGGCGGCGCCGGCTTCTGTCCGCCGGCGCGCATGCTCTGGTTGATCAACCGCCGCAACTCGGTGGTGTCCTGGCCGATCGCCTCCATCCGCTCGGCACGCCAGACCAAGACAGCTAGGTGCTGTGCCCAAACTCGATCGAATGTGTTTGTCGGCCTGCCGAGGTCGGCGAGTAAGCCGGTCGCGATCGCTTCGCGACGGGCCGCATCGGCCCTTAACTGCTTCGCCAGCTTCGTGCGGCCATCGATCTTGGATAGCTCGACCATCTCCGCCATTTCACGTCCTATCCGGCCCGCAAATCCGTTCCGTTCTATTATGTGACGACCCGTGAATAAATCAATAAGCTATTGATTTTTCAGGTGTTTTGCACGCATCTCGTGCATCTTCGCGGGAGGCGCGCGCCATAACTCCTGCGCGAAGCGGGCCGCTGTCGCAAAGCGAACCGAGGGGGATGGTGGAATCGACTAGGCTGCCGTCGCTGGTCGGCACAGGGGACTGTCTGTTGCCATACGAGAGCTATTCACTCGCAGTCGACGGCCTCGCGATCATCGCCTTCGCAGTGCTGGTCGCGGGACAGCGAAGACGTCAGCGCTCCGAGGACATACGTCCGCGCTTGACGAGGCCGCACCGTCGCTAATCGTGGTCTCGTCACGCGCTGGGGCGCCGCGCTGGCGGCCTGCTCCGGCGATCAGCGGTGGATCAGGCTGGAAGGACCTCGATTTTGGGCGCATAGGATCAGGAATGGTACAGACTTGGAAGACTGGCAACGCCGATGATTTCACCTGCCCGCATTGCGGCGCAGTCTACGAAACGACGATCTATCGTTCCCCAGCTCGCGAGCGGGATTCCGCGACTTGCGAGGTCTGTCACAAGGTGATGGACGAATGGAACAGCACTTCGAACCCGCGCTACAAGCTTAAGAGTCGTCCGGCCGGCTAGTCGAGCTGAGCGGCTGGCTCACGGCCCGGCTGGAATCAGCGAAGCCGCGAGGTCATGCTGACATCGACCGCATGTGACTTCGCGATCTCTCGGCCAGCGCCATTCGAGCCGACGTCGAGGACGGCGCTGCCGAGCTGCCGACGGACCAGCGCGTCGCTTGGCCAGCGCCGCCGAGGTCAGTTAGAAGGGCAATAATCATTCCCACGAGGACGTCATGGCCCGATACTTCTCGGCGCAAGACGGGCAGAACTCCTCGCAAGCGGGCGACACGTATGTCACGCCCTTGTTATTGCAGTCTGGCATCCCGAAGTCGGGCGCCATACACAAGCCCTTGCTCTTCCGGTCCCAATAGCGCTTCGTGCCCCGATCAAGGCGCCGCTTGAAAAGATACGTGTCCAGGGCTGACCACGCGAATAGGACCAGGAGGAGAACGGCGACGCCGACGACGATCAGGACCGAAGTGCCTGTACTGAGCAAAGGCGGTCCAGCGAAGTAGCCGCCGAAGCCCAGGATGAGCACGAACACGAGGCCGGCGTATTGTTGTTCAGTCATCGTTCTCCCTCGCGGGCTTACCGCACAGTGCAAACTTGCCCCTGAGGGCTTACGCTTGTCTGAACCCACCGCGAACCCATTGCGTCAGCCAGACGAGAACGTACACAAGCAGCCACGCCAGAATGAGTGGCCCGAAAGTAACAATCGCTTTGCCGATATTGACGCGCTCATCGGCGACGGCCTGACGCCAATCGGCATCGAATTCCATTTCGCATACTCTACTGTCCATTGTTCTTCCATCCGGCTGATTGGGGCGTTTGTAGCAGGAGACCCCGCGACGGCTGGACCGGCTCCGACTACAAATTCATGAAGATCTCGCCGCGTGGACCCAACGCACACTTGAAGTTCTACTTCCAGCACTTCTCGGCCAGCCTCTGTGTGGGGGCCTTGCTCAGCTCATCAACGACCATGTCCCGCGTCCAGAACCATCCCCCGACCATCCAGAGCACGCTCAGGATGATTCCAATCCTTTGCCACCCGTTCAGTCTCTTCATGGTTTGCCCCCGCTCATCCTACGCTGCCGCCGCTTCTTCTTTGCGAAAGGGATCGAGCCGCTCCAGCACGCGCGCTACCTGGACGGCCGACCATTTGCCCGATCCGCGTGCGGTCGGGATGCCTTGCCGGTTTAGTCCGTCTGCGATGGCTCGCAGTGACGTAGCGCCGGCTGCTTGTAGGTCGGCGATGACCGGGGCGATATCGGCAGCCCTGGCGGCGGAGCGTGCCTGCAGGGCCGCCTTGGAGGCTGCGCGCATCTTTACACCCGGTTTGACGCCGCGGTTGCCGCCGAGCGTCTTACCGCGGCGCTTGGCCGCCGCCAGTGCGGCCTTCGTTCTGGCGCTAATCATGCCGGCCTCGAGCTCGGCCACTGCCACCATCTGCTGCAACAGGAATCGGCCGGTCGCGCCCTCGATCGCCGGCAAGTCAGCGAATCGAACGTCCACTCCCGCCTCCAGTAGTCGCGACAGGAAGGCCACTGAGCGCGTGAGGCGGTCGACCTTGCTGACGACCAGGGCGGCGCGATGCAGCCGCGCTGCAGCCAGCGCCTGCTCGAGCGCAGGCCGGTCGGAGCGCTTGCCGCTCTCGACCTCGGTGTATTCGGCGACGATCGACCAGTCGCCGCCATTCAGGTACGTCGCGACCGCCGCGCGCTGCGCCTCGATGCCGAGGCCGCTCTTACCCTGTTTGCCGGTCGAAACCCGGTAGTACGCGACGAATTTCCCGTTGTGCTGCGCCATGTCCGCCTCGTTACAAACATGTCAACGTCCGTTGAGGTATTCGTAACAGCACACGTTGGGCTGTCAAGAGCTTTCGATACGCTGTATGCATGCGAGATCATGCTCTACAGGATTAAAGCCGGCAGCCGCGAATACTACCTTGTCCGCGCGTCGGATGAGGCGGTGATCAAGATCGCGCGCGCGAAGGTTTGGGAGATAGCACCAGGCGAGAAAATCTCGGTCTTCCGCGGTGAGGTACTAATCGGCGAGACCAACCGGCTCAGCCTTTTCGACGACCAGTGAGCCAGGCAGGAAAAAATCTGGAGGCGCGCGGGTGCGTGCGGGCCTAAATGCGGACACTAGGATTGGGGCGCCCGCTCATTTCTTCGCCCGTGATGTCCATCTCGCCTTAGGCTTAGGTGCGCCGCGGCTGGCCGGAATCGATCGCGCGGGAGACGTGCTCGCAGACGATCTTGGCGTTGTTGTAAACGACTTGCGCAAGATACGCGGTGCATAGGATGATGGTGGCCAGGAGCATCACGAATTGAATATCGCTCATCGTTATCCTTCTCGTTGGGCGGTCTCTCAGCGGGTGCGAGGTGATCGCAGTCGCGTGACGTCGCTTTCCTCTCTGATCAAAGGTATCAGCTTTTGAAGCATGAAGCCGGTCAGGGCGTCTGCCCTTCTTAGCCTTCAACCCAACCTCGACCAGCCGGCGGGCGGCCTTTTCGGCCGCCCGCATGCTTGGATGGTCTTAAGCGGTACGCCCGATGCGCCGTGCAGCTTCTTCCTTGCTGCCGACGTGGGTGACCTCGTTTAACACATCACTGACCCGGCCCCAGTTGATGACGTAGGCCGCCGCGATCTCATGATGAAACTGGCCGCTCCAGCGGCGCAGCCACACATCGACGGCTTCGTCAAACGTGAACTTTGTTTTACGGGGATGGTTGTCTTGTATGATCGGACTAGCCAATGCTAGGGTCTCCTTGTGGCTAACTGGAGACGCGAAAGCGTCTCGGGTTGAAAGGACCACGGAGAGCCGAGCCCGCCTGGAAAGTGTGCTCGGCTTTTCCATGTGTGTGATCGAGCTAACTGCCAAATCACTCCCCCATACGATCAAAGCCGTCGGGGTCGCGCAAGGTGGCTCGGATGGCCCCGGGATTCAAGGGATTGGGGGGAGATCCCCACTATTTAGGGGCGAAACGCGACGGTGTGATGTCCTCGATTAGCAATTGGGACATTCGGGACATGGCGGGACATGTCCAAGGATGTCCCGTTTGTCCCATTTGTCACCGCTGGTGCCTCACGGCTCGCTATAGCCCGCTGCAAGCGGCGTCGACCATCCGCGAGTCCAGGTCGTTGAGATCGGGAGATGTGGCCGCAACGGAGGCTCTATCAATCCACGGCGTCCCTTTGCCATCGGCGAACGACACGGTTGCCGTTCGAGATGGTGATTGCAACGATGCCGAACGCCCTGAGATCGATTGTTGGTAGCTCGACGTGAGACAAGTGCGTGTCCACCAGTACATTGACTCTCTTTGCTGGACACGGACTTGTCTCAGATGCCGGTGACATCGTCTTGTGAAGCCCAAGCTTATAGTACTTGGCCCTCGACATCCTGAGCGGCTTCCACGGCTTGGTCCGACTCTTGGAATTAGCTTCATACTCTGCACGTGAGACGGATCCCTGCTCGCGGCGTCGATTCGTCTCCCGCTGCTTCTTGAGCTCGTTCCGCCGCTCCTTGCGCCCGGCCTTGTCGACATCGATGCTGCCGATGGTGGTGAGGCCGAGAGATTGGCGCACGGCAAAGGTGAGCCATGGGCCGAGCTCATTCGCCAGCTCGTCTGCAGTCCATTTCTGCGGATTGGCCTCCACGCGCTGGATCAGCTCCGCCAGTTCCTCGAGCCCGCACCAGGGCGCCCAGACTGCCGCCCATGCTCTGATCGCCGCATCTGCGCCGCACTTCCTACCGAGGTGCCAGAGGTGGCATGCAGCGATGTAGAGGCAATCGCGGCCTGCATCATCGTCTGGAAGCTGACCACGCCAGAGATGGGCAAAGACGATCTCGAGCTCACAGAAGCGGCAGTTAGGACTTAATCGTGCCGGCGGGAGTCTCCGATCGGCGGTACAGCTGAGCGATCCGCGCCTTCGCCCAGGCCACCGCTTCGAGGTCTGTGGGATTGATCTTAACGAACCGCGAATCTTTCGACCGCCTGAAGATTGAGGTCATCGCTGCTGCACCCCAGCGGACCGCAGCTCCGGACCTGACGCGCGCGGCCAGCGCGCGCAAATCATCAATGGCCCAGTTGCGGATCCGGCCCTCATCGAAGCCGTCGCCGCGGCCTAGGAGCATGTCCTCCACAAATTCGCGCTGATGAATCGGCAGATGGTAGCGGTGGTGCCAGCAATACCAGCACATGCTTTCCCAGTTGTCTGCCGATGGCCCGTAGGACCGCTGTATAGGCGGCTGCGGGGCCGGTTTAACACCGGCCTGCACGATGTCGGCGAGGTCATGGAGATCGCGCCCTCCGGCCTTCAGCGCGCGCTTGAGCGCGCTGACGGTGGCCAGCACCTCGCCGTCCTTGTCGGAGCTGAGCAGGCGCAGCAGCTTGGCGATCTTGGTGACGTCGACCTCGGCCGAGGTCTTCTTGCGCACACGACGCGGGAGGCGGCTCATGCGCGCCTCCGAATTTCATGGTCGTTGTGGTTGTAGATCTTGACCGACGATGTGCCGGCGACTACTTCTTGAACTGCTGATCTTTCGTGATGGTGGGATCGGCGCTGTTGTGAAATCAGGGCGTGGTCATTGGCGTGACCGCGCCCTCGCGCATTGGGCGGTGGCATTTGCTATTTTCCTTTTCAGTCTATGTTTGATTCGATGTTTTCGGATCATGAGCTTGGTCTCCTTGGTACTTTGGTCTTCCTGGTAGTGCGCTCTGCGAAAGCGCCATCTGCTTAGGTGGTTGTTGCAGTCAGCTTTCGCCACTCTCGCGTTCCAACTGGCTGCCCTTTAAGGCGCCTATTTGGGCCTGTTTGAGTTGGAGCGGATCTTGATTCAGCAGGTAAACTAGCTGGCCTGTCACGCCGGAGGTCGCGGGTTCGAGCCCCGTCTCTCGCGCCATTCAATGGCGGAAGATCAATCACTTAGATTTGGCCGATACGGACCTTTCGACACTCGAGTGTCAGGATGGCCGGCGCCC
>Ga0209589_1000023_pt1 | contig 177856 bp, 180 predicted proteins | sample CowpeawhiteBW_FD_187525 | JGI IMG/M metagenome (GOLD analysis project Ga0209589, IMG submission 187525) | Root nodule microbial communities of legume samples collected from California USA - Cow pea white BW (SPAdes) (version 2) | ecosystem: Host-associated > Plants > Roots > Nodule | place...
AAGGGGCAAAAAGTATTTCAGCGACGCCCCAAGAAATACTCTTGGGAACCGAAACTTTCGCTAAGTCATTGAAATGACTGGCGCGAGAGACGGGACTCGAACCCGCGGCCTCCGCCGTGACAGGGCGGCGCTCTAACCAACTGAGCTACTCCCGCGGATGCCGATCACAGGACTGATCCGCGCAGGACCGAGGGCATAAAGGCCCGCATCCCGTTAGTCAAGGACGTTGCAACTGCACACACAACGGAGGCGTTTTCCGCGTCGCCGGCGCGGATTGCAGCCTGTTTTCAGGCGAACCGGCGTAGTCAGCGACGGCCCGAATCAAATAAGGCCTGATACATCTTGGTTTCCTGATGCCGATCAGGCTCCGCCACATGAGAACCGACGGTTCAGGACTTTTCCGGACGCGTTTTCCTGACGCGGACTGCGCGCCATTGGCGCGAAAGCATCATCCAGCAACGAGGAGGGCCACACATGGCGAAGAAAGCAGCGACCCCGGCGACGATCACGCTAAAGCACCTGGCGGCGGCCATCGCCGAAGATCAGGAACTGTCCAAGAAGCAGGCTGAGGCGATCCTGACCGACATGGTCACCCGGATCACCAAGCACCTCAAGAAGGGCGAGCGGATCCGCATCGTCGGGCTCGGCATCCTCCAGGTTCGCAAGCGCGCCGCCCGTATGGGCCGCAACCCCGCCACCGGCGAGCAAATTCATATCAAGGCCAGCAAGAAGGTCGCCTTCCGCGCCGCCAAGGAGCTCAAGGAAGCCGTCTAGCCGAAACATCAAGGCCTGCCCTGAGGCGCCATTCCGGATCGCGACGCGGCCCTGGAATGGCGCTTTTCTGTTATAGAGCATAGCTAGATAGAGAATTCACCTTCGACGCGTTTGCTTCGCGCGAACCGCATCCGTTCCGCTCGACAACGCGCCCTCCCGTTCCCCTACTTTGTGCGGTCTTTATGCTGGCACCGGTTCTCGACTTCAAGCACACCGTCACCGAGCGCTTCCTGCGCTATGTGGTGATCGACACCCAGTCCGATCCCGACTCGCCGACCTGCCCGTCCACCGAAAAGCAAAAGAATCTCGGCCGGCTCCTGGTCTCCGAATTGCAGGCGATGGGAATATCGGACGCCCATCTCGACGCGCACGGCTATGTCTACGCGACGATCCCGGCCAACACCGAGAAAAAGGTGCCGGTGATCTGCTTCTGCTCGCACATGGACACCTCGCCCGACTGCACAGGCAAGGACGTCAAACCGCAGATCGTGCAGAACTACCGCGGCGGCGACATCGTGCTGCCGGCCGATTCCTCTCAAGTGATCCGCCTCTCCGAGCATGAGGCGCTGGCGGGCCAGATCGGCAACGATATCATCACGACTGACGGCACCACGCTGCTCGGCGCCGACAACAAGGCCGGCGTCGCCGAGATCATGGATGCCGCGCACTTCTTCGTCAGCAATCCGAATGTTAAGCACGGCACGATCAAGATCCTGTTCACGCCCGACGAGGAGATCGGCCGCGGCGTCGACAAGGTGGATATCCAGAAGCTCGGCGCCGATTTCGGCTACACCATGGACGGCGAAAGCGCCGGCCATATCGAGGACGAGACCTTCTCCGCCGACGGCGCCAGCATCATCATCGAGGGCGTCGCCACCCACCCAGGCTTCGCCAAGGGCCGGATGGAGCACGCGATCAAGATCGCCGCTGCGATCGTCGAGCGCCTGCCGAAGGACACCTGCTCGCCCGAAACCACCGAGGGCAAGGAAGGCTTCCTGCATCCGGTCGCGATCTCGGGCGCGCTGGAGAAGGCGCGGATCGACTTCATCGTGCGCGATTTCAGCTCCGACGGGTTGAAGCAGAAGGAGGCGCTGCTGGAAGGCATCGTGAAGGACGTCATGAAGTCCTATCCGCGCTCGACCTACCGCATGGAGGTCCGGGAGCAGTACCGCAATATGAAGCAGGTGATCGACCGTCACCCTGAGGTCGTCGCCTATGCGATCGAGGCGATCAAGCGCGCCGGCCTGACGCCGGTGAAGAGCTCAATCCGCGGCGGCACCGACGGTTCGCGGCTGTCGTTCATGGGGCTACCCTGCCCCAACATCTTCGCGGGCGAGCACGCCTTCCACTCGCGGCTGGAATGGGTGAGCCGGCAGGACATGGAAAAGGCCGTGCAGACCATCGTGCATCTGGCGATGATCTGGGAAGAGCGGGCATAGGTCGCAGCAGACTCTCTCCTCGTCATGGGCAGTGCGCCTTGCCTCTATGATGTGCGCGCCGTCACGATCCAGATCGCACCGGGCAGCAGCACCGAATCCCCGTTCGCGAACGGCGTCAGCGCCTCGCGGATCGAGCCGACGGCGGCAGCCCGTACGTCATCCGGATGTCCCTCCAGCGCGCGGCTGGCGGGGCCGATCTCCAGCGCCGCCTGCACCGCCGCGTCGAGGCCCCGCCCGATCGCGACGTCGAATTCGAGCCGGCACGGCTCCATGGCGATTCCGGAAAACCCGGCTTCACCGAGGATCCGATTCACCCGCGCCTCGGACGCGAACGAAAACGGACCCGGATCCTCCGGCCCAAGCTGCGGTAGCTTCGGCACGTGCTTGTAGACAGCCTGCAACGACACCATGAAGAACGGATTCTCCCGTGGCTCCTTCCAGCATGCAAAGGCGAGCCGGCCCGTTGGCTTCAGCGCCTTGCGCAGATTGGCAAACGACACCGCGGGCTCGGCAAAGAACATCACGCCGAAACGCGACGCGAGCAGGTCGAAGCTTGCGGGATCGAACGGATAGACCGTGGCATCGGCGAGTGCGTAGTCGACCGGCATCTCCTTCGGCGTGCTCTGTCGCGCCCGCTCCAGCATCGGCCCTGAGACATCGACGCCGAACACATGGCCTGACGGCCCGACCTTCGTCGCGAGCGCATTCGTGGATGCGCCGCTGCCGCAGCCGACATCGAGCACGCGCTCGCCGGCAGTCGGCTTTGCACGATCGATCAGCACATCGAGCACCGGCTTGAGCACGATGTCCTGTGCGGCCTGCCGCGCGGCCCAGCGCTGGCCGCCCGGCCCGTTCCAATACGCGATCTGATCAGCGTTTCGCTCGTGACCTTGCGCGGCGTCCATCAGCAGGTCTCTCTTGTTGCGGCTCGCAGCATCGGCATCACCTGATAGATGAAGCCGGCATTGGCCTTGGTGGCTGGATCGTTGGCGATGATTTCATGCGGATCGGCATCGTCAGGCAGTTGCAGCACGCCCAATCCCCAGACGCCGGCGGGATCAGCCACCGGCCCGAAGATCAGCGCCTTGCCGGCGCGCAACAACTCGCCGCAATAGGCGACGTGCGCCTGCATGATCTCGGCCTCCCGCGGCGTCATGTCCTGCGGAAAGGTCGGACGCGGACCGGTCAATTTGCAAACGTAGTGCTTCATCGACCTGGCCCCTTTCTTGCGGATCAGTTGGCGGCCGCGCTCGCCGGTTTGGCCTGCTTCGGCGCGGCCACTTTCGCAGCCGGCTTGGCATGTGTCTTGGCCGCAGCCGGTGGCGCATTGTCGCTTCGGGCAATACCCCAAGGATCAGTCGGCTTCTGGTCCGGCACACTGTTGATGGCGCGCTGATAGGCACGCTGCGCCCGCTGCTCGTTGGCGAGGTCCGCCGGCGACTTCTCGATCTCTTCCCGATATCGCTGAACGTGGTCCTGCGCCAATGCAGGTCCGGCGATGAAGGCGGTCAGGAGAATGGCGGCGGCGAAAATGCGCATGGATCGAGTTCCCGGTTGTGCAGCGAACCGAAACATATCATCGCGGAAATGTCGGCGGCAATTTGCTCGGCGGAATTGGACGATGGTCGGAGGATGAGCCAGTCCGGCTGCGCTCTTCGAGCTTCGGCGTGACAGCCTTCGCCCTGCGGCGCCGCGCGCGTGGCAACTTCTGCCGCGACGGCTGGCTTGCCCAGCCGTAGCCCGCAGGGCGAAGGCTGGTAGGCGGCGAGAGATTCGAACTCCCGACCCTCTCGGTGTAAACGAGATGCTCTAACCAGCTGAGCTAGCCGCCCTTACCTGGGCGCCTCTTTAGCCTCGCCGGGCCCCGCGGTGCAAGGTCGATGGCTCTAATCCGTCGGGCGTCCCGGCAGTCCCCCAAGATCGTTGATCCATGGCGCCGCTGAGCGGCACCAGATCTGGCGTTTCGGCGTCAGTTGGTCGCGTTGGCGGATGCTGCCCCAGCGGATGCCCCAATCGTCGGGCCCGCCGGCCTCGCCGCTGGTGAACAAGGGGGAACCGCAATCTTCGCAAAAGTGCTGGAAGCGGATTTGGCCGTTGTCGTCCCGCTTGCCGTACACCTTCGGCGTCCGCCCGGTCAGCCGTACCTGCTCGGCTGCGCAGATCACAGTGACGCGGTAAGGCGATCCGGTGAGGATCTGACAATCCGTACAGTGGCAGATTGACACCCGGTCCGGATCGATCTCGGCCTGATAGGTCACCGCGCCGCAGTGGCATCGTCCGTCGATCTGCATGTCTGCCTCCTTCTGCCACCGTAACGAACATAGGGCTCCCATCGTTACCTCTCCACCACGACAGTCCCCGGGCGCGCCTGTGGCATGCAAATTTGGTATCCCAATCATGGCTTGTTTGGGATACCAGGTCGGGATATTCGGCCTGCTCAAAGTCGGCCCATCCACCCCTTCTTCCCTGGACCACCGTCATGTCGCAGATGCTTCAGATCCACGATCAGCTCCGCGAGATGATCCTTTCGCTCGACCTCGGCCCTGGCGAACGCCTGACCGAACGGTGGCTCGAGAGCCGTTTCGAGGGGTCGCGCACGCCGATCCGGGCGGCGCTGGTGCGGCTCGAGGGCGAAGACCTGGTGCGGCGCGACGGCCGCAACTGGATTGTCGCGCCGATCGATCTCGGCGAACTGGAAGCCCTCGCCGAATTCCGTACGCCGCTGGAGACGACCGCGGTTCGCCTCGCCTGCGCGCGGGCCAGCGAGGCCGATATCGCCGGGATCGAGGGCATGCTCGATGCCTGCCAGTCGGGTGCGCCCCGCGAGGAGTGGCACCGCGTCGGCACTGATTTCCACGTCGAGATCGCGCGCCTGTCGGGCAATCCCTTCATCGTCAAGGCGATCGCGGGCGCCATGACCCGACTGTCGCGGGCACGCTGGCTGGAAGTCTGGACCGAACCGTCGCGCGAGCAGGCCTGGCGCGAACATCGCCGCATTCTCGGCTTCATCAAGAACAACGAGCCGGATGCCGCCGCGCGCGAGGCGGCCGACCACATCAGCGACACCCGCGACCGGCTGCTTCGCTCGCTGAACGAGGATCGCCGCGGCCTGCGGGCGCGCGGCTTTGCCGTGATCGGGCTGCGCTGAGATGGACGCGGAAATCGATCGCGAGGCAATCCTCGACGCTGGTCCCTGGAAGCGCAACCTGATCGTTTGCGTGTTCGGCTCCTTCACCACGATAGTGGCGATGACGCTGCTGCTGCCGTTCCTGCCGCTCTATGTCGAGCAGCTTGGCGTGACCGATCACGCCGCGATCGTGCAGTGGTCCGGCGTCGCCTATGGTGCAACCTTCTTCAGCGCCGCGTTGACCGCGCCGCTGTGGGGACGGCTCGCCGACCGCTACGGCCGCAAGCTGATGCTGATCCGCGCCAGCCTCGGCATGGCGATTGCCATGTCGCTGATCGGCATGGCCCACAATGTCTATGAACTGGTCGGGCTGCGGCTTCTGACCGGCCTGCTCGGCGGCTACGCCTCGGGCTCGACCGTGCTGGTCGCGGCGCAAACGCCGAAGTCACGCTCCGGCTGGGCGATCGGCGTATTGTCCGCCGGCATCATGGCCGGCAGCCTGGTCGGCCCGCTGGTCGGCGGCATCCTGCCGCCTTTGATCGGCATCCGCGCGACCTTCTTCATCGCGGGCGGCGTCATCTTCTTCACCTTCCTCGGCACCACCTTCCTGATCCGCGAAGGGGTTCGACCGCCGGCGGCGCGCGGCGGCAAATCGCGCGGCGGCTGGGCGCTCGTTCCGGACAAGCGCCCGGTCCTCGCGATGTGGGTGACGGGTCTGCTGTTGATGGTCGCCAACATGTCGATCGAGCCGATCATCACGGTCTATGTCGCCCAACTCGTCGAAGCGCCGCAGGTGACGTTCGTCGCGGGCCTCGTGATGTCGGCCGCAGCGTTCGGTAGCTTGCTGTCCTCGTCCCACCTCGGCAAGCTCGCCGATCGGGTCGGCCACTGGCGCATCATCATCGTCTGCCTCGCGGTGTCGGCAGTACTGCTGGTCCCGCAAGCCTTCGTGGTCAGCGGCTGGCAACTGATCCTGCTGCGCTTGCTGATGGGACTGGCGCTCGGCGGCCTGTTGCCGTGCATCGCAAGCGTCATCCGCCACAACGTGCCTGAAGCCGTCACCGGCAGCATGCTCGGCTATTCGGTGTCCGCGCAATATGCGGGCCAGGTGATCGGCCCCCTCGCGGGCGGCTTCATCGGCGGACATATCGGCATGCGCGCGGTGTTCCTGGGAACGAGCGTGCTGATGGCGTGTGGGGCGATCGGCAACTTCATCGTCGAGAAGCGAAAGTAGTCCGGCGCCCGTCGCATTCGACGGAGGGAGCCGCTGGACGAACGAGCCGTCAAAACAAAAACGGCGCCCGAAGGCGCCGTTTGATTGCTTCTGTCGGAGCTCGCTCAGTGCGCCGTCAGGCCGCCGGCCGCCTCATCGGAAGCGTCGGGCTTGACGTCGACCTTGGTCTCCTCTTCCCACACGATCGGCGCGGGCACGCGGACCAGCGCCTTGGCGACGACCTCATCCAGCCGCGAGACCGGGATGATGTCCATGCCGCCCTTGATCGCATCGGAGATCTCCGTGAGATCCTTGGCGTTGTCCTCCGGGATCAGCACCGTCTTGATGCCGCCGCGCGCGGCGGCCAGCAGCTTCTCCTTCAGACCGCCGATCGGCAGCACGCGGCCGCGCAGCGTGATCTCGCCGGTCATCGCGACATCGTGGCGGACCGGAATGCCGGTCATGACCGAGATGATCGCGGTGGCCATCGCGACGCCAGCGGACGGACCGTCCTTCGGCGTTGCGCCCTCCGGCACGTGAACGTGGATATCGCGCCGGTCGAACATCGGCGGCTCGATGCCGTAGGTGATCGCACGCGAGCGGACGTAGGACGCCGCCGCCGAGATCGATTCCTTCATCACATCGCGCAGGTTGCCCGTGACCGTCATCTTGCCCTTGCCGGGCATCATGACGCCTTCAATGGTCAACAGCTCGCCGCCGACATCGGTCCAGGCAAGGCCCGTGACGATACCGACCTGATCCTCGTTCTCGATCTCGCCGAAGCGGTACTTCGGAACGCCGAGGAACTCTTCGATGTTCGCCTCGGTGACCTTGACCGACTTCTTCTTGGAGATCATCAACTCCTTCACCGCCTTGCGGGCCAGTGTGGAGAGCTCACGCTCCAGGTTGCGCACGCCCGCTTCGCGGGTATAGCGGCGGATCATCAAGAGCAAGGCCGCGTCGTCGATCGACCATTCCTTGGAGTCCAGACCGTGCTTGGAGAGCGCGCTCGGGATCAGGTGCTTGCGCGCGATCTCGACCTTCTCGTTCTCGGTGTAGCCGGCGATCCGGATGATCTCCATGCGGTCCATCAGCGGGCCCGGAATATTCAGCGTATTCGCGGTCGTGATGAACATCACGTTGGACAGGTCGTAGTCGACCTCCAGGTAGTGGTCGTTGAAGGTTGAGTTCTGCTCGGGGTCGAGGACCTCGAGCAGCGCCGACGACGGATCGCCGCGGAAATCGGCGCCCATCTTGTCGATCTCGTCTAGCAGGAACAGCGGGTTCGAGCTCTTCGCCTTCCGCATCGACTGGATGATCTTGCCGGGCATCGAGCCGATATAGGTGCGGCGGTGACCGCGGATCTCGGCTTCGTCACGCACGCCGCCGAGCGAGACGCGCACGAACTCGCGCCCCGTCGCCTTGGCGATCGACTTGCCGAGCGAGGTCTTGCCGACGCCGGGAGGCCCGACCAGGCACAGGATCGGTCCAGTCAGCTTGTTGGCGCGCGACTGCACCGCGAGGTACTCGACGATGCGGTCCTTGACCTTCTCGAGCCCGTAGTGATCGGAGTCCAGCACCGCCTGCGCGGCCTCGAGATCCTTCTTGACCTTGGACTTCTTGCCCCACGGGATCGACAGCAGCCAATCCAGATAGTTGCGCACGACGGTCGCTTCCGCGGACATCGGCGACATCTGGCGCAGCTTCTTCAGCTCGTGCTGTGCCTTCTCGCGTGCTTCCTTGGAGAGCTTGGTCTTGGAGATCTTCTCCTCCAGATCGGCCAGCTCGTCGCGACCTTCGTCGTCGCCGAGCTCCTTCTGGATCGCCTTCATCTGCTCGTTCAGGTAATACTCGCGCTGGGTCTTCTCCATCTGGCGCTTGACGCGCGAGCGGATGCGCTTCTCGACCTGCAGCACCGAGATCTCGCTCTCCATCAGGCCCAGCACCTTCTCCAGGCGCTGCGTGACGGACAACGTCTCCAGGATCGCCTGCCGATCGGCGATCTTCACCGCGAGATGCGAGGCAACGGTATCGCCGAGCTTGGCGAAATCGGTGATCGCCTGAACCACGCCGACCACCTCGGCGGAGATCTTCTTGTTCAGCTTCACATAGCTTTCGAAGTCGGACACCACCGAACGCGCCAGCGCTTCGGCTTCGACCGAGTTGGCGTCGGTGTCGGCCAGCGCGACCGCGGCCGCTTCGTAATACTCGCTCCGATCGGTATATTTCTCGACGCGCGCGCGCTCGAGCCCCTCGACCAGCACCTTCACGGTGCCATCGGGCAGCTTCAAGAGTTGCAGGACGCTGGCGAGCGTACCGGTCTCGTAAATTGCATCTGGTGCCGGATCGTCATCGGACGCGTTCTTCTGCGTCGCGAGCATGATCAGTGCGTCGTTCTTCATCACCTCTTCGAGCGCGCGGATCGATTTCTCGCGGCCGACGAACAGCGGCACAATCATGTGCGGGAAGACGACGATGTCTCGGAGCGGCAGCACCGGATAGGAGTGGCTTTCGCCGTGAACGATCGTTGGCCGGGGTTTGGAAGTCGTCATGGCCTAATCCTTTTGTTTTGCCCCCTTGCACGCAGCCCGCCTGCTCGCGCAACCGCCACAAGGTGCCTTGGTGATTCGGAACAGATGACCTTCAGCAGCCGCCTCCTCCGTCTCGTGAAGCGACGAATCTCGACGTATCGAGCGTCGTCACCGATAGCATTAGGTGGCTATCGGGCACAGGGGTGTCAAGTACGAGAAACGCCGGAAAATTCAGGCTAAACAGACATTTGCGGCTATACCAAAACGGCTGCCGGATCGACCGGCAGCCGCGCAATTTTTGGTCAGATCGGCGTTGCGCGGTTTAGGCGCTCGCGCTGCTCTCGACCGCGCGGTCGGAGCGATCCGCGTAGATGTAGAGCGGACGGGCCGTTCCCTCGACCACTTCGCGCGAGATCACGACTTCCTCGACACCTTCCAGGCCCGGGAGGTCGAACATGGTCTCGAGCAGGATGCTCTCCAGGATCGACCGCAGACCGCGCGCGCCGGTCTTGCGCTCGATCGCCTTGCGGGCGACCGCGCCAAGCGCCTCGTCGGCGAAAGTCAGCTCGATGTTCTCCATCTCGAACAGCCGCTGGTACTGTTTCACCAGCGCGTTCTTCGGATCGGTCAGGATCTTCTTCAGCGACGTCTCGTCGAGGTCTTCCAGCGTTGCGACCACCGGCAGACGACCGACGAATTCCGGGATCAGGCCGTACTTCAGCAGATCCTCGGGCTCGACGTGGCGGAAGATCTCGCCGGTACGGCGATCCTCCGGCGCCAGCACTTGCGCCGCGAAACCGATCGAGGTCGAGCGGCCGCGCGCCGAGATGATCTTCTCCAGTCCCGAGAATGCGCCGCCGCAGATGAACAGGATGTTGGTGGTATCCACCTGCAGGAACTCCTGCTGCGGATGCTTGCGGCCGCCCTGCGGCGGAACCGACGCCACGGTGCCTTCCATGATCTTCAGCAGCGCCTGCTGGACGCCCTCGCCCGACACATCGCGGGTGATCGAGGGATTGTCCGACTTGCGGCTGATCTTGTCGATCTCGTCAATATAGACGATGCCGCGCTGCGCGCGCTCGACATTGTAGTCGGCCGCCTGCAGGAGCTTCAGGATGATGTTCTCGACATCCTCGCCGACGTAACCAGCCTCGGTCAGCGTCGTGGCATCGGCCATGGTAAAGGGAACATCGAGGATGCGCGCCAGGGTCTGGGCGAGCAGTGTCTTGCCCGAACCGGTCGGACCGATCAGCAGGATGTTCGACTTCGCCAGCTCGACGTCGTTGTGCTTGGTCTGGTGGTTCAGCCGCTTGTAGTGGTTGTGGACAGCGACCGACAGCACCTTCTTGGCGTGGCTCTGGCCGATCACGTAGTCGTCCAGCACCTTGCAGATTTCCTTCGGCGTCGGGATGCCGTCGCGCGACTTCACCAGCGAGGATTTGTTCTCCTCGCGGATGATGTCCATGCAGAGTTCAACGCATTCGTCGCAGATGAAGACGGTCGGTCCCGCGATCAGCTTGCGGACTTCGTGCTGGCTCTTGCCGCAGAACGAGCAATATAGCGTGTTCTTGGAGTCGCTCGTGCCGACCTTACTCATTCATTATCTCCGTCCGCCGTTCGATCTCGTTTGCCAGATCGACCCAATCCGGCACAAAACCGGAGCTTGAAGGGTAGATAGAGCAAATTCCGTACCAAAAAAGACCCTACGCAGTCTTGACCGTGCGAATCACGGTGCTTTCGAATCTCCCGCGATCATAGCCGATACGTCACAGCCAACCATGCTGGCACCCGACTATCAAGAATTCGCTAATCGGGCGGCCAGCTCAAGACCGTGACAATACCGTGATTTCCAGGCTTCGCACGTGGAATAGCCACCGAAATCCACGGAACGTTGCGGGATTACCACTTCAGCACATGAGCACGAAAACGGAACCTTTGCCCGTGCACCCGCGCTTGCAGGCATGGTCCGCAGTGCTATTTGCCGCTTATGTGAGGCGTCAATGTGGAAATCACACCGACGCCAAGGGATGCCTGCCCTGACTTAGGCGGCCTTCGCGGTGGCCGGGTCGTCCGGCCGCTTGTCGATCACCTTGTCGACGAGGCCAAATGCCTTCGCATCCTCGGCCGTGAGGAACTTGTCGCGCTCGAGCGCCTCCTCGATCGCCTTGTAGGTCTGGCCGGTATGCTTCACATAAATTTCGTTGAGGCGCTTCTTGAGATTCAGGATCTCCTGCGCGTGCAGCATGATGTCGGTAGCCTGGCCCTGGAAGCCGCCCGAGGGCTGGTGGACCATGATGCGCGAATTCGGCAGCGTGAAGCGCATGTCCTTCTCGCCGGCCGCCAGCAGCAGCGAGCCCATCGAGGCCGCCTGCCCCGTGCACAACGTCGACACCGGCGGACGGATGAACTGCATCGTGTCGTAGATCGCAAGGCCCGATGTCACCACCCCGCCCGGCGAGTTGATGTACATCGAGATTTCCTTCTTCGGGTTCTCGGCCTCGAGGAACAGGAGCTGCGCCACGATCAACGTCGACATGCCGTCCTCGACCGGACCGGTGACGAAGATGATGCGCTCCTTCAAGAGCCGCGAGAAAATGTCGTAGGCGCGCTCACCGCGATTGGTCTGCTCGACGACCATCGGCACAAGGTTCATGTAGGTTTCAACGGGATCGCGCATGGAAAACCCAGGGGTTAGGGGTGATGCAGAAACGTAGCTTAAACCTGTTGGGTCAAGCTTAACCCAGATATAGGCCAATTTCCGGCCGACAAGACCGGCACTAGCCACTCGGGCAGGTCAAGTTCAAGCCGATTCGACCGGCCGCGCCTAGCAACGGACACCCGTCGCCAACGCGCTTTCGCCATTCATCATTAACGCGAGGTGCCGGAATTCGAGCGTGATCCGAAAAGATCATGCTCGAATTCGAAACAGAGTCTAAGCGGCGGTCTTCTCGGCGTCGTCATCCTTGAACAGCTCTTCCTTGGTGACCCTCTTCTCGGTCACGTTGGCGAGCTCCAGAATGAAGTCGACGACCTTGTCCTCGTAGATCGGGGCACGGAGCTGGGCCAGCGCCTGGGCGTTGCTGCGGTAGTAGTCCCAGACCTCCTTCTCGCGGCCCGGCACCTGGCGTGCGCGCTCGATCACGGCGCGCGAGACCTCGTCGTCGGTGACGGTGATCTTGTTCTTCTCGCCGATCTCCGACAGCACGAGGCCAAGGCGGACGCGGCGGTCGGCAATTTTGTGGTACTCCTCCTTAGCCGCCTCCTCGGTGGTGTTCTCGTCGGCGAAGGTCTTGCCGGACGAGTCCATCTCGGCCTTGATCGAGTTCCACATCAGGTTGAACTCTTCCTCGACCAGCGACGGCGGCGCTTCGAACTTGTGGCTCTCGTCGAGGCGGTCGAGCAGCGCGCGCTTGACGCGCTGGCGGGTGGCGCCGGCGAACTCGCCCTTCAGGCGCTCGCGCATCAGCTCCTTCAGCTTGTCCAGCGACTCCAGGCCGAGCGTCTTGGCGAAGTCGTCGTCGATCTTGGTCTCGCCGGGCGCCTCGATCAGGGTCGCGGTGGTCTCGAACTCGGCCGGCTGGCCGGCGAGCTTGTCGTTCAGATAATTCCTCGGGAACGAGACCTTCAGCGTCCGGGTCTCGTTGGCGCCGATGCCGACCAACTGGTCCTCGAAGCCCGGGATGAACTGGCTGGCGCCGATCACGACCTGGATGCCTTCACCAGTGCCGCCGTCGAAGGCCTCGCCGTTGATGGTGCCCTTGAAGTTGATGGTGACGCGATCGCCCTTCTCGGCCTTCGCACCCTCGGCCTTGGCGCTGTAGGGGCGGCTGCCTTCGGCGATCCGATTGATGGCGTCGTCGACGTCGGCGTCGGCGACATCGACCACCGGCTTCTCGACCGAGAAGGTCTTGAAGTCGGCGAGCTGAATCGGCGGCACGACCTCAATCGCCACGGTGTAGGTCAGGTCGGTCTTGCCCGCGAGCAGATCGTCGACCGCGGCCTTCTCGGTCGGCATCGTGATCTTCGGCTCGCCCGCAAGGCGGAAGCCGCGATCTTCAAAGATCTTCCGGTTGGTGTCGCTGATGGTCTGGTCGATGGTCTCGGCCATCACCGAGCGGCCATAGATCTTCTTCAGATGGGCGACCGGCACCTTGCCGGGACGGAAGCCGTTGAGACGGACCTTGTCCTTGAGGTCGACCAGCTTGGCGTCCGCCTTGGCATCGAGATCGGATGCGGGAACGTTGATCTTGAATTCGTGCTTCAGTCCCTCGTTGAGGGTCTCGGTGACCTGCATGGTATCAATCTTCTTCCGCTTTCGGCCACGAACCTCGCGGGCCGTGGCAGTGTTCAATCAAGTCGACGCGGCCTTGCAGCCTGACGCCGGTGGTTCGGTGAACCCGCGGCCTCGATAAGGCTCAAGGTTCTCCAAGGAATCGTCATGCAAACGCTGTAAGCGCTTGGTGCGGGCGGAGGGACTCGAACCCCCACAACTTTCGTCACTGGAACCTAAATCCAGCGCGTCTACCAGTTCCGCCACGCCCGCGTGAAAAGCATCCCATCCGACCGCGATGCCGCGGGCGGCCGGGCTTATAGCATGTGCCCGCCGGTTCGCAGCAAAAAAATCGGCGCTTCTGCATAGCCGCCTGCGACCCTTCGCGGGTGGACAGACTGAGTTGAAAATGGTCCGCATCGGCCGAATGGCAAGCCCCGATCTCCCCCTCACCCGCCGTCGCCTCATGACCGTTTTCGGCGCCGCGGCCCTTGGACCCGTTTTGCCGGCCGTCGGCGCGGCGCAAGGCCGCACGGCCGTGGCGCTACAGGCCAGGCCAGACCGCATCTCGCTTCGTCCCGGAGCACCGCAAACGCCGGTCTGGTCATTCGGCAACGGGGACCTCCGGTTCAAGCGCGGCGAGGTGCTCGATGTCGCCTTCAGCAACGAGCTGCCGGTGGCAGCCGTGCTCGATTGCCACGGGCTCGACGGTGTGCCGGCGGCCGAGCCGCTGACGTCTCGGGCGCCGCTCCCACCGGCTGCCAAGGATACCTTCCAGCTTCCGCTGCGGCATGCCGGAACCTTCCTCTGCGGCGCAAGCCTGCTCGGCGACGGCGCCGCCATGCCCGCACGGCCGCGCGCTCTGATCGTCGACAGCAGCTCGCCGGTTGCGGTGGATCGCGACCACGTCCTGCTGATCGAGGAGTGGCGGCTGCGTCAGGATGGAACGGCGATCTCGCCCGGAACGGATCCGCAAGATACGACGATAATTCATACAATTAACGGGCAAACCTCACTCAATATCTCGGCTCCTTCGAATGCCCGCCTCAGACTTCGGTTCATCAACGGAAGCCCGCGCAGCGTGCTGGCCGTCAAGCTGGAGAACCTCGAGGTCCGAGTGATGGGGATCGACGGCCAGCCGGCCGAGCCGTTCCCGGCCCGCAACAGCGCCCTGATGCTGGCGCCGGGGAATCGCACCGACGTCTTTGTCGATGTCGCGGGGCCCGCAGGAACGAGCTTCCCCATCCTGCTCCACGACGGCCAGCAGGCCCGGCCGCTCGGCAAGCTCGTCGTCTCGGCGGAGCCGCCGATCCGCTCCGCGCCGTTTCCACCTGCCCCACCGCTTCCAGGCAACGACCTGCCCGCCCAGATCGATCTCAAGAACGCCCAGCGGGTCAGCCTCGAACTCGGTACTCCGGCCGATTGGGTCCGGCCAGTCGATTTCAAGCCATCCGCCGCGCCGGCCTTTCAGGCGAAAGCCGGCCGGCCGGTCGTGCTGGCGCTGACCAACCGCGCCACAATGACCACCGTCTTCCATTTGCACGGCCATCATGTCCGGCTGCTGGATCGGCTCGACGACGGCTGGAAGCCGTTCTGGCTCGATACGCTCGCAATCGAGCCCGGCCAGACCCAGCGCATCGCCTTCCTTGCCGAATACCCGGGACGCTATCTGATCGAGGCCACCGCGGCCGATTGGGCCGCGCCACGGCTGCTCCGATGGTACAGTGTCCAATAGCAAAGAGGGGAAACGACCATGAGTCAGACAGTTGCCGCGATTCGCGGAGTCCGGGCGCGAAGTGTCGTGGTGCCGCTCAAGCGCCCGGTGAAGAACGCCTTCGGCGTGATTGATTCCGGCCCATTGGTTCTGATCGATGTCGAAACCGACCAGGGTGTTACCGGCCGCAGTTACATCTTCGGCTACACCAAGCTCACGCTTAAGCCTCTGTGCTACCTGATCGAGGAGATCGGCCGCGATCTCATCGGCGGGCCGGTCGCCCCGTTCGAGCTGATGAAGGCAATGGACGCCAAGTTCCGCCTGCTCGGCTGGCAGGGCCTGGTCGGCATGGCGGTGTCGGGCCTCGACATGGCCTATTGGGACGTGCTCGGCCAGTTGGCCGGCCGGCCGCTTGCCGAATTGCTCGGCGGTGGCACCAAGCCGATCAGGGCCTATGACAGCTACGGCGCGGTCGATCCGGTGGCCGACGAGCGCGCGCTGCGCCGCTCGCTCGACCAGGGCTTCAAGGGCATCAAGATCAAGGGCGGCGACGGAGATGCTGCCAACGACGAACGCGTGGTCAAGGGCGTGCGCGCCCTGCTTGGCCCCGACATCGCGCTGATGATCGACTTCAACCAGTCGCTCGATCCAGCGGAAGCGACGCGCCGCATCGCGCGCCTTGCCCCCTACGATCTGCACTGGATCGAGGAGCCGGTGCCGCAGGAAAACCTGTCCGGCCATGCCAAGGTTCGCGAGACCTCACCGACACCGATCCAGGCCGGCGAGAACTGGTGGTTTCCGCGCGGCTTTGCCGAGGCAATCGCGGCCGGCGCGTCCGACTTCATCATGCCCGACGTGATGAAGGTCGGCGGCGTCACCGGCTGGCTGCAGGTCGCCGGCCAGGCCGACGCCGCCTCGATCCCGATGTCGAGCCACCTGTTCGCGGAGGTCAGCGCGCATCTGCTCGCTGTGACGCCGACCGCGCATTGGCTGGAATTCCTCGACTTCGCCGGCACGATCCTGGCGAGGCCCGCCGAGATCGTCGATGGCGCTGTCACCGCGCGCGGTCCGGGCCTCGGCATCGAATGGAACGAGCCCGCGGTGGCGAAGTATCTGGCGAGCTAGCGTCCCGACCCCTCACGCCGCGTCTACTCCCCCGCCGGCCGATATACCCCCAGCACTCGGTTGCAGGTTACCGCGCGGCTGCGCGCGTGAAGCTCCACTGTCCATCGCTTCGGGCCGCAGCTCTTCCAGCGGGCGCTTGCGTGTCTCGATGCCGAGGACGGCGACTGCGATGGCCTGCAGCACGAGAAGCCCGGCCACCACTGATACGACGCCGGTTACGCCGAACCGGGTGAACAGCTCGACCACGATGAACGGCGTCACGATCGACATCAGGCGTCCGGCGGTGTTGCAGATGCCTGAGCCGCGCATCCTGAGTTCAGTCGGGAACAACTCGGGGATATAGAGCCCCCAGGCCAGCGCCAGCATCACCGCAACTGTGAACACCAGCAGGAAGCCGATCACGACAAAGGCGGTCGGATTGATGAAGACCGGATAGATCAGCCCGAGCCCGGCTGCGATGAGCGACAGCACGATCAGCGACGGCTTGCGATCGATCTTCTCGCCGATCCACATGCCGGCCAGCGTCCCGAACGGACTGCCGAGCGTCATCAGCATCGTATAGCCGAGCGACGACGACAGGTTGATGCCCTGCTTGACGAAGAAGGTCGGTATCCAGGCAATGAAGCCGTAGACCGCGGTGTTGAGCCCGATCAGGATCAGGCAGCCCACGATGGTTCGCGCGAGCAGCGCGCGCGAGAACAGCCGCGTGAACCGGACGTCCGGCTGCACCGGGGCCGGCTGGTAGGCCGGCGTCGGCAACGGCTTGCCCTTGCCGACCTCTTGCTCGATCGACGCCAGCACCGTTTCGGCGTCCGTGCTGCGGCCCTGGGTCTCCAGCCAGCGCGGCGATTCCGGCAGCGAGCGCCGCAGGAACCAGACGATCATCGCACCGATGCCGCACAGCGCAAACATCCAGCGCCAGCCGAGATGGGGAATGACGGCCCAGCCCACCAGAGTTGCAACGAACAGTGCGCCATTGGTGCAGGTCGCGAGCGCCGCGCCCCAGCGGCCACGCTGCTGCGGCGGGATGAATTCGCTGAGCACGACGTAACCGACCACGATCTCGGCGCCGAGACCGAGGCCCATCACGAAGCGGGCCGCGATCAGCCAGTTCATCGACGGTGCAAGCGTCGCTGCCAGCGCACTCAGGCCGAAGATCAGGAGATTGGCTTGGTAGGCGAATTTGCGGCCGAAGCGGTCGCCGGCGACACCCGCCAGCCACGCGCCGATCAGCATTCCAACGAAGGTCGCGGAGATGAAGCGCGCATTGTGCTCGAGGTCCGACCAGCCGGACTGAACCAATGCTCCCAAAATGCTGCCGGCCAGGAAGATCTCGAAGCCGTCGACAAACAGTCCGGCTCCGATCAGCGCGAAGATCCGGTAGTGGAATCCAGCGATCGGCAACCGGTCGAGCCGGCCTCCCGCGTTGACGCCCGTCGTGGTCACTTTAAGCCTCCCTTGTTTTGTTTTAATCGTTGTTGGCGCCGCCGATATCTCGGCTGACGCTATCCGGTGGCGGCGTGTGCCTCCGGTGTCGCTTCGTGCGATCGGCCGCCCTGCGGCCGCGGCAGGCCGAGATTGTCGCGCAGGGTGTCGCCCTCGTACCCCCGTCGGAACAGGCCGCGGCGCTGCAATTCCGGAACGACCAGCCGCACGAAGTCCTCGTAGGTGCCCGGCACATGGGTGGCGGCCACGACAAAGCCGTCGCAACCGCCTTCGGAGAACCAGCGCTCCATCTGATCGGCGACCATGGCCGGCGACCCGACGAAGGTCGGCAACTCGGCTAGCGTGCCGCGACCGCTGAACTGGACGAAGTCACGCGGAGTGGGATTGGGAATACCGCAGAGATTGACCACGCGGTCGCGGATCGCTTGCAGGCCGCTGATCGACTGCAACTCCTCTGCCGTGAACGGCTCGTCCATCGGCTTTGCCGCGAAATCGTAGTTGAGCACCTCGGACAGCAGCGTCAACGCATCGATCGGTTTGGCGAGCCGGTTGATCGCGGCGAACTTGTCCTCGGCCTCGGCCTGGGTTTCGGCGACGACCGGATAGACCGCCGGCGCGATGCTGACGTCCCTGCCCGCCTTCGCCAGCGTCCCCTTCAGGTCCGCATATTGCTTCTTGGCAATGTCGAGGTTGGGATAGATCACGAAGATCAGTTCGCCCCAGCGCGCGGCAAAGGTCTTGCCTCGCCCGCTCTGGCCGGCCTGGATGATCACCGGGTGCCCCTGCGGCGAGCGTGGCACCGTGAACGGACCGCGGGAGCGGAAGAACTGTCCCTCATGGTCGAGCCGATGCACCTTCGCCGGATCGGCGAACAAGCCGGCCTTGCGATCGAAGCACAGCGCGCCGTCCTCCCAACTGTTCCAGTGCCCGAGCACGACCTCCATGAATTCGTCGGCGCGGTCGTAGCGCAGATCGTGGCTGAGATGCTGTGAGGCGCCGAAATTCGCCGCCTCGGAGTCGTTCAGCGACGTCACCACGTTCCACGCCGCGCGGCCGTTGAGCAGCAGGTCCATCGTCGCGAACACGCGCGCGACATGGAACGGCTCGTAATACGTGGTCGAGTACGTGACGCCAATGCCGAGACGCTCCGTCGCCAGCCCCATCGTCAGCGCGACCGTAACGGGATCGAGCTTCGCTGCGCGCACGCCGTGGCGGATCGTCTCGCGGAAGTCGTCGCCGAAGCGATCCGGAATCGCGAGGCGGTCGTCGAAGAAGGCGAGGTGGAATTTGCCGTGCTCCAGCGTGCGGCCGATGCTTTCGTAGTATTCGCGCGCGAACCAGTTCGCCTTGGATTCCGGATGACGCCAGGAGGCCGGATAGTTCGAGCAGTTCTGGGCCTGCAGGAAGCCGATCAATTTCATCTGCCTGGTCATGGCATCGTTCTTTCGTGACAGGAGGAAGAGGAATGGGTCACCTCAGATGACCCCGTCGTTGCGCAGCGCGGCGAGCATCGCTGCCGATGCTCCCGCAAGCGAGGCCAGGACCTCGTCGGTATGGGCGCCGAGCGCAACGCCGGCGTGCTTGAACCGCGGCGGAGTGCGCGACATCCGCGGGATCGCGCTCGGCACCGCGATCGGCCCGGCGCGCGAGGGCACCTCGGCGATGTTCCCGCGGGCGCGATATTGCGGATCGTCGAAGATGTCGCGGATGCTGTAGATCGGACCGCACGGCACGTCGTAGCGCTCGCATTCAGCAAGGGTTTGCGCGAGCGGCATGCCGGCAATCCAATCGGCGACGATGCGGTTGACCTCCTCGCGGCGCGCCAGCCGGGCTGCCATGGTGGCAAAGCGTGGGTCGGTCGCGAGATCGGGGCGCTGCATCGCTTCCGCCAGCCGCTCGAACATCTTGTCGCTCGAACAGGCCAGCGCGACCCATTTGCCGTCACGGGTCTCGTAATGACTGTGCGGCACGACATTGACCGTGTCGGCGCCGAGCCGCTCGCGCACGAAGCCGGTTTTGGCGAACACGGTCGCCATCTCGTCGAGCAGGCGAAACACCGATTCATAAAGCCCGATGTCGACCACCTGCCCCTCTCCCGTCGCTTCCGCATGACGCAGCGCCAGCAGCACGCCGAGCGCACCCCATAGGCCCGAAATGTAGTCGGCCAGCGAGGTCGAGCCCGGCATCACCGGCTGGCGCCCCGCCTCGCCGGCGAGATAAGCGAGACCGCTGAACCCGTGCGCGATCCGCGCGAAGCCCGGCTTGTCGCGCATCGGACCGTCCTGGCCGTAGGCGCTGACCCGCAGCATCACGAGCTTCGGATTGATCGCGCGCAACGCCTCGAAGCCGAGGCCCCATTTCTCCAGCGTGCCCGGCCTGAAATTCTCCAGCACCACGTCCGACTGCCGAACCAGTTCGCGGAACAATGATGCGCCGCGTTCGCTGCGCAGGTCGAGCGTGACCGACTTCTTGTTGCGCGCTTCGCTGAGCCAGACATAGGTGTCACCGCACTCGCTCGGCGTGCCGAAGCGGCGGAGCGGATCGCCTGTGCCCGGCTGCTCGATCTTGATGACCTCGGCGCCGAAATCCGACAGCACCGTCCCGCAGAACGGTGCCGCGACGAAGGTCGCGATATCGAGCACGCGTACTCCCGCAAGCGGTTGATCATGCGACATCGCGCGCTCCCTCCCTGCCCGCGGCGGCAATCGCCTGATCGCGGTCGATGATCGCCTGCGCGCGCTTCAGCACCGCGAGATCGATCAGCACGCCGTCCTGCCCGAAGGCGCCGTCGCCGCCTGCACTCGCGGACTGGATCTTGGCGATGATCTCGCGCGCCCACGCCACCTCGCGCGCGGTCGGTGAGAACACCTCATTGGCAATATCGAGCTGCGACGGATGGATCGCCCATTTGCCCTCGAAGCCGAGCGCGGCAGCTCGCTCCGCGCTGGCGCGAAACCCGACCGGATCGCCGAAGTTTGCGTAAGGACCGTCGATCGCGCGCAGGCCGTGAGCCCGGCAGGTATTGGCGATCCGCGCCAGCGCGAAATGCCATTGGTCGTTCCAGTGCGCGTGCCGCCCGCCGCGTTCGTCCGGATCGGTCAGAACGGCATAGCGCGGGTCGGACGCGCCGATGACCTCGCCGCAGGTCCGCAGATCGATCGAATAGTCGCCGATGCCGAAGATCACAGCCTCGAGCCGCTCCGAGGACTGCACGATGTCCTCGACATTGGAAAGACCGAGCGTGGTCTCGATCAGGATTTCGATACCGAGCGGCTTGGCACGTGGAAACTCCCGCTCCAGCCCCGTCAGCAGCGCATCGACAAACCGGACGTCGAATGCGGTCCCGACCTTCGGCACCATGACCAGATCAAGGCGCGGACAGCGGCCGGCAATCTCGATGATGTCGCGATGGGCCCATTCGGTGTCGAGGCCGTTGATCCGCACCGCGAGCGTCTTGTTGCCCCAGTCGATGCGGTTCAGTGCGTCGATCGCGATCTCGCGCGCCTCCGGCTTGCGCGCCGGCGCCACGGCATCCTCCAGATCGAGAAAGATGAAATCGGCTGCGCTACGCGCGGCGCGCTCGAAGAAGTGCGTCGAGGTCGCGGGCACCGCGAGTTCGGAGCGCTGGACACGGCGGGTGCGCGGCTTGGGGATAGTGAAGGACATCAGGACATCTTTTCGGCAGGCGCCGCGGGATCGGCTCCCGCAGCCAATGCAATCATGCTAGATGTCCGGCACTGATCTTTCTAACGAGATTATTTTAAGAACAGTTCAGTTCGTCGGAACAATCAGCCCGAGCCCAATCGATGTCGCCGATCAATTTCAAGCTGCTGCACATGTTCATCGCGGTCGCGGAGAACAAGAGCTTCCGCCAGGCCTCCGAGCAGCTCAACCGCTCGCAGTCCGCGGTCAGCATGCAGATCAAGCTGTTGGAGGATCAGGTCGGCGCCGCGCTGTTTCACCGCACCACGCGGCGCGTCGAATTGACCGCGGAAGGGCTGCAACTCCTCACCCATGCACGGCGCGCGCTGGGCGAATGGGAGAACGGGCTGCGCGAGATCCGCGAGGTGATCGACATCCAGCGCGGCACGCTGTCACTGGCCTGCGTTCCGACCATCGCGGCAACTGCGCTGCCGCAGGCGCTGTACGCTTTCCAGGCGAGCTATCCCGGCATCAACATCAACCTGCGGGAGCTTGCGGCTGAGGACATGCTCGACTGCCTGCGCCGCCGTGAAGCCGATTTCGGCATCGGGCCCGAGATGGACGGCTCGACCGAGTTTCAGTTCGCGCCGTTGTTCAGGGACCCGATCTACGCGCTGGCGACGCGCGCATTCCCGTTCCGCAAGCGCAGCGCGGTCGATCTCGCCGAACTCTCCGCCTATCCGATCCTGCTCAACTCGAAATCGGCGGCGCTGCGATCGATGCTGGAGCGCGCGCTCGCGGTGCGCGATCTCCAGATGAAGATCAAATTCGAGGTCGAGCACAGCCACACGCTGAGCGCGCTGGCCGGAGCCGGGCTCGGTGTCGGCATCCTGCCGAGGATCGCGCTGCCGCGGCCACTGAAGAAGACCATGCAGGCGCTGCCGATCGTCAATCCGACGCTGGAGCGCACGGTCTGCATCGTCTCGCTGAAGGGACAATCGTTCTCGCCGGCCGCAAGCGCGCTGACCGCGACTGTCCAGAAGCTGTTCAGGGCCCGCGCCTGAGCCGGCGCGGCCGGCCGACCTCAGCCGGCCTGCGGCGCCAGCGCACAGAACTGCCCGCCGAAATAGACCAGCGGTGCATCACCGTCGCGCAGATGCACGGCGTGGACCTCGCCGACGAAGATCGAGTGGGTATCGTGCGCGTGCTCGCCAACGAGCTCGCAGTCGAGGCCGACGAGCGCACTCTTCAGGATCGGCGCCCCCGTGGCGAGCGACAGCCAGCTCTCGGCGTCGCTGAAGCGATCGTCGCGCTCGATGCCGCGGCGGCCGGCGAACACATTCGCTAGCTCCTCCTGCCCGGCGCGCAGCATGTTGACGCCGAACGCCGCAGTGCGCCGGATCAGCGCATGCGCGCTCGCAGAGCGGTTCACGCAGGCGATCAGCCGCGGCGGCGTATCCGACAGCGAGCACACCGACGTCGCCGTGAGCCCGGTCCTATCGCCGGGCCGGCCTGCCGACAGGATCACCACGGCGCCGGCGTGATAGCGCATGGCCGCACGATACGATGCGGTATCGATGCCCGGAACGGTCGCCTGGGAGGCTGTGGAAAGCGAGCTGGTTGATGTGATCATCGGACTGTTCCGCGCAAGATAACGTCGCGGAACGTATAGGCGACGTGCACCGATCGCTGAAACGCAAATATCTAACTGCTTGTTCAGTTTGCCCGATCAATGCACGCGGTGCGCGCGGCCGCGTCGATGTCGGCGAGCGCCAGCCGTCTAATATTCAATGCCGAACTCGTCGTAGATCCGGCGGAACACCGCTGGCAGCACCTCGGTCAGATCCTCCGCGATCAGACCGGGCCCGGCCTCGCTGGCGCCCTCGCCGTGCATCCACACGCCGATGCCGGCGGCCTCGAAGGCCGGCACGCCCTGCGCCAGGAAGCCCGCGATGATCCCGGACAGCACGTCGCCGGCGCCGGCAGTCGCAAGCCAGGGCGGCGCGTTGGCGGCGATGGTGGCGCGGCCGTCGGGCGATGCAACCACGGTGTCCGCCCCCTTCAGCAGCACCACGGCGCCGGACCGCTCGGCTGCAGCGCGGACGCGTTCGAGCTTGGAGCGTCCGGGATACTTGTTGGAGATTTCGCTGAACAGCCGTGGGAATTCGCCCTCATGCGGAGTCAGCACCACCTGCTGGCCGTCGGAAGCCTTGATCGCCTCGAACAGCCGGTCCGGCGCGCTCGCAAAACTCGTCAGCGCGTCGGCGTCGAGGACCAGATGCCGCTGCGCCGACAGCGCGGTGTGGACGAAATCGCGCGTGCGCGCATTGATGCCGACACCGGGCCCGATCACGCAGGCATTGAGCCTTTTGTCGCCGAGCAGTTCGGCGAACTGGATCGGGTTGTCGACCGCGCGCACCATCACCGCGGTCAACGCCGCCGCATTGACCGCCAGCGCGTCGCGCGGCGAAGCCAGTGTTACGAGGCCCGCGCCGGCGCGCAACGCTCCGCGCGCGGCGAGCCGGGCGGCGCCCGTCGAGGCGATGTCGCCCGACACCACCACCGCATGCCCGCGGGCGTATTTGTGGCCGTCCATCCGCGGCACCGGGAACGACCAGCGCCAGGCCTGCGGCAGGTTCTCGGCGGTCAGCGGCTTGATCTCGTCCAGCACTTGCGGATCGATCCCGATATCGGCGACGCGCACCCGGCCGCAATGCATCCGACCCGGCAGCAGCAGATGAGCCGGCTTCTTGCGGAAGAAGGTCACGGTCTCGACGGCCTGCACCGCGGCGCCCATCACCGCGCCTGACGTGCCGTTGATGCCGCTCGGCAGGTCGACGGCCAGCACCGGCGCGCCGTTGGCGTTGATCGCCGCGATCATCTCCAGCGGATCGCCCTTGACCGGCCGGTTGAGCCCGGCGCCGAACAGCGCATCGATGATCAGTGCCGGCTTGCCGATGCCCAGCGCCTGCGGGTTGAACGGCAGCACCGGATACTTCCAGCCCTTCGCCGCCAGCGCGGCATCGCCCTGCAGGCTGTCGCGCTCGCACAGCAAGATGACCGAGACCTCGCGGCCGCGCGCCGCGAGCTCGGCGGCGGCGACAAATCCGTCACCGCCGTTGTTGCCGCGGCCGGCGACCACGATGATCGGCCCCTCCTCGACCAGGTCCATCGCCGCCTCGGCGACCGCCTGGCCCGCACTCATCATCAAGGCGAAGCCGGGCGTGCCGGCTGCGATGGTCAGCCGGTCGGCACGCTCCATCTCGGAAGTGGTCAGAACGTCCATGCCGAATCCTCAATCTCTTCGCCTTTTCGAGAGGCAATTCCCATGACGTTCGCAGGGTTTTGACCGATCGATTGCACACATATTGGTCACTTTGCCTATTCGATAGGCTTGGATATCATGCCCATTGTGGTTCGATATCATCCGATTGCCTGTTAAAAGGCTGATAACATTCCGAAATCGGGGGCCCTGACAAACTGGCATAGACCCTGCTTTTGAGGAAGCCGCTCGCAATGGCACGTTGTGCGGCCATTGTGCGTGTTTCCGGCCCGGCGCCGGAAGCCTTAATATTCACCGGACTGCGCCCCATGCGCATCGACGACGACCCTGCAATCTGCAATGCCCGGGAGGCGCTCAGTGAAAAAGATTGAAGCCATCATCAAGCCCTTCAAGCTCGACGAGGTGAAGGAAGCGCTCCAGGAGGTCGGACTGCAAGGCATCACCGTCACCGAGGCCAAGGGTTTCGGACGGCAGAAGGGTCACGCCGAGCTCTATCGCGGCGCGGAATACATCGTCGACTTCCTGCCCAAGGTGAAGATCGAGATCGTGATCGGCGACGACCTGGTCGAGAAAGCGATCGATGCGATCCGTCGCGCGGCCCAGACCGGGCGCATCGGCGACGGCAAGATCTTCGTCTCCAACATCGAGGAAGCCATCCGCATCCGGACCGGCGAATCTGGGCTGGACGCTATTTGAGCCCGATGCTATCCGGATTTTGCGACCCCAAAAGAAGAAAAAAGGCTGCTTCGGCAGCCTGATTTCGTTTGAGTGGTCACACCATCTCGCCAAAAGCGAGAATAATGTCGCCGATCGCTGGAACCGACCCGCACATCCATAAGGGGTATTCATGAAGACCGCCAAAGACGTCCTGAAGATGATCAAGGACAACGACGTGAAATACGTCGACCTGCGCTTCACCGATCCGCGTGGCAAATGGCAGCACGTGACCTTCGACGTCAGCATGATCGAAGAGGATACCTTTGCCGAAGGTCAGATGTTCGACGGCTCCTCGATCGCCGGCTGGAAGGCGATCAACGAATCCGACATGTGCCTGATGCCGGACCCGGTCACCGCGACGATCGACCCGTTCTTCGCCGAGACCACCATGGTCATCGTCTGCGACGTGCTCGAGCCGACCACCGGCGAGCCCTACAACCGCGACCCCCGCGGCATCGCCAAGAAGGCGGAGGCGATGGTGAAGTCGATGGGCGTGGGCGACACCGTGTTCGTCGGCCCCGAGGCCGAGTTCTTCGTGTTCGACGACGTGCGTTATGCGGCCGACCCCTACAACACCGGCTTCAAGCTCGACTCCTCCGAGCTGCCGATCAACTCGGCCACCGAATATGAGGGCGGCAACCTCGGCCACCGCATCCGCACCAAGGCCGGCTACTTCCCGGTGCCGCCGCAGGACTCCGTGCAGGACATGCGCTCCGAGATGCTCGGGGCCATGGCCAAGATGGGCGTCAAGGTCGAGAAGCATCACCACGAGGTGGCATCGGCCCAGCACGAGCTCGGCATGAAGTTCGACACGCTGACGCTGATGGCCGACCAGATGCAGATCTACAAGTACTGCATCCATCAGGTCGCGCACATCTACGGCAAGACCGCCACCTTCATGCCGAAGCCGGTGTTTGGCGACAACGGCTCGGGCATGCACGTCCACCAATCGATCTGGAAGGACGGCAAGCCGACCTTTGCCGGCAACAAGTATGCCGACCTGTCTGAGACCTGCCTGCACTACATCGGCGGCATCATCAAGCACGCCAAGGCGATCAACGCCTTCACCAACCCGTCGACCAACTCCTACAAGCGCCTGGTCCCGGGCTACGAGGCCCCCGTGCTGCTGGCCTATTCCGCGCGCAACCGTTCGGCGTCCTGCCGCATCCCCTACACGGCAAACCCGAAGGCCAAGCGCGTCGAGGTACGTTTCCCCGATCCGATGGCCAACCCCTATCTCGGCTTCGCCGCGATGCTGATGGCCGGCCTCGACGGCATCAAGAACAAGATCGATCCCGGTCCGGCGATGGACAAGGATCTCTACGACCTGCCGAAGGAAGAGCTGAAGCAGATTCCCACCGTCTGCGGCAGCTTGCGCGAGGCGCTGGAGAACCTCGACAAGGACCGCGCGTTCCTCAAGCACGGCGGCGTGTTCGACGACGATTTCATCGACGCCTTTATCGAGCTGAAGATGACCGAGGTCGCCCGCTTCGAGATGACCCCGCATCCGGTCGAGTTCGAGATGTACTACTCACTGTAAGCCATCGCGGCTTCAAAGATGCAAAAGGCGCTTCCGTCGGAAGCGCCTTTTGTTTTGTGCGGGATGTTTCCGCTTCCGTTATTGCGAGTTCGGACCGGCGTGAAGTCGTCGACCCGCTTTGAACGAAAGTTGGTGCGCGCACTGGACCGAGCTTGACCCACTTTCTTCCTAGAGGGCGAAATGAGATGCAAAGCTCGGACAAATCACGTCGCGAGAATGCGGATGCACATTCTCTCTCAGTCGTCACGGCCCGCCACCGGGTCACGCGAACGCGCGCCCGATGACAGGCTCCGGCGGGCCATCCAGTACGCCGCGGCCTCTCGGTTCAAGCACCGGCCGCTCTGGAATACTGGATCACCCGCATGCGCGGGTGATGACACCGCGCTATTTGACACGTGAACTTGGAACTGCCCCTGTCAGCTCACCCCGGCAACGTCAGTCGCCGTGGGCTAAGTCTTGTCCGGCGGGTTCTCGCGCAGGAAGCGCTCCAGATCGGGCTGCACGGAGTAAGGCTGCGGAACCGGGTCCCCCTGAAAGTCGACCTGAAGATCAAGGCAGCGCCGCAGCATCCGCGCCAGCTCAGCGCGCCGGTAGGGCTTAGTCAGCAGCGGAAGGCCATGTCCCGGGCGCCCCGGCGCCGGCAGCGCGCCATCGCTGTAGCCCGAGGTGAACAGCACCCGCAGCGCCGGGCGCCCGGCCATCAACGTGTCAGCCAATTGCCGCCCGTTCATGCGGCCGGGCATCACAATGTCGGTGAACAGGAGATCGAACGCCGCGCCGCGACTGGCGATCTCAAGCGCGGCGTCGGCATTGGACGCGACGAGGACCTTGTAGCCCAGGCCCTCGAGCTGGCCGGTGACGTATTCCCGGATCTTGTCGTCGTCCTCGACGCACAGAACGGTTTCGTCGCCGCCGCGGAGCGGCTGGTCGGTCTCTTCCACCGGAACGAGTGCGGTGCCCTCGGCCTTGGGCAGGTAGATCCTGAAGGTCGCGCCCTGTCCCTCCGTGCTCAGCGCCTCGATGCCGCCGCCGGTCTGCTTGACGAAGCCGAACACCATGCTGAGCCCGAGCCCGCTGCCCTGCCCCACCTGCTTGGTTGAAAAGAACGGGTCGAAGATCTTCTCCAGATGCGTCGGCGAAATCCCGACGCCGGTATCCGTCACCTCGATCACAAGGTGATCGCCGGCCCGCTCGACGCCACGCGCCACTGCATCGGGAATGCCGAGCTGAATGTTGCGGGTGGCGAAGATCAAAGCGCCGCCGTCCGGCATGGCATCGCGCGCGTTGATCGCGAGATTGACCAGCGCGGCGCTGAGCTGGCTGCGGTCGACGAAGGCGAGCCAGGCGTCGCGGGCAAGCTCCGTCCTGATCTCGATCCGCGAGCCCAGTGTCTGCGACAGCAGCCGCACCACATCACCAATGAGAGCGTTGACGTCGGTTTCGGCAGGTTGCAGCGGCTGCTTGCGGGCGAACGCCAGCAGGCTCGCCGTCAACTGGGCGCCGCGATCGGCGGCGTCGCTGATCAGCTTGGCAATCGAGGCCAGGTGCGGCGTGTCCTTGACGCCATCGGAGAGGATCTCGATCGTGCCGGTGATCACCGTCAGCATGTTGTTGAAGTCGTGGGCGATGCCCCCGGTCAACTGCCCGACAGCCTCCATCTTCTGCGCCTGAATCAACTGTTCCTGCGCCGCGCGCCGCTGCGTCACGTCACGCACAAAGGCGTTGATGACGTAGCCCTCGCCACGGCGCAGCGCGCTCAGCGACACTTCGACGAAGAAGCGATGGCCGTCCCGGTGCAGCGCCTCGGACTCATAGCGCATGCCCATGCCGCCGGCTGCGATCTCCTGCAGAAAGCGGGCGATCCGCTGCCGATGCGCGTCCCGTAGCTGTTCCGGAAACACCAGCTCGACCACCTTGCGACCGACCGCATCCGATCGCGTCCATCCGGTCAGCGCTTCCGCCTGCGAGCTCCAGTCGAGGATGATTCCGTCCTGGTCGGTCTGCACGAATGCATCGAGCGCGGTTTTGACGATGGCCTGCGCCATTTGCTCGCTCGCGACCAGCGCCTCGTGCGCCCGTCGTCGCGCGGTAATGTCGTGTAGCACCGTGACGGCGCCACGAAGCTTGCCGGCGTCATCGCGCAATGGCCGGGCATTGGCCAGCAGGCGAACACCTTGCTCGTCCGGCCGGGGCTTCACGATCAGCTCGAGATCGTCAACCTGTTCGCCGCGCAGCGCACGCACTAGAGGCAACTCCGAAATCGGCATCGCGGTCTCACCGTCGGCGTATTGGCACCGGAAGGCCCGTGCTCCCGTCAGGATGTTGAAACCTGGCTCGACGCCGAGCAACCGCCGCGCAGCAGCGTTGATGATCACGATCGCCCCGCAATGGTCGACAACCACCACCGGGTCGCGAATGCTCTCGACGGTCTTCTCCAGCAAGCTCTGTCGGGTGCCCAATCTCGCGGACAACTCGGCGAGCGCGCCCTTGCCCGTTTCCTGGTTGCCGCCCGAAGGCATCGTCTCGCCGCGAGACAGTCGCTCGACCGCCCACGCCACCTTGGCCGGCGGCGCCGACAGCGACCGCCCGATCATTGCGGCCATCACAAGCGCCAGCGCTGCGCCGACCGCGCCTGCGGCCAGCAACAGGCCAGGCGACGCGACGCCATGAATGAACGCCACGGCGAGCAGGGTCACGACGACGGGGAGCATCGTCCCGAGCGCCAGGCGGCCCGATAAATTCATCCCAACCAACTCATCGTGATCCGCAGCACCGGAGCAGGAAAGCAAGGCAGTATATCGGCAAGGGACCGTCGGCGCCGGGCAGTATCCGGTGACTTCCGTCGTGCTGCCTAGCCGGTTCGGCCGGACCTCCGCCTCTTCTACATCCGTAAAATTACGGAAGACGCAGTCCAAAGATCGATCGGCACGTCGCAGCGGCACGAAGTCTAAGCCGGGACGGACCGTTGTTCAACGTAGCAATCACAGGTTGTTTCCCCTGCCAACCTGGTTCAGCAAATCATCGCATTGTCGCCGTGATCGCAGACATCGCGGGGCGGCGCAGAGAAAAAGACATGCGGGGCCCGGAGGCGGGCACGGTCGTAAGTCCAATCACTGCCGGGCAGAGAGGACTTGCCTCTCACGGCATATCGCTTGGTGCTGGCGTTCTCGTGAGCGGCGGCCGGCACGGCGAGCAAGCCGATCGCAACCGATCCGGCCAGCAAGCACTTGATGGTGGTCATCGGGCCTCTCCTGAGGGGATGCAACAAGCCGAGGCTTGTCCTCTCGGCCGTTGGTGGCTTTGCGCCTCACCATGATCGGCCCGCGCCGCGTTTCATTCCCGACGTTCCCACGCAGGTCCGGGGCTTCCTCTTGCCGCGCCCATGCCACTGAGTTACCCGACGGCGCAAGACCCCAAGTGAAAAATATTTCGGTTTCCCGGAAGTGAGATCCGATTTATAGATTTGGCCGTCTCGCCCGCCTGACGGGCGCTTCGCGATCGTCACCCACATCCCCGTCGTCATGCCCCGCGCAGGCGGGCCATCCAGTACGCCGCGGCCTCTCCCTTCAAGCACAAGCGTCTCTGGAATACTGGATCACCCGCATGCGCGGGTGATGACCCTTAGGGGTCCGAACCGCGGCGCGCCGCGAATTCAGCGTCGTTCCGGAAGCACCAGATGTATCGCTACGCCGCCCGCCGCTCGCGCAGCGCGTCGCCGAAAGCCTCGAACAGCGCGCGGTTGATCGGATTGCGCTGCGGATCGTATTCGGCGTGCCACTGCACGCCGAGCGCGAATCCGGGCGCATCGGCGATGCGGATCGCCTCGATGGTGCCGTCCTCGGCAATGCCCTCGATCACGACGCGCTTGCCGGGTTCGAGGATGCCCTGCCCGTGCAGCGAATTGACGCGGATGGTCTCGCAGCCGAGGATCCGTGCGAACGCGCCGCCCGGGGTCAACGTGACGTCGTGACGATCGGCGAACACGACCGTGGGATCGGGATGGATCTCGCCGTTCTCCAGCCGCGGCATGCGATGGTTCATGCGGCCGGGTATCTCGCGTATCTCCGGATGCAGTGAGCCGCCGAAGGCGACATTCATCTCCTGCAGGCCGCGGCAGATGCCGAAGATCGGCACGCCGCGCGCGACGCAGGCCTCGGACAGTGCTAGCGCAACGTCGTCACGATGGATGTCGTAAGGTTCGTGGGCCGCGCAAGGCTCGGTATTGAAGCGGGTCGGATGAACGTTGGCACGTGCTCCGGTCAGAACCACGCCGTCGACCACGTCGAGCAAAGCGGCAACATCGGTGATTTCTGGGGTTCCCGCGAACATCAGGGGCACCGCACCGGACACTTCGGCAACCGCGCGAAGATTGCGCTCTCCAACCATCTGGACTGTGAAACGATTTTCAATGCGATGGGCGTTTCCGATCACGCCAACCACGGGCCGTCTCATTATCTACGTCTCGCGCAATGATTATTCTAAGTTTGCTACGATTCCGAGATGATCATGCCTTCGAGTTCTGGCCGGATCAACTGTCTATAACTGCACATGACGGTTGCAGCCCTGCACAAAGCCGGATCCCGAGCCAGCGCGCGGGACCTGCGATCGGCCCAGGCGCTCCGGGGATCGAGCCTACCCGCCCCGGAGCCGGGCACGGCCGGTCAGCGTCAAACCGGCCCAGCCCGGCTGGCTTGATCCCGGAGGCGATTTCGCCAAAGACTGCGTCGGAATACCGGAGCGAGGGGGAATCACCCGTGACAGATTCGGCTGACAATCGCCAGCAGGCCCGCAACGACATGGCGTGGGCGATTGCCGTCGGCGGCATCGGCGCAGTGCTGTTCGCGGCCCTGCTGACGTTCGCCTGGCATTTCGCCGCGACCCTGTTCCTGCTGTTCGCGGGCATGTTGCTCGGCGTCGGGCTGAACGCGATGACCACCCTGCTCGGCCGCCTGACCAGGCTCCCCCACGCGGTGCGGCTCATGCTCGTCTGTCTTGCGTTGGCGGGCCTGCTGTCCGGCATCGTGTTCCTCGGCGGCACCACGATCGCGCAGCAGGCAACGGTGTTGAGCAACACCATCAAGTCACAGCTCGGCAGCGTGAAGCAGTTCCTCGAGCAGCACGGCGTCGATACCAGCTATCTCGATTTCACCGCGGCGGCCGAAGCGAAACCGGAGGGCGCGCCCGCGACGACCACAACCACGGCGCCCGCGACACCCTCGCCGCACGGTCTGCCGGGCGCCGGTGCGCTGGCCTCGAGCGGCGGAGCCATCATCAGCCAGACGCTGAAGGTCCTGCTCGGCACCGTCAGCGTCGTCGGCAACTTCTTCATCGTGCTGTTCCTGGGCCTGGCCTTCGCCGCCCAGCCGAGCATCTACCGCGCCGGGCTATTGTTCATCGCACCGGCCAAGTACCGCACGCAGGCGACCATCATAGTCGACCACATCGGCGATACGCTCGAGCGCTGGCTGATCGCGCAGATCATCACGATGACCGCGGTGTTCCTCGTCACCTGGATCGGACTGGCGATCATCGGCATCCCGAGTTCGTTCATCCTCGGCATCCAGGCCGGCCTGCTCGCCTTCATCCCGACCGTCGGCGCGATCCTCGGCGGATTGATCGTGGTGCTGGCCAGTCTCGCCACCGGGTGGATCGCGGCGCTGTCCGCCTTCATCCTGTTCCTCGGCGTGCACGCGCTGGAAAGCTACGTGCTGACGCCGATCATTCAGCGCCAGGCGCTCGATATCCCGCCGGCGACACTGTTCGCATTCCAGATCCTGCTCGGTGTCGTGTTCGGCGTCTGGGGGCTGGCGCTGGCACTGCCGCTGATGGCGATCGCCAAGGTGATGATCGACCACTTCAAGGCGGAGAACAAAGCGCCTGCTCACGCCGCCTAGGGCGTTTTCACGCGAAGCGGACACCGGTGCGCGCGAACAAAACGCGCCAAGACAAGGATCGATCGCCTCAGGTGGTCAGCACCGTCTCGGTGTGCTCGACATCGGGAGGCGCCGCGAAGTACGGGCCGACCAGCGCGCGCCAGGCGGTGAAATCCTCCGAGCCGCGGAAATCGACGGTGTGGTTCTCCAGCGTCTCCCACTTCGCCATCAGCCGGTAGCGGGACGGCTTCTCGATCGATTTGTGCAGTTCGAAGCCCTTGCCGCCCTTGGCGCGCAGGAACAGCGGACGCGCCTTGGCGACCGCAGCTTCAAAATCCTTCTCGCTGCCGGGCTTGACGTCGATGAGTGCGATTTCCGTGATCATTGGGCTTTGGCCTCTGCCGTGGCGCTTTCGAGCGACGTGGATACCGGTTCGCGTAAAGAAAGCGCGTCAAAACAAAAATCCGAAGCTCCGTCTCTAGCCCAGCCGCCGGAAAAGAAAAAGGCGCCTCCTCAGGCGCCCAGCCTTGCTGGCTCCAGCCAGTGTTCACTTGAACAGCAGCACCGTGCCCACGACCATCAGCATAATACCGAACAGCATCGCGGCCGGCCAGCGACTCTTCGGCTGGCCATAGCGGCCTTGGGCGCGCCGTTCGGCGATCAGCGCGCTCTCATATTCATTCGAGTTCGAGAACATGCAGGCGAAGCCACCACGCGCCGACGCCGCCGCAGCTTCGAGCGACATCAGGGCAGCCTGCGGATTGCGGGCGTGAAACGATTCCATGCCCGGAAACATGGGATCGAATGGTTAACCAATGGTTACCGAAATTCAGCCTTGAACGGGCACCGGCTTGTGGCGCGCCGACGCAGGCAGGCCCGCGGTCTTGCGGCGCCAATTCTCCAGCGAGAGCGGCAACTCCTCCGCCGCCTCGACACGATTGCGGCCGCCGCGCTTGGCCTGATAGAGCGCGGTGTCGGCCGATGCCAGCAGCACCTCAAGCTCGGTGCCGGCGGGCCCACCGGCCACGCCGATGCTGACCGTGGTATCGACCGGCCCGTCATCGCAGACGATGCCGCTCGACTCGAAAGCCTCCCGCACCCGCTCGGCGACGAGCACGCCTTCCTCCAGCGAACACGGCAACAGCGCCGCGAATTCCTCGCCGCCGATCCGCCCCGAGAGATCGCTGATCCTGAGACTGTTGACAACGACGGCGGCGAACAGCTTCAGGATCTCGTCGCCGGCAGGATGCCCAAAGCGGTCGTTGATCGACTTGAAATGATCGATGTCGAAGATCATCACCGTGACCGGACGGCCGGCATTGGCCTCGCGCTCGATCACGCGCGCGCAGGCCTCGGTGAAGCCGCGGCGATTGAGCATGCCGCTCAAGGGATCGATCGATGCGGCGGTCTTGTGCACAGCCACCGCGCGATCCGAAACCATCATGAAGATCACGAACACCGTACCGATCGCGTACAGCACAAGCTCGATTGCGAACAGAGTGACCCAGAAGCTGTTGGCGAAGATCTGGCCGTGCGGCCCCAACAGGTCCCCGATCAAAATCGGTAGCATAAGGACGCAGCCGTGCAGGACCGGCACGACGATCGCGAGCCAACGCTTCTGCATTGCGCGCCGCCGCTCGCTCCACAGTTCGGAGGCAGTCGACGCGGCGTAGATCGCGACGATCGTCGCGCCGATCGTCACCCTCATCGCGGAATCGTGCACCGTCGTCACGGCGCCGATCCAGGCGATCGCGCCGAGCACGAGGCCCGGCAGATTGGGCTTGCGTCCGTGGAAAACGCGCGAGGCGTTCCAGACCATGCCGCAGGCGATGAAGCCGGCCGCGTTCAGCGCCAGCAGGACGGGCTCGCCGAGGAACGAGCCGCCGATGGTCCACAGCGCGACCGACACGGCGCCGAGGAGATAGGCCGTCCCCCACCACTTCAATGCGGGGATGTTTTCCTGCCTGCCGAAGAACATCAGCATGGCGCCGAGCATGCCCGCGACCATGGTGGCGAACAAATAAAGTGTCGACGGATCGAACGACATAAACTCACCCCAGCCCGGTGTGATGCAACGTTCGCAGGCGCAAATAATGGTGATGCCGCGCCACTGCGAGCTCACAGGCTAGAGCGCCCGCGTTCGAAATTCGTTTGCATGCCTACGCAAGTTTTCGCGAAAATCTGCGTTAATTCACCTCTAAGCAGACAGCAAAAAGGGCGCCTTCCGGCGCCCTCTTCAACTCGATGCTCGCGGCGATTGCCGCAAATTTTAGGACTCGAATTAGCGCTTCGAGAACTGGAACGACTTGCGGGCCTTGGCCTTGCCGTACTTCTTGCGCTCGACCGAGCGGGAGTCACGGGTCAGGAAGCCGCCCTTCTTGAGCACGCCGCGCAATTCGGGTTCGAAGTTGGTCAGCGCCTTCGAGATGCCGTGTCTGACAGCACCAGCCTGGCCGGAGAGACCGCCTCCGGTGACGGTGCAGATCACGTCGTACTGGCCGTTGCGCGCGGCGGCAACCAGCGGCTGCTGGATCATCATGCGCAGCACCGGGCGAGCGAAGTAGACCTCGAACTCGCGGGTGTTGACCGAGATCTTGCCCGAGCCGGGCTTGACCCAGACGCGGGCGACCGCGTCCTTGCGCTTGCCGGTGGCATAGGCGCGGCCGTACTTGTCGACCTTCTTGACATACTTCGGCGCCTCGGGAGCCGCCGGCTTGACCTGCGCGAGCTGGTCGAGGGACTGCAACGTGTCGGACATTTATGCGGCCCTCGTGTTCTTGCGATTCAGGGAAGCGATATCGACCTTCTCGGGATTCTGGGCCTCATGCGGATGATCGGCTCCGGCATAGACGCGCAGATTGCCCATCTGCATGCGGCCGAGCGGACCGCGCGGAATCATGCGCTCGATCGCCTTCTCGACGACGCGCTCGGGAAAGCGACCCTCGAGGATCTGCTTCGCGGTGCGCTCCTTGATGCCGCCGATATAGCCGGTGTGCTTGTAGTAGGTCTTCTGGTCGCGCTTGCGGCCGGTCAGCACCACATGCGCGGCGTTGATGATGATGACGTTGTCGCCGCAATCGACATGCGGGGTGTAGGTGGGCAGGTGTTTGCCGCGCAGACGCATGGCGACGAGGGTAGCGAGACGGCCGACGACCAGACCCTTGGCGTCGATCAGCACCCACTTCTTCGTCACTTCGGCGGGCTTGGCCGAGAACGTGCTCATGTGTGGAATCCGTGAAAAAGAAATCGGCGCCATGTGCGCCGAACTGGACGGCTTTCTAGAGAAGCTGCGCGCGCACGTCAACGTCCATGCAAGCGAATTACATCAATCGTATCAATGATTTATAAATATGGTATTATAACACCAGAGAAAAGCTCATTTGTTTGGAATGGAATAGGTCGCCGTTACGTGGGCAATCGGGTCCGGCGAGCTGCCGGACAGCAGGTTGACCTCGCCGACCGCAAGGCGCTTGCCGAGCTTGAGCAGCTTGGCCACCGCGAGCACGTCCTGGCCCGGCTGGCCCTTGCGCAGGAAGTTGATGTTGAGATTGGTGGTCACGGCAAGCCCCACCGGCCCGATCGCCGACAGCAGCACCACATACATCGCGAAATCGGCGAGCCCCATCAGGGTCGGCCCGGAGACCGTGCCGCCCGGCCGCAGCATGCGTTCGCTAAAGCGCTGCCGCAGCAGGGCCGTTTCACCGTCAGCGCTCTCGATCCTGACGTCGTCGAAGGCGAACGCCTGCGGGAATTCCTTGCGCAGGAACTCCTCCACCTCAGCCACGCCCATTTTCGCAATTGCCATGCCGCCCCCGCCCTCGCGTCAGCCCGCCTGTTACATTAAATTGTCACCGACGCCATAATGGAATCTCACAATGTCCGCCCAAGCCGCCCGCGCCGAAGCACCGCAAGCCCCGATCCTGCTGCGCGAGACCATCGGCAGTATCGCGGTACTGACGCTCAACCGCCCGGCGGCGCGCAACAGCCTGTCCGAGGGGCTGATCGCCGAATTGCACGCTGCGCTGAATGAAATCGGTGGCGACAAGGCGGTCCGCGCTGTCGTGATCGCCGCCAACGGGCCGGCCTTCTCCGCCGGCCATGACCTGAAGGAACTCACCGCGCGCCGCAGCGATGCCGACCGCGGCCGGGCCTATTTCGCAGAGCTCATGAACGCATGCAGCGCGATGATGCAGGCGGTGGTGCGCCTGCCCAAGCCGGTGGTTGCGGCGGTCCAGGGCATCGCGACCGCGGCCGGTTGCCAGCTCGTCGCAAGCTGCGACCTTGCGGTGGCATCCGAGGCCGCGACCTTCGCGACGCCGGGCGTCGATATCGGCCTGTTCTGCTCGACGCCGATGGTGGCGCTGTCGCGCAACGTGCCGCGCAAGCAGGCGATGGAGATGCTGCTCACCGGCGCGCCGATCTCCGCGGCGACCGCGAAAGAGATCGGCCTGATCAACCGCGTCGTGCCCGCAGGCACGGAGCGGGACGCAGCGATCGCGCTGGCGCAGAAGGTCGCGCTGAAATCGGCCCACACGGTCAAGCTCGGCAAGGAGGCGTTCTATCGGCAGGCCGAGATGAGCCTCGCCGACGCCTATCGCTTTGCTGCCGAAGTAATGACCGAGAACATGATGGCCCGCGACGCCGAGGAAGGCATCGGCGCCTTCATCGAGAAGCGCGAGCCGAAATGGCAGGACAGATAACCCACCGTCATTGCGAGCGCAGCGAAGCAATCCATTTCTTCCCCACCCGACGATAGAATGGATTGCTTCGTCGCTTCGCTCCTCGCAACGACGTAATTGGACAGCTTTAAGCAGATGAACCACGACGCCTACGACGACAACTACATCCGCAGCATCCTCAACGGCGTGAAATCGATCGCGATGGTCGGCGCCTCGCCGGTCAATGTGCGGCCGAGCTACTTCGCGTTCAAATACCTGGCGCAGCGCGGCTACGACATGATCCCGGTCAATCCCGGCCATGTCGGCAAGATGCTGATGGGCAAGCCGTTCGTGGCCTCGCTCGCGGATATCGGCCGGCCGATCGACATGATCGACATCTTCCGCAATTCGAGCCACATCATGCCGGTGGTGGAGGAAGCGCTGAAGCTGTCGCCGCCGCCGAAGGTGATCTGGATGCAGCTCGGCGCGCGCGACGATGCGGCCGCCGAGAAGGCGGAGGCCGCCGGCCTCAAGGTGGTAATGAACCGCTGCCCGAAGATCGAGTATGGCCGGCTGTCGTCTGAGATCTCCTGGATGGGCGTCAACTCACGCACGTTGAGTTCCAAGCGCGCACCGATTCCAACGCAAGGCATGCGGCTGTCGCTCAATCGCACCAGCTTCGGCGGCGGCCAGACTGCGGCATCCGACCGCGCCGCAAAAAACAAAACCGAGACGACCTGACGTCGAGGCGGAATAATCGTTTCGATCGCGCGGCACCACAAAGCATGCCCGCTTCAAACACGCGGTGCGCCCGCCAACGCGGCTTGACGGCGGACGCCGTCGCCATCAGCATGCCGCGCATTTTCGACCAGGCCACAACAGGATTGAACGAATGACCGATCGCCTTCCGGGATTTTCCACCCTCGCCGTGCATGCCGGTGCACAGCCCGATCCCACCACCGGCGCGCGGGCGACGCCGATCTATCAGACCACGTCATTCGTCTTCAACGATGCCGACCACGCCGCCTCGTTGTTCGGCCTGCAGGCGTTCGGCAACATCTATACCCGTATCGGCAATCCGACCAACGCGGTGCTGGAAGAGCGCGTCGCCGCGCTCGAGGGCGGCACCGCGGCGCTCGCGGTGGCGTCCGGCCACGCCGCGCAGGTCGTCGTGCTGCAGCAGCTCATGAAGCCCGGTGACGAGGTGATCGCGGCGCGCAAGCTCTATGGCGGCTCGATCAACCAGTTCAATCACGCCTTCAAGGCGTTCGGCTGGAACGTGGCCTGGGCCGATCCGGACGATGTCGCAAGCTTCGAGCGCGCGGTGACGCCGCACACCAAGGCGATCTTCATCGAGTCGATCGCCAACCCGGCTGGCAGCATTACCGACATCGAGGCGATCGCGACGATCGCGCGCAACGCCGGCGTGCCGCTGATCGTCGACAACACGCTGGCCTCGCCCTATTTGATCAAGCCGATCGATCACGGCGCCGACATCGTGGTGCACTCGGCGACGAAATTTCTGGGCGGCCACGGCAATTCGCTCGGCGGCATCATCGTCGACGCCGGCACCTTCGACTGGTCGAAGGACAACAAATATCCGATGCTGAGCGAGCCGCGCCCGGAATATCACGGCATCCGGATCCAGGAGACGTTCGGCAATTTCGCCTTCGCGATCGCCTGCCGCGTGCTCGGCCTGCGCGACCTCGGGCCGGCGCTGTCGCCGTTCAACGCCTTCATGATCCTGACCGGCATCGAAACGCTGCCGCTGCGCATGCAAAAGCACTGCGACAATGCCAAGGCGGTGGCCGAATTCCTGTCCGGCCATCCGGCGGTCTCGGCCGTGAACTACGCCGGCCTGCCCGGCGACAGGTACAACCAACTGCAGCGCAAATATGCGCCGAAGGGCGCGGGTGCGGTGTTCACCTTCAGCCTCAAGGGCGGCTACGACGCCGGCGTCAATCTGGTGTCCAACCTGAAGCTGTTCTCGCATCTCGCCAATGTCGGCGACACCCGCTCGCTGGTGATCCACCCGGCATCGACCACCCACAGCCAGCTCGACGACGCCGCCAAGGCGAGGTCGGGCGCAGCGCCCGAGGTGGTGCGCCTCTCGATCGGCATCGAGGACAAGGAAGACCTGATCGCCGACCTCGACCAGGCTCTGAGCGCCTGACCAGGCCATCATGTCCGGGGCGGTGCGCCGCACCGCTCCGGTCATTTACCTCAAACGACGAGGGTCTCGTTAACGCTCATTCCGGCATAAAATGGCAGTGATAGGCTCCGGATGATTCGGGAGACCATTGATGCTGCGCTGGATTTTGCCACTCGCGGTCGCGCTGTCAGCGATTCCGCCCGCTGATGCCGCCGACAGCCTCGTCGTCACCAGGCACACCACCATACGAGCCGCGCGCCAGCTTCCGCCGGGCTTGCCTCGCCGGCACTACGCCTACCGCACGACCATCACGCCGCCGACCTATGTGCGGCGCGGTCGGCAACTCGTGGTGGTCGAGCCCGTGGTGATTCCGCAGAACGAAGTGCCGTACATTCCGTTCGTGCCGGGTGAGCCGCTGCTGCCCGGATCGTCCTCGCTGCCCGGCTATTACGGCAACGCCCATTCCTACAGCTACCTCGGTCCCTATTACGGCGGCGCCTATGTGAGCTACTGGGACCGCCTGCCCTACGCCTGCGGCATCTACGGCTATTGCTAGCGCGGGACGAGCGCGTGGCGAGATCGACGCAGAAATCAACCGCAGCGGCTTCGGGGAACGCGATCACCGCGGACCTCGTCGCGGTGCTGGTGGCCGTTACCGAGGGCACGCCCAGGATCATGACCATCGCAGGTGGCTCGGCGCTGCCGAGCGGCCCGTTCGAGTTCAGCCACCGCTCGCTGCAGACCGCGTTGCGGGCATGGGTCGAGGCGCAGACCGGCCACCCGCTCGGCTATGTCGAGCAGCTCTATACCTTTGCCGATCCCGGCCGCTCCGGCGACGTCAAGGGACCACACAGCGTCTCGATCAGCTATCTCGGCCTGACCCGCGAGGACAGGGTCGGCGAAGGCTTCGAAGCGCACTGGTCGGGCTGGTACGATTATTTCCCCTGGGAGGATCACCGCGCCGGCACGCCGGCTTTCCTCACCAGGATGGTGGCGCCGAAGCTGAAGGCGTGGGCGAAGTCCGCACCATCTTCGACGTTGCAACGCGAGCGCTGGCAGCGCTGCGCCATCACCTTCGGGCTCGACGAACGCGACTGGAACGAGGAGTTGGTGCTGCAGCGCTACGAGCTGCTCTACGAAGCATCGTTGATTCCGGAAGCCGGGCGCGCGAGTGGCCACGAAGCGTCGGCGGTGCCGGGCAAGGCGATGACCGCGGATCATCGCCGCATCCTCGCCACCGGCATCGCGCGGCTGCGTGCCAAGATCAAATACCGTCCCGTGGTATTCGAGCTGATGCCGGCCGAGTTCACCCTGCTGCAACTGCAACGCAGTGTTGAGGCACTCGCAGGCCGCTTGGTGCACAAACAGAATTTCCGCCGGCTCATCGAGCAGCAGGAACTCGTTGAAGAGACTGGCGCAATCGCCACTGAGGCGGTCGGGCGGCCGGCCAAGCTGTTCCGCTTCCGCCACGCCGTTCTGGCCGAGCGAGCCATCGCCGGCACCAAGCTTCCGCTCTCGCGCACTTGACACCACTTATGCTCAGGATAAGTATAAGCCATCTTATGCTCATGGAGAGTATAAATGGCGACACTCGACACCGAACTCCTCGACCGCACCGCCCCGCTTTATGAGCGCGTCAAGCGCGTGATCCCGCCCTTCGAATGGGCCACCTTCGCCGAGGATGTCGACGCGATCCTCGCGCTGAAGCGACGCCGCAATGCGGTGGTGCTGGCGCACAACTACCAGACGCCCGAGATCTTCCACGGCGTCGCCGATATCGTCGGCGACAGCCTCCTGCTGGCGCGCGAAGCCACCAAGGTGGATGCCGACATCATCGTGCTCGCCGGCGTGCACTTCATGGCCGAGACCGCAAAGCTCCTGAATCCGGAAAAGACCGTGCTGATCCCCGATCTCGCGGCCGGCTGCTCGCTCGCTGATTCGATCACGGCGCAGGACGTGCGGCTGATGCGTGCGCGTTATCCGGACGCGCCGGTCGTCGCTTATGTCAACACATCGACCGCGGTGAAGGCGGAAGCCGATATCTGCTGTACCTCGGGCAATGCGCTGAAGGTCGTGGAATCGCTTGGCGCCGAGCGCGTCATCATGCTGCCCGATGAGTATCTGGCGCAGAACATCGCCAAACAGACCAGCAAGAAGATCATCGCCTGGAAGGGCCATTGCGAGGTGCATGAGCTCTTCACCGCCGACGACGTGCAGCAACTGCGCGACAATCATCCCGACGTCACCATCCTCGCACATCCGGAATGCCCGCCCGAAGTGGTCGCCGCAGCGGACTATTCCGGCTCGACGGCGGCAATGTCATCGTACGTCGAAACCAAACGCCCGCCACGCGTCGTGTTGCTCACGGAATGCTCGATGAGCGACAACATCGCAGCCCAGCATCCGGATGTCGAATTCGTCCGCCCCTGCAATCTCTGCCCGCACATGAAGCGGATCACGCTGAAGAACATCCGCCACGCACTGGAAACAAATCAGCACGAGGTGACGATCGACCCCGAAATCGCCGACCGCGCGCGGCTGAGCGTCGAAAGGATGTTGGCGCTATGAGTACTGCTATCTCCGATCTGACCGGCCGCCCCGTCATCATCGGTGGCGGCGCGGCGGGGCTGATGACCGCACTTGAGCTCGCGCCCGAGCCGGTCGTGCTGCTGTCGAAATCGCCGCTCGGTGCGGAAGCCTCCAGCATGTGGGCGCAAGGCGGATTTGCCGCGGCTGTCGGCACGGATGACACCCCTGCCCTCCATCTCGCGGACACGATCGCGGCCGGCGCCGGGTTGTGCGACGAAGCCGCGACGGCGCGGATCGTCGATGCCGCACCGGCAGCCGTGGAGCGGCTCGCAGGGCTCGGCGTCGCGTTCGATCGTTGGCCCGACGGAGGCTGGCGGCTCGGACTGGAAGCGGCGCATGGCCGCAACCGCATCGTGCATGCCACCAGCGACGGCACCGGCCGCGAGATCATGCGCGCCCTGATCGCGACGGTCCGGCGCACGCCGTCGATCACGCTGCTGGAAGGCGTGGAGGCACGCCGTCTGCTGGTCGAGGACAACACGGTCAGGGGCGTGCTCGCGTCGAAAGACGGCGGCTGGTTCATCCTCTCCACCAATCGCGTCGCGGTCGCGACCGGTGGCATCGGCGGGCTGTTCGCCGACAGCACCAATCCGAGTGGATGTTTCGGCCAGGGGCTTGCCCTCGCGGCCCACGCCGGCGCGACGCTCGCCGATCTCGAATTCGTCCAGTTTCATCCGACCGCGTTCGACGGGCCGGCGCGTCCGATGCCGCTCTTGACCGAAGCGATCCGCGGCGACGGCGCAGTGCTGATCGACGAGACCGGACAGCGCTTCATGGCCGATCAACCCGGCGCCGAGCTCGCCCCCCGCGATATCGTCGCGCGCGCGGTGTGGCGCCACCGCGCGGGCGGACATCGCACGTTCCTCGACGCGCGCACGAATCCGGGTGCTGATTTCGCGCGGCGCTATCCGGTGATCAGCGCGTTCTGCAAGATGGCCGGCATCGATCCGGCCAAGGATCCGATTCCGATCCGTCCGGCGGTTCACTATCACATGGGCGGCATCGCTGTTGATCGCGAAGGACGCAGCACGGTGCGAGGCCTTTGGGCCTGCGGCGAGGCCGCCCGCACCGGATTGCACGGCGCAAACCGGCTCGCGAGCAACTCGCTGATGGAGGCGATCGTCTGTGCGCGATGGGTCGCCGAGAGCATTGGCGGCGTATGCGCGGGACCGCAGGCTACCTTGAACGCCGATGCCGCGCCGCCTCCCGCCGATCCCTCAGCCGTGCGTCCGATCCTGACGCAAGGGCTCGGCGTGTTGCGCGACCGCGGCGGGATCGAACGTGCGATCCACAGCCTCTATCCGCTGGCACGCAGCCAAAGTGCGGCATCAGACACGGCCCTGGTCGGACTGATGATCGCCGTCGCCGCCGCCAAACGCGAGGAAAGTCGCGGCGGCCATTTCCGCAGCGATTTTCCCGACAGCGCGGCCTCTGCCGTACCGTCATCCCTTACCCGCAGCGAAGCGCTCGGCGCCGCACGCGAGATCGTCGAATCCATCCCAACCATCAGGAGTGCCCAATCATGACGCTCGATCCTCTCTTGCCGCTGATGTACGAGCCGATCGTACGGACCGCCTTGCTCGAAGATCTCGGGCGTGCTGGCGACATCACCGCCAATGCGATCGTGCCGCTCAGCCAGCAAGCCCGGCTCGTGATGCGCGCACGGCAGGCCGGCGTGGTCGCCGGGCTCGACGTCGCCCGCTGTGCCTTTCAGACGGTGTCGCCCGCGACGGAGCTTCGCGCCGAGCGCCCGGACGGCAGCGCGGTCGAGCCGGACCAGGTCATCGCGATCATCGACGGCCCGGCGCGCAGCCTGCTGACCGCTGAGCGGACCGCGCTCAATTTTCTCTGCCATCTGAGCGGCGTTGCCAGCGCAACCGCGACCCTCGTCAAAGCCGTCAAGGGCACGCATGCGCAGATCGTCTGCACCCGAAAAACCACGCCGGGGCTCCGCGCGCTGGAGAAATACGCGGTCCGCGCCGGCGGCGGCGGCAACCATCGCTTCGGGCTCGATGATGCGGTGCTGATCAAGGATAATCACATCGCGCTCGCCGGCGGCATCCGTCCCGCGATCGAGCGGGCGAAGGCGAATGTCGGCCACCTCGTCAAAATCGAGGTCGAGGTCGATACGTTGTCGCAGCTTGACGAGGCGCTGGCGCTCGGCGTCGATGCCGTGGTGCTCGACAACATGACAGTCGATCAGTTCCGCCAGGCAGTGGAGATGGCGCGCGGCAAAGCGATCACCGAAGCCTCCGGCCGCATCACGGCGGCGACCGCGCCTGATATCGCCGCAACCGGCGTCGACCTGATTTCGGTTGGCTGGGTGACCCACAGCTCGCCGGCGCTCGATATCGGGCTGGACTATCTGTCCTGAGGGATCAGCCGGCCTGGCCGACGTGGCTGGCAGGAACGAGCTTCGGTTGATCCCGCTCGGTCCGGCGCGCAGCGAGCCGCTCGGCCTGCAGGACGGCGAGCGTCAGCACCACGATCGCCACCGCCTGGTGCGTCAGCGCCAGATCGATCGGCACCTGATGCAGCAGCGTCAGGATGCCGAGCGTGGCCTGCACCGTGATGGCTGCGACGAGCCACCAGGCGCCCACGATCACCGGACGTCCGGCACGCGAACGCACGGCATCGATCGCGTGGGCAATCGCCAGCGCGAACAACAGATAGGCGGTCATGCGATGCTCGAATTGCACCGTCAGCGTGTTGTCGAACAAATTGCGCCACCAGGGCGTCTCGAACCACAGCCGATCAGCCGACGGGATGAAGCCGCCATCGATATCGGGCCAGGTGTTATAGACCCTGCCCGCGCGCAAGCCGGCGACCAGCGCGCCGAAATAGAGCTGCACGAACGTCAGCACGAGCAGCACCGCACTCGTGATCTTCAACCTGACGGCTGCGATCACGGGGGGACGATCCGTCAATCGCCGCAACGTCCAGACGATCGCGGCAAAGATCAGGAGCGCCAGCACCAGGTGCGTCGCCAGCCGATACTGCGACACCTCTACGCGCTGCGACAGGCCGGAGGCGACCATCCACCAGCCGACCGCGCCCTGCAGGCCGCCGAGGCCGAAGATCAGCCACAGCCGCCGCCCCAGTTCGCCACTCACCGTGCCGCGCCATAGGAAATACAGGAACGGCAGCAGATAGGCGGCGCCGATCACGCGGCCGAGCAGCCGGTGGCTCCACTCCCACCAGAAGATCGTCTTGAACTCATCGAGCGACATCCCGGCGTTGAGCTCGCGATATTGCGGAATGGTCTTGTAGCCCTCGAAGGCCTGGGTCCACTGCGCCTCGGTCAGCGGCGGCAGCGCGCCGGTGACCGGCTTCCATTCCACAATCGACAGGCCTGACTCGGTGAGCCGCGTGGCGCCGCCGACCAGCACCATCAGCGCGATCAGCGCCGCGACCGACACCAGCCACACTCTGACGGCCCGAAGCTGCGCCTCGTTTGCGGAAATACCGGCCATTTCGCCCTGACTTGATTGGATTTTCGCGCCCCTTATAGTCCGCCGCGCCCGCGGTGCAAGCGCCGCCGAGATCACGAGTTGCACATATCCGCCATGGCCATACGTACCCGCAAACTGCTCGGAACCATCGCCCTGCTCATCCTGGTCGTGGTCTGGTCGCTGCTCGGCATGACGGTCGCCCAGACGCCTTGGCTTGCCAATTCGGGGCTGCTGCAAGCGATCTTCTACGTGGTCGCGGGGCTCGGCTGGGTGTTGCCGGCGATGCCGATCGTGGCCTGGATGTCGCGGCCCGACCGCGCGCAGAGCTGATTGCAGCAATCCTCCTTCCCTGGCAGGACACGGCTGACCCGACCTTGACGCCCCTCAGGCTCCCCAAGTCGCCAGGCGATCGGGCTGCTGCGTATCCTGCCAGATCAGTCCCGCGCATTCCGCGGCGATCTCTCGCCGGCGTATGCTCTTACTCTTTGTTGACATTTGCCTGCGAAGGTCGGCCCCGCCGAGAACTGTAAAGAAATACCTTAGAACAAGCAGGTTCCGAGATGACCATGGCGGCGGCAATCCAGCGCCGGACGGCTGATACGCGGACGTGGTCGAACGCAAGCCGCATCGCCGGCGTTGACATTTTCCACGATCTCGCCGCCGCCGAAGCGATCTGGCGCGGCTTCGAGACACCGCAGCAATCCTTCACCCCCTATCAGCGTTTCGACTTCCTCGCCGCCTGGCAGCGGCAGGTCGGCGAGCGCGAGGGCCTGCGCCCCTTCATCGTCGTCGCTCACGACGCCGAACGCCGGCCGTTGCTGCTGCTGCCGCTCGCGATCGAATCCCGATGGGGCGCGCGCTGCGCGAGCTTCATGGGCGGCAAGCATTCGACCTTCAACATGGCGCTGTGCGAGCGGGATTTCGCCGCCAACGCGACCGAAGCCGATCTAGCCGCGCTGATCGGCTCCATCAAGGATCGGTCCCGCGTCGACGCACTGGTGCTGCATCAGCAGCCGCTGCGCTGGCAGGACCTGCCGAACCCGCTCGCCCTGCTGCCGCGCCAACCCGCGGCCAACGACTGTCCGCTGCTCGTGATCGAGCCGGGTGCTGCACCCGTAGACCTGATCTCCAATTCGTTCCGCCGCCGGCTGAAGGGCAAGGAGCGCAAGCTGAAGCTGCTGCCCGGTTTCCGCTATTATGTGGCCACCGAAAGCGCCGACATCAGGCGGCTGCTCGACTGGTTCTTCCGCCTCAAGCCGCAGCGCATGGCCGAACAAAAGCTGCCGAACGTGTTCGCCGAGCCCGGGGTCGAGCAGTTCATCCGCACGGCCTGCCTGACGCCGCTCGCCGACGGCGCGCGCCACGCCATCGACATCCATGCACTGGAATGCGACGAGGAGATCATCGCGATCTTTGCCGGCGTCGCCGACGGCCATCGCTTCTCGATGATGTTCAACACCTACACGATGTCGGGCAATGCCAAGTACAGCCCCGGCCTGATCCTGATGCGCGACATCATCGATCGCCATGCTGCGGAGAATTACCGCGCGCTTGATCTCGGCATCGGGTCGGACGAGTACAAGCGGCTGTTCTGCAAGGACGACGAAGCGATCTTCGACAGCTTCATTCCGCTCAGCCTGCGCGGACGGCTGGCGGCGACCGCCCTGTCAGGCCTCAATCGCGCCAAGCGTACGGTGAAGCACAACGCGGCGTTGTTCGAGATCGCGCAGAACCTGCGCAGCATGTTCCGTTGAGCGGCATCACGTCTGGCCGCACGGCTCGCCTGCCACCGATCTAGCTACATCGCGAACGCAATCGATGAATATCTCGGCGGCCGGGCTTAGCGTGCGATCCTTCAATGTCACGATCGCTGCCGAGACGGCCGATATTCGGGGCAGCTTGACGGGCAGCATCTTCAGCGCCAGATCGCGACCGCCGAACCAGACAACCGAGCTCGGTAGCAGCGCAACGAAATGACCGGTCGCTGCCAATCTGCAGCACAAGTGAAGCGATAGCGTCGAGACCGGCGCACGCGGCATGCGCAATCCGTTTTCACAAAACAGGTCTGCGACCGCGGAGCCGGGAAATGTCTCGGGCGGCGGCAGCACCCACGGCTCATCGACGAGATCGTCGAGCTCAACTTGCGACGCCCGCGCCCATTTGCTGTTGCACCCGACGACCACGACTCGCGGATCGCTCAACAGCGGCTCGACCGTCAGATCGTCCTCCGCGAAAGGCGTCGGAATCCACCCGAGCAACAGGTCGATATTTCGCTCGCGCAGCTCACGGTAATGCGTGGTGCCAAGCACGGTCTGGGCGACATTCAAGCGGATGCCGGGATGCCGCCGCGCGAACCGGTCGATCACCACCGGCAGCAGGCCCGCTGCAATGCTCTCCGAGCTGCCGATGCGCAGATGTCCGGTCGTCGGATCAGCGAGAAATTCGAGTTCCTGCAGCCCTTGTGTCAGTTCGTCGAAGATTGTCACGCCGCGCCTGACCAGCGCCTGGCCGTAGGCCGTGGGCACGATACCGTTGCGGCCGCGGTCGAGCAGTCGAAGCCCAAGCACGTGCTCCATGTCGGAGATTGCCCGCGACACGGCCGGTTGCGACATGGCCAGTTCGGCTGCGGCTTTCGCCATGCTGCCGCGCTGGGCGACGACTAGCAGGATATGCAGATCGCGAAGCTTGATCCGGCGCCGTGCACGCTCGATATCCCGCATCTGAGATCCCTACCAAAATGGTTATGGATGCCCCAAAGACTAGCATTGGACGTTTATGACCGCCTCACGCATCCTCCGCCTGCGGTGACGCAGATCGTCGCGCCCGACACGGCGCGGCCCGGAGAACATGGAGGCGCTCATGTTGACCCGTCGCGGTGTCCTGACTTCAGCAACCGGTGTAGCGTTATCCGTCGCAGGCTTGGTGCCTCCGGTCGCCGCGCAGCATCGCCTCAAGACCGCCCATATCCTGACCGGCTACACTCCCGGACTGCCGGACGCCGTCGCCAGGCTGGTTGCGGGTCGGATGAAGGATTATGCCGAATCCATCGTCATTGAGACGCGGCCGGGCGCCAGCGGCCGGATCGCGATCGAAGCCGTGAAAAGCGCCGAGGCCGACGGATCGGTCATGCTGCTCGCGCCGCTCGGGTTCATCGCGCTGTTTCCTCACATCTATAAGACACTCGCATACGTGCCAGACGACTTCACGCCGGTGTCGACCGTCGGCTCGTTCGCGACGTTGCTGGCCATCGGTCCGAAGGTACCGAAGGACGTCGGTAGCATCGCCGACTTCGTCGCCTGGTGCCGTGCCAACCCGACGCAGGCGACTTACGGCACGCCGGGCGTCGGCACCACGCTGCATTTCATTGGCGCGATGCTCGGACGCACTGCGGGCTTCGACTATGTCCACGTGCCCTACCAGGGCAGAGGTGCAGTCCAGGACCTCCTGAAGGGGGAAATCGCCTCGGCAGTGATGCCGGTCGACAGCCTGCTGGGCCAGGTCCAGGCCGGCCAGCTTCGCGCCTTGGCGACGACCGGTCCGAACCGCCTTGGCACGCTCCCGGACGTCCCGACGGTGGCACAAGCCGGTTATCCTGCGCTTCAGGACCTGACCTGGTTCGGCATCTTCCTGCCGGCGAAGACGCCGCCGGCAATCGTCGAGCAGCTCAACAGCGCGATACAGGCGTCACTCCGCACCGATGAAGTCAGATCTGGCATGGCCAAGTTATCGGTCGACGTCGACGCGATCGCCATGAACGACTTCGCGCGACTGCTTGCGTCGGAATCCGTACGCTGGAAAGGGATCGTCCAGGCGACCGGCTTTACGCCGACGGGCTGACGATGGCTGTTCAGGCCGCCACCACCCGCGGACTGGGCCGAGCGATGTCAGACGGCGCAGCGGGCTTGCTCAGCATCGTCACGTCCGAGAAGCCGACCGCCGTGAGCTGATCGACCATCAGCTTGCGCGCATCCTGCGCCATTCCCGCATCAGGCACCACGACGGCCTGCGCGTGCGCAGTCAGCAACTCGGCCGGCAGATCGACGGCCGACCCGGCGTCGAGCAGCACGTGGTCGTAGACTCTGACCAAGGCGTCGATCGCGAGCGACAGCCGCGGCGACTGCAGTATCGCGCGGTCGAACCCGGGACGTCCGGCGCTGACGAGTTGCACGCGCGATTGGCGATCCTTGGTGATGATCTGGGCAAATGTCGCCTCGCCCTGCATCAGTTCGGCAAGACCAGGAGCGCCTGGATCGACTGAAGCCGCCGCCATCGTCGGTGAGGATGCAACGAGATCGACCACCACCACCTTGGCCTGGCGCGCCATCAGGCGGGCCAGCGTCAGTGCAGTCTGCGTGACGCTCTCGCCACCGGCCGTGCCGAGGACCGTGACCTTGCGGGCGGCGGCACCGTCTGCGACCAGACGCACGGCAAGTTCGTCGAGTTCGCTGACCGGCTGAGCATGCGCAGGCGACGGCTCGCTGACCGCATGGTCCGGCGCGGCCACGGGCTCGGGTGACAGCTCAAGCTCCGGCGGCAATTCAGGCTGCCGTGGCAATTCGAGCTTCGGCTCAGGCGGCGGCGGCCGTTGCGGCTCGCGTGTCAGTTCCGGCTCAACCCGATTCTCGACCACGGGCTCCATGACGGGCTCGCGGCGCCTGACCGATGCCACGACGGGTGCGAACGCACGGCCGACCGAGGTCGGCCCGGAGATCCGCAGCAGTTCGCCGGTGACGATGACGCCCGACGACAGCAGCAGGGTCGCCAGCGTCGCGATCAGGACGATCGGCAGCTTCTTCGGATAGGCCGGCGTGTTGGAGACCGAGGCGCGCGAGATGATGCGGCCGTCGGTCGGCGCACCGTCGATGTTCTCGCGGGCGGTCGCCTCGCGGTATTTGGCGAGATAGGTCTCCAGCAAGTCGCGCTGCGCCTTGGCCTCGCGCTCGAGCGCGCGGAGCTGGACGTCCTGGGTGTTGCTCGATGATGCCTGCTTCTTCACCTGGTCGAGGCTCGCCTGCAGCTCGTCGACGCGGCCGCGAGCGAGACGGGCGTCATTCTCCAGCGAACGCGACACCTTGGCCGCCTCGTCGCGCAACTGCCGATCATAGTCGGTGAGCTGCGCCTTCAATTCCTTGATGCGCGGATGATTGTCGAGCAGCGTGGACGACTGCTCGGCGAGCTGCGCGCGGATCGCAGCGCGCTGTTCGGTCAACCGGCGGATCGTCTCGGAATTGAGCACCTCCGACGCCTCGATCGGCTTGCCGCTCTGGAGCATCTCGCGGATCAGGCGCGCCTTGGTCTCGGCATCGGCCTTCAATGCACGGGCATTGTTGAGCTGCGTGTTCAACTCGCCCATCTGCTGGTTGGACAGCGTGGTGTTGTTGGTGCCGACGAACAAGCCCGACTTCGAGCGGAAATCCTCGACCCGCGCATCGGCATCGGACACCTTCTTGCGCAAATTGTCGATCTCGCCCGAGAGCCATGTGCTGGCGGACTTGGCCTGGTCCTGCCGTGCCGCCTGCTGCAGCACGAGATAACCTTCCGCAATCGAGTTGGCGACGCGAGCGGCAAGCTCCGGATCCTGCGACTGGAATTCGATCACCATGACGCGCGACTTGTCGACCGCATAAGCCTGGAAGCGCTCATAATAGGCATCGAGCACCCGCTCTTCCGGCGTCAGGGAGAACGGGTCGCGGCCGATACCGAACAGCGCCAGCAGCGACTTCAGCGGCGAGAAGCCGCGCAGCACCGGATCGAATTCCGGACGCTCCGCGAGCTTGTTCTTCTTGATGATGTCGCGCGCGAGATCGCGTGACAGCAATAGCTGCACCTGGCTCGTCACCGCCTCCGGATCGAGCGCGGTACGCTCCTGCTCGCGCTCGCCGTTCGGCCGCATGAACACATTCTCGCGGCCGTCGATCAGGATGCGCGCCTCCGACTTGTAGCGCGGGGTGACGACGTTGACCGCCGCGAGCGACAGCGCGAACACCAGCACCGTCGGCACGATGATCCAGCCGCGCCTGCGCGCCAGCGCCCGCCCGAGCGCATGCAGATCGAGATCGCTGGCCGCGGGCGTATCGGCCGACCCAGCGGAAGCAGAACCACCGGAAGCCGGCTTCGCAGCAACGGCCTCGCCGGCAACGGGCGCGGACTTCGGCAACGCCCGTTGCACGACGGCTTTTTCCTTGCCTCTACGCCAGAACGCAAACTGCATCACACCACTCCCGCGGACGCCGCGACTCCACCTCAACCGAGCCGATTACACTCCATTAAGGTTGCCGCTGGGTTAATCGGGCCGAGCCGAGCCCGGTCGAGCGGCCTTCAGGACCGTCATGCTTTGTTAACCACGAGCGCGGTTAATCGTGGCTCTTACTCTCCGGGATTCCTCCAATGCGCGGTCCGCGCGCCCCCATTGTTTGTCTGATCGCTCCGCTCGCGTTGCCGGGCTGCATGGCCCTTGTCATGGCAGTCGGTGCGTCGATCGGCTCGGGTGGCATCGTGCTCGTCAACGAGCACTGGTCCTGATCCATGGCGGAAGATCGGACACACGAACAGCCGCTCCGGATCCTGCACGTCGTCCGTGCGCCAGTCGGCGGCATCTTCCGTCACATCCTCGACGTCGCCAACGGACAGATCGAACGCGGCCATCACGTCGGCATCATCACTGATAGCCTCACCGGCGGCACGCGCGCCGAGGCGGCGCTCACCGAGATTACTCCTCGCCTGAAGCTCGGCGTCCGACGGGTGGCGATCCGCCGCGAGCCACACCTCGGCGATGTCGCGGTCTGGGCGCGCATCGCCGGCCTGATCCGGACGCTGAAGCCCGATGTGGTGCATGGCCACGGTGCCAAGGCCGGCGCTTATGTCCGCTCGCGACGGCGTTCGGACAAGATCATTCGGGTCTACACGCCGCACGGCGGTTCGCTGCACTACCCGCTCGACACCTGGAAGGGCAAATTCTACAGCCAGCTCGAGCGCGCGCTGATGAACAGCACCGACCTGTTCCTGTTCGAGAGCGCGTTTGCCCGCAACACCTATCAGCGCACCGTCGGCGAGCCGGGCGGCCTGGTGCGCTGCGTGTTCAACGGCGTCACCGCTGAAGAATTCGAGCCCGTGCCAAGGGCCGACGACGCCACCGATCTCGTCTATGTCGGTGAGTTCAGGCACATCAAAGGCGCCGACCTCCTGATCGACGCGGTGGCTAAGCTGCGCGCGGAAGGCAGACCACTGACGCTCACGCTCGGCGGCGACGGCGAGGAGTTCGACGTGCTCAAGGCTCAGGTCAAGCGGCTGGCGCTCGGCGACGCCGTCCGTTTCATCGGACACGTCAAGGCACGGTACGGCTTTTCCAAGGGCCGCCTCTTGGTCGTCCCGTCGCGCGGCGATTCCATGCCTTACGTGGTGATCGAGGCCGCGGCGGCCGGCATTCCGATGATCGCCGCCAATGTCGGCGGCATTCCTGAGATCTTCGACACCCACGCCGATGCCCTGTTCGCGCCGAGCAATGCCGCCGCGATGGCCGACGCCATCAAAGTCGCGCTCGACAATCCCGCAGGCACCGCAGCGCGGGCCGAGAAGCTCCGCGAGCGGATCTCCAATCACTTCTCGCAGGGCGCCATGGTCGAGGGCGTGCTGGCCGGCTATCGCGACGCGTTTGCCAAACATTAACCATTGCATGCGCCCGTAACCGTTTCTTCCGATTTGTCCCGTTAAGTCGCCCCTCGGGGGAATTTCACCCTGCGCCCGCATGCCTATCTGCACGCGCGGGAATGGACGTGGACACGTGGAACCGATCAACGCACGCTCGATGCTGGACGCCGCCGCGTCGGCAACGGCCGGTCACCCGCAGGTCGAGCGACGCCGGCGGTTGTCGCCGGCAGCGCTCGCCGTCACCAACCAGAAAGTTCGCGGCGCCTATTCGCCGGTCGTGATCACCGGCGCAGTGCGCATCGTCGATTTCGTGCTGCTCAGCCTTGTCGGCATCGGCCTATACCTCGGCTATGTGAAGCCGCTGTCCGGCTTCCATTGGGAATACATCGCGGCAATCCTGGGCATGACGGCGGCAGCCGTGATCTGCTTCCAGGCCGCCGACATCTATCAGGTCCAGACTTTCCGCGGCCAGCTCCGCCAGATGACGCGAATGATCTCGTCGTGGACATTCGTCTTCCTGCTGTTCATCGGTGTGTCCTTCCTGGCCAAGCTGGGCGGCGAAGTGTCTCGCGTCTGGCTGTCGTCGTTCTTCGTGGCCGGCCTCGCGGTCCTGATCATCGAGCGCCTGCTGCTCCGCGCGATCGTGCGCGCTTGGGCGCGTGACGGCCGGCTCGACCGTCGCACCGTCATCGTCGGCGCCGACACAAACGGCGAGCAGCTCGTCGAGGCGCTGAACGCCGAGGACGACTCCGACATTCGCGTGCTCGGCGTGTTCGACGACCGCAATGACGATCGCGCCATGGATACCTGCGCCGGGTCTCCGAAGCTCGGCAAGGTCGACGACATCGTCGAATTCGCCCGCCGCACCCGCGTCGACCTCGTCCTGTTCGCGCTGCCGATCTCGGCGGAAACGCGCATCCTGGAAATGCTCAAGAAGCTGTGGGTGCTGCCGGTCGACATCCGCCTGTCGGCGCACACCAACAAGCTGCGCTTCCGCCCCCGCTCCTACTCCTATCTCGGCAACGTGCCGACGCTTGATGTGTTCGAGGCGCCGATTACTGATTGGGATCTGGTGATGAAATGGCTGTTCGACCGCGTCGTCGGCGGCCTCATCCTGCTCGCCGCCCTGCCGGTGATGGGTCTGGTCGCGCTGGCGGTGAAGCTCGACAGTCCGGGCCCGGTGCTGTTCCGTCAGAAGCGGTTCGGTTTCAACAATGAGCGGATCGACGTGTTCAAGTTCCGCTCGCTCTATCATCACCAAGCGGATCCGACCGCCTCCAAGGTCGTGACCAAGGACGATCCGCGCGTCACCCGTGTCGGCCGCTTCATCCGCAAGTCTTCGCTCGACGAGCTTCCGCAACTGTTCAATGTCGTGCTCAAAGGCAACCTCTCGCTGGTCGGCCCGCGTCCGCACGCCGTGCAAGGCAAGCTGCAGAACCGCCTGTTCGACGAGGCGGTCGATGGCTACTTCGCCCGTCACCGCGTCAAGCCCGGCATCACCGGCTGGGCACAGGTCAACGGCTGGCGCGGCGAGGTCGACACCGACGAGAAGATCCAGAAACGTGTCGAGTTCGATCTCTACTACATCGAGAACTGGTCGGTGTTGTTCGACCTCTACATTCTCCTCAAGACGCCGTTCTCGCTGCTGACCAAGAATGAGAACGCGTATTGAGGAGCAAGACTGACTGCCGTCATTGCGAGCGCAGCGACTTGTCCGCCGTAGCTCGGAGAGCGAAGGCGGACAAGTCGTCGCTTCGCAACGACGAAGTGACTGACCGAGCGTTATGTCGAGTTGCGTGAGTGCGTTATGGCCTATGCGGCAACAGCCGGAACGTCCGACTTCCCGATCACGACGCCGCCAGGCGTTCTGGCGCTGCAGCGCGCGCTGGTGTGGCTCGCCGGCGCGTCCGTCGCCATCGTGTTCTTCGAACCGAGCCCGTACGAATTCGTCACGCTGATCGCGTCCGTCCTCTTTTTCGCCACGGGCCTGCGGATGCGGCTGGTGTTCATGCCGCTATTGTTTGCGTTGATCGTGCTCAATGTCGGCTACAGCATCGGCGCGATTCCGTTTCTCGACAAGCCGGAGGTGATGAACTGGATCCTCACCTCCTGGTACATGGCGATCACCGTCATGCTGTTCGCGATGGTGATTTCGGAAGACACCGAAGCCCGCCTCGACATGTTGCGCCGCGGCCTGATCGTCGGGGCGATGATCGCGTCGATCTCGGGCGTTGCAGGCTACTTCCATCTGGTGCCCGGCGGCTACGACCTGTTGACGCTGTATGACCGTGCCCGCGGCACCTTCAAGGATCCCAACGTGCTCGGCGCGTTCCTGATCCTGCCGGCGCTGTTCACGCTGCAGAGCGTCGTCTCCGATCGCTTCGTCAAGGCGTTCCGCAACGCGATCGCCTTCGGCATCATCTCGCTCGCGATCCTGCTGTCATTCTCCCGCGCCGCCTGGGGCGGCCTGATCATCACCGCGGCCTTCATGCTGGCGCTGATGGTGTTCACCAGCCGCTCGCAGGCGCAGCGCTCGCGCATCATCATCATGGCACTGATCGCCGTGGTCCTCGCCGTCGCGCTGGTCGCGGTGCTGCTCTCGCTCAGCTCGGTCGCCGACATGTTCAAGCAGCGCGCGAGCTTCGACCAGAGCTACGACGAGGGCAGGTTCGGCCGGTTCGGCCGTCATATCCTCGGCGCCCAGATGGCGCTCCAGGTCCCCTTCGGAATCGGGCCGTTGCAATTCCACACCTATTTCCCCGAAGACACCCACAATTCCTTCCTCAACGCCTTCATGTCGGGCGGCTGGATCTCCGGCGTCTGCTATCCGGCACTGGTGTTCGTCAGCGTGATCATCGGTTTCCGCTACATCTTCGTGCGCGTGCCCTGGCAGCGGGCTTACCTGGCGATCTTCTCGGCATTTCTCGGCATCGTCGGCGAAAGCTTCATCATCGACACCGACCACTGGCGGCACTTCTGGATGATGCTGGGAACGATGTGGGGGATGTATGCGGCGGCCGAGAGCTACCGCGCGACATCAGCGCCGTCGATCAGCGCCGTGACTTCGGCGGCATCTTGAGGCTGGCGCGCTTTTCCGGCGGCGTGTCGATCACCTTCTTCAGCGCCTCGGTTGCTTCCAGCACCCCCTTGTAGCCGTCGTTGGCGAAGCGCAACAGCAGCCGCAACTCGCTGTCGGTGTAGCTGCTCAAGAGTCGATTCATCGCCTCCTGCATCGGCACGTAGAACTTGCCGATCTCGACCGCCTTCTCGTCCACCACCGATATGAAGACTTTGCGCCGGTCGCTTTCGTCCCGCTCACGCCGCACGTAACCGGCCTTCTCCAGACGATCCACCACACCGGTGATGGCTCCCGTGGTCAGTCCGGTCACTTCTGCGAGACGGCCCGCCGTCACCCGCCCCTCGAGGTGGAGGATGTCCATGCATTCCATGTCAGAGTTGGAAATTCCGGCAACGTTCGCAACCGCTTGGCCGTACATCACGCCCTGCGCCGATGACCGGCGCATCGCCTCCTCGAGCTCCTGCAACAGAGCAGCGCGCGATTTCGTGCTTGACAAACGCCACCTCACATCTTAGTCGATTGATATCTTAGTAACTAAGAGAATTAGTTACTAACCTTTCCTAGCCGACCCGACCAGATGGAGCAATGCATGATGACTTACCGTCCCCGCAAGGCCCTCGTGATCGGCGGCGGTATCGCCGGCCCGGTCACCGCGCTCTTTCTGAGGCGAGCCGGCATCGATATCGAACTATATGAGGCCTGGCCCTACTCCGCCGGGATCGGCGGCGGCCTGCAGATCGCGCCGAACGGCATGCGCGTGCTGGCCGAGCTGGGTCTGGCCGACGATCTGATCAAGCGCGGTTCGGTCGCCGAGTCTTTCGACCTGTACTCGCAGGCCGGCAAGAAGCTCGGCTCGATCAACCGTGACATGGCGAGGCGCTTCGGTCAGCCGGCCCTGAACATGTGCCGCGCCACCCTGAACGAAGCGCTGGTCGACGCAGCCTGGTCGGCGAGTGTCTCGGTGTTCTTCGAGAAACGGCTGGTGAAGATCGAGGATCGCGGCGACCAGCCCGTCATCGCCTATTTCGCCGACGGCACCACTGCCGAGGGTGATTTCGTGATCGGCGCCGATGGTGTGCACTCGGCGGTGCGGCGGCATGTGATCCCGGACGGGCCGACGCCGTTCGACACCGGCCTGATCGGCTTCGGCGGCTTCGTGCCGCGCGCGCTGATCGAAAACCTCCCGATCGGACAGCGGGTGGAGACCACGTTCGGACAAAGCGGCTTCTTCGGCTATGGCCTGTGCAGCCCGGATCCAAACGACGGGGCGATGTGGTGGAGCACGCAGCCATCGCACGGCATCACGGCTGCGGCCTACCGCGCCATGAGCCAGGATGCGATCAAGCAGCATTTGCGCGATTTCCATGCCGGCTGGCACGCGCCGATCCCCGCGATCATCGAGGCCGCCGAGAACATCGTGGTCACCGACACGCTCGATGTCGCGACGCTGCCGACCTGGTCGCGCAAGCGGACGCTGCTGATCGGCGATGCCGCGCACGCCACCAGCCCGCACGCCGGCCAGGGCGCTTCGCTGGCGCTGGAGGACGCGATGGTGCTCGGCCGGCTGATGGCGGATCGCCAGGAGCTCGGCATGACCTTCCAGAATTTCGAGCACGAGCGGCGGCCGCGCGCCGAGAAGATCGTCGCGATCGCGCGCCGCAACGGCAACAGCAAGCGTGAGTTCAGCCCGACCGGCGCCTGGATCCGCGATCACATGATCAAGCTGCTGCTGCCGTTGTCGTCGAAAGGGATGGACTTCATGTACGCCTACGACGCGCGCGCGGCATAGCGGGAGAAATGCGTAGGGTGGGCAAAGGCGCATTAGCGCCGTGCCCACCATTTTTGCTCCGTGCGTACGACGGTGGGCACGCTTCGCTTTGCCCACCCTACAGATCCTGATTATTTCTCCACCGCAAACGTCAGCCCGGCGTGATCCACGAGACGCTGGATCAGCTTGGCCTGCATCGCGGCTCCCGGCGTCCAGAAGCCCGCCTGCACCTCGGGCGCGTCGCGCAACAGGCAGATCGCGCATTCGGAGATCATCTTCGAGGTCGAGCCATAACCGGGATCGCGATTGCCCTTGACCGCGGCGCGAACCTGGCGGCCGTCGGGCGCGACGGCGACATAGAGCAGGTCGTAGAGCCCATTGTCGCGCTCTTCCTTGGACGGCCCCTCGCCCGGCTTGGGCGCGTTCGGTCCGGTCTTCTCGGCATTGGCCGCCATCACGCGCTTGGCGTTGGCCTCCCCCTTTTCGCCCGGCCCGGTCAGAACCATCTCGTCGTAGACGAAGTCCTTTCCATACCGATAGCCCATCAGCATGTTGGAGCGATGGACGTTGCGGGTGTTGATCAGCGCCATCATGAACGGCGCCGCCCAGGACTGCAGATCCTCCTCATAGATCGGCCTGTTGCCACGCGGCTGCTTGGCGCCTTCGAAACCCGGAGTCAGCGCAAACGGGTTGTTCAGGATGGCGACGAGGCTGAGATCCTTGGAGATCGCATCGAAGGTTGCCTTGGCGCTCGCCGCGGTGCCGCCCGACAGCGTGCCGCGCATGTCGCGCACGCGGCCCTTGACGCGCGACGCCGGTGCACCGAACACGCGCCTGGCCTCCTCCTGAACGAAGAAGGTGCCGAGCTCAAACGGCACCGAGTCGAAGCCGCAGGAGAACAGGATGCGCGCGCCGCTGGCCTTGGCGGCGGCCTCGTGCTTGTCGATCATCTGCCGCATCCAGACCGGCTCGCCGCAGAGGTCGAGATAATCGACGCCGGCCTCGACGCAGGCCGCAAGGAGCTCGTTGCCGTAGAGCTGATACGGGCCGACGGTCGAGATCACCGATTTGGTCTGCGCCAGCATCGCCTTCAGCGAGGCGACGTCGCTGGCATCGGCCACGATCAGCGGCGTATCGACGGCCGCGCCGATCGCGTCGCGGACCGATGCGAGCTTGTCCTTGCTGCGTCCGGCCATCGCCCATTTCAGCTCGCGATCATCCTTGTAATGGGTGGCGAGATATTCGGCGACGAGCTGGCCGGTGAAGCCGGTGGCGCCGTAGACGACGATGTCGAATTTCGACGAAGACATGAGCTGGGTTCCCTGCGCAGCGAATTAGCGCCCTTTTGTCACTGCCGGTGCAGCGAAGCAATCCCGTCTATTTCTTGCCGTAGGACACGCCCATGCCGGCGCGCACGTCGGCCTGGATGCCATAGGGCGCGATCGGATAGCGCAGACCGTTCTTGGCGAGCTGCTTCATCCCGGCGATGGCTTTCACGAGATAGGCCGGCGGCAGCGCCATCAGCATTTCCTCGTCGGGCACGCCGCCATAACGGCGCTCGGCGAAGCATGGCAACGACAGGCTCGGCTCGCCGGTCTTCAGCGCCCGCCCCCACGAATCCGCGCACGCGGTTTCGCCAACCACGCCCCACTCGAACTTCTTGTAGCCGGTGTATTGCAGGCCATTGATCAGGATGATCATCTGCCCGGGCGTCGCGTAGACCAGGCAGATGTCGGGCGGATTGAGACGTCCACTGGTCAGCGGGCTCACCGCCATCGCCTGGTAGCGGCCGTAGGGTACGACGTCGAGCGCCTCCTGCCGCTTGCGCGCATCTTCCGCTGTGCCGTGCCACACGCCGACATAGTTTTCGCCCGCGAGCCATTTTTCGTCCTGCGGCGCGAGTCCGATCACCGCGCGGCACTGCGCGCCGACCAGATCGTCGCCGGTGATTCCGACGGTCCAGCCGAGCCGCGACGCCATGCTGACAATCTGGTCGGTGGTATGGATCGCCGATGGACGGCGGATCTTCGGGATCGCCTCCATGTCCTCGACGCGGGCGAACATCTTGATGCCGATGACCGTGGTCTTCAGCCGCAACAGGCTGTTCAGATCGGCGACGATGGCCGCGAGGTCGAACTGTTCCGGCGACGTCTGCTGTTGCATGGCGTGAACTCCCTTCATCGGCGGCTTGGCGCCGCCTGTTGGTTTGATGTTAGCCGGATTGGCCGGCGGAGGCGACAGGTCGTCGCGCGTTAGCGCGCGACCGGGCCCGGCAGCAAATCGTCGATCTTGCCCGTCAGGCGATAGGCCACGAGGCCGATCCACTCCCGCATGCCGAGATCGGTTCGCGACATGCCTTCGACCGAGAGCGTGGCGAGGCCGAACACATTTCCGATGCGCCAATCGACTGGATAGGCCTCGACGTTGAATCCCGCCCTGCGGAACAGCCCGATCGAGCGCGGCATGTGATAGGCCGATGTCACGAGCAGCCATCGCTCGCTTGGCTTCGGATCGAGCAACGCCTTCGAGAACTGCGCGTTCTCCACGGTGTTGCGCGATTGACGCTCGATGATCACGCGCGATTTGGCAACGCCCAGGCTTTCGAAGATCTCGCCCGCATAATCGCCCTCGCGCGCGTCGTTCGAAATCAGGTTGGCGCTGCCGCCGGTGAATACGAGGCGCGCATTCGGATATTTGCGGGCGAGTGCTGCGGCGGCGATGATGCGGTCGGGAGCGCTGCGCACGACCGGCGTGCCGTACGCGGCCGACACGTCGGGGTCGATCGAGCCACCGAGGACGATGATGCCGTCGGGCGCGCCGCGCGAGGCATCCCACGGCGGAAAGCGCTGCTCCAGCCCGTACAGCAGAATGTTGCCGAGCGGCGAGAAGGCGCAGATCGCGAGCAGCACCAGCGATACCGCCATCAGCCTGCGGCCGAGTGCAGCAAATCGCGTCAGCAGCAGGATGACACCGATCAGGCCGATGCCGAGCAGGAGGTTGATCGGCAGCAGCATGATGCCGAGCGTCTTGGAGAGAACAAAAAACAAGGGAAGCCTCTGCGAAGTTCTGCTACAGCGTCATACGCTGCCAACGCTGCAATCAAAAGACGTCACATGACCCATCATCATCTGAAGTCCAGTCCCGAAACCTGCCATTGGGGCTTTTTTGAAGCCAAGCTGAAGCCGGTCCTGACGATTGCGAGCGGCGACGAGGTCACGATCGAGACCATCAGCGGCGGGCCCGAGGTGGTGCCCGACCGCAACAGATTTCACGTTCCGCCCGAACTGGCCGACATCCATGCGCGGAGCGAGCGGATGGTGCCGGGGCACATCCTCACCGGCCCGATCGCGGTCAGCGGCGCCGAGCCGGGCGACGTGCTGGAGGTCGATATCCTCGATGTGCAGCTTCGGCAGGACTGGGGCTACAATCTGATCAAGCCGCTGTCCGGCACCCTGCCGGACGATTTCCACGAGCCGCGCATCCTCAACATCCCGCTCGATCGCGATCGCATGATCGGCCGCATGCCCTGGGGGCTCGACCTGCCGCTGAAGCCGTTCTTCGGCGTGATGGGCGTGTCGCCGCCGCCGGCCTGGGGCCGCATCTCCTCGCTTGTCCCGCGCGCGATGGGCGGCAATCTCGACAACAAGGAGCTCGGCGCCGGGGCGAAGCTCTATCTGCCGGTGTTCGTGCCGGGTGCGCTGTTTTCCTGCGGCGACGGCCATGGCGTGCAGGGCGATGGTGAGGTCTGCGTCACCGCGATCGAGACCGCGCTGACCGGCCGCTTCCGTCTGACCTCGCGCAAGGACATCAAGCTCGCCTATCCGCGCGCGGAGACGGCGGACCATTACATGACCATGGCGATGGATCCTGACCTCGACCAGTGCGTGGTGCGGGCCTTGCGTGACATGATCGCCCTGCTCGGCGAGAAGCGCAATCTCTCGCGCGAGGACGCCTACACGCTGTGCAGCCTGGCCGCCGACCTGCGCGTGACGCAGACCGTCAACGGCTCCAAGGGCATCCACTGCATGATCGCCAAGTCTGTCGTCCACGGATGAAATTGTCATTCCGGGGCGTATCGAAGATACGAACCCGGAATCTCGAGATTGATCGTTACGCAATTGCGCCCTGAGGTTCGATGCGACGCATCGTCCCGGAATAACGGGATTGTTTTTCGCGCCTGCGCCTCGATACAATCCCCGCCAACGAACAAAAGCGACGGGGACGGACATGCTGAAGGACAGGCTTTCGCCGGCCGATGAAGCCGCGCGCGATGAGGAGATGCAGGAGGCGCTCGCCGCCTGCCCACGCATTCTCGATCTGATTGCCCGCGGCGCGCAGGGTGCGTCCGATGCCGAGGCCGCCATCTATCTGCGCTCGCCACTCGATCTCAACCCTGTGGTGATCTCCAACGATCACCTGATGGGCTGCGTCAAGGCGGCCGAAACCTTCTTTCGCGCCCAAGGCGTCGGCAAGGACGACGCGGTTGCGATCCTGCTGCCGGCCTGCACCGCGACCGTGGTTGCGATCTTCGGCGCGGCCGCCTGCGGCATCGCCGAACCGCTCAATCTGCTGTTCACGCGCGACGCGATCATTGCCCAGCTCAACGCGGTCAAGGCAAAGCTGTTGCTGGCGCCACCGCCGGGCATGCCGGGCGGTCTCTACGAGAAGATCGAGGGCTTGCAGCGGGAGGTGCCGACGCTCAAGCGCATCGTGATCGTGCCGCTCGACGGCGGCATCGCGTTCGATGGCGAGGCGCTGCGGCCCGATCCCACCTGGCGCGACGACTACGGCAAATCAACGGACATGAGCGAGGCCGACCGTGTCGCCGTGATGCTGCCGACCGGCGGCACCACCGGCCACCCCAAGGTGGCGCGGCTCACCAACCGCGCGATGGTCGCCTCGACCATCTCCTCCAAAATGGCGCTCGACTTCCGCCGCGGCGAGCGCGGCATGATCACGCTGCCGCTGTTCCATGTTGGCGGCCTGTTCTGCACCGTCGCCAGTTGCCTGACGTCCGGCGTCACGATGCTCATGCCCGGCCCTGCCGGCGCGCGCGACCCGGCGCTGATCACCAATTTCTGGAAGATCGTGCAGCAATATCGCATCAACATCGCCGGCAATGTGCCGACCGTGCTCGGCGCGATCGCCGATGTCCCGGTCGGCGACAGCGACATTTCAAGCCTGCGCGTCACCGCCACCGGCGCCTCGATTTGTCCGCCGGAGATCGAGCGGCGTTATCTGGCGACCTGGGGCGGCCCCTGCATCCAGCAGCTCTACGGCATGACCGAGCTTGCCGGCGCCATCGCGCACGACGTGCACGGCGTGAAGCCGCGCGCGGAAAGCGTCGGCACGCGCAATCCGCTGGTCGAGCTTGCGATCCTCGAAGGCGGCAAGCTGCACACCGGACCCTGGCCGTCGCCGGTTGGCGAACTGCTGACCAAGGGACCGCAAGTGTTTGCCGGCTATGTCGACAAGCAGCAGACCGAAGATGCCTTCCATGACGGCTGGCTGCGCACCGGCGACATCTGCCGGATCGATGCCGACGGCTTCGTCTACATCATGGGCCGCGCCAAGGACGTCATCATCCGCGGCGGCCACAACATCGATCCGCGCGCGATCGAGGACGCGGCATTGCAGTTTCCCGGCGTGGCGCTCGCCGCCGCGGTCGGGCGTCCCGACGCCTATGCCGGCGAGGTGCCGATGCTGTTCGTCTCGGCGCAGCCCGGCGTGCATCTCGATGCCCAGGCGCTCGCCGCCTTCGTGCAGGACAACATCCCCGAGCCACCGGCGCGGCCGCGCGCCGTGTCGGTCATTGCCGAGATGCCGGTCACGCCGGTCGGCAAGATCTTCAAGCCGAAGCTCCGCGAAATCGCCGCTGGCGAAGCCGCCCGTGAGCTGCTCGCATTGGAGGGGCTGTCGAACGAGGTCCGCGTGGAGGCGATCACCGACCCGTCGCGGGGACTGGTTCTGAGCGTCGCGGCAACGCCGGACAAGGCCGAAATCGCTGAACGGCTGCTCAAGAAGTTCCCAATCAAAGTTGAGTTGCGAAGTTAAGCCCTTCGTTCCGCTGGACAATCTGGGGCGCGCGGGATGCCAGGAACCGGCTTCTGGGCGCGCGGCCGTTTGCAGGCAACCGAGCCTTGACGAACTGCTTCATTCCTAAATAGACTCTAAATAGATACTTTTCAGTACACGCGTTCAGAGTTAGCGTTCCCCATGGCTACGGAAAAGGCCGAAACCGACCGCGTACCCGTCACGTTGGCGCTCTCGACCATCGGATATCTCGAGAAGCTGGTGAGACAGGGCACTCACGGCACGAGCGTCCCGGGCGTTGCACGGACACTGATCGAGGAAGGCATTCGGCTCGCCATCAAGGACGGGCTGCTTGCGATCCGCGACAACGGTCGCACGCCCTGAGAGCATGATCCGGAAAGCGGGAACCGAATTTCCGCAGGATCACGCTCGAGCATAAGGGCGCCCACGCCGGCGCGGCGGTTCAACAGAACGTGGAACCGTCAGATGATCGCCATCGAACCGACCTGGACGCCCGAGCGCGTCGAACAACTCAAAAGCTGCTTTGAGGCCGGCCTCTCCTGCCGGGACATCGCGGTCAATATCGGCGTCAGCCGCAACGCGGTGATCGGCAAGCTCTCACGGCTGAACCTGACGCGCACCGCGCCCGGCGAGCGCCGCGCGCGCCGGAAGAGATCTGCCGGAGCCGCGTCCGGAGCGACCGCAAAGCAACAGCTCCAGATGTTGCAGGCGGTCTATCACCAGCAGGCCGACGATGCTCCCGTGGTCAGCACCAACAGTTGCTCGCTGTTCGAGCTCAGCGAGCAGCGCTGCCGCTGGCCGATCAGCACGCCGGGGGCCGATGATTTCTGCTTCTGCGGCAACACCCCGCTCGGCGGCATGCCCTATTGCCTAGGGCATTACCGCCTCGCCTACCAATTGGGACCGCGCCAGCGCGCGGCGCGCGGCTAGACTGGAGCTTCGGTCCTGATCAGAACGGATCAGCCGACCTTCCAGCCGGTCGCCGCAACGATGTCCTGATAGAACTCGGGCGTGTAGGCCTGCTCCGGCGTCTTGCGCACGCGCTCGTCGAGCAAATGCGCGTCGTCACCGACCAAGATGCGCCAATGGTCAGCCTTGACGCCATCGAGGATGATCTTGGCGGCGGCGGCCGCCGAGGTCGGCGCCTCATCGTGGAAGATGCGGGCGCGGTCGTGGGCGAGTTGCTGGATGTCGACATCCGACATCTTGGCGACGTCGATGCCCTGTCCCTTCAGCCGCTGGCGCGCCTGCATCAGCTCGTCGGCGGAGAGCTGGTCGGAATCGGTGCCGAGCTGCACCTTGCGCGAGTTGGAGACGATCGAGGTGCCGATATGGCCAGGCATCACCACCGAGCATTTCACATGCGGCGCGTTGAGACGGAGATCGTTGATCAGCGCCTCGGTAAAACCCTTCACCGCGAATTTCGCCGCGCTATAGGCGGTGTGCGACACGCCCAGTCCGACCGAGGCCCAGAACCCGTTGACGCTCGAGGTGTTGACGATATGAGCCTCGTCGGCCTTCACCAGCAGCGGCAGGAAGGTGCGGACACCGAGATAGACGCCACCCCAGCAGATGTTGAAGGTGCGCTCCCACTGCTCGCGCGTGTTGGTGAACAGACTGCCGCCGCCGCCGATGCCGGCGTTGTTGAACAGCAGATGGATCTTGTCGGTCGCCTGCTGCTCGATCAGCTCGTCCCGGAAGCGCTTGTAGTGATCCTCGATCGAGACGTCGGCGACATGGGTGGTGATGCGCAGGCCCTGCGGCAGCTTCTCGACCTCGCAGAGCCGCTTGGTCTCCGCCATGGCCTCGGCCGACACGTCGCACATCGCGACATTGCAGCCTTCGGCGACGAGCCGGCGCGCGAGCTCGCGTCCCATTCCCGTGCCGCCGCCCGTGATCACGGCAATCTTTCCCGCAAAATCCTTCATGAGAGTTTCCTGACATTTTTAGTGTTCTTGCGCGAGCGTGGAACACGCTCCGGCCCCATGGTAACAAGCCCGCGAAACCTACGATCGATCGCCACGCAGTTCAACGCGACCTCGTTGTGGAGCCAAACCGCAGCGCGGAATTTCCTCCTCCGCGTGCCCCTTGAACCACTTCGCATCGATTGCGACGTATTGATGAGGAGAGCTCACTCCAGGAGGTTGCCATGACCCACTGGCATGACACGATGGTCGATCGACCTGACGAGCGCGACCCGGCCTACGCGATCGGTTGGGTGATCAGCGCTCTTGTGGTGCTCGCGGCTGTCGTCGGCGTCTGGCTGCTCGGGATATGATCTGTACAGCGGCCTACTCGGCCGCCTCGCCGCGCTTGCCGGTCAGCGCACCAAGCCCCTCCAGCGCCTTCGCGATCGCCGCCTGCTGCGCCGGCGACGCCTCCGGCATCGGCGCCCGCGGATAGGTTTGCGGCAGGCCCTGCAATGTCTGGGCATAGCGCGTGCAGGCCGGCAGATTGTCGGCAATGAGCGCGTTCCACATGGTCAGCAGCTTCTTGTGCAGCTCGAGCGCCCTGCCGTGGTTGCCCGACTTCACCGCGTCCCACAGCGCCACCGAGGCATGCGGCACGGCGGTGAGGATCGCCGCGATCGAGCCGTGCGCGCCGAGCGTGTAGGACGGATACATCAGGGCATCGACCGCGCTGTAGATCAGCTTGTCCGGCGCCATCATCATGAGGTCGGCGAACAGCTTCAGGTCGCCCGCGCTCTGCTTGACGCCGATCACGAGCGGCACTTCGGTCATGATCCGCGTCAGCAGCGCCGGCGACAGATAGGACCACGGCACCACGTTGTAGATGATGACAGGCATGCCGGTCTCGTCAGCGATGCGGCGGAAGTGACCGACCATCGCCTCGTCGTCCGGCTTGAACAGGTAGTGCACCGGGGTCACCTGGAGCGCCGCGACCCCCATGTCGCGCACCAGCTTGCCGCGGCGGATGGCGTCACGGGTGGAGTCGACGATGATTCCGGCGATGACCGGTGCCCGGCCTCGGGCGGCCTCCACCGTTGCCGCGATCAGGTCGCGATATTCCTCATGATCGAGCGCGTGGCCCTCGCCGGTCGAGCCGCCGGCCGCCAGGCCATGGGCGCCGGCACCGAGCAGCCAGTCGACCTGTGGCGCGACCAGCTTGAGATCGATCTCGCCGTCCTTTCGGAACGGCGTCGTCATCGGAGGTATTACGCCGGTCGGACGTATTGTCATGGCTGGCCCTCGCCGTTTCCATCCCGCACGTTCGATCCCGCTCTGGCGGCGGTGTTGTCGATCGGCAGGCCAAGCCTACCGATTGTCGTTGCGGCGTCCAGTTGTTGCGGGCGTGGGACTGGCCCTTGATACGAGCATGACCGAGTGTCCGAGCGCCGCAGAATGTCCGTGCTACGGAAAGAACAGCTTGAGCAGGCCGCGCCACGAGAAATCCAGGATCACCTCATGGTGCCGCAGTCCCTTGCCGCCCTTCACCAGCCCGAGATCCCGTATCAAGCAATAGTGGCCGCTGCTCATTCGAGCCAGTCGGCTGTTCTTGAAGCGCCCCATGACCGGCGAGAATGCATCGTGGATCGATTCCGTCAAATCTTGACGGTGACGAATCGGCGGCAAGGCTGGGTGCCCTCCGCCGTTTTGCAATCGCGGAGCCACTTTCGCGAGCCGGAGCCGCGTGAACCAGCGCGGGTGATCGGGAGCGGGCCCGCGGAATCAAAAACCTCCGGCAGGGCATTGCCGGAGGTTTGGGAGGCTTAGCATCAAGCTAAGAGCCATCATTCACATGTTGGCTGCGGTCTATATAGTTTAGTAAGTCAGGTAAGTAAATAAGTGTACTGCAGATGAATCGCCAAATGCGTAGCTGCGACCCGTTTATGCCTTCCAATGATCATTGGTCGCGCTGAAACAATCTTGCTCGTCACATCGGTATCACGATTGATTTAAGCTACTTGCGCTGGACCTGCTTTGCGGGAACAGTCGCGCCTGCCCGCAAGGATCACAAGAATCAAAGCAGCGAAAAGCTGTCCCCGGGGCGCGAGGAAGAGGAAACCGAAGCTGTGTCACTCACAAGGAAGGATGCGGCGCGTCAGCGCGCCCTGGAGAATCTCGACATCATCAAACGATTCACCCTCGAGATTTCCGCGATCAATTCTCACCTCGAGGAAGTCCGCCAGTTCTGGGGCAAGTCGCTCGGCGTCAGCGCTCCACAATGGATGATTCTGATCGCGATCTCGGATCTCGACAAGGACGACGGCGTGCAGATCAATATGGTGTCGAAGCTGCTCCACGTCGATCCATCGTTCGTCACCACCCAGTCCAAGCTGTTGGAGCAGAAAGGGCTGCTGCGGCGCGCGCCCTCGCCGTTTGATGCGCGGGTGGTCCGGCTGTCGCTGACCGACAAGACCAAGAAGCACCTGGCAAGCCTCGCCGGGCAATACGACGCGTTTCGGAAATCCGTCTTCGAGCAGTTCAGCGAGAAGGAATTGGCCGAGTTCACCGGCAAGCTCGCCAGCCTCAACAGCCGCCTCGAAAAGGCGTGCGTGAAAGTCGCGCTGGACTACACGGCGTGAGACGAGGCCGCCGCAACCCGGACGGCCCCACGCGCCATTGAACTCTTTGAGAAAGAATGGTCGGAGCGAGAGGATTTGAACCTCCGACCCCTAGTCTCCCAGACTAGTGCGCTAACCGGGCTGCGCCACGCTCCGATGCCGTTCCATTAGCTGTGATCCCGCGTTCGCGCAAGGCGGGAAGCGGGCCTTGAGGCCATCGATCAGACGCCGGTTCCGCCGCGGTCGCCGCCGTCCTTCATCGCGGTGTCGATCATCTGCCGGCAGGCGACCAGGTCCTGCAGCGCGCGCTCAAGCCGTTCGCGATCAGCCGCCGAAATTCCGGCCCGCGCCGGAGGCGCCGCGGCCGGTGCCTTCGGCTGGGCGCGCGCCTTGTAGGTGGAGAGGATGGCGTCCTCGTCGGGGTCGACGAATCGATAGTCGATGCCCTTCTCGTCGCCGTCGCCCTCCTCGCCGTCGAGATCGAATCCGCCGTTGAGCTCGGCATCGTCGGGCTCGGCCATACTGTGGCCGACCGCTTCCTCGACCGCGCCGAACGAGACGGCCGCGGTCTGGTCGGCGATGCCCTGCACCGATTTGATGCCGTGCTCTTTCAGAATCCGCTGCACGCCGCGGATCGTGTAACCCTCGCCGTAGAGCAGCCGGCGGATGCCCTTGAGCAGATCGACGTCGTCGGGGCGGTAGTAGCGGCGTCCGCCGCTGCGCTTCATCGGCTTGATCTGCGCGAAGCGCGTCTCCCAGAATCTCAGGACATGCTGGGGAATGTCGAGTTCGTCAGCGACTTCGCTGATGGTACGGAACGCATCCGGCGCCTTGTCCAAATGCCCGCTCCTCTCACCTCATTTCAATGGTCACTCGGCCTTGCTGCCGTCGCCATTGACGGCCATGTGGCCGTTGATCCGCTGTTTCAGGATTGCCGACGGCTTGAATACCATCACGCGACGCGGCGAAATCGGCACCTCGGTTCCAGTCTTCGGATTGCGCCCGATGCGCTGGCCCTTCTTGCGCACCATAAAGGAGCCGAACGACGACAGTTTCACCGTCTCGCCCTTCTCCAGGCAATCCGTGATCTCCTTCAGCACAAGCTCGACGAACGCCGACGATTCCGTGCGCGACAGACCTACCTTCTGATAGACCGCTTCGCAGAGATCGACGCGTGTAACTGTTTTTCCGGTTCCTGTGGTCATCGCCTGCCCCGCACTCTCGGCGAACAATTTTGTTGACTGAAATTAAAAGCTTAGCACGCAATGGTCAACAGCGACCAGCACGCGGATGCCGCAAAGAAGCCGGCAAAATGCTCGCACTTTTTAGCAATCGACTCACCAACGCACGAGCGCCGAACCCCAGGTGAAGCCGCCGCCCATCGCCTCGAACAGTACCAGATCGCCCTTCTTGACGCGTCCGTCCTTCACCGCAGCCGACAGTGCCAGGGGGATCGAGGCGGCCGAGGTGTTGCCGTGCTTGTCGACTGTCAGCACCACCTTCTGCGGCGCAATATGGAGCTTGTGCGCCGATGCGTCGATGATTCGCTTGTTGGCCTGATGCGGGATGAACCAGTCGATATCCTCGGCAGTGATGCCGGTCGCGTTGAACGCATCGACGATCACGTCGGTGATCATGCCGACGGCATGCTTGAACACCTCCCGGCCCTCCATCCTCAGATGCCCGACCGTCTTGGTCGAGCCGGGACCGCCGTCGACGAACAGCTTCGCCTTGTGACGTCCGTCGGAACGCAGATGCGTGGTCAGCACCCCCGGATCGCTGGTCTTGCCGGCGTGCTGCTGCGCCTCGAGCACGATCGCGCCGGCACCGTCGCCGAACAGCACGCAGGTGCCGCGGTCGTTCCAGTCGAGGATCCGCGAGAAGGTTTCCGCGCCGATCACCAGCGCGCGCTTGTAGGCGCCGGTGCGCAGGAAATTGTCGGCGGTGGCGAGCGCGAACACGAAGCCCGAGCATACCGCCTGCAGGTCGAACGCCGCGCCGTGGTTGATGCCGAGCCCGTGCTGGACCGCGACCGCGGTGGCGGGAAAGGTGTTGTCGGGCGTCGAGGTCGCCAGCACGATCAGGTCGATCGCCTGGGCGTCGAGCCCTGCATGGGCGAGCGCGGCACGCGCCGCGTTGATCGCCAGATGCGAGGTGAACTCGTCGTCGGCTGCGATGTGGCGCTCGCGGATGCCCGTGCGCTGCACGATCCACTCATCCGATGTGTCAATTCGGGTCGCAAGTTCGGCATTGGTCAAAACCCGCTCCGGCAAGTATGAGCCGCAGCCGAGCACAACCGAACGTATCGCAGTCACGAGACAGCCTCCTGCGCGGTCTGCGCCTGCACCAGCGCGCTGCCGTCGCGATTGAGCATCTGATTGATCTTGGTGAGGAGATCGTAGTGCGCCATCTCATAGCCAACATCCACCGCATAGGCAAAGCCTTCCGCGTTGATGCCGCCATGGCTCTTGACCACCACGCCCTTCAGGCCGAGCAGCACCCCGCCGTTCGACTTGTTGGGATCGAGCTTGTCGCGGAGCTGCTGGAACGCGCCGCGGGCGAACAGGTAGCCGATGCGCGCCAGCCAGCTCGATGACATGGCCTCGCGCAGCAAAGTGAACATCTGGCGCGCCGTTCCCTCGGCGGTCTTGAGCGCAATGTTGCCGCTGAAACCCTCCGACACGATGACGTCGGCGGCGCCCTTGCCGATGCCGTCGCCCTCGACGAAGCCGACATAGTTGAACTGGGACGAGTTCATCGCCCGCAGCATTCCGGCCGCCTCGCGGATCTCTTCATGACCCTTGATCTCCTCGGACCCGATATTGAGCAGGCCGACGGTCGGGCGCTCGAGGTTGAACAGGACGCTCGCCATCGCGCTGCCCATCACCGCGAGCGTCGCCAGATGCCGGGCATCGCCACCGATCGTGGCGCCGAGGTCCAGCACAACAGAATCGCCGCGCAGCGTCGGCCACACCGCCGCGAGCGCCGGACGGTCGACGCCGGGCAAGGTCCGTAGATTGAGCCCGCCCATTGCCATCAGCGCGCCGCTGTTGCCGGCAGAGACGGCGACATCGGCCGCGCCATGTTTCACGGCATCGATCGCAAGCCACATCGAGGACGCGCGGCGGGTCCGCCGCAGCGCCTGGCTCGGCTTCTCGTCATTCTTCACCGCGACATCGGTATGGATCACCTTCGACACCGCTTTCAGCGCCGGATGCCTGGCGAGCTCGGGCTCGATCTTGGCTTGGTCGCCGAACAACAGGAATTCGCTGTTAGGATGACGACTCAACGAAATCGCAGCGCCGGGAATGACGACGGATGCGCCGACATCGCCCCCCATGGCGTCAAGCGCGATTCGAACCTTTTGAGGCATGAACGTCCCGGAAACCTGCTCTCCCACAGCCTTTCAGATCAAGGCCGCGAGCTTGAAGTCACCGCTGTCAACGGCGCGCGGCGAAACGCCAACTCGCGTCCCGGCCGGGCCGCGACAATAGCGTGTCCGCGGTCCGACACAACCTCTTGACGGCGTTCCACGGTGTGGCCGGACCGTCACACAATACATCACGCCAAAACGAAAATACATGACGTTTCAATATATTGTGACGATTATCTGATCTGGCAAGGGATGCCTCTCGTGCGTTTCCGCACACAGGTCATCCCCTTACAAAAGTGGGTCCTAGCCGCCCTTCGGCTTCTTGCCGTCGGTCTTGCCCTTCAAGGCCTTCAGCGCGGCAAACGGATGATCTTCCGGATCAGGCGCTTCAACCGGCTGTTCAAAGACCGCATCCGGCTTGCGCGGATACGGATCGATACCGAGAAACAGCGCGTCGGTGGCGAGCCGGCCGATGTCGATGAAGCCATTCACGATCGGCTCCGGCGGATCCGGCGTCTCGTCGTCGCTTTCCTCGGCATCGTCGACCAGATCGGCCATCTGCGGAATCTGCTCGGGCGGCGCGAACATCACGTCGATCGGCTCGTCGATGTCGTTCTCGATCGGATCGAGCGTCACCACGCAAGTCTGCCCGACCCGTCCCTGCACGTTGCCGGTGACGTGGTAGCTGCCGTCGCGTTTCGGCATGATGTCGAAGGCCGCATGCGCGGAAATCAGCTCGCGCAGCCCGGCGATCTCGGCCATCGCTCGGCGGGCCGCCTCGTCGGCCTCGATCTCGCGATGCAGCCCGGATTCCGGAACCTGCGCCGCATTCACGAGGACCCGCCAGGGATCGCGCGTTGGACCGGGCCGTGCTGTCGTGCCGCCGCTCATGCCGCCTCACCCGCGGGCTGGAGGGCCGGAAAGCGCCATGCGCCCTGAACCAGGGCGGCCAGATCGACCCGCGACAGCTCCGCGATCGCGCGCCTCGCATAGGTCGCGAGTTCCCGCGCCTTGTCGATGTCCCTGCCGTTGAGGATGTTCTTGCAGAACGACTGGGCCAGCGCTTCGTCGCTGTCGGTCAGCGCCAGATCATAGGCCGCGGTCCGGCCGTAAAACGCTTCGCCAAACGCCTGCATGCGCTTGGGCACGGTCAGATCGCCGACGCCCATCTCGCGTAGATTGTCGTCCATATCGACGCAGAAGTGGTCGAACAGGGCCTGCGACAGATCCGCGCCGGCACCAGCGGATTTGAGCTGCCGCAATACCAGCCAAAGATGCAGCAAAAGCAGGTCGAAACGGCCATTGACCGTGTCCGGGACGCCCAAGTCACGGTAAAATAACGGTTCTCGCGCCTGCGTCACGATCATGCCATAGATGGTCTCAATGGTGCTGCGCGGCGGCACCCGGGGCTTTCTGAAGTGATTAAACGGCCAAAGCATGATGGGTTCCGGCTGCGTGCCCCAAAGGTCGCCTGTTGAGGGTTAGCCTGTTGGAGACTCGGCTATATTGCAATCCATTGAGCTGCCCGGTACGTCAACGCCTCGCGCGATGCAAGGGGACGAATCAGTTCCGCCGATGAACTACACAATGCCAATACAGTCACGCGGAGCCTCCGCGCGCGGCCTGTTCTCGCGCATCCGCGCGATCTCTGCCGTCGGCTTCCTCTGTGCCGCCTGTGCGAGCCTCGGAGCCTGCACCGGTGAGCAATTCCAGAAGGGCTACATCCTGCCGGACGGCGCGCTGGAGCAGATTCCGATCGGCGCGAGCCAGGACCAGGTGCTGATCGTACTTGGCACGCCTTCCACGGTGGCCACGCTCGATGGTGAGGTGTTCTACTACATCTCGCAGCGGACCTCCCGCCCGGTCGCCTTCATGAACCAGCACGTGATCGACCAGCGCGTGATCGCGGTCTATTTCGACAAGAACCGGCAGGTGCGGCGGCTGGCCAATTACGGCCTGAAGGACGGCAAGATCTTCGACTTCGTCAGCCGCACCACACCGACCTCGGGCCAGGAGATGTCCTACCTGACGCCACTGTTCAAGCTATTGAGCTTCAACTAGGCCGAGACAGACACAACGTCGACGGCTTCGGCGCGACGAAGCTGAAGTCGGAATTCGTGAAGGAAGGCCCGGTACACGCGCTTCGTGGCGCCTGAGTTCGGCTGCTTGAAACGCGGTCGGAGCTGGCTGCGCGACGTCCGCGCAATGTCGATGGTGAGCCGGACACCTGCGCCAAGTTGCCGCTTGCCCGAAAGACAAGCGGTCCCCTAGGGTCGTTCGCAAACGTTGCGAGACCAGGGGGCAAACGCATGATCAGCAAGAGATTTTCCCGTCGTACGGTATTGTCGGGCGCCGCCGCGCTGTCGGCCGCGGCGCTTCTCCCGCGTGCGAGCCTTGGCGCCAGAGATTGGCGGCCGACCGAGACCGTACGGATCATCGTGCCAGCGGCGGCGGGCGGCTCGACCGACGTGATGGGACGGCTCCTCGCCGCGCACCTGCAGCCGATCTGGGGCCAGTCGGTGGTCGTCGAAAACCGCTCTGGCGCCGGAGGCACCATTGGCACCGCGGAGGTCGCCCGCAACAAGGGCGACGGCCACACCATCCTGATCGGCAATCCCGGGCCGAACGCGATCGCCTACAGCATCTTCAGGAACCTGCCGTACAAGGCGGACCAGTTGCAGCCGGTCTCCAACATGATCCGGATTCCGAACATCGTCACCGCCCATCCGACGACCGGCATCAAATCAATTCCGGAGCTGATCGCCTATCTGAAGGCCAATCCCGACAAGCTCACCTATGGCTCGTCCGGCACCGGACAGAGCCCTCACCTCACCGGGGCCTGGTTCCTCCAGCTCACCGGACTGAAGATGACGCATGTGCCGTTCCGCGGCGCCGGGCCTGCGCTCCAGGCCGCGCTCGCCGGCGACATCCAGATCCTGTTCGACAACCTCTATCCGTCGCTGCCGCAGGTGCTCGACGGCAAGCTCAACGGGCTCTGCGTCACCACGCCCGAGCGCAGCGAGGCCGCGCCGAAGCTGCCGCCGATGCGCGAGGCCGCACCGGAGCTTGCCAGGTTCGATGTCGCGTCCTGGTTTGGCGTGTTTCTGCCGAAGGCGGCGCCAGCCCCCGTGGTCGATGAGCTGAACCGGCAGGTCAAGGCGATGCTGGAGCGCGACGACGTCAAGAAGAACATCGCCGGCATGGGCGCCAGCGCCGACTACGGTACGCCGCAGCAGTTCTCGGATTTCGTCGGGGCAGAGACGACGAAGTTCGCCGCGATCATCGAAAAGGAAGGCCTGCAGATGGAGGTGAAGTGACGGCGTAGCCGTCGTTCCGGGGCGCCTCGAAGAGGCAAACCCCAATGCGCAATTGCGCATTGGGGAATCTCGAGATTCTCAGGCGCGCAAGTGCACGCCATAGGTCGATGCTTCGCATCGCCCCGGAATGACATCGCAAGACAAAACCCCGCGGCTTGCGCCGCGGGGTTTTGCGTTTCAGTCGCCCCGCGCCACTCAGTGCGCGAGGATCGCCAGCAGCAGCAGCGCCACGATGTTGGTGATCTTGATCATCGGGTTCACCGCAGGACCCGCGGTGTCCTTGTAAGGATCGCCGACGGTATCACCCGTTACCGCTGACTTGTGGGCGTCTGAGCCCTTGCCGCCATAGTGACCGTCCTCGATGTACTTCTTGGCATTGTCCCAAGCGCCGCCGCCCGAGGTCATCGAGATCGCGACGAACAGGCCGGTCACGATCACGCCGAGCAGCATGGCGCCGACCGCCGAGAATGCCGCCGATTTGCCGGCCGCGCCGCCGCCCGCGATCGCGTAGATCACGAAGTAGACGACGATCGGCGACAGCACCGGCAGCAGCGACGGGATGATCATCTCCTTGATCGCCGCCCTGGTCAGCAGGTCGACGGCCTTGCCGTAGTCGGGCTTGTCGGTGCCCTGCATGATGCCGGGCTTCTCGCGGAACTGACGGCGCACCTCCTCGACGATCGCGCCGGCGGCGCGTCCGACCGCCGTCATACCCATGGCGCCGAACAGATACGGCAACAGGCCGCCGAACAGCAGGCCCACCACCACATAGGGGTTGTTGAGCGAGAAGTCCGGATTGACGCCCTTGAAGTAGGCGTGGGCGTTACCGTCGCTGATGAAGAATTTGAGGTCCTGGTTGTAGGCCGCAAACAGCACCAGCGCGCCTAGACCGGCGGAGCCGATCGCGTAGCCCTTGGTCACCGCCTTGGTGGTGTTGCCGACCGCGTCGAGCGCGTCGGTCGACTTGCGCACCTCCTTGGGCAGCCCCGCCATCTCGGCGATGCCGCCGGCGTTGTCAGTGACCGGACCGAAGGCGTCGAGCGCGACGATCATGCCGGCCAGCGCCAGCATGGTGGCAGTCGCGATCGCAATGCCGAACAGGCCGGCCAGGCTGTAGGTGACGAGGATGCCGGCGATGATGACGATCGCGGGCAGCGCGGTTGCTTCCATCGAGACCGCCAGACCCTGGATCACGTTGGTGCCGTGACCGGTGACCGAGGCGGAAGCAATCGACTTCACGGGGCGATAGTCGGTGCCGGTGTAGTACTCCGTGATCCAGATGATCAGGCCGGTGACCACGAGACCCACCACGCCGCACCAGAACAGCGCCATGCCGGTGTACTCGACGCCGTCGAGCTTGCCGAAGCCGATCAGCCAGTTGATGACGGCGGCGACGCCGATCAGCGACAGGATGCCGGTGGCAATCAGGCCCTTGTACAGCGCACCCATGATCGACTGGCTCGCGCCGAGCTTGACGAAGAAGGTGCCGATGATCGAGGTGATGATGCAGATGCCGCCGATCGCGAGCGGCAGCGTCATCATATTCACCAGAATCGGCGTCTTGGCGAAGAAGATCGCGGCGAGCACCATGGTGGCGACCGCGGTCACCGCATAGGTCTCGAACAGGTCGGCCGCCATGCCGGCGCAGTCGCCGACATTGTCCCCGACGTTGTCGGCGATGGTGGCCGGGTTGCGCGGATCGTCCTCGGGGATGCCGGCCTCGACCTTGCCGACGAGATCGCCGCCGACGTCAGCCCCCTTGGTGAAGATGCCGCCGCCGAGACGGGCGAAGATCGAGATCAGCGAGGCGCCGAAGCCGAGCGCCACCATGGCATCGACCACGGTCCGGCTGCTGGCCTCGAGCCCGAGGAAGTGGACCAGCACGATGAAGTAGATGGTGACGCCGAGCAGCGCGAGACCGGCGACCAGAAGGCCGGTGATCGCGCCGGCCTTGAAGGCGAGCTCGAGGCCGCCGGCGAGCGAGGTGGTCGCCGCCTGCGCGGTGCGGACGTTGGCGCGTACCGAGACGTTCATGCCGATGAAGCCGGCCGCGCCCGACAGGATGGCGCCGATCGCAAAGCCGATCGCAACCAGCACGCCGAGGAAGTAGGCCAGCAGCAGAAAGATCACGATACCGACCATGCCGATCGTGGTGTACTGGCGCCGCAGATAGGCCTGGGCCCCCTCGCGCACAGCGCCTGCGATCTCCTGCATGCGCGGACTGCCTGCATCCGCGTTCAAGACCGACGACGTCGCCCAGATCGCGTAGACGACGGAAAGCGCCCCGCAGAGCACAATCAACCATAATGCTGTCATTGAATGTTGCCTCAGATCCTTGATGTAACCCCCGCGCCTTTTTGCTGGCGCTTATTTTTCGAGGATCATCCCTCCCCAAGAGAGGCATGTCCTCAAATCGGGCGAGACCTTGCCAAAATCGTTAACCCCGCGCAACGGCACCTAGGGCCGAAAACGCCGATATTGGCAGCTCTTTAGGAGGAAAGTCGCGGCTTGCGGCCGGGTGTACTAGAAATGGCTGTAGGACAGCCGCTCCAGCGTCTGTTCCCTGCCCTGTCCGTCGAGGAAACGCGGACCGACGCGGCCGCTGACGATCCGACCGATGGCGGCGACAGCGACGCCTGCGCCCTGCGCCGCCAGCGCAAAGGCGTCGGCGCGGTCCTCCGGCACGGCGCAGAGGATCTCGTAGTCGTCGCCGCCTGCGATCAGCGCCTCGACGCCCACCACGCCCTGCGCAAGCAGCGAGGCGGCCGCCCGGGAGTGCGGGATGCGCGGCAGCTCGATCTCGGCCGACACGCCCGACGCCGCGCACAGCTTGGCGAGGTCCCCCGCCAGCCCGTCCGACACATCCATCGCGGCGCTGGTATGCTCGCGCACCGCCAGCGCCAGCGCGTTGCGCGGTTGCGGGATACGATACCGGGAGGCGAGCCAATCCCGGGCTGCGGCATCCTCAGCAAGCGCCGCGGCGACCGGACCGCCCCGCAATACGTCGAGACCGAGCGCGGCATCGCCGATCGTTCCGGTGACGAACACACGATCGCCGGCCTTTGCACCGGAACGGTGCACCATGCGGCCATCAGGCACCCGCCCGAACGCCGTGATCGAGATCATCAACGGTCCCGGCGTCGATACGGTGTCGCCGCCGAGCAGCGGGCAACCGTAGTGCGCGGCGTCTTCGCCGAGCGCAGCCGCGAACGGCTTCAGCCAGGCCTCCTCGACCGCGCGCAGCGCCACCGTCAGCACGAAGCCCGCGGGCACTGCGCCCTTGGCCGCAATGTCGGACAGGTTCACCCGCAACGCCTTGCGCGCCAGCGTATCGGGCGGATCACCGGCGAGAAAATGCACACCCTCGACGATCGCATCCGTCGTGACCACGATCTCCTCGCCGGCCGCCTTCAGCGCGCCGGCGTCGTCGTCGAGATTGAACGCGCCAGGGTCGTTCGCGAGCGGCTTGAAATAGCGCGCGATGAGGCTGTCTTCGCCGGATACCTGTTTGTCGCTCTGTGTCACGATAGCAGACCCGTCATCCTGAGGTGCGAGCGCTTGCGAGCCTCGAAGGATGCACGGTCGAGCTGCGACCGACCAACCACGCCGCCACCCTTCGAGGCCTCCGCTTCGCTACGGCACCTCAGGATGACGGCTACGGCGAGCAGCATCCGGCTATCTACCCCCGCACAAACTCATCGCTGCGGAACTGGCGCGCGATCTGGTCGAGCACGGCGTTCACCATGCCGGTCTCGTCCTTTTCGACGAAGGCATGGGCGACGTCGACATATTCGGAGACGACCACGCGGCCCGGCACGTCCTTGCGATGCTCGAGCTCGTAGGACCCGGCGCGCAGCACGGCACGCAGGATCGCATCGATCCGCTTCAGCGGCCAGCCCTTCGACAGCGCGTCATCGATCAACGGATCGAGCCTCGCCTGGTCCCGCACCACACCGGAGACGACATCGCGGAAGAACGCGGCTTCGGCCGGCAGGTATTTCTCACCTTCGACCTCGTTGCCGAGCCAGTGGCTCTCGAACTCGGCGAAGATGTCGTTGAGGCCGGCGCCGGCAATATCCATCTGGTACAGCGCCTGCACCGCCGCGAGCCGCGCGGCACCGCGCCGGTTGGCTTTCCTGTCGGGACCTTTCGCCGGCTTCTTGCTCTCTGCCATGATCAGGCCTTTGCCAGACGGCGTTTGATGCGCAGCATCGCGAGCGCCGCGCGCGCCGCATCGCCGCCCTTGTTCAGTTCGCTGGCGCGCGCCCGTGCCCAGGCCTGCGCCTCGGTGTTGACGGTCAGGATGCCGTTGCCGAGCGGGAACTTCCGGCTGACCGCCAGATCCATCAGTCCGCGCGAGGACTCGTTCGACACGATCTCGAAATGGATGGTGTCGCCGCGCACCACGCAGCCGAGCGCGATGGCCGCATCATAGGGCTTGCCACCGGCCTGCGCCGCATCGATCGCAATCGCGATCGCGGCCGGAATCTCCAGCGCGCCCGGCACAGTGATCACGTCATAGGTCACGCCGGCCGCCTTCAGCTCGGCCACCGCGCCCTCCAGCAGTGCATCCTGGAGGTCGTCATAGAACCGCGCCTCGACGATTAGCGCGCGTGCGCCTGATATGTCGGTCTGGTCCTTCAGGGGTGCGCGCCGCGCGTCAGCCATTCTTCAATCCGTTTCATTCTGGTACCGGCGCGGTATGTAGTCGCCAGTGGTAGCCAAGCCAAGCATCAATGCTAGAGACGTCGTCATTCCGGGATGGTCCGTAGGACCAGACCGAAGATGCACAATTGTGCATCGGGGAATCCCGAGATTCCGGGTTCGATGCTGACGCATCACCCCGGAATGACCGCTGCGCCGTCACTTCATCTCCGACAGCCGCGCCGCATAGCGGGCCATCAGGTCGACCTCGATATTGACCTCGCTGCCGGCCTTCCAGCCGCTCAGGGTGGTGACCTCCAGCGTATGCGGGATGATCAGCACCGAAAAGGTCACGTCATCGACTGTATTCACCGTCAGCGACACGCCGTCCAGTGTCACCGAGCCCTTGGCCGCGATGAACCGCGCGAGCTCACGGGTGGTTTTCAGCTCGAAACGGGCCATGTCGGGCAGATCGTCGCGCCTGACGATGGTCGCGATGCCGTCGGCGTGGCCGGCCACGATATGGCCGCCGAGTTCGTCGCCGATCTTGAGCGCGCGCTCGAGATTGAGCCGGGTTCCCTCGACCCAGCGCTTCGCCGTGGTCATGCCGAGCGTCTCGGCTGCGGCATCGACGTCGAACCAGGTCTTGCCCCCGGCCGTACCGGAGGCGACCACCGTGAGACAGACGCCGTTGCAGGCGATCGAGGCGCCGTCGGCGATCGTGGTCTGGTCGTAGTCGCAGGCGATCCGCATCCGATGCAACTGCCCCTGCGCCACCGGCTTCAGGTGGGTGATTTCACCGACATCGGTGACAATTCCGGTAAACATTACGCACGCTCGTAGATATCAAGACTGTCTTTGCCGAGCGTCTCGCTAGCACGAAGCCTGAACGACGGCGACTGCGTGATTGCGGCGAGCGGCAATGCGTCCAGCGCGGGAACGCCATCGGCGCCGACGCTCTCAGGCCCGCGCAACAGCCAGATCTCGTCGGCGAGGCCGGCAGCGACGAAAGACGATGCAACCCGCGCCCCGCCCTCGACCATCAGCCGCGTGATCCCCTTCTCCGCCAGCGTATGCAGCACGACCGGCAGATCGAGCCCGGGCAACGCCGCGGCCGACGCGACGCGGATCACCTGCGCGCCGGCGGCACCGAGCTTCACCGCGGCAGGCGCTTCCGCCGTGTCAGATGTCATTACCCAGAGCGGGGTCTCGCGCGCGGAATGCACCAGGCGGCTGTCGCCCGGCGTCCGCAATGCGCGATCCAGCACGACGCGGACCGGCGAGCGCGACGCCATGCCCGGCAGACGGCAGGTGAGCAACGGATCGTCGGCCAGCACCGTGCCGATCCCGACCAGGATCGCATCGCTCTGCGCGCGCAGCAAATGCACCCGGGTCCGCGCCGCTTCGCCTGATATCGCGATCGGCCGGTTGCCGGCGGCGCCGATCTTGTCGTCGGCCGACAGTGCGAGCTTGAGGGTGACGTGCGGGCGCCCGTCACGGACACGACGGAAATGCCCGGCATGATCGCGCGCGGCCTCCGCCGCGCACAGCCCGACATCGACGGCGATGCCGGCGGCGCGCAGCCTGGCGTGGCCCTGCCCGGCCACTTCCGGATTGGGATCCTCAATCGCCGAGACCACGCGGGCAAGCCCCGCGGCGACGACGGCGTCGGCGCAGGGCGGCGACCGGCCGAAATGCGAACAGGGTTCGAGCGTCACATAGAGCGCAGCGCCACGGGCGGCGGGACCGGCGCGCCTAAGCGCCTCCACCTCCGCATGCGGACGCCCGCCTGGTTGCGTCCAGCCGCGGCCGACGATCACGCCGTCCTTGACGATCACGGCGCCGACCGCCGGGTTGGGCCAGGTCCGCCCGAGCCCGCGCCGGCCGAGCGCGAGCGCGAGCTGCATGAAGCGAAAATCCGCTGCCTTCGCGTCCCGGGATTTTTGCGCGAGCTGATCTTCCAGAATCCGGAAGATCATTTCCGCAGCGTCGCGACCTGCGGGTCGTCCTCACCGTGCAGTTCGCCGAGCACGATCTCGAAGTCCTTGGCCTCGCGGAAATTGCGATAGACCGAGGCGAAGCGCACATAGGCGACATCGTCGAGCTGGCGCAGATGCTCCATCACGATCTCGCCGATCGCCTCCGAGGACACTTCGGCTTCGCCGCCGCTCTCGAGCTCGCGCACGATCGCCGACACCGTCTTCTCCAGCCGCTCGGAATCCACCGGGCGCTTGCGCAAGGAGATCTGCAGCGAGCGCACCAGCTTGTCGCGGTCGAACGGCACGCGGCGGCCGTTGCGCTTGATCACGGTGAGTTCGCGGAGCTGGACCCGCTCGAAGGTCGTGAAGCGGAAGTTGCAGGCCATGCAGACGCGCCGCCTGCGGATCACGGCGGAGTCCTCGGTCGGACGCGAGTCCTTGACCTGCGTATCAAGACTGTTGCAGCTCGGACAGCGCATCCGACGAAGCCCCTTGGAGAGCGATACCTTACTGGTAGATCGGGAAACGGTCGGTCAGCGCCTTGACGCGCTCCTTGATCGCGGCCTCGACCAGCGGCGCCTTGCCGTCGGGCGACTGCGCGAGCGCGTTCAGCACCTCGGCGATCATGCCACCGACCTGCTTGAATTCCGCGACACCGAAGCCGCGCGTGGTCGCCGCCGGCGTGCCGAGCCGCAGGCCCGAGGTGACGAACGGTTTCTCGGGATCGAACGGGATGCCGTTCTTGTTGCAGGTGATGGCGGCGCGCACCAGCGCCTTCTCCGAGACGTTGCCCTTCAGCCCCTTCGGACGCAGGTCGACCAGCATCAGATGGTTGTCGGTGCCGCCGGACACGATGTCGAGGCCGTGGCCGCGCAGCGTCTCCGCCAGCGCCTTGGCGTTCTCGACCACGTTCCGGGCGTAGACCTTGAAGTCCGGCCGGAGCGCCTCGCCGAACGCCACCGCCTTGGCGGCGATGACGTGCATCAGCGGGCCGCCCTGCAGGCCGGGGAAGATCGCCGAATTCAGCTTCTTGGCCAGCGTCTCGTCATTGGTGAGGATCAGGCCGCCGCGCGGACCGCGCAGCGACTTGTGCGTCGTGGTCGTGGTGACGTGGGCGTACGGCACCGGCGAGGCATGCACGCCGCCAGCGACGAGGCCCGCGAAATGCGCCATGTCGACCAGGAGATAGGCGCCGACGCTATCGGCGATCTCGCGGAAACGCTTGAAGTCCCAGGCCCGCGAATAGGCAGAGCCGCCGGCGATGATCAGCTTCGGCTTGACCTGTTCGGCCTGCTTTTGCACCGCGTCCATGTCGATGATCTGGTCCTCGCGCCGCACGGTATAGTGCGCGGCCTTGAACCACTTGCCGGACATGTTGACCGGCGAGCCGTGGGTGAGATGGCCGCCGGCGGCGAGATCGAGACCCATGAAGGTGTCGCCGGGCTGCAGCAGCGCCAGGAACGCCGCCTGGTTCATCTGGCTGCCGGAATTGGGTTGCACGTTGGCAAACTGGGCGCCGAACAGCTTCTTGGCGCGATCGATCGCCAGGTTCTCGGCGACGTCGACCCACTCGCAACCGCCATAGTAGCGCGCGCCCGGATAGCCCTCGGCATATTTGTTGGTCATCACCGAGCCCTGTGCTTCCAGGACCGCCCGGCTGACGATGTTTTCGGAGGCGATCAGCTCGATCTCATGGCGCTGGCGGCCGAGCTCGCCCTTGATCGCGGCCGCGATCTCGGGATCGGCCTCGGCAAGACCGGCCGTGAAGAAGGAATCGGGCGCGGAAGCAGTCTTGGACGAAGAGGTCATCGGCGAAATATCTCCACCGCCGCAAGCCTTTACGCAGGATGCGGACGGTCACGAGTGGCGGTCGAAGCTGGTTGCAGAGCGTTACCACATCGGCCCAAAATGGCCAAGCGGTTGCGGTCCCCCGCCACCGATTATGCCAGATATGGTGGGGACGGCAGGGATCCGCCAGATCGACCCGGGACCGGGTTCCCCTCGCCGCCCCGCGCGAAGGCTACGAAACCGGCGGAACAGATGCCCGGCCTGAGATATCCGAAAGGCCGCGGCCGGCGTTACATAACCGGCAACACCGTATGATAGAGCCGATCGGCAGTCGCCGATGGATCCTTTGCGGGGTCCATCACGTCATTATTAGTCGAGCGGCGCGAAACGCTGGCCGGGTCGGCGACGTGCAGAGCACGCATACGGCGTACAGGATTTGCGGCAGGGAGCGCGGCTTCATTCGCGATCTGGACGATGAACAAGACGACCAAGGAACTCAAGCGGCAAGCCCGGAAGGCCGAAGTCGCGGCAAAGGCGACCGCCGATGAGATCGTGACCAGCGAGCTGAAGGCGCTCGCGACGGCATTTCGCGCGCAGGCCAAGGTCATCAAGCAGAACAAGAAAAAGAAGACCTCGCCGGCGTGAGCTTCGGCTCGCGCAATTGTGCGCGACTTGCACACGTCGATACCGCAGGCGACGTGCGCCGATGATTGATGGGCGTGCGTGTTTTTGTGTATCACGCGGACCCGTCGATTCCCTCCTCTCCACAGCGAGGCACAATTGAGACTGATCTACCTGACGGCGCTGCTCGCGCTGTCCGCGCCCGCTTTTGCCCAAGACCAACGCTTCCTCGACAGCCTGCGCAGACTCGAACCACAAACGAGGCTCGAGCAGGTCTGCGACTACGCCGTGATGTCCCGCATCGACCGCGACACCGGAAAGGAAGCCGACCGGGCGAAGTCGGACGTCACCTCCCGCCCCTCGCACGCCGGCGACACGATCACGGCGACGGGCGGCGCGTTCCGCAGCAACGGCCGATGGTACGGATTATCCTACGTCTGCCAGGGCACGCCCGATCACCTGCACGTAACGAGCTTGCACTACAAGATCGGCGGCACGATCCCGGAATCGAAGTGGGCCTCGCTCGGCCTCTGGCGATAGCAGCGACCCGCAAGCCGGCTCGCGAACCGGCGCGAGAGGTAGCGTCGAAGGGGCGGCTTCCTGAGCGTGCGGATCAACGTCAAAATGCATTCTTGAATTGCGCGACATAGTCGGGGCTCCCATAGACCCACATGGGCTCGTCGCATTGTTGCGGACCTTGGTCGTTCATGCAGGCAGCACTCCATGGCGGAGCTGCGATCTGACGACCTACGATCCCACCCCCTTGCAGTCGACCGCCAATGATCGGTCGCTTGGCGAGGCGCGTGATAATGCGGTTTTTGTCAGCTTGCACATGAGCCGTGGCTTGCGTCGCGAGAAATGGCACCAGCAGTAATGCCGCCAGAAGGTATGCGATCTTCATTGTTCAGCCGCCTTGATTGAGCCTCGCGCGGGCGGAGGCATGTGCGTTGCTGAATGGAAGACTGGGATTGGAGTCGGGATATTTCCGGATCACGCAAATGTTTGGCTTGATCGATGCATCGCGCGCAGCATGCGCAAAATGATCGAGGCTCCACGGCCTCGGCGCCTGGCGGACTTCGGCAAATCGTCCGCCCCGTCGATTGATGGGGTCACAGCTCAATCTTCGTTGGCCCTGAACCGCCCCAATCCCTTCAGCACGAACGGCGCCAGCAGCGCGATCAGCGCGATCGCGAGCAGCGTCGCCGACATCGGGCTTTGCAGCAGGACCAGGGGATCGCCGAGGCTGATCGCCAGTGCGCGGCGCAACTGGCTCTCGGCGATCGGCCCAAGGATGAGGCCGATGACGACGGGCGCGATCGGAAAATCGAACCGGCGCATCGCAAAGCCCATCACACCGAACGCCGCCAGCATCGACAGTTCGACGACCGACGGCTTTGCGGCGATCGTCCCCATGGTCGCGAACACCAGGATGCCGGCATAGAGCCAGGGCTGCGGGATCGCGAGCAGCCGCACCCACAGGCCAACCAGCGGCAAGTTGAGCACCAGCAGCATGCCGTTGGCGATGAACAGGCTCGCGATCAGCCCCCACACCAGGTCGGGCCGCTCGGCGAACAACAGCGGTCCCGGGTTCAGGCCGTATTGCTGGAAGCCTGCGAGCATCATCGCCGCGGTCGCCGAGGTCGGCAGCCCCAGCGTCAACAGCGGCACCAGCGTGCCGGCAGCGGAGGCGTTGTTGGCGGCTTCCGGGCCGGCGACGCCTTCGATCGCACCTTTGCCGAATTCCTCCGGATGTTTCGTGAGCCGCCGTTCGGTGGAATAGGAGAGGAAGGTCGGGATCTCCGCGCCCCCGGCGGGCAGCGCACCGATCGGGAAACCGAACAGCGTGCCGCGCAGCCATGGCTTCCACGACCGCCGCCAGTCCTCGCGCGTCATCCACAGCGAGCCGCGCACCGGCTCGAGCTTCTCCTCGGTATGATGGCGGCGCGAGGCGACATAAAGCGCCTCCCCCACCGCGAACAGGCCGACCGCGAGCGTCGTCACCTCGACGCCGTCGAGCAGTTCAGGGATGCCGAAGGCAAGCCGCGCCTGACCGGTGAGCTTGTCGATGCCGACAAGCCCGAGCGTCAGGCCGATGAACAGGCTGGTCAATCCGCGAACCGGCGAGTCGCCGAAGGTCGCCGAGACCGTGACGAAGGCGACGCACATCAGCGCGAAGTAATCCTCTGGCCCGAAGCGGACCGCGACATCGACCAGCCAGGGCGCCAGGAAGGCGAGACCGATGGTAGCGATGGTGCCCGCCACGAACGAGCCGATCGCCGAAGTCGCGAGTGCCGGACCGCCGCGGCCGGCCTTCGCCATCTTGTTGCCCTCGAGCGCGGTCGCCATCGACGCGCTCTCGCCCGGCGTGTTGATCAGGATAGCGGTGGTCGAGCCGCCGTACATGCCGCCGTAATAGATGCCGGCGAACATGATCAGCGAGCCGCCGGGATCGAGCTTGTACGTCACCGGCAGCAGCAACGCGACCGTCAGCGCCGGACCGATGCCCGGCAGCACGCCGACCGCGGTGCCGAGGAACACACCGATCAGCGCATAGAGCAGGTTCATCGGCTGGACGGCGACCGCCATGCCATGCGCCAGCGCGGCGAAAGTATCCATCACAGCAGTCGCTCCAGCGGGCCGGCGGGAAGGCTCAACGTCAACAGCTTGTCGAACGCGAGATAGATCAGGGTGGTCATGACGAGTGCGATCGCGGTGTCAGCCAGGATGGCACGCCGGCCGAATGCAGCCGAGGTGGTGACGAACAGTGCCGAGGTGGCGAGGATGAAGCCGCCGCCGAAGCCGATGATCGCGATCAAGAGCGCAAGCCCGGCGATGATCAACCACACCGGCCTGGGATCGGCGCTCTCGCGCGGCGGCAGGTTGCCGCGCAACGCATCGATCAGATTGCCGATGGCGAGCATGACGAGGCCGACGGCGATGACGACCGGCATCGCCTCGGGCCCCATTCCGTACATCGTTGTGGACGGCAGCTTGCTCGCATCCCAGACCAGCACCGCAGCGAGCGCGGCAAGCGCCGCTGCGATGACAAGTCCCGCACGATCGACACGCCGCCTCTGCCCGCCGCCGGAAGCACCGTCCGGCGTCATGACTTCACGAGGCCGACGGACTTCAGCACGTCGGTGACGCGCGCGGTCTCCTTCTTCAGGAATTCCGCGAACGCGTCGCCGCCGAGATAGGCATCATCCCAGCCCTTCTGCTTCAGGATCTCCTTCCACGCGTCGGACTTCACCATCTTCCCCACGGCGTCGCTCAACGTCTTGCGCTGCTCCGGCGTGATGCCGGGCGGCGCGACCACCGAGCGCCAATTGGCCAGCACCAGATCGATGCCCTGCTCCTTGAAGGTCGGGATGTCGACGCCTGACAGACGCTTCTCCGAGGTCACGCCGAGCGCCCGCAGCTTGCCGGCCTTGATCTGGCCCTCGTACTCGCTCAGTCCCGAGATGCCCGCGGTGACCTTGCCGCCGAGAATGGCGGCGAGCGATTCTCCGCCGCCGGAAAACGGAATGTAGTTGATCTTCTTCGCGTCGGCGCCGACCGCGCCGGCGAACAGCGCGGCCATCACATGATCGACGCCCCCGGCCGAGCCGCCGGCAAAGGTGACCTTGGCGATATCGGTCTTGGCGGCGGCCGCGAGATCCTGCGCCGTCTTGATCGGCGAACTCGCCGGCACAACGATGACCTGGATTTCTTCTGTGAGGCGCGCGATCGGCGTCACCTGATCGAGCGTGACCGGCGACTTGTTCATGGCGAGCGCCCCGACCATCACAAAGCCGTTCACCATCATCTGGTTGCCGTCGCCCTTGGCGCCGTTGACGAATTGCGCGATGCCGACGCGGCCGCCGGCGCCGGGGACGTTCGTCACCTGGACGCTGCGCGCGACGCCGGAGGCCACGAGCGCCTGCTGCATCGATCGCGCGGTCTGATCCCATCCGCCGCCGGGCGCCGCCGGCGCCATCAGCTTGAGCTCAAGCTGCTGCGCGGTCGCCGTATAGCTTGCGCCCAGCATCAGCGCGACAATCGCGCCGAGCAGGCGCATGCGAGACGGGATCATGGGGCTCCTCCTGAATTTGCGGCCTGCCGATCGCTGGCTGCATCTGGTCACGTGGTCGCATCGGCGGTCGGAAAGCGGTCCCATCAGCCAAGGAATCGCTCGCCGACGTCGGGTCTGCGTGTCCCTAGCGACCATTCGCCACAGTCTTCGGCAAGCCGGGCGGCCCGATTACTCCGTGCTGCAAATCGCCGCATCCCGTTGGTGGTTTTTTCGCTTGCTTTGATTCGGACGGTCCGCCAGCGCCCCTCTAACCGGCCGCGGGTTTGCCGGCGTTCTTGGCGCCGTTCCCGCCACAAGCCATCCAGCCGCGCCAAGAGCGCGGTCGGGCGGGAGCCAAAAAATTTTTCAGCCGAATTCTTGACAGGGCGATCGCTTTTTTTATCTTTTTGTCGCCGGTTTTCCCCTGTGGGGCCGGCGCCTGGTCGCCGTTCGGGTCCAGGCGAGACGGGCACCGGTCGTGTCCGGTGCCGTTCATATCCATCTTGCTCTCTGGAGGATTTGGTTATGCGCAGCTACGACTTCTCTCCCCTGTTCCGGTCAGCCATCGGATTTGACCGGCTTTTTGATCTCGCCGAAGCAGCCCACCGGGCGGGCGAGGACAACTACCCTCCCTACAATATCGAACGGCTAGCGGAAGACCGTTACCAGATCGCGCTTGCGGTCGCCGGCTTCGCGCCCGATGAGATCTCGGTCACGGCAGAGCAGAACATTCTGACGATTGAGGGCGCCAAGGTCGAAAAGGCCGACCGCGAGTACATCTATCAGGGCATCTCGACCCGCAGATTCAAGCGACAATTCAGCCTGGCCGACCACGTCGAGGTCAAGAGCGCCGCGTTCGACAACGGTCTTCTCAAGATCGAGTTGGCGCGCGAAGTGCCGGAGGCGATGAAGCCGCGACGCATCGCGATCAACGAGACATCGAGCAAAGCGCCGCGACAGCTCGAAAGCGTCGCCGCCTGATCCAATCGACGAAGCCGCGCCTGACCGACCGGCGCGGCTTCGCTCCTCAGCAACTCGTCTTCAGAACGGAGGCATCCGATGCGGCCGACGACCGCGCCTGCTCATAACGTTGTTGGTTTCAGCCTGCCAATTCACAACGAGCACCACTATGAAGCCCCGCACGATGTGGTGCGGGACTCGCGCCTGACCGTGGCGGAGAAGCGCGCCATATTGGCGTCCTGGGCCTCGGACGCCAGCGCCGTCGCGTCCAACCCTGCTCTGCGCGCTCCCCGAGGGCTCAGATCGCCCGTTCCCGTCAGTGAAATCCTGAAGGCATTGCGTATCCTCGACAACGATCCTCCCGATCCGCCAGGCGGACGCCCCGCCCGACTGCACTCCGTCGACCGTTGCTTGGCCGCATAGGGAGGGCGAGATGGCAAATACCAAATTGCCGAAGCACGTCGTCAACAGGCTCGAAGGACGCTGGTGGTCGAGATTCGAACAGGCAAGACAGCGGGGCTCGGAACTGTTCGACCACCAGCTTGAGCAACTGCGCGCTCATCGCAACAATATTCGTCGGTACCGGCGATTGCTGCAGACCCAGCTCTCCGATCTCGAACGCCAGTTCATCGAAAGACGGCTCCATGAAGAGGTCGCAGCGATGCGAGGCCTCTCGGCCACCATTCCGCCGCTGCCGGCTCCCTCGCTCGATGGCGTTCCTTGCGAGGAGCTCCAACCATGAATGAGCTGCGACAACTGCTTGTACGAGGCAGCGAAAAGATCATCGGCCACTATCAATTCCTGCTCGACACTGCAGCGTCGGAAGGCGAGCGCGAACGCTTCAGACGGAGAATCGAGGAGGAACGCCGGATATTGAACCGGTTGCTCGATCATCCCCATCAGACGGCACGCGCCGCCTGAGGCGGGCGGCGGCGCAGAACCGATGTCGGTCGCGGCATTCGCCGCGGCCGGCACCTCAACCTATCGGGCTCTCGCCCTTGATCTCGTCGAACCGGCCCAGCCGATACACCAGCACCGAGATCAACCACGCAGCGATGAACACGGCCACGATGAGATATCCGAGCAGGCCGAAATCGTCGCTGATCTTGCCGACGAGTTCCCAGAACGGTCCTTGAAGGTCGAGCTTGCTCGCGATGAGGCCAAGCGCCTCAATGCCGCCGATCAAGAGCGCAACGATGATCGAGATCAGCGTCATGGTCAGATTGTAGTAGAGCTTGCGCACCGGCTGCCGGAAGGCCCAGCCATAGGCCTGAACCATGATGATGCCGTCGGCGGTGTCGATCAGCGACATACCGGCGGTGAACAGCGCCGGAAACACCAGGATCGACCATACCGGCAAGCCGGCAGAGCCCTGCGCGGCGGAAATTCCGATCAGGCCGATCTCGCTCGCGGTGTCGAATCCCAGGCCGAACAGAAAGCCGAGCGGATACATCTGCCAGCTCCTGGTGATCAACGCGAACAGCGAGCGCAGCATGCGGGCAAAGAAGCCGCGCTGTTGCAGCAGCTCGTGAAGCTCCTGCTCGGTGGCGTGATCGCCGCGGCGGGACGCCTGAAAGGCGCGATAGACCGAGATCAGGATCATCGTATTGATCAGGGCGATCACCAGCAGGAAGACGGCGGACACCCCGGTCCCGATCACGCCGCCGAACGCCTTGAAGCCCTCGAACCTGGCTTCGAGGGCGCCAACCGAGACCGCAACCAGCAAGGAGGCCGCGATCACCACCGTCGAATGGCCCATCGCGAAGAACAGGCCGACGGCCAGCGGCCGCTTGCCGTCCTGCATGAGCTTGCGCGTGACGTTGTCGATCGCCGCGATATGGTCGGGGTCGACGGCGTGACGAAGCCCGAGCGTGTAGGCAAGCGATGCCGTTCCAAGCAGCAGCGGATAATCGCGAAAGCTGAGATAGGCCCAAAGCCAGACCGCGACGTTCACCAGAATCAGCAGCGCACCGAGACAATACGCCTTTGCCTTGGCATCCGCCGCTTCGTCGTCGAACAGTCCTAAGATCAATGCACGCCCGCCATCGCCGGTCACCAGCGATCCCCGCTGGATCTCTGCAGTTCGATTTGCCCGGCGCCAGGACGCTAGCCGCACCTGTATGACGATACAATACGAATATCATACCGCATCCAAGTCGGCGTCTGCGGGTGTCGCGCCTCTACCTGATGAGGACGAAGCGAAAATGCAAAGCTCGCGCAATTCATGTCGCGAGAACGCGGATTTACGAGTCACAAGCGGCGCCACATCTTCGCCGTCGTCCCGGCGAAGGGATGAAGCGAGCTGCGACCGCTCGGCTCAAGCTCTGACGTCTCTGGAATACTGGGTCACCCGCCGTCGCGGGTGACGACGCCGCCACCAGGCTGTTTGACGGTTGAATCGGAATTTGCGTCGCGTCATTGCGCGAGCGCGCTGACGCATCCCGCAATGACGGGCGGGAGCCCGCCGCTCGCTACAGCCCGGTATACCCGGCCTTCACATGGTCCGCGCTGCCATCGAGCTGCCGCAGATAGGTCAGACCGCAGACGGTCAACCGGTGCGGGTCGGTCTCGCCGGCCTCGAACAGCGTCCGCACGTACTCGGTCACCTTCGCGCGCGCTTCGTCGCTCGCTGCGGCCGTGCGATTGAGCAGCAGATCGTAGGTCAGCATGATGCGATCGATGGCGGCTTCCATTGATGTCTCCGGGTTAACGCTCAAGCGACGACCAGCGTCTCGGCCTCAAACTGCGCGATCGCCTTGTTGGCGAGGCGAATCCTGTTCAGCTCACCGTGCTGGAACAGCTTCACGATGATGCCGAGCAGGCGCTCGTTGGTGACGAATGTGTCGGGAATCGCGCCGGATTTGCGCAGATAGTTCGATGCGATCGCGTAGGCGTCACCGACGACCTCGACGTTCAACACGATCTGCATCTCGCGCTCGACCACCATATTCCCAGTCTCCATTGGGCTGACAATAAGCCGTAAGGACGGACTTGGTTCCTCGTCGCGGCGCTTTTTTTCGCAGATGCAGCATGACAAAACGCACCGGCCGGGCATGGCCGATGCGTGTCTGGAGGATGGCTGCCGGTCTTCTGGATTGGCCGGCTTGGCCGTCAAGCGGGAAAGATGGGGCTTAGAGGCGATAGAGGATCTGGTCGGTCCAGAACCGCTCGAGACGGTGCAGCGACTTGTTGAGGCTTGCGAACTCTTCGTTCGAGATGCCGCCGACCTGCTCCACCGTTTTGACGTGCTTCTGATAGAGCGCGTCGACGATGCGGCGGACCTCCTGGCCCTGCGCCGTCAAACGAATACGAACCGAGCGGCGATCGACGCGCGAGCGCTGATGATCGAGGAAGCCGAGCTCGACGAGCTTCTTCAGATTGTAGGAGACGTTGGAGCCGAGATAGTAGCCACGGGTGCGCAGCTCGCCGGCGGTCAACTCCTTGTCGCCGATGTTGTAGAGGAGCAGCGCCTGCACCGAGTTGATGTCGGCACGGCCGCGGCGATCGAACTCGTCCTTGATGACGTCGAGGAGCCGGCGATGCAGCCGCTCCACCAAAGTCAGTGCTTCGAGATAGAGCGGCTGCACCGGCGATTGACCGGTAGCGCGATCAGCGGCTTCCACCGCCGTTGTCGCAACGGCTTTGATCATGACACTTCCCCTGTTGTCGTTTTTATCGACTTATTCGACGAAACTTGTGTCCCGCCTGATAGGTGCAACGTAAGGGGGCCGTTTGAAGATCAGCTTAAATAAGACAATAAAGAGATCATGAATTTAAGACAGTGAATCGCGGATTAAGCCCGTAGATCAAGGACTTTCGGCAACTTTTCATTGACGGTGGAGTGCCCTTTGTTCACGCTTCGTCTGCCTGCCCTGTCGCATTCGGAAACAGCTTCGTCTGAATTCGAAACGGTGACGTAACAGGTGTGAGGGAACCCTTTACGGTCACCGAACGGTTACCGGAAAAATCTCGAAAAATCTTACGGGATCGAATGATGGATTCTGCACGCGATGCGCGCAGTGGCGGCGTGCGCCGCGCTCCCGTTCCCGGCGCCCGCTCGCAACAACCGGGGCCCGCCGTCGGCCAGCGCAAAGCCGACTGGCAAATTTGCCGAGATCCGGTAATCGATCCCGACGACGATCCCGCAGGCGCGCTCCCGATGGGGTGTTTCGATAGGATGCGCGGTCTGTGACACCCACCTAGCAGATACAGCGATCCTGTCTTCTCATCTCATCGCGCGCACGAGCGCCATGAAGTGTGCCGCTTCGCGCGCGAGGCGCTACGGCGGCCGTTCGCGCGCCGCCATCCAGGCGAGCGCAAGATAGGCCGCAAGCATCACCGCCTCGAATCCGACCACCATCAGGCTGCCGCCATAGATCGCCGGAAACATCAGCTCGATCACCGCCATCGATACCACGGTGGTCAGCCACACCACGGCACCCCACGGCGTCGCAAGCCACAGTCCAACCGCGGCGACCAGCTCGATCACGGCGAAATAGACCGTCGCGGTCTGCCAGGCCCAGGACTGATTCTCGAAGGCCTCCTCCTCGCCGCCGACAAAGCCGGTCACCTGCGCCCAGTGATAAAGACCCTTGGCGATCGACACGACCGCCATGATGCGCAGGAAGATGACGAGGCGGCGCGTCCACGCATTCTCATCCGGCTCGATACGGTCAGAGGAGATTCCGCCGACCGTCATGGCATTGTCCCGCGACTGGTCGCGCGCAGAAGTGTCAGACATGCGAATCGCCGCGCAAGGGCTGCAAATTGGGGTTCATGGCGGCAGTCTTGGCCCGCCGTCACCGCAAAATCAATTGCCGTTGCGGCAAATCGAGGGCGTCAGGATGCAATGCCAAGGGCGCAATGACGGCGCCCCCTGAAAGATGCTAGAAATGGACTTATATCAGATCCGGCCTAACCCGCCGTTGAGGAGACCTAAGACATGGCGATCAAATTCGGGCGCCCGATCGAACTGCGCGACGCGCCGCGGCGCCAGGCCGACACCCTTGCCTCGCCGTCGCTCGACCTCGCGATCCGCATGCGCCGCAACCGCAAGTCGGAATGGGCGCGGCGCCTGGTGCGCGAGAACGTGCTGACGACCGACGATCTGATCTGGCCGATGTTCGTGGTCGACGGCCGCAACGCGCGCACTCCCGTTGCCTCGATGCCCGGGGTCGAACGGCTCACCGTCGACCAGATCGTCCGCGACGCCGAGCGCGCCGCCAAGCTCAACATCCCCTGCATCGCGCTGTTCCCCTTCACCGAGCCGTCTCTGCGCGACGAGCAGGGCTCGGAGGCGCTCAACCCCGACAACCTCGTCTGCCAGGCGGTGCGCGCGATCAAGACGGAGTTTCCCGACATCGGCGTGCTCTGCGACGTCGCGCTCGATCCGTTCACCAGCCACGGCCATGACGGGCTGATCGAAGGCGGCAAGATCCTCAACGACGAGACGGTCGCGGTGCTGGTGAGGCAGGCGCTGACACAGGCCGAGGCCGGCTGCGACGTGATCGCGCCCTCCGACATGATGGACGGCCGCGTCGGCGCGATCCGCGAGGCGCTCGACGACAATGGCTTCGGCGACGTGCAGATCATGTCCTACGCGGCGAAATACGCCTCGGCCTTCTACGGCCCGTTCCGCGACGCGATCGGCTCGGCCAAGACGCTGACTGGCGACAAGCGCACCTATCAGATGGACTGCGGCAATTCCAACGAGGCGCTGCGCGAGGTCGAGCTCGACATCGCCGAAGGTGCCGACATGGTGATGGTGAAGCCGGGCATGCCCTATCTCGACATCGTGCGCCGCGTGAAGGACACGTTCGCGATGCCGACCTTCGTGTATCAAGTGTCCGGCGAGTACGCGATGATCGCCGGCGCCGCCGCCAATGGCTGGATCGACGGCGAGCGCGCGATGATGGAGAGCCTGGTCGGTTTCAAGCGCGCCGGTGCCGACGGCATCCTGACCTATTTCGCGCCGCAGGCGGCGGAGAAGATCAAGGCGGAGCGCTGAGGCGTAGCAAGTGGGGGAGTAGCGAGTGGAAACGCGCTCCCTATTCGCTATTCACCATTCGCTATTCACCCCTGCCCCCTTGGCAGGTCCGGCGCCGCTTCCCATCTCCTCGACGGGACTCTCATTGGAGGTTGGTCATGTCCTACGGCTATGACGGTGGCACCTGGCGCAACGACGGCGGCGTTCCGCCGCATACGTTCGATCCCTGGACGCAGCCGGAACTGTTCCGCGGCGTGCTGACCCGACGCGTGTTCGCGTTCCTGATCGATCTTCTGGTGCTGTCGGTGCCGGTGATCCTCGCGGTGCTGTTCATCGCGATTTTCGGCATCGTCACGCTCGGCCTCGGCTGGGCGCTGTTCTGGCTGGTGTCGCCGGCCTCGATCATCTGGGCGATCGTCTATTACGGCGCCTCGATCGGCGGTCCCCATTCGGCCACCATCGGCATGCGCATGATGGATCTGGAGCTGCGCACCTGGTACGGCGCCCCCGGCTACTTCGTGCTCGGCGCAGTCCATGCCGTGCTGTTCTGGGCGACGGTCTCGTTCCTGTCGCCCTTGGTGCTGCTGGTCGGCCTGTTCAACGGCCGCCGCCGGCTGCTGCACGACATCATCTTGGGAACCGTCATTATCAACAGTTCGGTCCGGGCCCCAGTGGCGCCGGCCGCGCGGGCCTATTAGGCCCGCTTAAACCAATTGACCGCTAGCCTCTGGAGGGCGATGTTCATTCGGCTGCCTGTTTTGTGTGGAGCCTGACGATCCGACGTGACCCAGCACTCGCGTGATACCCCGCAGTTCTATCTGACCGCGCCCTCGCCCTGCCCCTATCTGCCGGGCCGGCACGAGCGCAAGGTGTTCACGCATCTGGTCGGCGACAAGGCCGGCGACCTCAACGACTTGCTCACGCATGGCGGCTTCCGCCGCAGCCAGTCGATCGCCTACCGCCCGGCCTGCGATCAATGCCGGGCCTGCGTCTCGGTCCGGGTCGTCGCCAATGAATTCCGCCCCTCTCGCAACTTCCGCAAGGTGCTCGCCCGGAACGCCGACATCGTCGGCGAACAGCGCAGCGCTGTGCCGACCTCCGAGCAATATTCGGTGTTCCGCGCCTATCTCGACCGCCGCCACCGCAACGGCGGCATGGCGGACATGACGGTGCTCGACTACGCGATGATGGTCGAGGACAGCCACGTTGAGACGCGGATCATCGAATATCGCAAGCGCAGCGCCGATAGCGGCATCACCGGCCGTGGCGATGAGCTGGTGGCGGTGGCACTCACCGACGTGCTCAGTGATGGGCTGTCGATGGTCTATTCGTTCTTCGAGCCGTCGCAGGAAAGCCGCTCGCTCGGCACCTTCATGATCCTGGACCATATTGCCCGCGCTCGCCGGCAGGGCCTGCCCTACGTCTATCTCGGCTATTGGATCGAGGGGTCCACGAAGATGGACTACAAGAGCCGCTTCCTGCCGCAAGAGCGGCTCGCGCCAAGCGGCTGGCTGCGCGTCGACGCCGCCGGCGAAGCGCTGGCGGAGCCGCAGGACTGATCCTCGTTACCCGAAGAACGTATCGATCAAGAGCTTGACGTTCAGGATCACGATCAGGCCGGCAACGATCCATGCCGCGGCCGCGACCGGCACAGAGATCACCAACCCGCCCATCTTGCGCTTGTCGGACACGAAACGAACCAGCGGGATCACCGCAAACGGCAGTTGCATCGACAGCACGACCTGGCTCAGCACCAGGAGCTGCGCCGTGCCGCTCTCGCCATAGAGTGCGGCAACGGCGATGACCGGAATGATGGCAATGCCGCGCGTCACCAGCCGTTGCGCCCAATCCGGCAGCCGCAGGTCGAGAAAGCCCTGCATCACGATCTGGCCGGCCAGCGTCGCCGTCACCGTGGAGTTGAGGCCGGATGCGAGCAGCGCCACCGCAAACAGCGTCGAGGCGATGCCGAGGCCGAGCAGCGGCGACAATAGCTCGAAGGCCTGATCGATCTCGGCGACGTCGGAATGGCCGCTCTTGTGGAAGGTCGCGGCCGCCAGCACCAGGATCGCGGCGTTGACGAACAGCGCCAGCATCAGCGCGATGGTGGAATCGAGCGTCGCCCACTTGATGGCGTCGCGGCGGCCTTCGTCGGTGCGCGGATAGGCGCGGGTCTGCACGATCGAGGAATGCAGATAGAGATTATGCGGCATCACGGTGGCGCCGATGATACCGATCGCGATGTAGAGCATCTCCGGATTGGTGACGATCTGGCGCGACGGCATGAAGCCGCCGATCACCGCGGCGACCGGCGGCGCGGCGGCAGCGATCTGGACCACGAAGCAGACCGCGATGACGATCAGCAGCGCGACCACGAAAGCCTCCAGGAAGCGGAAGCCGCGGTTCATCAGCAGTAGCAGCAGGAAGGCGTCGAGCGCTGCAAGCAACGCGCCGCCGACCAGGGGAATGCCGAACAACAGCTTGAGCGCGATCGCAGTGCCGATCACCTCGGCGAGGTCACAGGCGATGATCGCCGCCTCGCAGGCAAGCCAGAGCAGGAAATTCACCGGCCGCGAATAGGTCGCGCGGCAGGCCTGCGCCAGATCGCGGTCGGTCGCGATGCCGAGCCGCGCTGCCAGCGCCTGCAGCAGGATCGCCATCAGGTTCGAAAGCAGGATGACCGACAGCAGCGTGTAGCCGAACTTGGATCCGCCCGCGAGGTCGGTGGCCCAGTTGCCCGGGTCCATATACCCGACCGATACCAGGTAGCCCGGTCCGGCGAACGCCAGCAGCCGCCGCCACCACAACCCGCTCCTGGGAACCGCGACCGTGGCGTTCACCTCGGGCAGACTTCGGGCATGGCCGGCATCCCGGCGCCAGCCGACAGTGGCTGACTGGGAACCGGAACCAGAAACAATGGTCACTTCAGGTGATCGGGCATCCATGCCCATAAAGATGGCCGAACCACCCCCTTAATGCAACTCATTTGCAACTGCATCTAGGCTCACGAAGCCGCGACCTCATGGGACCTCGCGGAGCCACCGCGACACGAGCGCCCCCTCAGCGGATCCGTTGGTCGGCGCGCTTGCCGGGAACAAATCGCGGGTCCCGAGCCGAACCCGATGCATGAGCCGGCTCCAATATCAGTTTCGCAACTGCCGCCGCACGGCGGGGCTTTGCTCTGGTGTTGTCGGGAAACGGGTGGGATCGGACGTCTTTCAACCACACACTATGGCCAGATCGAATTCTCAGGGAATCTGCCATGTCCGCCGATACGCAACACCTGCCGGCCACGTTCAATCGCCTGGCTTGGTCCAACCTCGCCGCGCAGTCGGCCGAGCAGATTGCTCTGGCCGCCGCTCCCATCGTCGCGGTGCTACTGCTCGGCGTCGGCGAGGGTCAGACCGGCCTGCTGCAGACCGCGCTGACGCTGCCCTTCATCCTGTTCGCCATTCCCGCAGGCCTGCTCGCCGACCGGGTGTCGCGGCGCTGGGTGATGGCGGGCTCCGAGGCGCTGCGCGCGGCCGCGCTGGCGACCATCCTGCTGTCGATCTGGCTCGGCTTCCTGACCCTGCCCTTGCTCGCTCTGCTCGGCTTCATCGCGGTCTGCGGCACCGTCGCCTACAGCGTCGCCGCCCCCGCGCTGGTGCCGTCGCTCGTGACGTCGCAGCAATTGCCGGCCGCGAACGCCCGCATCGAATTGGCCCGCACCGTAGCCTTTGCCAGCGGTCCCGCGCTCGGCGGCGTGCTGGTCGGCTGGGTCGGCGCGGCCCCTGCGTTTGGCTTCGCCGCGGCGCTGTCGGCGATCGCGGTCGTGCTGCTGGCCGGACTTTATGAGCCCGCACGCCCGCCGGCGCCGCGGCGCCATCCGCTGCAGGACATCAAGGAAGGTGCTGCGTTCGTGCTGCACCACGCCCTGCTGCGGCCGGTGTTCATCACCCAGTTCATCTTCAACACAGCCTCCTTCCTGCTGCTCGCCGTGTTCGTGCCCTATGCGGTGCGCCATCTCGGACTCAGCGCGACCGGTGTCGGCACGACGCTCGCAATGTATGGCGTCGGCATGGTGGTCGGTGCCCTGTTCGCAACCCGCGTGATGAAGCGGCTGGCGTTCGGCACCGTGATCGGGCTCGGCCCGGTGACCGGCTTCGTCGCAGCCGCCGTGATGGCGCTGACCACCTGGGCTCCGACGCCGCTGCTCGCGGGCCTCAGCTTCTTCCTGCTCGGCGTCGGCCCGATCCTGTGGGTGATCTCGACCACCACCCTGCGCCAGTCGGTGACGCCACCCTCCCTGCTCGGCCGGGTCTCGGCGATCAACATCATGAGCTACGGCGCCCGCCCGCTCGGCTCCGCGCTGGGCGCGATCGTCGGCGGACTCTACGGCGCCGAAGCCTGCCTGTACCTTGCGGCCGCGATCTTCGCCGCACAGGCGCTGGTGATCCTGATGTCACCGGCCGTGTCACTGACGCGGCAGCCCGACATGGTCGGCGAGCCGGCGCGCTGCTAAATAGCCCCGGCCCCAGCGTCATTGCGAGGAGCGAAGCGACGAAGCAATCCATTTCTCCATAAGGGGAGACGTGGATTGCTTCGCTTCGCTCGCAATGACGCTGAGAAGGCCTAGCTCGCCAGGTAGCGCTCGTACTTGCCGCCGACAACCTCGTCGGCGGCGACGGCCGGATCGAGCGTATAGAGATCCTGCGCATGGCCGATCCCGCGCAGCACGAAGCGGCCGGTCGAGACCAGATAGTTCCGGCCCGCGGCGTCGAGACCGGTACGGAAGGCCGTCGACGTCAACAATTCCCGGTCGACCGAGGCGCACATCGAGGCAATCCTGCTGACCTCGTTGACCGCGGGTCCGACCACCGTGAAATCGAGCCGGTCCTCGCTGCCGATATTGCCGTAAAAGACCTCGCCGACATGAAGGCCGACATAGGCCGTGGTGGTCGGCCTGGCTTCCGAGGCGCGACGCGCGTTCAGCGCGTCCATGTTGCCGCGGAATTTGTGCTCGGCCCGAAGCGCCGCCCGCTTCGCGTTTGCCATGTTCTCGCTGGTGAACATCGCCAGCACGCCGTCGCCGATCAGCTTGAGGACCTCGCCGCCGGCGTCATGGATCGCGTCGATCGAAGCCTGCGCGTAATCGTTGAGGAAGGGAATGATCTCGTCCGGGCCGATGCGCTCGCTGATCGCTGTCGAGCCGCGGACGTCGGAGTACCACAGCACGGCCTTGATCTTCTCCGTGACACCGCGCTGCATGCGCCCACGCAAGACCTGCTCTGCCGTCTCGCGTCCCAGATAGACCCGCCCGAGCGTACGGGCGATCTCGACCTGGGCAGCCGACTTGATGGCGAGCCCGAGCACCGGCACCAGGTCGCGCAGCGCAGCCATGTGGTTTTCGTCGAACCCACCCGAATGCCGCGTCGTGTAGTAGGAATAGAAGCAATCCATCTCCCCGATCGTGCCCGCCTCGCCGAAGCGATGCACGAAGGCAGCGAAATGCTTGTGGCCCTTCTCCGCAAGCTCGCCTACCATCGAGAAATCGAGCGCGGCGCTGTCGGTGAGATCGATCATCATCTCATCGTGGCCGTGCTCGAGCATGTGATAGAAGGCCGACCGCCGCCAGGTCTGGCTCGCCTCGCCGGTGCTGGTCGAGCCGTATTCGAAGATATCGGCCTCGTTGCTTTCGCCGTCGTTCCAGCGGAACCCACGGCCCTCGAAGATTGGATGCAGCGTATCGATGAAGACGATCGCCCGGGACAGCGGCATGCCCGCGGCGCGGCAGCGCTCACAAAAGCCGCGCAGCAGATCGTTTTCGGGTAGCCCCTTCAGACCCTGGCTGACCAGCCAGTTCGTCAGGCGCAAACGAGACGTCAGTTCCATGGGTGGATTATGCCGGTCAATTCGTGCGGGAGATAGGCTCGTGACCGCGTGCCAGACTGTGACCGGGCGCGGGTCTCCAACAAATGCGAATCCGGGTGCCGCAATGCAAGCCTGCGGCACGGCGTTTTCCCTGGAATGCAACCTTCCGAAGGAGCCCGCTTTGCGCTTCCCTTTGCGCGGTCTTTGGCGCACAAAATCGGCATGGACAACGACACCGGCCCGAACTCCGCGGTCCAACGCTTTGTGCAATGGGCGATCAAGCCGCCGCAATCCTATGCGGTCTATCTGGTGTGTCTAATTTTGGTCTTCACCCTGTCGTTCTACGCCGGCACGTTGAAGCCGAAACAGGCGCCTGCTTTATCGCCGGTCGCCACACCGGCCGCGCCGCGAGGATAGCTAGGAGGGTCGCAAGACGGCACCGCCATACCCGTCAGGCGTCCGAGGTTGCGATCCAGATTCCGGCGAACACTGCGATTAGACCGACCACCAGATTGGGCGTGATCGGTTCGCCGACCAACTGCGTCGCAAGCAACCCCGCAGCGACCGGATTGATCGTCATGGTGTTGGCGACGCGGGTCGGTGACGCCCGCTCTAACGCCAGCACCCACAGGATGAAGGCCAGCGCCCCACCGGCTACTCCGAGATAAAGTCCGGCGATCCATTGCGGCGCCGCAAAATCACGCAGCGTTGCCAAGCTGCCGGTGAACAGTCCCACGACCACCAACGCAACGGCACCGGTGCCCATGCCGACGGTGAGGAAGCCGAGCGCGCTCGAGCGGCGGATCAACGGCCGCGACAAGACATTATAGAACGCCATGCACAGGACGGCTGCCGCCATGATCAATTCGCCGCGCCACGCGCCCGCCGGCGCCGCCGATAGCCCGGATGCCAGTGCTGCGCCTACTCCGAAGACCGCGATCACGACACCGATCGATTTGCGTGGTGTCAACGGCTCGACCCGAAGCACGGCACCGACCACCATGGTGGAGAGCGGCAGCGTCGCCAGCGCAAGGCTCGCACGCGCCGCCGTCGTGTAGGATATCGCGATGTTGTAGAGCACGAAGAACACGCCGAAGAAGGCGAAGCCAAGCGCAGCGACTGCCGGCGAGTCATCACGTCCCGGCCACTTTGCGTGCAGCAGCAGCGCCGCGGGAAGAACACAGAGAAAACCGATGACCCAGCGCAGGATCGCGAGTGTGATTGGATCTGCATTACCGGCAAGATAACGTGTGATCGCCGCCGCCGTGCCGCCGAGACAGCTCGAAATCAACGCGATCGCAACGCCGATCCATTCACTCATGCCAGGCCCGATGTGTTTCGATTTGGCTTATGCCATCTTGCCCGGCAAGATCATCTCGGCAACTACTTGGCAGGTATTCATGTCGCAGCAGCACGATTTCGCCGCGAGCTTGCGTGGGTGGCGGCAGCGCAAGGGCTATTCGCAGCTCGAGCTCGCCGGACGCGCGGACATCTCGCAGCGCCATCTGAGCTTTCTGGAGCTCGGACGCGCTGCACCGAGCCGCGACATGGTGATCCGCCTTGCAACCGCGCTCGATGTGCCACTGCGCCAGCAAAATGCGCTACTGGTCGCAGCCGGCTTCGCGCCGGTTTGGCGGCAAACCGACCTTGGCGCTCCCGAGCTTTCCCAAGTCCGTCACGCGCTGGATTTCATGCTGGCCCAGCAGGAGCCCTTCCCCGCCGTCGTGGTCGACCGGCACTGGAATTTGCTGTTGGCCAATTCAGGTGCTGGACGTCTGGTGGAATTCCTGGTCGGGCCGCTGGCTTCCGGTGCGCCGGTGAATCTTGCCGATGCGCTGGTCGCCCCCGACGTGTTGCGACCGCATCTCACGAACTGGACTGAGGTTGCCGCCTATTTCCTCCGCAGCGTCGAGGCTGATGCTGCCGCCGACGGCACCGCCGGCACTGCGGACTTACTCCGACGCCTACGCGCTTATAATGGCGTGGCCGCAGCGCTTGGCGCGCAACCGGCGACGTCGCCGCCCGATCCAGTTCTCCCCATGCGATTCCGTAAGGGCAACGTCCAACTGCAATTGTTCACCACCATTGCGACGCTGGGGATCCCTCAGGACATCACGCTACAGGAGCTGCGGATCGAGAGCTTCTTCCCGATGGACGAGGAAACCGCCCAGGTGTTCCGGCGCTGGGCCGCGAGCACCTCGACACACGCCGGAGCCGCTACACCGCCTCCGCCGGCGCCAGCCGGCAGGTCTCGCTACTGATCTCGACCTGCAGTGTCGCGTGATGGATGTCGAACCTATGCGAAAGCTCCGCGCAGACGTGATGCAGGAATGCATCGTCATGGCCGCCGGGGCGAACCAGGTGCGCGGTAAGCGCGGTCTCGCTCGTGCTCATCGCCCAGATGTGCAGGTCGTGAACCTCGGTGACGCCCTCGAGTGTCAGCAGATAGTCCCTCACCAGCTTGAGATCGATGCCCCTCGGCACCGCATCGAGCGCCAGATTGACGCTATCGCGCGCCAGCTCCCAGCCACTCACCAGCACGACCAGTGCGATGACGAGACTGATCGCCGGGTCGAGCCACTGCCAGCCGGTCGCCATGATCAGAAGTGCGGCAACGACGACACCGAGCGAGACGGCGGCATCCGCCGCCATGTGCAGATAGGCGCCGCGGACATTGAGGTCGGTGTCGCGGCCGCGCATGAACAACAGCGCGGTACCTCCGTTGATGAGGATGCCGAGCGCCGCAACCCAGACCACGGTCCAGCTCGCCACCTCGGCCGGTTCGCGCAAGCGGTTGATCGCCTCGACCGCGATGCCACCGACGGCGATCAGCAGCAGCCCGGCATTGGCAAGCGCGGCCAGGATCGAGGCACGACGATAGCCATAGGTGTGGGTATCGGTCGGCCGCTTGCCGGCAAGCCATGCCCCAGCCCAGGCCAGCAGCAGGGCGATCACGTCGGAGAAATTGTGAACGGCGTCCGAGACCAGCGCCAGCGAGTTGGCGGAATAGCCGAAAATCAGTTCAGCGACGACGAATGCCGTGTTCAGCGACGCGCCGATCGCAAACGCCGCACCGAAACTGTCGGGCACATGGCTGTGCCCGGCGTGCCCGTGAGAATGCCCATGGGCATCACCGTCGTGATCATGATCGTGATGCTGATGCGCCATTGGCCGGCAACCGTCGCCTGATGTCTTTGGTGACGGTTATAGCGCGGTGAAATATGGATACTATCACACCGCGCTCGGCGAAAATGTAGCTCGGATGGAGCGAAGCGAAATCCGGGAGCGGTGCCCGCAAGCCAAGGCCCCCGGATTGCGCTTCGCTCCATCCGGGCTACGGCGTGGCTTACTCCACGCCGCGATTGAACTTGTTCGACTTCGGCAGGCCGTGGGCGAGCCGGCCGGCGTCGGCGCGGCTGCCGCGCCAGTCGGCCAGTTCCTTCATGGTCATGCTGTGATCGCGGCCGGCGGAATCCTTCCAGGTCAGGCCAACCTTGGAATCGAACACCGCGACATCGGACAGCGCCGCGCTGGTGTACTTCTGCAAGCGCACGCCGCGGCCGCGTGCCATCTCCGGCACCTGGTCGAGACCGAACAGCACCATCTTGTGATTGGTGCCGATCACGGCAACGGTGTCGCCGGTCACAGTGGTGATCGCGCGGGCCTCGTTCGGCATCTCCACATTGAGCACCTGCTTGCCCTTGCGGGTGTTGCTGACGCAGTCCTCCTCCTTGACGACGAAGCCCTGGCCCTCGCTGCTCGCGATCAGGAACTTGCGCTCGCCCTTGTTGACGAACAGCGCGATGATCGCGGCATCCTGCTCGAGATCGATGAACATGCGGATCGGCTCGCCATGGCCGCGCCCGCCCGGCAGCTTCGCAACGTCAAGCGAGTAGAACTTGCCGTTGGTGGCAAACAGCAACAGCTTGGACGTTGTCTCGGCAAAGAACGAGTGCTCGAGCTTGTCGTCGGTCTTGAAGGCGAGACCCGAGAGATCCTCGACATGGCCTTTCAGCGTCCGCACCCAGCCCTTCTCCGAGATCACGACCGTGCACGGCTCGCGCTCGACGAACGCTTCCTCGATTGCGGCCAGGTCGTGCTCGGGCGCGTCGGCAAAAGTGGTGCGGCGCTTGCCGAGCGGAGTCTTGGGTCCGAACATGTCGCGGACCTTGGTGACCTGCTCGCCGACCTTGGCCCATTGCTGCGGTTCGGAGCCGAGCAAGCCCTCGATGCCCTTCAGCTCCTTCCGCAACTCCTTATCCTCGTTGCGGATCTCCATCTCCTCCAGCCGCCGCAAGTTGCGCAGGCGCATGTTGAGGATGGCATCGGCCTGGATGTCCGACAGCTTGAAGGTCTTCATCAAGACCGGCTTCGGCTCGTCTTCGGTGCGGATGATCTTGATCACCTTGTCGAGGTTGAGATAGGCGATCAGTTGCCCACCGAGAATTTCGAGGCGGTGCTCGATCTCACCCTTGCGGAAGTTGGAGCGGCGGATCAGCACGTCGCGCAGATGGTCGAGCCATTCGCGCAAGCACTCGGCCAGGCCAACCACCTTCGGGATGCGGCCCTTGATCAGCACGTTGAGGTTCAGCGAGATCCTGCTTTCCAGCTCGCTCAGCCGGAACAGCGACTCCATCATCAGCGCAGGATCGACGGTGCGCGACTTCGGCTCGATGACGAAGCGGATGTCTTCGGTCGATTCATCTCGGACGTCGCCGACCAGCGGCAGCTTCTTCTGCTCCAGCAGCTCGATGATCTTCTCGTGCAGGCGCGACTTCTGCACCAGCCACGGGATCTCGGTAACGACGACCACCCAGGTGCCGCGGGCGCCCTCCTCCACCGACCAGCGCGCGCGGGTGCGGAACGAGCCGCGGCCCGTCGTGTAGGCCTCGACGATCGCTTCCTTGGAATCGACGATGATGCCGCCGGTCGGGAAGTCCGGGCCCTTGACCCATCTGAGTAGCGCCTTCGACTTGGCGTCGGGCTTGTCGATCAGATGCAGCGCGGCGTCGCAGAGCTCGGCGGCGTTGTGCGGCGGGATCGCGGTCGCCATGCCGACCGCGATGCCCTGCGAACCGTTGGCGAGCAGGTTCGGGAAGCCGCCGGGCAGAACCACCGGCTCCTTGCCGCTGTTGTCATAGGTCGGCTTCAGTTCGACAGCGTCTTCGTCGATGCCATCAAGCAGCAGCCGTGCGACATCGGTCAGCCGCGCCTCGGTGTAGCGCATGGCCGCCGGGTTATCGCCGTCGATGTTGCCGAAGTTGCCCTGACCGTCGACCAGCGGATAGCGAGAGTTGAAATCCTGGGCCAACCGCACCATGGCATCATAGATCGCCTGGTCGCCATGCGGATGGTATGAGCCCATCACCTCGCCGACGATCTTGGCGGACTTCTTCGGCGTTACGCCGGGATCGAGCCGCAACAGCCGCATGCCGTAGAGGATGCGCCGGTGCACCGGCTTCAGGCCATCGCGGGCATCCGGCAATGCGCGGTGCATGATGGTCGAGAGCGCATAGGCGAGATAGCGCTCCTCGAGCGCATCACGCAGCGGCACCTCGTGAATTTCGGCCGGCTCTTCCGGCGGTATCTGTCGTTTTCCCATGGGGAGGCGTTAAACCGTGACGATGAATCGGGCAAGACGCGAATCAGCGGCAATTTAGGCCGCGAACCGGGCCTACGGAACCGCCGCCCTGGGCCGACGCTTCGTCACCGCGTTGATAAATCCGTGGCGGGCATCGGAATGGCCCTGCCCGCGCGGCTCCAGCACGTGGCGAAGCAGGAACAAGCCGGTGACCTGGAACCCGTCGAGCAGGTCCTGCTCGGACCAGGCATTCGCGCCACTCTCGCCCTCGCGCAGGAACGCCGGCAATGGCAGCAGGCGATCGCGCCACGCCTCGCCGGCTGCGCGCGACACCGCGCCGCCGGATTTCGGCGAGACGTAGATCAGCTCACTGGTCGCGCCGGTGGCCGCGCAGCTCTGCAGATCGAGCCCGAAGCCGAGCTCGGCCAGCATCGCCAATTCGAACCGGATCAGATGCACCGCCGCGATGCCGGGCTGTTCGAAATCGTCCAGCGTCCAACGCAGCATCTCGTAGATATCTTCGTGAGGATCCCGCTCCGGCAACAGCCGCGCCAACGCTGCCAGATGCGTCACGCCATAGACACCATGCGACGAGCCGAGCAGCGTCGCCGCGCGCAGCCGCGTTCCCTCGATCGCATACATGCCGAGATGCTCGTCGAGCCGCGCCCGCCACACCGCCGTAACATTGTTGCCGGGCTGCAGCAGCGGCCGCATTCGCGAGCTGGCACCGCCGCGCACCAAGCCGAGATGGCGGCCGTGCTCCCGCGTCAGCAGCTCGACAATGGCGGAGGATTCGCCATGCCGCCGCACGCCCAGCACGATGCCTTCGTCGGTCCATTCCATGAAGACACTTTACAGGATTCCGACGGAACGCGCGCGTCCCCCACCAGCGTCATTCCGGGGGCGGTGCGAAGCATCGAACCACGGCGCGCAGTTGCGCTCCTGAGACTCTCGAGATTCCTTCGGACCATCCCGGAATGACAGAAGGCCCTACGCGTTGAACCAGCCCTGTGCGTCGCCGGTGAAGGAGAAATAGAGCCCGGCCGAGGTCAGGATGCAGGACACCACCTCGATGCCGCTGTCGAGCTCCACGCCGCGGTCACCGATCACCTGCACCAGCGAGATCACAGACAGCACCAGCGCCGCGGCGAGCGCCCAGCGCGGCCAGTTCTTGCGGCGCTGCGCGGCGAGCCAGACGAAATACATCAACAGCACGATCATGCCACCGGCCATCAGCGTCGCCACCATGATCATCTGATCGGTCATCTCATTGCTCGGCGTGCGGTCCTGGAACGCCACCGACAACGCATCCAGCGTCAGCGAGAGATAGAGCAGCACTTCAAACCACAGCACGTTTCTAGGCACGTTCATCGCACACGCCGGCTCTTATTCCTTGGGGAAATCCAGTCCCATTTCCCGGTAACGGTCCGGGTCGTCGCCCCAGTTCTCGCGCACCTTGACGAACAGGAACAGATGCACGGGCACGCCCATGATCTCGGCGATCTCCTTCCGCGAATCTGCGCCGATCGCCTTGATGGTGGCGCCGCCCTTGCCGAGCACGATCTTTCGCTGGCTCTCGCGCTCGACGAAGATCGTCTGCTCGATCCGGATCGAGCCGTCCTTGCGGTCGGTCCAGCTATCGGTCTCGACGGTCGACTGGTACGGCAGCTCCTGATGCAGGTGCCCGTAGATCTTCTCGCGCGTGATCTCCGCCGCGAGGTGCCGCATCGGCGCATCCGACATCTGGTCCTCGGGATACAGGAACGGTCCCTCCGGCACCATTGTCGCCAGCGTCTGGCGCAGGTCGGCGACGCCGTCGCCGGATAGCGCGGAGATCATGAACGTGTGCTCGAAGCGCATCCGCTCGTTCGCTGCCTGCGCCAGCGCCAGCAGCTTTTCGCGCGGGACGAGATCGATCTTGTTCAGCACAAGGATCTTGGGGTGCCCGACGGTTTCGAGCTTGGCGAGGATTGTGCGCGCCTCCTCGTCGAGGCCCGCCTTGGCGTCGAGCAGCACGCAGACCAGATCGGCGTCATGGGCGCCGCTCCAGGCGGTCGACACCATGGCGCGGTCGAGCCGGCGCCGCGGCGCGAAGATGCCGGGCGTGTCGACCAGGATGATCTGCGCGTTGCCCTCGATCACGATGCCGCGGATCAGCGCGCGCGTGGTCTGCACCTTGCGGGAGACGATGGTCACCTTGGAGCCGACCAGCGCATTGACCAGCGTCGACTTGCCGACATTGGGAGCGCCGATCAGCGCGACGAAACCGCAGCGCGTCGCGGCCCCCTGTCCTTTGGCCTCATCAGTCATTGGTGCCGACGCCCTCGCGCTCGATCATTGCCGAGGCCGCCGCCTTCTCGGCCGCGCGCTTGTTGCCGCCGACACCCTCGGCGGAGGCCAATCCCGGCAGGTCGACGGCGACGCGGAATTGCGGATCATGGTGTGGGCCGGTGCGCTCGATCTCGCGGTACACGGGCGTCGGCAGCCCCTTGCCCTGGGCCCATTCCTGCAACACGGTCTTGGGGTCGCGCAGCGGACGGCGGGGCTTGTGCATCCGCTCGGTCCAGTTGCGCTCAACGAATTGCCGCGCAGCCTCGTAGCCGCCGTCGAGATAGATCGCGCCGATCACGGCCTCGCAGATGTCGCCGAGCACCGACTTGCGCAGGCGCGCTCCCTCGACCGCCTTCACCATGCCGAGCTTGATGTCGTCGAGCAGGCCGAGCGATTTGGCGACGTCGGCGCAGCTTTCCTTGCGCACGAGGTCGGCGAGCCGCTTCGACAACTCGCCCTCGTCGGCCTTCGGAAAGGCGCGGAACAGCATGTCGGAGACGATCAGCCCGAGCACGTGATCGCCGAGAAATTCGAGCCGCTGGTAGCTGTCGGCGCGGTTGCGCGTGGCGGCCTTGAGCGCGGAGACGTGGGTGAACGCGGTGGTCAGCAATGCAGGATCGGTGAAAGTGTACCCGATGCGCGCCTCGGTGCCGGCGATCGCCGCCTTTTCTTCCGCGGCCTTGGCAGCCTTGCTGCGCCGCTTCTTCGGCGCGGCCTCGCCGCCGGCGGCAGGCGTGCGGCTCGGCTCACCAGGTGGCGGTTGATCCTTGATGGCTGATGTCTCGTCGTTCATCGCACGATGGAGAATATGCGATTCCACCGCACGGCGGTGGGCCAGCGCCAGAACATCCAGGCGTGCTCGCCCTCGGCGATCGAGAAGAAGATCATCTGGGCCCGCCCGACGACGTTCTCCAGCGGCACATAGCCGACCGCCGACAGCACCCGGCTGTCAGTCGAATTGTCGCGGTTGTCGCCCATCATGAAGAAATGACCTTCGGGCACGGTGTAGACGTTGGTGTTGTCGTAGAAGCCGTTGTCGACGCAATCGAGCGTCTCATAGCTGACGCCGTTCGGGAGCGTCTCCTTCCACCGCTTAACGCGGGCGGTGGCGTCCGAACCGCAGGGATCCTCACCGACGAAATCGCTCATGCGTTCGCGCTTGACCGGGACGTCATTGATGTAAAGCAGTCCCTCCTTCATCTGGATGCGGTCGCCGGGAAGGCCGATCACGCGCTTGATGTAGTCGGTGGTGTCGTCCTTGGGCAGCCGGAACACGACGATGTCGCCGCGATTCGGGTTGGAGCCGAAAATGCGCCCGGAAAACAGCGGCGGCGACAGCGGGATCGAATAGTGGCTGTAGCCGTAGGAGTATTTCGAGACGAAGAGGTAGTCGCCGACCAGCAGTGTCGCCTTCATCGAGCCCGAGGGGATGTTGAACGGCTGGAACAGGAAGGTCCGGATGACGAGCGCAATCAGCAGAGCGTGGATGACGACGCGGATGGTTTCGCCCAAGCCGCTTTCAGATTTGGTCCCGGTGGTCGCGCTCATTGCTTTCCCAATTCCCGCGAGCCTTGGTGCCCGCGCGGTGGCAGAACGTTCTCTTCCCGCGAAGCGTTCGGTCCTCGCGTGAGGAAAATGGCCTTGATTCTGATCTTGAGGGCAAATTCCGGCGCAAACCCGAATCCGCGTCTCGCTCGATGCTAACCCTGCGGCGTTTTAGACCGTTGTTCGCGCGCACGCAATCAATCGCCGCCCAAAAACTTCACAATCCATTGAAATATCAAGGACTTTTAAGTTTTCTGAAGATTTCTGGCGACCTCGCGGGCTGCCGGACTCATTTGGCGGGGGCAACAGCCGAAATTATGACGAAGGCCTGCGCGAGCGGCCAATCGTCGGTGATCGAGAGGTCGATCCGCGCCTCCAGGCCCTCGGGCGTCAACTCCTGCAGCCGCGCCAGCGCTCCGCCCGTCAGCCGCATGGTCGGCCGCCCGCCGGGCAGATTCACCACCCCCATGTCCTTCCACCACACGCCGCGCCGGATTCCAGTGCCGAGCGCCTTGGAGCAGGCCTCCTTGGCCGCGAAGCGCTTGGCATAGGTCGCAACCACCATCTTCTCGCTGTTGGCGCGGCGCATCGCCTTGGCTCTTTCCGTGTCGGTGAAGATGCGCTCGAGGAAGCGCTCGCCATGGCGCTCGATCACCTTGGCGACCCGGGTGATGTCGATCAGGTCGGAGCCGATGCCGATGATCATGCGTCGACAGCGCCCTCTGCCTTGGCGCGACCGCGATCCATCGCCGCGCGCATGGCGCGGACGGTCTCGGCGATGCCGACGAACAGCGCCTCGCCCATCATGAAGTAGCCGATGTTGAGCTCGCGAATCCCCGGCAGCGCCGAGATCGTCTCTGATGTCTCATAGTCGAGGCCGTGGCCGGCATGGACCTCGAGCCCGGCGGCATTGGCGAGCCTGACACCCTCGACGATCCGCTTCCATTCGGCCTCGGCCTTGTCCTGATGGCCGTCGACCACGGCATCGCACCAGCCGCCGGTGTGGATCTCGATCACCGGCGCCTTCAACTTCGCGGCCATCTCGATCTGCCGGGGATCGGCGGCAATGAACAGCGAGACCCGGATGCCGGCATCGCTGAGCCGCGCGATGAAGGGCGCGAGCGCATTGTGCTGGCCGACCACGTCGAGGCCGCCCTCGGTGGTGAGTTCCTGACGCCGCTCCGGCACCAGGCAGACGGCGTGCGGCTTGGTGGCGAGCGAAATCCGCAGCATGTCGTCGGTCGCCGCCATCTCGAAGTTCAACGGCTTGGATATTTCGGCCTTCAGCCGGGCCATGTCCTCGTCGCGGATATGGCGGCGATCCTCGCGCAGATGCGCGGTGATGCCGTCGGCCCCGGCCGCGATCGCCGCAAGCGCCAGGCGGACCGGATCGGGCCGCGCGCCGCCCCGCGCGTTGCGCAAGGTGGCGACGTGATCAACATTGACGCCGAGGCGCAGCGGAGGAGCTTTGGACATCAAATCACTCTCTGACAAATCAGTTAAACCATCCCCTCATCCTGAGGAGCGGCGCCTTCGCGGCGTCTCGAAGGATGTGGCCCCGTCTCGGGCCGCATGGTTCGAGACGGCGCTGATGCGCCTCCTCACCATGAGGATCGACGAGAGGCGGAAGTCTAGCCATTGACGCGCTCGACCCGAGCGACGACGGCCTTGGCGCGCAACTGGGCAATGATAGCGCTGAGATGCTTGAGGTCATAGACCTCGAGATCGATGGTCAGCTCCGTGAAATCGGGGGAACGGCGCGACATGTGGATGTTGTCGATATTGCCGTCGTGCTCGGCAATCACGGTCGCGATCTGGGCCAGGCTGCCGGGCTCGTTGACGTTGTGGACCAGGATCCGCGCCGGGAAGCGTTGCGGCATGGTCTCATCGACATCCCAGCGCACGTCGAGCCAGCGCTCCGGCTCATCCTCGAAATCCTTCAGCGCCGGTGACTGGATCGGATAGATCGTGATGCCCTCGCCCGGCGTGACGATGCCGACGATGCGATCGCCCGGCACCGCGCCGCCGTTCGGCGCAAACTTCACCGGCAGGTCGGAATTGATGCCGCGCACCGGGATCACCGAGGCGGCGCGCGCCGGATGCGGCGGCGTCTGGGTCTTCAGCTTGGCGGCGAGCCCCTTCGAGGTGCCATAGCGCACCAGCCGCTCTTCCTTGTAATCGGGATACATGGCGCGTGCGACGTCGGAGGCCTTGATCTCGCCGCGCCCGACCGACGCCATGACGTCCTCGATCGAGGTGCGCGCCAGCCGCGGCAGCGCGCCCTTCAGCTTGTCGTCGGCGTATTCGATCTTGGCGCGGGCGAACAGACGGTCGACGATGCGGCGGCCGAGGCCGGCATATTGGTCGCGCACCGCGTTGCGGGTGGCGCGCCGGATCGCGGCGCGGGCCTTGCCGGTGACGGCCAGCGCCTCCCAGGCCGACGGCGGAGCCGACTGCGCCTTCGAGGTCATGACCTCGACCTCGTCGCCGTTCTGCAATTCGGAAGACAACGGCGCGAACTTGCCGTTGATCTTGCACCCGACTGCGCTGTTGCCGACGTCGGTATGCACCGCATAGGCGAAGTCGACCACCGTGGCCTGGCGCGGCAGCGCGATCAGCTTGCCCTTCGGCGTGAAGCAGAACACCTGGTCGTGGAACAGCTCGAGCTTGGTGTGCTCCAGGAACTCTTCCGGGTTGGCGCTTTCCGAGAGGATGCCGATGGTGTGGCGCAGCCAGGCGAAGGCGTTGGATTCGTGCTTCAGCCGCTCGTTCGGCGAGCCCGCCCCTTCCTTGTAGAAGGCGTGCGCCGCAATGCCGAACTCGGCGATCTGGTTCATCTCCTCGGTCCGGATCTGCAGCTCGACGCGCTGCTTGCCCGGCCCGATCACCGTGGTGTGGATCGAACGATAGTCGTTCTGCTTCGGCGTCGAGATGTAATCCTTGAAGCGGCCCGGCACGACCGGCCAGGTCGTGTGGACGATGCCGAGCGCACGATAGCAGGCGCCGACGTCGTCGAGGATGACGCGGAAGCCGTAGATGTCGGACAGTTGCTCGAAGCCGATCGACTTGCGCTCCATCTTGGTCCAGATCGAAAACGGCTGCTTGCGGCGACCGAAGACCCGCGCGGTGATGCCGTTCTTCTGCAGGTTCTTTGAAAGCTGGCTTTCGATCTCGCCGATCAGGTTGCGGTTGCGATCGGCCAGCGCATCGAGCCGCTGCTTGACCACCGCATAGGCCTCGGGATCGAGCACGAAGAACGAGAGGTCCTCCAGCTCGCCGCGCATTTCCTGCATGCCCATGCGGCCCGCGAGCGGCGCATAGATATCGAGGGTCTCCTCGGCGATGCGGCGACGCGACGCAGGCGGCACGAACTCCAGCGTGCGCATGTTGTGCAGGCGGTCGGCGAGCTTGACCAGCAGCACGCGAACGTCGTCGGCGATCGCAAGCAAAAGCTTGCGCAGGTTCTCGGCCTGCTTGGCCTCGCGCGACACCAGTTCCAGCCGCTTCAGCTTGGTCAGGCCCTCGACCAGCGCGCCGATCTCATGGCCGAACACATGATCGATCTCGGCCCGCGTCGCCTCGGTATCCTCGATCGTGTCATGCAGCAGCGCCGCAACGATCGTGGCGTCATCGAGCTTAAGGTTGGTCAGAATCGCGGCGACCTCGAGCGGATGCGAGAAATAGGGATCGCCGGAGGCGCGCGTCTGGGTGCCGTGCGCCTTCATGGCGTAGACGTAGGCACGGTTCAGCAGATCTTCGTTGGTATCGGGATTGTAGGAGCGGACGCGCTCGACGAGGTCATATTGCCGCATCATCCGCGCCCTCGGCCTGCCCAACTTCTCAGCCGTGGACGACGCCGGCGCCACCGCGACCGTTTCGGTCGCAGCCTGCATCTGGCTGGAGCTCCGGCGCCGATAAACCATGGACGCACTGCCTTTCGCGCGGGCCGGGTGGCCCTCTATCCAATCTAGTGCGCCTTCGAATGAAGCTGCACCCCGCATGAGGCCAGAAACGTTCAATTTCCCGCGCCCGCATAGGACGCATCGTAACAGCAAAATTGTCAACAAAAGCAAAGGCCCGGAGCGATGTCCGGGCCTTTGGCAATCTGTGCTGAGCTTGCAGGCTGGGAGCGCGGCCTTACTCGTCTTCCTCGGGCTGCTCTTCCGGAGGCGCCAGACCTTCCAGGCCCTTCAGCAGCTCCTCTTCGGTCATCCGTTCGACCGCAACCTCGGTGTCGTCGGCATCGACGCTGGCGCCGGCGGAACCGATCAGCGGAACAGTGTCGGGCTCGGGCTCGTCGACCTCGACGAACTTCTGCAGGGAATGGACGAGTTCCTCACGGAGGTCTTCCGGAGAGATCGTGGAATCGGCAATCTCCCGCAGCGAGACGACAGGATTCTTGTCGTTGTCACGATCAACCGTAAGTTGTGAACCTGACGAAATCATCCTGGCGCGATGCGCCGCCAACAGGACGAGATCGAAGCGGTTGTCGACCTTATCAATGCAGTCTTCAACGGTGACGCGAGCCATCTCGAGGCGCTCCGTGGTAAAAGGGACCGAATATGCGGATTATGAGGGTTAGTTATAGGCCCAGCCACCGTTTCGCAAGGCAAAATTTGTGATTTGCCTTCCGAACAGGCTCTGATACGCCGTTACTCGGGCCAGAATGGTCCGAACGCCCGACGACAAGGCCTGGTTGCTGTCCAGGGCAGGTAAATCTCTTCATTGCAATCTTAAAGGTCTAGGCATTTTGCCCTCGCCTCACCATAATTGCGGTGGTGACTGTCGTGGGGAAAGATTCACCGAACTTTAGGCAGCAACGCCAGACATTGCGCGCGGTCGCTCGCCGCGGCGCTATGAACACTAACAACCACGCGAGAACACTTTGATGTCGTCACCTGTTTCCAACAAGATCGCGCTCTTCATTGACGGAGCGAATCTTTACGCTACCGCTAAGACGCTGGGGTTCGACATCGACTACAAGCGCCTGCTGAAGGAGTTCCAGGGCCGCGGCACGCTGCTACGAGCATTCTACTATACCGCGATCATCGAGGATCAGGAGTATTCGTCGATCCGCCCGCTGATCGACTGGCTCGATTACAACGGCTACACCGTCGTCACCAAGGCCACCAAGGAATTCATCGACGCCAGCGGGCGTCGCAAGGTCAAGGGCAACATGGACATCGAGCTCGCGGTCGACGCCATGGAACTTGCCGAGCACATCGACCAGATGATTTTGTTCTCCGGCGACGGCGACTTCCGTTCGCTGGTCGAGGCGGTGCAGCGCCGCGGTGTTCGCGTCACCGTGATCTCGACCATCGCCAGCCAGCCGCCGATGATCGCCGACGAATTGCGCCGCCAGGCCGACGTCTTCACCGACCTGGTTGAGCTGCAATCCAAGCTCGGCCGCGATCCGTCCGAACGTCCGGCCCCGCGCGAGCCGCGCCATCACTCGCCGCAATTCCTGCAGCGCGCGACCACCACCGTGGCCCCACGGGGAGCCGATGACGATTTCGACGAGTAGTCTCGTCACTCCATCCACCCGACCCGACAGCAATTGCCCGCTCTGCCCGCGGCTGGCCGACTTTCGCGCGCAGGCCCGTGCGCGTGAGCCGGGCTGGTTCAACTCGCCGGTGGATTCGTTCGGCGATGCCGGCGCGCGGCTGCTGATCGTCGGGCTTGCGCCGGGTCTTCAAGGCGCCAACCGCACCGGCCGCCCCTTCACCGGCGATTACGCCGGTGACCTGCTCTACAGCACGCTGCTTGAGTATGGCTTTGCCCGTGGTGTCTATCAGGCGCGGCCGGACGACGGCCTCAAGCTCGTCGATTGTCGGATCAGCAACGCGGTGCGCTGCGTGCCGCCACAGAACAAGCCGCTGCCTGTGGAGATCAATTGCTGCCGGCAATTTCTGAGCGCGACCATCGCCGCGATGCCGAAGCTGCGCGCGATCGTGCTGCTCGGACGCATCGCGCATGAATCGACGGTGAAAGCGCTGGGGCTTCGCCTGGCCGCAGCGCCGTTTGCGCACGGCGCCGTGCATGTCGCCGGACAGTTCAAGCTGTACGACAGCTACCATTGCTCGCGTTACAATACGAACACCGGCGTGCTGACGGCCGACATGTTCCGCAAGGTCTTCGCGACCGTGCGGAAGGATCTCGGCTAGCCGGCATACGCGGCTGCCCTGGGCGGAGGCATCTGCACAATTTCGGAATATTAGAAATATAACCCTGAATTGCCCGACGTGTCAAATCGCTTGGTCGAATGCCGGCCGCCGCCGGCTACTTTGCATGGGGTTGTTCTCGATATTTTGGCAGCGCCGCTGCGACGACCCGATAACCTAACCTTCATATTGCCCTAGTCCCCCCGCGGATTGGCCTTCAGCCATGCCAGCACGTCACCGGCACTGCGGTCGGGTGGAAACACCGGATAGAACACGTGCGTAATGCGCGCGTCGTCGATGACCAGCGCGAGCCGCTTGATCAGCGTCAGCCCGGCAACCAACATCGTCGGCAACTTCAGCGCATGTGTCAGCTCCAGCTCCTCGTCCGACAGGACCGGAAACGGCAGATGCAGCCGCGAGGCCATCTCGGTCTGGTACTCATTGCTCTGTGTCGACAGGCCGAACACATGGGCGGCGCCGGCCGACTTCAATTCGGCGAACAGGTCGCGGAACGAGCAGGCCTGCGGCGTGCAGCCCCGCGCGCCGGGGATCATGTCCCAATCGTCAACCAGTCCGATCTTGCCGGGCTCGCCGGTCCGCGGATAGGCGAACACCACGGCGCGCCCCTCGAGCGTCGACAACATTACTGACGTATCGTTGGTCGCGCGCAGCGTGACCGAGGGGATCGCCATGCCGGTCAGATGCGCCGCGCCGCCATCGTCTGACGGTGCCGGAATCATGCTCCAGTCGACATCGGTCAGACTTGGCTGCGTCATGTCACGCTCCAGGAGGCTGCGAATGGTGAAGGGCCCGTAGCGGATGCAAAGAAGGTATGTCCCCTTGCCCTATTCGCCATTCGCCATTCACCGTTCGCCCCAATCATCCCCGCGCCCGCATCAGGCGGCCCTTCTCGCGGCCCCAGTCGCGCTTCTTGACGGTCTCGCGCTTGTCATGGAGCTTCTTGCCCTTGGCAACCGCGAGCAAGAGCTTGGCACGGCCGCGCTCGTTGAAATAGAGCTTCAGCGGGATGAGCGTCATGCCCTCGCGATCGACCGCGCCCAGCAGCTTGTTGATCTGCTTGCGATGCAGCAGCAGCTTGCGCGGCCGCTTCGGCTCGTGGTTGAAGCGGTTGGCCTGCAGATATTCCGGAATGTTGGCGTTGATCAGCCATAGCTCGCCGTTCTTGGAATCCGCGTAGGATTCCGCGATCGTGCTCTTGCCGCTGCGGATCGACTTCACCTCGGTGCCGGTCAGCGAGATGCCGGCCTCGACGGTGTCCTCGATCGCGTAGTTGAAGCGGGCCTTGCGGTTCTCGGCAACGACCTTGATCGGGCGCTCGTTCTTGTCAGCGGCCACTTTAGCTCTTCTTGAGGAGATCGCGGATTTCCGTCAGCAGCTCGACCTCGGGGGTCGGCTTCGGCGGCTCCGCGGGCTTCACCTCTTCCTTGCGCTTGAACTGGTTCATCAGGCGGATCACGATGAACAGCACGAAGGCGATGATCAGGAAGTTGATGGTCAGCGTCAGGAAGTTACCATAGGCGAGCACCGCGCCCTGCTTCTTGGCGTCGGCGAGGTTGCTTGCCGTCACATTCTTCGCGAGCGGGATGAAGTAGTTGGAGAAGTCGAGACCGCCGGTGATCGCGCCGATGACCGGCATGATGACGTCGCCGACCAGCGAGGTCACGATCGCGCCAAACGCCGCACCGATGATGACGGCGACGGCGAGGTCGACGACGTTGCCCTTCATGGCGAACTCGCGGAATTCCTTCAGCATGCCCATCCCCTTCTGTTCGACGTTACGTACCGCGTTGTTCACGACGAACCCCGCTTGCCTCAGTTGATCAGCCCGGCATGCACCATGGCGCTGCGGACGGCCGCGCGAGTCGACTCGGAGACCGGGACCATCGGCAGGCGCAGCTTCTCGTCCATCTTGCCGAGCAGCGACATCGCGTATTTGACCGGTGCAGGATTGCTCTCGATGAAGAGATTGGTGTGCAACGGCATCAGCTTGTCGTGGATCTTCAGTGCGGTGGCCGCATCACCCTTCTGCCAGGCGGTCTGGAACTCCGAGCAGAGCCGCGGCGCGACGTTCGACGTCACCGAGATGCAGCCATGGCCGCCATGCGCCATGTAGCCGAGAATGGTCGCATCCTCGCCGGACAATTGGTTGAAGTCATCGCCCATCGCGGCGCGCTGCTGCGACACCCGCACCATGCTGGCGGTGGCGTCCTTGACGCCGGCGATGTTCTTCAGCTCGAACAACCGCTTCATGGTGTCGACCGACATATCGATCACCGAGCGCGGCGGGATGTTGTAGATGATGATCGGAATGCCGATCGCGTCGTTGATCGCCTTGAAGTGCTGGTACAGGCCCTCTTGGGTCGGCTTGTTGTAATAGGGCGTCACGACCAGCACGGCGGTCGCGCCTGCCTTCTCGGCATGTTCGGCCAGTTCGATGGCCTCCTTGGTCGAATTCGAGCCGGCGCCTGCGATCACGGGCACGCGGCCCTTGGCCTCCTCGATGCACCACTCGACCACCCGCTTGTGCTCGTCATGGCTCAGCGTCGGGCTTTCGCCGGTGGTGCCGACCGGCACCAGTCCGTGCGTCCCCTCGGCGATCTGCCAGTTCACGAGGCTGCGGAATGCCGCCTCGTCCACGCCGCCGTTTTTGAAGGGCGTCACCAAGGCAGTGAATGAACCCCGGAATTTTGTCTTGGCTGCCATGGTATTCCTCCAAACGCTTCAGGCTGGCGGCTGGGCTGACGTGTCGTGGTTCTGGCGCGCGTCCTGTTCGCGTGCCGCCAGCCGGGACGCGCGAAAACGCCGTGAATGCCAACTCATATCGGGTCTGGCGCAGGGACGAAAGGGCCGCATCGTACCTATCCCGGCCGCGATTTTGCCGTGGTGCTGGCGCAAACAGCCGCACCAGCGACGCTTTTAGCATTTTGTCCACATATTCAATCAAATAAGAATTCATGGCGCGAACGATCAGGTGATTCGACGCCGCAGGGGGCCTCCGTGATCCGTTCCGCCCGCGCAAACACCTTGCGATCAACCGCACTGGCGACGAGCCTGATGCTCGTTGTCGGCCTTGCCGCTATCACGGCCGATGCATGGGCCGCCGCGGACGTTCCGGCGCCGGCGACCGACAACGCGGCCTCCAAGACTGCCGCTCCCAAGGCTGCTGCGCCCAAGGCGGTTGCTTCAAAGTCTGCCGCAACCAAGCACGGCGCTGCCAAGACCGATGCAGCCAAGACCGACGGAACCACGCCAACCTCTTCCAGATCCAGCACGGTCAAGACGGACGGTCACAAGACCGTTCCTTCCAAGACGACCGATTCCAAGAGCACGGCGTCCAAGACCACTGCGTCAAAGACCACCGCGCCCAAAACCATCGCGCCCGGGGCTGTTGCGCCGGTTAGTCCGCCGAATAAGCCGGCGCACGTCGCCCGTGCCGGCGCCCCCGCACTGGTTCCGGCCACCCGCCAGCACGTCGCACCTGCGGTGCGCGGCAAGCCTGTGCTGCCGGCGGCGGTCGCCGCGACGTCATCGACGTCGCAGGCAGACAAGGAGGCACTCAAGACCATCGTCGAGCTCTTGCGCAAACGCAGGCCCGGCGACGCAACCGACGCCGAGTCCTCGATCTCCGATCCGGTCGCACGCAAGCTTGCGGAATGGCTCATCCTACGCAGCGAGGACAATGGCGCTTCCGTCGAACGCTACCGCAGCTTCCTCGATGCCAATCCAAGCTGGCCCTCGCAGACCTTCCTTCGCCGCCGCATCGAGGCCTCGCTGTGGGACGATCGCCGAGATGACTCCGCCGTCTGGACCTGGTTCCAGAATGAATCGCCGATCTCGGCAAAGGGCCGTCTCGCGCTGGCCAAGGCGATGATCGCGCGCGGTGACCGCGCCAATGCCGAGCGCCTGGTGCGGGAGGCTTGGCGCAACGATCCGATGAGCGAGGACACCGAGAGCGTCGCGCTCGATCTGTTTGGGTCGTTCCTGACCGCCGGCGACCACAAGGCGCGCATGGACGGCATGCTCTACGGCACCGACAACGAGGCCGCCGGCATGCGCGCGGCAAAACGTCTCGGCTCCGGCTATGTGGCGCTGGCGAAGGCGCGCATCGCGGCCAACCGCAAGGCGTCGAACCTGCGCGCGCTGCTGGAGGCGGTGCCACGCGAATTGACCGGCGATACCGGCTACCTCTTCGCAAAGATCCAGTTGCTCCGACGTGAGGAGAAATTCGCCGAAGCTGCGCAACTGATGATGAGCGCGCCGAGGGAACCCGCGCGCCTCTACAATGTCGACGAATGGTGGATCGAGCGCCGACTGCTGGCGCGCAAGATGCTCGACGTCGGCCAGTACCGCACCGCTTATCTGATCGCGCGCGACGCGGCGCTGCCGACCCGCGACATCTACAAGACCGAGCAGGAATTCACCTCGGGCTGGATTGCACTCCGCTTCCTCAACGATCCGGCGGTCGCAGCGCAACACTTCGCGCGGATCGGCGTCGGCAGCGTCAACCCGACCGCGCTCGCGCGCGCCGGCTACTGGCAGGGCCGCGCCGCGGAAGCCGCCGGCCGTGGCCAGGAAGCGCGCGCCGCCTATGCGCGCGCGGCCGAGCAGTCGACCAGCTATTACGGCCAGCTCGCGCGTGCCAAGCTGGGTCTGCCCCAGATCGAACTCAACGGCGTGCCGCGTGGCCGCGGCGCCGAGCGGCTGGAGATCGTGCGCGCGGCAGCGCTGCTCTACGACATCGGCGAGCGCGAGCTGGCGATCCCGATTTACAGCGACCAGGGCGACAATGGCGATCCGGAAGCCCTTGCCGGTCTCGGCGAATTGACCGCACGCCATGGCGATGCGCGCGGCATGCTGCTCTTGGGCAAGGCCGCGCTCAATCGCGGCCTGCCGTTCGACCACTACGCCTATCCGATCAACGGAATCCCCTCCTTCCGACAGGTCGGTCCGGAGGTCGAGCCGAGCATCGTCTACGCCATCGCGCGCCAGGAAAGCGCTTTCAATCCCGCCGTGGTGTCGCCGGCGCAGGCCTATGGACTCATGCAGGTGACGCCGGAGGCCGGCCGCTATGTCTGCAAGCGCGCCGGCATCGGCTTCGACCTCAGCCGGATGAAGACCGATCCGGTCTACAACGCGATGCTTGGCGCGGCCGAGCTCGGCGGCCTGCTCGAGGACTACCGCGGCTCCTACATCCTGACCTTTGCCGCCTACAACGCCGGGCGCGGCAGCGTGCGAAAGTGGATCGAGCGCTACGGCGATCCACGCGACCCGAAGGTCGACGCGGTCGACTGGGTCGAGCTGATTCCATTCTCGGAGACGCGGAATTACGTCCAACGGATCATGGAGAACCTGCAGGTCTATCGCGCCCGGTTCGGCGGTGGAACCAAGCTGCAGATCGAAGCTGACCTGCGCCGCGGCGCCAGCCTCGAATGAGCCGACGCAGAGGGTCTTCAACGACCTGTCGGGCAGATGTCCGAACGCGGCGCAAGGTCGCCACGTAAGCCGTTGTTAAAAATGGAATTTCTGCGAATTTGAACACTCGCTAGGCAACCAGACTACGTCGGCGGAGAGGCAAGCTGGCGGATCGTTTGTGCCCGATCCGGCCCTACGGCCCGGCACACAAGTCCGAGCTGCCATCAAATCATCTTGCCGTAATCTGAATCTGCCGCTTGCGGCCCAGCGCCCTCTCGGGCATATCGGCGCCACTGGAGACGTGGCCGAGTGGCTGAAGGCGGCGGTTTGCTAAACCGTTATAGGCTTGTAAAGGCCTATCGAGGGTTCGAATCCCTCCGTCTCCGCCAGCTCCCAATATCAGCAGCATTGTCGCGCGACGCCATCACACGGCGCAGCATCAAGCATCAGAGCCGGGCGCGTTGCAGCGTCGCCGATGGCAACTCGCCGAACAGTCTCCGGTAGTAGCCGGCGAACCGGGACGGATCGGCAAAGCCGTGCTCGAAAGCCACGTCCTCCACCCGCGCGGTCCTTCCGGAGGCGAGCGCTGCGCGCACGTCGCATAAGCGCTTGTGCCGCAGATAAGCGATCGGCGACATCCCTATGCGATCCTCAAAGGCCCGGAACAGCGTGCGCCGCGACACTGCGAAGTTACTGCACAGTTCGGCAACGTGAACCGGCCGCGTCCCGGCCGCCGACATGTAGTCGGTGACATTCCGGATCAACGCCCATGCCCGCTTGCCGGTGCGATCTTCCGATTGCTGGATAAGGGTCGCGGCCGGATACATGGCCAGGTCAATCACCGCCCGGCGCCAGTATTGCGCGGCATCTGGCGATGGCTCGACCTTGGCCGATACGAATGCGTCGATGATGCTGCCGATTTCATGCGCAGCCCACGCTCCGACATTCTGATCAATCGGGCGCAACATCGTTGCGCGGCTCCCGCGCCACCTCTCGATGTCACCGAAACCTGGCACTGAATCGAGGAAGTCTTGCAGCTCCGCCTCGGTGATCACCAGCGCCCAATACTTGGTGGCGCCAAAATAGCGAATGTGGCGATCAGTCCCTGGTGAACCGATCACCACGTCGCCGTTGCGATGATCTTCAAAGCGCGCAAGCGTGACCGGGAAATCCGCCTGCGTACTGCCAATCACCCACCGTGACTCGCTCATCACGCCGCGCGCTTCCATCCCCAGCGAGAATGAGCCCGCGTACAGATCAAGCGAGCCGAGGTTGACGTGGGATACCATGCCGGACATCCGGCCACGACCCAGTTGGACGATCCGGGATTGTGCGTTCGCCACAGTCTGCAATGCTTCCAAATTGGAGAAGCAAATCCGCCGTACAGACATGGCCCCGATTAAGCCCCGCTCATCCCCGCTAGCCCCACGCCAAGCAGAAACAACTTAGCGCGGACTTTAAGCAGCTAGGTAAGTGCGAGTGGGGCACTCCGCAAGGAACTCGCCCTGCAACGCCCTTCGCATGGGAAGTCAGCCTTGCCTCTGCTTGCGCGCTTCAGAGGTCGAAATCCAGCAGACCCAAGATATATCCGAGCGTGAAGTCCAACCCGATCGCGCTCACCAGCATCGCGAGAATCAGCATCTTCCCGGTCATAACCGCCTCCATGCGATGTCGTCACTCTCCAACCGCTATGGTTAACCGATGGTTGCACGCCGTCCGCACCGGAGTTGCGACCTTGCGACGCGGTCACCTGACGGGACGCGCTACCTCGGGAAACAGGCCCGCATCTGCCGGTGCCAGACATAATCCGCCGGACACGGCGGGCGAGGATGAGATCCCGCGGGGCATTCATTCCAGACGCGCGCCCCGGTGCCCCAGCCGTCCACGACACACGCACCGTGGACCGTCGGATGACATCCAGGCCCGCACCAGGTCATCGCCGCCGCCGGGCCGATGCCGAGCATGAGCATCGAGACAACCATCGACAGAGCTTTCATCGGCCTCTCCCGGGCTGGTGAACGTGAAGTCGCAGCCTCGTGCCGTTCGAGTGTCGATAACGGCGCGCATACGAGTTGAGTTCCCAGGAGGTCCCGCGGATGGCCCGCCAGCGCCGCAATGACTGCTCAATCACGTAGAGCCCTTCCCAACGGCCGCTGGAACGCCTGCGCGGCGGCAACGCCAAGCAGCGACAGGCCGCCGCCGATGACATGGAATGTTCGGACCGGCTCGCCAAGCATCCCGATTGCGGCTGCCGCGGCCAGCACCGGCAGCAGGTTCATGAAGATCGCACAGCGATTTGGCCCGAGTTGCTGAACGCCGCGGATCCAGAAGAACGGAAGCACGACGGAGGCGAGCCCTCCGGCATAGACGATCAGCGGCAGCGTTGCGGAATTGAGCTGACGCAGCGTCACAGGGGTTGCGAGGAAGGCAGGAAACATGATCGCCAGTGCGCCAAGCGCCTGCATATAGGTGGATTGCCATCCGGTGATCGGCAGGCGCGCGGCGAGCGAATCGTCAATGTCGCGCTCGACAGCGGCTATGCCAGCCAAAGCGCATTCTCCGCGATGTTCCGCAACCACTTCGCTGTGCCGCCCAATGCGTTCTATCGATAGCTACGGCTCGACGACGGCCGATTGCGCTGCAGGCCCCAATATCCACTCCCTGAACGCTGCGATCTTCGGGAGTCCCTGCTTGTTGTCCGGGCACACCAGGTAATAGGCGAACTCTTCCATCTGCGTGGTTTGCACGAGCTGGATCAGCTCGCCGCTGCGGATTTCGTTCTCGACCATCGCGGCCGGCAGCAGGCCCGCGCCCTGCCCCGACATCACGGCTTTCAAGAGCAGGCCCGTGTCGTCGAAGGACGGTCCGCGCGGCACGCGAACCTCCGCGACGCCGTTGGTCTGAAACCACAGGCTCCAGCCCTTGCGATCGGCGTCGTGGACCTGCGGCCAGCGCGCGAGATCGGCGGGTGATGCGGGCCGCCCAAGGCGCGCCACCAGCGATGGAGCCGCGACCACCACCATCTCGACCGTCACAACGCGGTCGCTGCGCAGTCCCGGATAGCGGCCGAGCCCGTGACGCACCGCGACGTCGACGCCGCTGCGCGAAAAGTCCACCAGCGCGCTGCTGGTGACGATCTGCAGATCGATCTCGGGATGCGCGCGCTGAAACGACGCCATGCGCGGCACCAGCCACGCCGACGCAAAAAACGGCGTGACGCTGACCGTGAGCGTGCCGACGTCGTTTGACGCGGCGACGCGACGCGACGCTTCGGCGATCTGGCGAAAGGCATTGCGGATCGATGGCAGATAGTCGCGCCCGGCGTCGGTGAGATAGATGCCGCGCGGCACGCGCTCGAACAGTTGCACGCCGAGGTGGGCCTCCAGCGTCTTGAGCATCTGGCTGACCGCGCCCGGTGTCACGCACAGCTCCTCGGCCGCGAGCTTCACCGAGAGATGACGCGCGGCAGCCTCAAACGCCTTCAGCGCATTCAGCGGCGGAACTTTCTGACTCATGATTTAGATTTTCTAATCGATTGCGAACAGCAATTCTGGTTTGCGATCCTAACCTCTCAAGCCATATCAGGCTACATCGTCGGCCTTAGCTGCGTCAACGCGGAGAAGCCGCGTGATAAAGATTAGATTTTCTACGTCATATACAACGCCCCAATGCGGTCCGGGTGCCGGACGCGTTGCGTGCTGGATGGAGCGCCGGACATGACTGATGCCCCCGATAGACTCGCCATCCACGGTCCCACCGGCGGTGCTGATGCAACCACGCAGGTCGATCACATCAATGCATTGCAGGCGGGAAGTTTACCCGGCCTGCTGGAGTTTCAATGGACCGAAGCCGGGAAAGGCCGCGTCCGCGGCCGCTTCGACGTCGCGAAGAAGCACTTCTCGCCGCACGGCCTTCTGCACGGCGCAACCATCGTCGCGCTGGCTGACTCCGCATGCGGATTTGGCTGTCTCGCGTCATTGCCGGAGGGCGCCACCAGCTTTGCCACCGGTGAGCTGAAGACGAATTTCATCGGCGCCGCGTGCGAAGGCGTCGTGAGCTGCGAAGCGCGCCTCGTGCATGCCGGACGCATGACCCAGGTCTGGGATGCCGAGATCCGGAGCGAGGTGACTGAACGGACCATCGCGCTGTTTCGCTGCACCCAGATGCTGCTCTATCCGCCCGCCGATGCTGTCGGCCGCGCGGCACCACCCCAGCAATCATGAGGAGCGCCATCATGCATAGCGCGCAACCAAGGACAAAGCTGTTCTACGGCTGGCTCGTCGTGGCCGCCGCCTTCGTCGTGACGTTCGTCGGCTTCGGCAGCGCCTACACCTTCTCGTCTTTCGTGGAATCCCTGCAGCGCGATTTCGGCGCCTCGCGCGGCTCGGTGTCGCTGGTCTTCTCCCTCGCGGGCTTCCTCTATTTCGGTCTCGGCGTGATCTCCGGAGCACTCGCCGACCGCTGGGGCGCGCGCAAGCTCGCTGCGCTCGGCATGGCGCTGGTCGGTCTCGGCCTCATGCTCGCGAGCCAGGCGCAGACGATCGTCCAGGTCTATGCCGCCTACGGTATCGGCATCGGGGCCGGCGTCGGCTGCGCCTATGTGCCGACGCTCGGCGCCGTGCAGCGCTGGTTCGTCAAGCGGCGCGGCTTTGCATCGGGACTGGCGGTCAGCGGGATCGGCGTGGGCACGCTGGTGATGCCGCCGCTCGCGACGTGGCTGATCGCAAGCCTCGGGTGGCGCGACGCCTATCTCGTGCTGGGCATCCTGGCTGCCATCACCGGCGTCGGCTCATCGCTACTGATCGCCGACGATCCGCGCCGCCATGGCACCGGACCGGACGGTGATCCGCTCGGCTCGATGTCGAGCGCGCCAGTCCGCCAAGGCGTCTCGATCGGCGAGGCGGTGCGAACGCCGCGCTTCGCCGGTCTCTATGCGGCGTGTCTGATCAGCGCATTCGGAGTGTTCGTCCCCTTCGTGCATCTGGTGCCTTTTGCTGTCGACCACCACGTGACATCAGCGCTCGCGGTGCTGCTGCTCGGGATGATCGGCGTCGGCAGCACGGCCGGCCGCTTCGTCCTGGGGAGCATCGCCGACCGCATCGGCCGCGATACGTTCCTTATCGCGATGTATGTCGGGATGGCGGTTTCGCTGGCGATCTGGGCGATCGCCGGTGGGTTCTGGTCACTCACGATCTTCGCGCTGCTGTTCGGGGTGTTCTATGGCGGTTGGGTCGCGATCCTGCCCGCCGTCGTCACCGACCATTTCGGCAGCCGCAATGTCGGCGGCATCATCGGCATCCTCTACACCAGCGTCGCAATCGGGACGCTGCTGGGCCCGAGCGCCGCGGGCTTCGCGTTCGACGTCAGCCACAGCTATTTCATCCCAGTGGCGATCAGCGCGGCGGCCAACGTCGCCGCTGCCTTCATCGCGATGGCGACGCTGCGAACCGACTCGCCGATTGCCTCGGTGGCCGTGCCGTGAGGCTGTGCAGAACGCTCCGTGGCGTGGTGTGAGACAGTCCGACAGGTATCGCGCAGCGCCGGCAGGACGCCGCTGACATAGCTCGAACATATCCTGGAGATCGCGGATGAGATCCTGCCCCGCGAATGCGAGTAGCTGGCGTTGTGATGGCGGCGATCTATGCGGCGCGATACTGGTTCTAGAGATCGCGAAGGGAGCCGGCGGGCCCCCTTATCAAGGTCGATCCGTTAGTTCGTCGTCATCCAGTCGCGGGCCTCGCGTTGGGCGATCGCGATCTCGACGTCGGACATCTGCTCGGCGACTTCGCGGCGCAGCGCGATCGCCTCGGTGCGCCCCTTGAGGGCTGCCAGGTTGAACCATTTGTGCGCCGCGACGAGATTGACGACGCCGGAGCGACCGCTCGCCCAATACAATCCGCGCTCGAACAGCACGTCCTGGATTGCGGTCGCTGCGACCGGAACGGCCGTCTCCTGATCGATCACCCCCTGAAACACCGTTGCAACTCCCCTTTTCTTGTTGACCGCACTCCCCCGAGCGCGGCCCCCGTCCACTGTCCAAAACGCCTGTCTGCCTCCGCGCTGATCCGCCGGATCATGCGCCCGCCGTTTGTCGGCTTGTTGGGGAGATCATGCCGTTCAAGTTTGAAGAGCGGTTTAAGTATCGCGATGAACGGGATGTAAATTGGGGGCGAGCGCCGTAATTTCAGGAATCGCAGAAGTGCCTGTGCCACAAGCACTTCCTTGCATTCGTGAACGCCGGTTTACCCTTGCTTTTCGGACAACGATAACCATTGCCGACAATGGCAACGTGTCACGCCGTGCTGACGTCGCAGCCACCGCGCGCGGTCGATTTGGAGTTTCAGGCCAGCGGCCGTTCACGACCGGCCGGTGGCTCGGCGTCACGGCACGTCTGCCGCGAACGCTCAGGGAACGCGGGGCCGCTTGGCTGAAAGACGATCAGAACTGGACTTTGGGGAAATGGGGCGCCGGAGCGCGGACTGCGCGGGCCGCCCGAACGAGGGGGTCGGCGAACACGTCAGGATCAGATTTCACTTGGGCATTCCCGCCGGTGAAATTGCGGAACCAAGAGAGTTCCGCACCGAACGAAGAAATCTCTCGTTTCTTCTGCCGGACCGGTTTTGGAAAGAGAAGCTTCCCGAAATACGATCCAGCCGTTTGACCTGATGTCTCGCCGACACCCTCTTTCGTCAACCAGAGCCTCGCGCGGCATTTGCCTCTCAGCACTCTGCCCGGTGGCTCTCGCGACGTGCCGGCATCAAGCTGCCGGCAATCCTCTCGAGGCGAGAGGCTTACTTCTTCTTCTTGGCGACCTTGCGGGTCTTCTTCGCAGTCTTCTTCACTGCGCTCTTCGCCTTCTTCGCCTTCTTAGCCTTCTTAGCCATGTTGCCCTCCAGTATGTGAGATGGCTCTTACTTCGCTGCGTGCACTCGGGAATCGAAATGCACTTCTTTCCGAATACACCAACAGGCCAAAAAAAACAGTGTCCCGCTTAAGGAAGTGTTGACGCAGCGATGGGTGTAGGCGCAGCGCACGCCATCGAACAAATCGATGATGCGCAAGCGCGACGATGCAAGAAGTGCAGCAGCCGTCGACATCGGCATTTGTCAATATCGCAGGAAACGCCCGTTTTGCAGGCACTTCTTGAATTCGCATTTACTCGATCGACGCGCGATCGCTGTCACGTTGAGTCGTTGGCGATGTCGGAATGCAGAACGCTGACGCCTCCGAGTCGCAATCTTTGGCAACGAAAAAAATTTCGTGGGAAAGACGCCCTTCGCCTCGTTTGAGGTCATCGAGACCCGCTTCGAGGACGAATCGCGACTTGGGCGATTCGGCGGGACGGTCGTCATCGCGACGACGAACGGAGGGTGTGAGGCGCGATCACAGTGTGATCACGCGCGCGCGACGACGCCGATACAGACGTTGCGAGAGCGTGATCCGGAAGCGCGAGACCGCTCTCGGGAAGGATCATGCTCCGGAGACGACGATGTCGTCTCGTCCGTTCAGATCCCGAGCTTGGACTTGAGCAGGTCGTTCACCGCCTGCGGGTTCGCCTTGCCGCCGGACGACTTCATCACCTGGCCGACGAACCATCCAACCATCTGCGGCTTCGCCTTGGCCTGCGCGACCTTGTCCGGATTGGCCGCGATGATGTCGTCGACCACCTTTTCGATCGCGCCGAGATCGGTGACCTGCTTCATGCCGCGCGTCTCGACAAGCTCGCGCGGATCGCCGCCTTCCTGCCAGACGATCTCGAACAAGTCCTTGGCGATCTTGCCGGAAATCGTTCCCTCGCCGATCAGATCGACGATTGCGCCAAGCTGCGCAGCCGATACCGGCGACGACGCAATGTCGCGGCTCTCCTTGTTCAGACGGCCGAACAGCTCGTTGATCACCCAGTTGGCGGCGAGCTTGCCGTCGCGCGCCTTGTCACCGAGGCCGGACAGCACCGTCTCGTAGAAGTCGGCGCTTTCGCGCTCGGCGACCAGCACGCTCGCATCGTAGAGCGACAGACCGAAGCCCGTAATAAACCGGGTCTTCTTTTGGTCTGGCAGCTCCGGCAGATGCGCCTTGAGATCGTCGACGAAGGCCTGGCTGAACTGGAGCGGCAGCAGATCCGGATCCGGGAAGTAACGGTAGTCGTGCGCTTCCTCCTTGGTGCGCATCGAGCGCGTCTCGCCCTTGTTGGGGTCGAACAGGCGGGTCTCCTGCTCGATGCTGCCGCCATCCTCGATGATATCGATCTGGCGCCGCGCCTCATACTCGATCGCCTGGCCGATGAAGTTGACCGAGTTCATGTTCTTGATCTCGCAGCGGGTGCCGAACGCGGTCTCGCCGTAGCGGCGCACCGACACGTTGACGTCGGCGCGCAGATTGCCCTTCTCCATGTCGCCATCGCAGGTGCCGAGGTAGCGCAGGATCGAGCGCAGCTTGGTCACGTACGCCTTGGCCTGCTCGGCATCGCGAATGTCGGGCTTGGAGACAATCTCCATCAGTGCCACGCCGCAGCGATTGAGGTCGACATAGGACATCGTGGGTGACTGATCGTGCAGCAACTTGCCGGCATCCTGCTCCAGATGCAGCCGCTCGATCCCGACCGTCACGCTTCGGCCGCCGTCGAGCTCGAGCAGCACCTCGCCCTCGCCGACGATCGGCGACTTGTACTGGCTGATCTGGTAGCCCTGCGGCGAGTCCGGGTAGAAATAGTTCTTGCGATCGAACACTGAGCGCAGGTTGATCTTCGCATTCAGCCCGAGACCGGTACGCACCGCCTGGCGGACGCACTCCTCGTTGATGACGGGCAGCATGCCCGGCATCGCGGCGTCGACCAGCGAGACATGGGAATTGGGATCGCCGCCGAACGCGGTCGATGCGCCCGAGAACAGCTTCGAGCTCGAGGTGACCTGGGCATGGACCTCCATGCCGATCACGACCTCCCAGTCGCCGGTCGCGCCTTTGATCAGTTTGTGGGGTGCGGCAGATGCGGTCATGGATCTCGTTTTCCGGATAAAGTGATATCTGGGATGAACTGGGCTTCGCGCAACCGACCGCGGCAGTCAAGCCGCCCCGGGGGGCTGATTTGCCGCCGGTCAGAGGCCGCGCCGGAACGATTGATACGCCGTGCTCGAACGCAGGGCATCTGCCCCGCCCGCGATCAACTGATCGACCTGCTCCGGCGGCAGCGAAAACCGCGTCGGGATCGCATTGAGGATGCCGGCGCGCTCCGGTCCCAGCCGGTCGAAGCCCAGACGTTCGATATAGATGCCGACGTCGCCGCACTTCCAGTTCGCACCGACGCCGAGCCGGCTGCGATCCGCTGCCGACAGGCCGCAGCGCCAGCGCTTGAGCTTGCCCGACCAGTCGTTGGCGAGCGCGGTGAATGCGGCGTAGCTCGAGCGCACGCTGGCATCGATCGCGGTGTCGGCAGCCGCGGCCACCAGCTCGACGCCGTTCGGCCCTTCAACCGTCTGCACGAAGTCGCCGGACACGCCGCGTCCGGCATCGACGACCAGGAACAGGATGCGCCGCAGCTTTGCCGCCTGCCGTTCGCTGAGCGGTTCATACGGACGTTGCGCGGCAAGGAGCCCGATGCTCAACCCCGACAAGCCGAAATTGTCGACCAGGCCGCCGTCAAGCAGCTTGACGTAACGCATCGAGCCATCGCGGTAGCGTGCCAGCGCTTCGGCAAATGAGTGCAGCAGCGGCTGCGCATTTGGATCATTGCGCACCCGCTCGAGCCAGGGCGGCAGGGGTGCTGAACAGCCGCCGGGATAGGTCTCGAGCACGATCGGCGCGAACGCCAGCGGCACCGCGGCGGATGCCGCGACCGCTTCGGCGACGCGATAGGAACGAATATCGCTGCACAGCGCATCGAAGGAGGTCTTGCCGAACACGAAGGGCGTGCGGTTGTAGATGTCGGACGCATTGATCCAGACCCGCGGCCGGCGGTCGTCGGGCAATGCGTCGAAGCGCGCGCCATCGAACAGGTTGCGATCGAGCCAATCGGTGAACTGGCTGTCATTGACGCCGCCGCCCAATGCGCGCCCGATATTGCCGAGCGAGACCCGGGTCTTCAGCCCCTCTTCGGCGTTGCGCAGCAGGAAGCGCTCGCGGAAATCGTCGAGCGCGGCCCGACGCTTCAGGCCGAAATAGGCGGCGGTGACCGATCCGCCGGATACGCCGGAAACGAAGTCGACGCGGTCGAGCAGCGTCTTGGTGCCGGCCACGCTGGAGCGGACGCGGTCGAGCTCCTGCAACACGCCGAAGGAAAACGCGGCGGCGCGCGTACCGCCGCCGGAGAACGACAGCGCGAGCAGCACGTCGTCCTGGTAGTCGGGAATGTCACGGGCGATGGCGTTGTCGGCGAGCGCCATGCCGAGCGGCGCATTGCCGGGCAGATTGTAGACGGTCGCGCAGCCCGCAAGGCCCACCGCCACCACGGCCATCAGCATCGCTGACAGCCATCCCCCTCTATCCGACCCACGCACGATTACTCTCTAACTGGCCCCCCGCCTTGGTTCCAGCAGCGTATCACGGTCAATCTAGGCGGGGGCATGGCGCCGAGACACGGTTAACGATCGCGGTGCCTCGGCACCGGCACGCTCACAACAGCGCGGCGACGATCCGCTCCCACTCGGCTTCGAGCGTGTCCTTCGCCACGGGCTGACCGGCCCGCCGGTACCAGTAACTGGCATTGCCGAGATCGCCCTCGACGCGATGCAGATAGGCGTGCACCCAGGCCGAATTGGCGTCGCTCTCGTCCTGGACGATCCGGTGCGCCTGATCCCAATCGCCCTTGGCGGCCCACCACAGTGCGGCGAGCGGCGGTGACAGCGACTTGTCCGGCGCAGCGTCAGCAAGACTGGCCCGGAAATCCGCCATCGCTCACCACCACTTCGCCGGCGTGAAGCGGCCTGCGGCCTGCTCGATCACCTCACCGAGCGAGAACAGCGTCTCCTCGTCGAAGGGACGGCCGATCAATTGCAGGCCGAGCGGCAACCCTTGCGCATCCTTGCCGGCGGGGACGGCGATGCCGGGCAGCCCCGCCATGTTCACGGTCACCGTGAAGATGTCGTTGAGATACATCTCGACCGGATCGGCGCCGGCCTTCTCGCCGATCCCGAATGCCGCCGAGGGCGTTGCCGGCGTGAGGATCGCGTTCACGCCCTTGGCGAAGCAATCCTCGAAATCCTTCTTGATCAGCGTACGCACCTTTTGCGCGCGCAGATAATAGGCATCGTAATAGCCGGCCGACAGCACATAGGTGCCGATCAGCACGCGGCGGCGCACCTCGGCGCCGAAGCCTTCGGCGCGGGTGCCCTCATACATCTCGGTGACGCCGCGACCCGGCACGCGCAGGCCGTAGCGCACGCCATCGTAACGCGCGAGGTTCGACGAGGCTTCGGCGGGCGCGACGATGTAATAGGCCGGCAGCGCGTATTTGGTGTGCGGCAGCGACACCTCGACGAGCTCGGCACCGGCCGCCTTCAACCACTTGGCGCCCTCGCTCCAGAGCTTCTCGATCTCGGCCGGCATGCCGTCGAGGCGATACTCCCTCGGAATGCCGATCCTCATGCCCTTCACCGACTTGCCGATCGCGGCCTCGTAATCCGGCACGGCGACGTCGACCGATGTGGTGTCCTTGGGATCGTGGCCCGCCATCGAGCGCATCAGGATCGCGGCGTCACGGACGCTGCGCGCGATCGGGCCGGCCTGGTCCAGCGAGGATGCGAACGCCACGATGCCCCAGCGCGAGCAGCGGCCATAGGTCGGCTTGATGCCGACGGTCGCGGTGAATGCCGCCGGCTGACGGATCGAGCCGCCGGTGTCGGTCGCGGTCGCGCCCATGCACAGCCAGGCCGCCACCGCCGAAGCCGAGCCGCCGGACGAGCCGCCCGGCACCAGCGTGGTGTTGGAGCCCTCGCGCCGCCACGGATTGGTGACCGGGCCGAAGCATGAGGTCTCGTTCGACGAGCCCATCGCGAACTCGTCGTTGTTGAGCTTGCCGAGCAGCACCGCGCCGTCGCGCCAGAGCTGCGAGGTCACGGTCGACTCGTAGGGCGGCAGGAAGTTGCCGAGGATCTTCGAGCACGCGGTGGTTCTGATGTCACGGGTCGCGAACAGGTCCTTGATGCCGAGCGGAATGCCCGCGAGCGGCCCGCCCTCGCCCTTCGCGATCTTGTCGTCAGCCGCTTTCGCCATCTCGCGCGCGCGATCCGGCGTTTCCAGCACATAGGCGTTGAGCACGCGCGCAGCTTCCATCGCTGCCAGATGGGCGTCGGTGAGTTCGCGCGCTGTGAAAGACTTGTTCGCGAGGCCGTGGCGGGCCTCGGCGATAGTCATCGATGTCAAATCGGTCATTTATTGATCGGGCTGCAGAAGAACGGAGACAAGGTCTTGTCGTTGGCGGGATCGTCTTGCCAAGGATTTGTATTTCCTTTGGCATTTTCCTTGGCGCGGGCCGCGTCGAGCGCCTCGAGATGGTCGAGCACGGCGTCCATCGCCTCGTTTGGATCGGCGACCTTCCCCTTCCGCTCCATCGCATCGAGGAAATCCATATAGGCCTTGTAGGCCTTCTCGTCGTCGCAGAGCAGACACATCGGACTGTCGTTCCCGAATTAAAGAGCTACTCGACCACCTTCGGCACCAGGAAGAAGTGGTTCACCGTATCCGGCGCGTTTCCGACGACCGCATCGGCAATGTCGCCGTCATTGACCACGTCGGCGCGCTTCTTCATCTCCATCGGCGTCACCGAGGTCATCGGCTCGACGCCCTCGACGTTCACTTCCGACAGTTGCTCGACAAAGGCCAGGATCGCGTTCAGCTCGCCCTGGAGATGGGGAACTTCGGCATCGCTGACCGCGATCCGCGCCAGATGCGCGATGCGGCGGACGGTCGTGGCGTCGACGGACATTATATATAGCCCCAGGGCGTAAAGGTCAGGCTGAAAGGTCAGCCCGCCGTATAGCAGAGCCCGGTTTTGCACCGCAACCGCGGCAGCCCCCGGAATCCGCCTCCTAGCCCGCGATCAGGCGGAACGTCCTGCCAAACCGGGCATATCCAGCCGTAAGCCCCGCGACGAAACCACTTTGCGGCCCGACGAAGTCGTCCCGAAACATTCGCGGCGCCTACTTCTCGGAAACTGAAGAATGTGGAGCGCGTTATGTCCAAACCAGGAAATACGCCCCGGCCCGAAGGCTGGGACCCGGCGCTTTGGTCGATCGGGACGGTGCTCGGCATCGCGATTGTCTACGTCGCCTGCCTGGTCTGAGTGAGGCAAGAACTGCCATCGAGAACTGCGATGTCCCAGGCAAAAGTTCTGCAGGAAAAGGCCGAGATGTTCGAGCGCCGCGCCGAAAGCGCGACCGACCCGATTTCCCGACGACACTACAAGGAAATGGCCGCGCATTATCGCACGCTCGCCGCCGAGCATCTCGAGATCAAACGCGACGAATCCGCGCATCAGAGCTGAGACAGCGCACTCATTCGCGTCAGCGCAGCGCCGGCCAGCGCGCGTGTCAGCTCGGCGGCCGGCATATCCCGGCCCATCCGTACCGCCTGACCGGCCCACAGATTGGTGAACTCCACCTTCCCCTGCTTTTCGGAAGCCACCTTCAGCGGCCCGAGCGCGGTGGCCGCATGCGGGAACGCGGGCGCGTCTGGTGAGATCGGGCCGACCTCGCGCATCACCCGGTTGGCAACGCCGCGCGCCGGATGGCCGGTCATCACGTTGGTGATGACGGTCGATTCGTCGCTCGCCTGCGCCAGCGCCACCCGGGCGGCCGGAATGACCTTGGACTCCGGGCAGCGCAGATAGGCGGTGCCGATCTGCACGCCGGACGCGCCGAGTGCGAACGCCGCCGCGATCCCGCGGCCGTCGGCGATGCCGCCGGCCGCAATCACCGGCACCTTCACCGCGTCGACCACCTGCGGCACCAGCGCAAACGTGCCCGGCTGCTCGGCGATGTTGTCCGTGAGGAACATGCCGCGGTGACCGCCCGCCTCGGCGCCCTGCGCGATCACGACATCGGCGCCGTTCTCTTCCAGCCAGATCGCCTCCTTCACTGTCGTGGCCGACGACATTACGACCGCGCCGGTCGTCTTCACACGCTGCAGCAGCTTCGGCTCGGGCAGGCCGAAATGAAAGCTCACGACCTCCGGCTTCAGCTCCTCGACCACCCCACAGAAAGCGTCGTCGAAGGGAGCGCGGTTCGCTGCGTTGACCGGCGCATTCGGATCGAGGCCGTATTCGCCATAGTAAGTCGCGAGCCGCTGCCGCCATCTGGCTTCGCGGGCGGGATCGGCATCGACTGCCTTGTGGCAGAAGAAGTTCATGTTGACCGGCGCGTTGACGCGTTGGCGGATGATGTTGACCTGCTCGCGCGCCTTGTCCGCCGACAGCATCGCGGACGGCAGCGAACCGAGCCCGCCGCCCTGCGCCACGGCAATCACCAGTTCGGCGTCCATCACGCCCGCCATCGGCGCCAGCACGATCGGGAATTCGGTCTTGAAGAGGTCGATGATACGGCGATCTGGCCACATGGTGTGTCTCATTGCTCGGCTGATGGGTAAGTGCCCTCTCCCCTTGTAGGAGAGGGTGGCGCCGAAGGCGCCGGGTGAAGGATCTGCCGACCCCTCATCCGGCGCGTACTTTGTCCGCGCCACCTTCTCCCACAAGGGGAGAAGGAAGAGAGTTGCGCCGGCCCTGCAGCGACTGCTCGGCCTCGGCGATGATGCGACCGACGATCTCGGCCGCGGGTGGAATATCATGGATCAGGCCGGCGGACTCGCCGGCAAACACGGCGGCCACATCAAAGTTGCCGGCCGCCTTCGCCTCGGCGTATTCGGCGGCAATCTCATCGGCGCGCTGCATCAGTTCGATCTCGCGGCCGGTCCAGCGCCGCAGATGGTCGTTGGAAAGCGAGCGCGCGGTGAATGGCGATGGCCACATCAGCTTGCGCGACCAGTCGAACACGACGCCGCGCACGGTGTCGCCGCTCCTTGCGGCGCAAATCCGGCGCTTCGCCTCGTCGGCGCCATCAGCTTCGACACTGGCATAGAAGCGCGTTCCCATCAGCACGCCCGAAGCGCCGAGCATCAGCATCGCCGCCAGCCCACGCCCGTCCGCAATCCCGCCAGCGGCGACCACCGGCACCCGTCCCGCCGCGAGATCGACGATCGCCGGCACGATATCGATCGTCGTGCGTGACGCGCCGTGCCCACCGGCCTCGGTGCCCTGCGCGATCAGGATGTCGGCGCCGCAGTCGAGCGCCTGCCGCGCCATGTCCTCGCTCTGCACCTGGCAGATCAAAAGCGCGCCCGCCGCCTTGATGCTGGGCGCGAACGGCGCAGGATCGCCGAACGACAGCATCACAGCATGCGGCCGCGCCTCGAGCGCAAGATCGAGCAACTCGGGACGCTTCGCCAAACTCCAGGTGATGAAGCCGATACCGAACGGACGCGCGAAACCCTTCAGCTTCGCGGTCTCCGCCGCAAGCCGGTCGCGGTCTCCATAGCCGCCCCCGAGAATGCCGAAGCCGCCGGCTTCGCTCACCGCCCGGACCAGCCGGCTCCCGGCGATCGTGTCCATCGGCGCCAGCAAGACCGGATGCTGAATGCCCAATCGCGCGGTCAGTTCGGTGCTGATCGGCATGCGCTCGCTCCCTGTTCTGGACAGCGAGCGTAGGCCGGCCTAACATTCTTGAAAAATGAATACGAGAGAACGCTACCATCTCCAGAATGAAACGGAGCGTCGCCAGTGGAACTGACTGATCTGCTCACTTTCTCCGCCGTCGCGCGGCTTGGCGGCATCACGCGCGCCGCTGAGGAGCTCAACACGGTTCAGTCCAACGTCACCCAGCGCATCAAGGCACTGGAGACCGAGATCGGCACTGCGCTGTTCGAACGGCACAGCCGCGGCATGACGCTGACCGGCGCCGGCCGCAGATTGTTGCCTTACGCCCAACGCATGGCGGCGCTGACACGTGAAGCGGTGCTGGCCGCGCGCGACGACGGCGAGCCAAAGGGTCCATTGTCGATCGGCTCGATGGAGACGACGGCCGCGGTGCGGCTGCCTGCGCTGCTGGCCGAATTTCATCGCCGCTTCCCGGCGGTACGCCTGACGTTGCGCACGTCACCGACTGCCGATCTCGTGGCGGCCGTGCTTGACGGTTCGCTCGACGGCGCCTTTGTCGCCGGCCCGATCGAGCACGCCGAGCTCACCGCGACGGCGGCCTTCCGCGAGGAGCTCGTGCTCGTCACCGCGCGGCGCTGGAAGAGCCTGGCCGAACTGCGCGCCGGGACGCCGGAATCCGGGCCGACTGCGCTGGTGTTCCGCACCGGTTGCACCTACCGGCAACGGCTCGAGCAGGTCTTCACCGAATTCGGCTGGCCGTCGGCCGCGCGCTTCGAGCTCGGCACGCTCGACGGCATGATCGGCTGCGTCGCTGCCGACATGGGTGTGACCATGCTGCCGCGCACCGTCGTCGAGCGCGGCCATGTGAGAGATGACATCAAAATCCACAAGCTCGGCCCGCAGCACGCCCATGTCGAGACGCTGTTCATCCAGCGCCGCACCGCGCACCAGTCGAGCGCGCTGCAGGGACTGGCTGCCTGCCTTGCCGGCGACGACCGCGTGATCGCCGCATAACCACGTCGGGCGTGGCGTTTTCGCATGGACACCACCCTGATGGGGCTTTGCCTCATCGCGCGGGCGCATGCTATGCGCTGGGCCATGCCCGCCCCCATCCTTCCCCTGATCGATGCAGCACCGCACTGGCCCGAGCGCGGCGCGCTGGTTGGCCTCGACCTCGGCACCAAGACCATCGGCGTTGCCGTCTCCGATCCGGATCGGCGGCTCGCGACCGGCGTCGAGACCATTCAGCGCAAGGCCTTCAAGGCCGACGCGGCGCGGCTGCTGGCGATCGCGGCCGAGCGCAACGCAGTCGGCTTCGTGCTGGGCCTGCCGATCAACATGGACGGCAGCGAAGGCCCGCGCGCGCAATCGACCCGGGCCTTTGCCCGTAACCTCGCAGGCCTCACCCCGCTTGCCATTGCGCTGTGGGACGAGCGGCTGTCGACCGCAGCGGTCGAGCGCGAACTGATCTGGATGGATGTCAGCCGCAGCCGACGCGCCGAGGTGATCGACGAGCACGCCGCGATCTTCATCCTGCAGGGCGCGCTGGACCGGCTGTCGAAGCTGCGCCGGGATCGCTGACCATGGCCGTGGTGATCGCAGCGCTGTTGCCGGTGTTTCTGCTGATCGTGCTCGGCTTCGTCCTGAAGCGGACGCTGATGCCAATTGATACGCAGTGGCACGGCCTGGAGCGGCTGACCTATTACGTGCTGTTTCCGGTATTGCTGGTGCAGACGCTGGTGAAGGCGGATTTGACACGGGTGCCGATCGCGGGCGTCGGCGGCGCGCTGCTGTTGTCCGCGCTCGCAATGTCACTGTTGTGTCTTGCGCTGCGCAGGCCCCTTGCCCGCGCCGGCGTCGACGGCCCGGCCTTCACCTCGATCTTCCAGGGCGCGATCCGCTGGCAGACCTATGTCGCGCTGTCGGTGTCAGGCAATCTCTTCGGCAGCGTTGGTCTCGCGCTGGCATCGGTGGCAATGGTCGCGATCATTCCGCTAGTTAACGTCTTCAGCGTCGCGGTGCTGGCGCACTACGCCTCGCCGCAGAAGCAGTCGATGGGCGCGATCATAATGACGGTCGTGAAGAACCCGCTGATCTGGGCCTGCGTGATCGGTCTTGCCATCAACGTGGCACACATCCCGTTGCCGAAGATCTGGCACGAGGTTGCCAACGCGCTCGGCGGCTCGTCGCTCGCGATCGGCCTGCTCGTGACCGGCGCGGGATTGCATCTGGAAGGCATGTTCCGCCCCAGCCTCGCCGCAAGTGTCGCGCTGGTGCTGAAGCTGGTGCTGATGCCAGCGCTTGCGGTCGCACTCGGGTTGTGGTTCGGCCTCGGCGGCTCGAGCCTTGCAATCGTCACCGCCTGTGCCGCAGTGCCGACTTCGCCCTCCGCCTATGTGATGGCCCGCCAGTTGGGCGGCGATGCGCCGCTGCTCGCTCAGATCATCACGCTGCAGACCATCCTGGCCGCGATCACGATGCCGATCGCGATCGCGGCGGTCGGGCTTTAACGGAGTTTGCCCAGGCCTGGTGGTCTACTCCTTCAGCGCCAGCGTCGAGCAGTACCAGTAGCCTTCAGTGGTTCTCCAACCATACTTCAATGCATTTTCGGTGCACTCATTATAGGTCTTGAAGGGTACGCCGCCGGGCCCAATGTTTCTGCAACCGGTGTACGCATAGGCACCGGCAGACGACGAGCATCCAATCCACGGGCGGTCACCCGACCTCATGCTTGACCCGCTTGGCCACATTCGAGGCGATGCAGCGTTGCTGGCCACCGCGTGTTGCATCAGCCTTTGATGCTTGGCGCGTTGAGCTCCTGGCGCGTCGACCTGGATACCAGGAAGTGGACGCGTGGCGTGGGCCTGAGATGTTGCGGTTTGTGACCATGCTGCGCCGCTTGAACCGCACAGTGGTACAATCCATAAGGCAGCAACAGCGAAATGCGTGACGAAGAGTGACGAGGCTTTCATAGCTGTGTCCTCCCGAAAGCAGGGATGGGAATACACCATCCTAAAGTGTATGCTATCACGGATTCAACTTCTCGAAAGCTGAATTCGGCCGCGCCGACCTGCCAATCGGCCGATGCACCAGCCCGCTGGACGGACGGCGAGGCGCGCCCGCCCGCCCAGATCATCGCGCTGCAAGCGACCCTGGCCGCAATCAGTGCGATCACGATTGCTGCGGTCGGCTTTGGCGCGCATAATCGCGGAATTGTCGCTTCGGCTCGAGCACCGGGCGTTCGCGGGCACGACCATTTCCAGCCGAATTATTTCCCCGATCTCGTTTGTCAATTGGCATCAGGAAAAGGGAATATCGTGCCATGAAAATAGCGATCATTGGGACCGGTACTGTCGGGAGCGCCCTCGCGCGCGGACTTCAAAAATCCTCGCACTCGCACACTGTCATTCTTGGGGCGCGTGACATCACCGATAGGGCCACGCAAGACCTTGCCGCCGATGTCGGTGCAGAGCTAGCGTCACCGGCAGAAGCTGCCAAGTCCGCCGAGCTCGTCATTCTGGCGCTGCCATGGGACGTTGCCGAAGCTGCCGTCAAGGCTCTCGGCGATCTTTCCGGCAAGATCGTGATCGATTGCATGAATCCGCTGGCGATGATCGGTGGCGTTCTCGACCTCGCGCTGGGCCATACCACCAGCGGCGGCGAAATCGTGGCCGGCTGGCTGCCGGGCGCGCACGTGGTGAAGACGCTCAATCAGGTCGGCGCGGAGATCATGGCAAACAATGCCAGCATGCCGCACAAGCCGGTGATGTTCATGGCCGGCGACAACGCACAGGCGAAGGCTGCGGTCGCGACCGTGTTGACAGATTTGGGTTTCGAGCCGCTCGACGCTGGCGACATCAGGAGGTCGCGTCTGCTCGAGCCGTTCGGAATGGTTTGGATCAACCAGGCGCTGCTGCGGGGGAAAGGCCGGACCTGGGCATTCGCTGCCGTGGACCGGACGTGATCCCACGTTCTCGCCTTGCCGCTTCCGGTCACTATACAAGGAGACCTCAATCCGGCAGCCCCGCCCGGCTAAGGCCATTCGCAAACATGGCAAAGTCTTCCGGCCGCCGGAACGGCACCAGGCGTTTGAGACTGGAGAGCCGCAAGTCGGGATCGGACTCGAATGCCGGCGAAATGGCTCTTTGCGCTTCGTCAAGTCGTCCCCCGAGCGCTTTGCTGGCGGCGGAGATACAAATACCCAGCAAGAAGCTCGGAAGGTCGCGCGTGGCCTGGTCAGCCAGCGATGACGCCTCGTCATAGCGGCGCGCCAGGAGATGCGCACAAGCGGCTGCCGCGTAAACGCCAAACATCGATGGATCGAGCGGGCTCAAGCGCCGCGCGCGTGCGGCATGGTCAATCGCGAGATCCGGTTCTCCTCTCCACACTCTGAGCCAGGCACTCAGCATCCAGGCCGATGCATAGTTGGGATTGATCGCGAGCCCCTGATCCATGAAGGCTGCAGCATCGTCGAACTCGTGATCGATAAAGGCAAGTGCGTATCCACCCAAGCACATCGCCACCGGGTCATCTCTACCAATAAGCACCGCCGTACGCGCCAGTCGCGTCGCCTCGTTGCCTTCCCGGGTTGCGTCGGTCATCCAACCATGAGCCTTGCGGCGCACATAGCACCATGCTGCCAGACCGTAAGCTGCGGCAAGGCCCGGTTCGAGCTCGATCGCCGCTCTAAAATGCTCGAGCCCCTCGTCATCTCCATCCCTCGTCCACCGATGAATACACGCGAGCCCGCGCAGATAGCGATCGTATGCGTCCAGATTTTCGATCGGCTTCCGTAGAGCGCGCTTGATCTCCGCATGCTGCAGCTTCGGCGCAATCGCACCAACGACACTGACCGTCACTCGGTCCTGAAGATCAAACATATCCTCCAGCGTTCCATCGAAGTGATCTGCCCAGAGATGCGCCCCGGTATTCGCGTCAACAAGATGACTCGAGATGCGAACCCGAGCGTCGGCCTTGCGAATGCTGCCTTCCATGACGTAGCGAACCCCTAACTCGCGGCCGACCTGCTTCACATCAACGGCGCGCCCCCTGTAAGTGAAGCTCGAGTTCCTTGCGATCACAAACAGCCAGCGAAACCGCGACAGCGCCATCGTGATGTCTTCCACGATGCCGTCGGCGAAGTACTCTTGCTCCGGGTCTGTACTGAGATTTTGGAACGGCAGGACGGCGATGGACGGCTTGTCCGGCAATGCCAAGGCGGGCCTTTGGCGCACTGCGATGCCGCCATCCCTAATCCTGAAAACTCGGACAGGGCGTGCAATGTTTTTTAATCTATGTTCGCCGCCATCATCACAGGAGATATCGAGTTTATCTCGGACGTGTCGGTGAGCATCGTCGGAAAGACAGATACCGCCGGGCTCCGCGACGGCTTCGAGACGCACCGCCACGTTGACAACGTCCCCGAAGATGTCGCCGGCATCCTTGATGATGTCGCCGACATTGATCCCGATCCTGAATTCAATCCGTTGATTGGGCGGCACGGCCGCATTGCGCACCGCCATCCCGCGCTGAACATCGAGGGCGCAGCGGACAGCATCGACAACGCTGTCAAACTCGGCCAGCACCCCGTCACCCGTGTTCTTGACTATAGTCCCACGATGCGCAGCAATGTTCGGGACAAGCACGCCCTGCAGATGCTCCCTGAGTCTGACATGAGTGCCTTCTTCGTCCGCGCCAGTCAGGCGGCTGTAACCGGCTACGTCGGCCGCAAAAACCGCAACGAGCCGTCGCAACAAGTGTTCGCGAGCCAAGGACCCCTCCTCACCACGAGCCGGCGCAAACGGACCCAAATAGGATTGCCGTGCAGTACTCCCGGATGTTAGCCCCGTTCGGGTTCAACCACCACTGGGTCAAATGCGAACCGGGACATCAAGCGCCCCCCCGTCGCCGCCCGCACGATATGGGGACCGGGTCCGAGCGTGATGTCTCGCCCCAAGGCGCCGTAGAAGCGCTTGGCGATCTCGGAGGCGCCGAGATCTTCTATTGCCCCAAAGCCCACGCCGCGCAGCAACCCGTGCAGTTCGGCAGGCTCGAAGAGACCGAGCCAAGGCTCACCCCGCGCCGCCGCTCTTTCGGCCGTTGCCATAATGCTGGCGCGGCGCTCGGCGGGGTAGTTCTGAAATGGCTCTGCATAGTCGAAAACTGCGGCAGCTTCCGGCAAGTCGGACATGAACTTGATGGTGGATGAGACTGCCTCCTTCGTGAGATATGGCACCACGCCGAGCCATTGGAAAAAAGCCGGTGCGTCTAAATTGAAGCCGGCCCTTGCCAGACCTGTGGCGAGACTTTCTCGCTCAAAATCGATCGGCGCGAAGACAAGCGATGGCGGCTCCGAGAGGCCCGCGGCCCTTAACCGATCGCGCTTCCACATTTGAGTTGCCGGGTAATCGACTTCAAAGACGCGAAGTCCCAGAGCAGCAAACGGATTTCGCAACGAGAACGTATCCAGGCCCGCCCCCAGCACCACGACCTGGCGCACGCCATCGGCGACGCAACTTGCTATCGTCTCCTCCGAGAACCGGCTTCGTGCGGCGATGAATAAGCGCATTGGCCGCACCGAATCGTCTGTCGCGATTTCATTCAAGGCGGCGGCCGTCTCTTCGTCCAATATCCTCAGCGCAAACTGATCCCTGAAGATCGATCCGCCTTCTAACGTTTGGTGAATGGCGCGATAAGCGGCCGCGCGCCGTGCCGTCTGACTTGGTTGTCCATCGCGCATGACGATCAGCCAATGATGCCGGAAACCAGTTTGTAGCACGCCGGAGCCCAACATGCATGGGCGTCCATTCGTCAGATGCGAGGCTCCTGCATGCCACGTCGCTGGACGGAAGCGATGCACAAGGTCCCGAGCGGCGTCCCTCCTGAAGCAATGAACCGATGGGCCGACGACGGCAGGCGCGGCTTGCCACCCGGCTCAGCCGGTCAACCACCAGGTCTGGATCGTCGCTGCCAGGTTGTTCAGCCCGTGCAGCACGATGGTCAGCCAAACCGAACCGGTGCGAAAGCGCAGATAGCCGAACAGCAGCCCGATCGACAGCACCTCGCAGAGGAAGTACCAGTCATATTGGAGATGCATCATGGTCCAGACCAGCGCTGACAGCAGGATCGCGCCATAGGGGCCGAGACGGGATTCCGACCAACCGCGATACAGCCAACCGCGCGCGAACAGCTCCTCCCAGATCGGCGCGGCGACCGCGAAGGCGAGCACCAGCAGCCAGAGCGCGCCTTCGGCCTGTGCCGACTTCAGCACATCCCCCATGAAACCGGGCAACACGTTGCGGCCGGCCGCGCGAGATACCATGTCCCAGCCGCCGATCACCACGACAAGCGCGATGACGCTGACGACGACATTGCGCCACGACGTCCAGCGCAATCCGAGATAGTCGGCGAACGAGATCCGCGTGGGACGGATCGCGACCCATAGCGCCAGCAGCACCATCGGCAGGCCTGCCATCACCGAGAGCGCAATCGTCACGCCGTCGGCAACGACATGGGTGATGCCCGTCGCGGACAGCGGACCACCCTGCTTGATCACATAATAGATGATCACGGCGAGTTGGCCGAGGAACATCGCGGCGAAGATCACCAGCCCCCACAGCGCCGTGCCCCAGAATTTCCAGACCCGTGGCGGGCGCGCCGGCGGCTCAATCGCCGCAGGCGGCAGTTCGGGATTGATTGCATCCATCAGCGGGCTTTCATGGCAGTGCGCGCGCGAGCAGTGCGCGCTGGTCCTGGTCGGACAGATCGACCGCACCGTACATGCCGGGATGGTTTCCGGCGAGCCGCGTGGCCGCGAACAGGTCGGCATGGTCAGGCGCAGTCTGGTTCAGCGCCGCGGTCGCCGCAAGCAGCGCGAGCTTCTCGACCGCAAGCCGCGCCACGCGCTCGCTGTCGGCGCGGCGGAACGCCTTGCCGACCAACGCGACCGTTTCGCCAGCGCCAGGCAGGCCGTTGGTGTCGTCGGCCAGCGCGCGCAGCACCGCCAGCGCGGCATCGGCCTCACGGCCAAGAGCGCGCAGCACGTCGAGGCACATCACATTGCCGGAACCTTCCCAGATCGCGTTGACCGGCGCCTCCCGGTAGTGACGCGCGAGGATCCCCTCCTCGACATAGCCGTTGCCGCCGAGGCACTCCATCGCCTCGTACAGGAACGCGGGCGCGCTCTTGCATATCCAGTATTTGATCGCGGGCGTCAGCAGCCGCATGTAGGCGGCCTCGCCCGCATCACCGGGTGCGCGATCGAAGGCGCGGCAGAGCCGCATCACCAGCGCGACCGATGCCTCGACATGCAGCGCCATGTCCGACAGCACCGCCTGCATCAACGGCTGATCGGCCAGATGCTTTTGGAACACACTGCGGTGCCGGGCATGATGCAGCGCATGCGCAAGCCCCGAGCGCATCAGGCCCGCGGACGCAATCGCGCAGTCCTGCCGCGTCAATTGCACCATCTGGATGATGGTCCGGATGCCCTTGCCCTCCTCGCCGATCAGCTCGGCATGGGCGCCGTGGAATTCCACTTCCGACGACGCATTGGAGCGGTTGCCGAGCTTGTCCTTCAAGCGCTGGAAGTGGATCGCGTTGACCGAGCCGTCGGGCGCGAAGCGCGGCATGAAGAAGCAGCTCAAGCCGTCCTTGGCCTGCGCCAGCACCAGGAACGCGTCGCACATCGGCGCCGACATGAACCATTTGTGACCGGTGATGCGGTAGGTATTGCCGTCGCGTTCCGCCCGCGTCGTGTTGGCGCGCACGTCGGTGCCGCCCTGCTTCTCGGTCATGCCCATGCCGAGCGTCATGCCGCGCTTGGTCCACCACGGCGCAAAGCTCGGATCGTAGGAGCGCGTGCCGATCACCGGCATGGTCTTCGCCAGAATCTCCGGCTGCGCGGCAAGCGCCGCGACCGAGGCGCGCGTCATCGTGATTGGGCAGAGATGCCCGGTCTCAATCTGTGAGGCGATGTAGAACTTCGCCGCGCGCACCACCTCGGCCGCCCCGCCGGCCGGCTTACCCTGGGCGGTCCAGGTCGAATTGTGCACGCCGGCATGCGCCGAGTGCGCCATCAGCTCGTGATAGGCCGGATGAAACTCGACCGTGTCGCGGCGATTGCCCCTGGAGTCGAACAGGCGGAGCTTTGGCGTGTTCTCGTTGGCGAGGCGCCCGCGCTCCGCCATCGCGGCGGAACCCCAATGCTTGCCGAAGTCCGACAGCTCCGCGGTGGCCACCGCCCCGCCATTGGCCGCGACCGCCGCGGCCAATGGCGCATCGGCCGTGAACAAGTCGAGATCCTCGAACGGCGGCGACTGGTTCAACACTTCGTGGGTGGCAAATGAAGCCTGCGTCATGGGTGTGTCTCGAACCTGTCAGGACTCAATTGCGGCGCGAAGGTATCGGGAAATCATAGGCTTGTCCGCCCGCCCGCGGCAGCGAAAAGTGCCACCATTCCTTCGAATAGTTCACAAATCCCTGCCTCGTCATCGCCGCCAGCAGCATGTTCCGCCATCGCCGCTGCTCCGGCGTGATCGAGCTTGCCGCGGTGTGACCCTTTGCATCGGAGCAGTCATAGCCGGTGCCCATGTCGACGCTTCCTTCCGGCGCCCGCGCCGCCGCCGGAGCGGTGCAGTCGGCGTAGTTGTGCGCGGGATCGAATTTGCCGGAATTGTCGGCGGTGAGGTCGACCAAAGTGAGATCGAGGGCAGCTCCGGTGGAGTGCCCCGAATGGGTCGCGATATAGCCGAGGCGGAACAGGTCGGCCTTGGAGACAGCCGGATTGTAGCGCCGCTCGGCCGCGGTTTCCCTGCGGTTCTCCGACCACGCGACCATGTCGGCGACCGCGCGGGCCGGCCGGTAGCAGTCGAACATCTTGAGCGAGAGATTTCGCCGTGCGAGTTCCTGCTGCACCGCCTTGAGGCGAAGCCCAACCTCCCGCTTCACCACGCATTCACCAGCGCCATAGCCCGCGATCGGCCGGCCCATGAAGTTGTTCGAGGTGGCGTAGCGGATGTCCTGGATGATCGACGGATCGATGTCGCGAAGGAACACGAAACCGCCGGGCAGTCCCTGTGCGATGGCGGGCAAAACCCAGGTCACGACGGCAGCGGCAATCACGACAATTTTCACGACTTCTCGCTCCACCCTCATGACCAGATGGCTTTGTCTCAGCTCGCCCGTCGCCCCGGCCATCCACCTCGCTGTTCCCGAAAAACAAGCAAAAGCAAGACGGGTTTGGCGGGAGCAGCGCCCGCCGTGGCAGGCCGAGCCAGGCGCCGATCGATCTCCTCATCCTGCAGATGGGGATAACTTCCGTCACCCCTCTTCGCGCTTGCCCCTCGGGCCATCCGCGCCTATAGCTCTGGCTTTAATGACCCCATCATTGAAATCGACTTTCGTCCTCGGTCACCGGCATTTGCTGGGCATCGAGGGCCTTTCCGCTGACGACATCACGGGCCTGCTCGACCTCTCCGAGGAGTATGTCGAGCTCAACCGCCAGGTCGACAAGAAACGCGCCAGCTTGCGCGGCCGTACCCAGGTGAACCTGTTCTTCGAGGCCTCGACGCGGACCCAGTCCTCGTTCGAGATCGCCGGAAAGCGGCTTGGCGCCGACGTCATGAACATGTCGGTGTCGTCGATGTCGACCCGCAAGGGCGAGACTTTGATGGACACCGCGGTGACGCTCAACGCGATGCACCCTGACATCCTGGTGGTACGCCACCACGCCTCCGGCGCGGTCGAACTGCTGGCGCGCAAGGTTGACGGCTCCGTGATCAATGCCGGCGACGGCAGCCATGAGCATCCGACCCAGGCGCTGCTCGACGCCCTGACCATCCGCCGCAACAAGGGCCGGATCGAGGGGCTGGTGATCGCGATCTGCGGCGACGTGCTGCACTCGCGCGTGGCGCGCTCCAACATCCTGCTGCTCAACACCATGGGCGCCCGCGTCCGGGTGGTCGGCCCTTCCACGCTCTTGCCGCCGGGCATCGAGCGGATGGGGGTCGAGGTCGCGCGCGACATGCGCGAGGGCCTCAACGGCGCCGATATCGTGATGATGCTGCGGCTGCAGCGCGAGCGCATGAACGGCTCCTTCGTGCCGTCGTCGGGCGAATACTTCCACTATTTCGGCCTCGACCAGAAGAAGCTCGGCTACGCCAAGCCCGACGCGCTGGTGATGCATCCGGGCCCAATGAACCGCGGCGTCGAGATCGACACCTTCGTCGCCGACGGCGCGCAGTCGCTGATCCGCGAACAAGTCGAAATGGGAGTGGCAGTACGCATGGCGGTGCTGGAAGCACTCGCCCGCAACCTGCCGAACGCGTGAGACCGATGCTGACCGATCGCCGCCCTGTCCTGCTCGCCAACGCTCGCGTCATCGATCCATCGCGGGATTTCGATGGCCCCGGCGACGTGCTGATCGCCGATGGCGTGATCCGCGACGCCAAGCGCGGCATCGGCGCGGCCGGCGTCCCCGAAGGCACCGACATCGTCAATTGCGCCGGAAAGATCGTGGCGCCCGGCTTGATCGACATGCGCGCCTTCGTCGGCGAGCCCGGCGCGAGCCATCGCGAAACCTTTGCCTCCGCAAGCCTGGCCGCCGCTGCCGGCGGCATCACCACCATCATCTGCCAGCCCGATACCTCGCCGGTGATCGACAATTCGGCGACCGTCGATTTCGTGCTGCGCCGCGCCCGCGACACCGCGATCGTCAACATCCACCCGATGGCGGCGCTCACCAAGGGCCTGCAAGGTCAGGAGATGACCGAGATCGGCCTGTTGAAGGCCGCCGGCGCCGTCGCCTTCACCGACGGCGACAAGAGCGTCACCAACGCGCAGGTGATGCGCCGCGCGCTGACCTATGCGCGCGATTTCGACGCGCTGATCGTGCATCACACCGAGGATCCGGACCTCGTCGGTGAAGGCGTGATGAACGAGGGCGAATTCGGAACACGACTCGGGCTCATGGGCATTCCGACCGCCGCGGAGTCGATCATGCTCGAGCGCGACATGCGGCTCGCAGGCCTGACCGGCGGCCGCTATCACGCGGCCTCGCTGACCTCGATGGAGTCGCTCGAGATCCTCAAGCGCGCCCGCGACAACGGGCTCGACGTCTCGGCCTCGGTCTCCATCAACCATGTGACCCTGAACGAGAACGATATCGGCCCCTACCGCACCTTCCTGAAGCTGTCGCCGCCGCTGCGCACCGAGGACGACCGCAAGGCGCTGGTCGCCGCGCTCGCCTCCGGGCTGATCGACGTGGTGATGAGCGACCACAATCCGCAGGACGTCGAGGTCAAGCGGTTGCCGTTCGCCGAAGCCGCGAGCGGCGCGGTCGGGCTGCAGACCATGCTGCCGGCCGCGCTGCGGCTGATCCACAATGGCGAGATGGACTTCAAGACCCTGATCCGGGCGATGTCGACCCGGCCGGCGGAACTGCTCGGCCTGCCCGGCGGCACGCTGCGCGCCGGCGCGCCGGCCGATGTCATCGTGATCGACGCCGACACGCCCTGGGTGCTCGACCGCGACGATCTCAAGTCGCTGTGCAAGAACACACCGTTCGACGACGCCCGGTTCTCGGGCCGCGTGATGCGGACCATTGTCGGCGGGCGCACGGTGTACGAACATGTCTGAGCCGTGTCAGAATGTCCGGCACGATCGGAGCCACAGCCATGTCGGGTGACGGATTCCTTATTGTCGCGTTGCTGATCGGCTATCTCTGCGGGTCGATCCCGTTCGGCATGATCCTGACCAAGCTTGCCGGCACGCAGGATCTGCGCTCGATCGGCTCGGGCAATATCGGCGCCACCAACGTGCTGCGCACCGGCCGCAAGGGCCTCGCGGCGGCAACCCTGATCGGCGACATGCTGAAGGGCACGGTCGCCGTCATCATCGCGGGCTACTATGGCGGCGCGGATGCGGCGATGCTCGCCGCGCTCGGCGCGTTCCTCGGCCACCTGTTCCCGGTCTGGCTCGGCTTCAAGGGCGGCAAGGGCGTCGCGACCTATATCGGCGTGCTGCTCGGCCTGTTCTGGCCGGCGGCGCTGATCTTCGCCGTGATCTGGCTCGCCACCGCCTTCACCAGCCGCTACTCGTCGCTCTCGGCGCTGGTCGCGGCCTTCGTGACCCCGATCTTCCTGTGGTGGTTCGGCCACAACGCCCTCGCCTCGCTGTTCGCCGTGCTGACGCTCTTGCTGTTCTACATGCACCGCGAGAACATCAAGCGCCTGCAGGCCGGCACCGAAGGCAAGATCGGCGAGAAGAGGTGACGCTTCCGGGATACGCGTCTTCGCGCGGACCCGGCATCTCGAGATCCTCAGGCGCGCAGTTGCGCGCCATAGTTCGCCTCTTCGAGGCGCCCCGGAATGAGTTGCGAACTACCTCTTCAACGCGTCCTCGACGAAACTCGCCGCCGCCAGCGCCCGCGCGTCCGCACCGAACGGCGCGATGACGGTGACGCCGACCGGCAATCCGCCCTCGGCCACCTGCGCCGGCACGTTGACGCAGGGCACGCCCATCAACGTCCACAACCGGTTGTAACGGGGATCGCCGGTCGACGATAACCCCTTGGGCGCGGCGCCCGGCGCTGACAGTGTCAGCAGCACGTCGACTTCATCGAAAACAGCAGCCAGCGCCTGCCGTGCGCGCAAGGCGACGTCCATCGCCGCGTCGTAGTCGCGGGCGGTGATGCCCCTGCTCTCGTCGAGCCGGCCGCGCAAGATTGGCGGCATCGCGTGGTAGTTCAGCCGATACTCCCAGGCGAGCGCCTGATGCGCCTCGAAATCCTGCACCACGGGATGGATACGCCAAGCTTCGGCGACGATCTCCGGCATCGCGAGCTCGTGCACCGCGGCCCCGGCCCGCTCAGCGGCACGCGAGGCCGTCTGCAATGCCGCCGCGCCTGACGGCTCCGGTGCGCCGGCAAAGGCCTGTGTCACCACGCCGATCCGCGGCGCCGCCACCGCTGGCGGCACCACCAGGTCCGGCCGGTTGGTCATCGCCGCCAGGCCGCGCGCGACGTCGCGGACGCCGGCCGCAAACAGCCCGATGGTATCGAGCGTCCAGGAGAAGCACTTCACGCCGACGGTCGGCAACAGCCGATAGCTCGGCTTGATCGCGGCGACACCGCAGAACGAGGCCGGCCGGATCACCGAGCCGCCGGTCTGCGTTCCCAGCGCCAGCGGAATCATTCCGGCCGCGACCGCTGCCGCCGAACCCGACGACGATCCGCCGGGCGTGTGCGCATGATTGTGCGGGTTGAGCGTGGCGGTCGGATCGGTTGCCGCAAACGCCGTCGTCGTGGTCTTGCCGATGATGGTCGCGCCGGCCTGCTTGAGTGCCATCACGACCGGCGCGTTCGCGCGCGAGCGATGCCCGCGGTAGATTTGCGAGCCCATCTCGGTTGGGAAATCGGCGGTGTCGATGATGTCCTTGATGCCGACCGCGACGCCGCGCAGCGGCCCGGCGGTTTGCGCTGGGGCGTTCTCGTCGTGACGGACGAAGGCGCCGATGGTCTTGTCGTCCACGCGGATCGCATCCAGCGATCGGCCGATGGCAGCCTCCGGCGACAGCGCGCCCTGTTCGATCCGCTGTTGGAGATCGGCGAGTGATATCATGGCGGGCTCCCTGCTGTCGGCCGTTGTACGTAGCGCGTTGCGCAAGGTGTGCCAATGAGGCCGTTGATCACAATCTCCTCTTGGGCGAAGCTGGATTCCCCATGCACGACCGTCCACACAAGCTTTCCGATACCGAACGGCTCAATCGCCTCAGGCTGATCCGCTCCGACAACGTCGGTCCACGCACGTTTGCATCCCTGCTTCGCCATTTCGGCGATGCGGCGAGCGCGCTGGAGCGTCTGCCCGATCTAACGCGCCGCGGCGGCGCGTCGGGTGTAGGGCGCGTCTGCAGCGAGGCCGATGCGGCCGCCGAGCTCGCCGCCTGCCAGAAGGTCGGCATCGATCTGGTCGCGCCCGGCGAAGCGCACTATCCGTCGCGGCTCGCCATCATCGACGACGCCCCACCGCTGCTCGGCGTGCGCGGCGCGCTTGACGCGCTGACGCGGCCGATGATCGGGATCGTCGGTTCGCGCAATGCCTCGGGCGCCGGACTGAAGTTTGCAGGCACCCTGGCCCGCGAGCTCGGTGACGCCGGCTTTGCCGTGATTTCCGGCCTCGCCCGCGGCATCGACCAGGCGGCGCATCGCGCCACGATCGCGAGCGGAACGGTCGCCGTGCTGGCCGGCGGCCATGACAGGATCTATCCGCCGGAGCATAACGACCTGCTCACCGCGCTGCTCGATCAGGGCGCGGCGATCTCCGAGATGCCGCTCGGCCATGTGCCGCGGGCGCGCGACTTCCCGCGCCGCAACCGGCTGATCTCGGGCGCCTCGCTCGGCGTCGTCATCGTCGAGGCCGCGCATCGCTCGGGCTCGCTGATCACCGCGCGGATGGCCGCCGAACAAGGCCGCGAAGTGTTTGCCGTGCCGGGCTCGCCGATCGATCCGCGCGCCGCCGGCACCAATGATCTGATCAAGCAAGGCGCGACGCTGGTCACCGAAGCCGCGGACATCATCAATGCCGTCACCCCGATCATGGAGCGGCCGGTGATGCTCGGCGTGCGCGAGGACGACGGACCGCTCGATTTCGCCACCGACGCCTCTGATCGCGCCCGCATCGTGGGTCTATTGGGGCCGAGCCCGATCAGCCTCGACGACCTGATCCGGATGGCCGACATGCCGCCTGCGATCGTCCGCGCGGTGCTGCTCGAACTCGAGCTCGCCGGCAAGCTCGAACGCCACGGCGGCGGCCTGGTGTCGATGATTTAGCCAGTCGGTCGTACGTGAGCGTCCGGATGCATCATGAACGCTCCCGGCCGGGGGATAGAAAATCCGCCCATAAGAGGTAGGCGCCGAACAGCATGGGGAAAGCGCCCAATTTGAAGGCTATCCCCCTTCCGCCTAACACCAGCCATTCGTAGGTGGCCCATGAGCCGCCAGCGATCATCGCTAGATAGAGGGCCAGAGTTATGATTCGGCGCATGACCCAATAATGAGGCCATCCCGTCGGTTGGGCTAGACTAGTGCTGCTACAATGCTCAAACAACGTCACTCGCCGTTCCGCGTGTCGAACCTATTCCGCGCGCCTTCGATCTCCGGCAGATGTGCGATCGCCCATTCGCCGAGCGACTTCACCGGTTCGGCGAGGCCGCGGCCGAGATCGGTCAGCTCGTAGTCGACCCGCGGCGGGATGGTCGGGAAGATCGTGCGCGTCACGAGGCCGTCGCGCTCCAGCCCGCGCAGCGTGAGCGTCAGCATCCGCTGCGAGATGCCGTTGATCATCCGCTTCAGCTCGTTGAAGCGCCGCGGTCCATCGATCAGCATCATGATCACGAACACGCTCCATTTGTCGCCGACGCGTGCGAGCACCGAGGCGACCGCCTTGCAGTTGCCATGGTCGGGCCCGGACATGGGCGGCGGGGCAGGCACACGGATGTTCTCGGGTCTCATGTCTGTGCTCGGGTTTCAAAATTGTGCGTTCTTGCGGAGATTTAGGGCGGTCACTCATATAGCGCCAGTTACAAACCTATACCAAAGGTGACCTCTGCCATGAAACTTCTGCACATCGATTCCTCGGTCCTCGGGCCCCACTCCGTTAGCCGCCAAGTCTCCGCCGCGGCCGTCGAGCGGCTGCGCCAGGCCAATCCCGGCCTCGTCGTCACCTATCGCGACCTGACGCAGACCCCGCTCGCCCACCTCACCGGCTCGCACTTGGCGGCCGGCCAGGGCGCGGCTCCGGAACCCGCGCTGCGCGACGACATCGCGGCCGGCCAAGCGGTGCTGGCGGAGTTTCTGGAGGCCGACATCGTCGTGATCGGTGCACCCATGTACAATTTCACGATCCCCTCCCAGCTCAAGGCTTGGATCGACCGCATCCTGGTGGCGGGCAAGACGTTCAAATACGGTGCCGGCGGCGTCGAGGGATTGGCCGGCAGCAAACGCGTCATCATCGCGATCTCGCGCGGCGGCTACTACGGCGCGGGCACGCCGATGGCCGCGCTCGAGCATCTGGAGAGCTATCTGCGCGGGGTGTTCGGCTTCATCGGCGTCACGAATCTCGAGTTCATCTCCGCCGACGGCATCCAAGTCGGCCCTGACCATCGCGAAAGAGCCGTTGCCGGCGCATTGCAAGCCGCAAGCAGCCTCAACGCGGCGTAGTTTCGAAGCCACTGTCGTCACCCGCCAACGGGTCGGCGCGAAGCGCCGCCCGATGACAAGCTCCGGCGGGTGACCCAGTGTTCCAGAGACGGCGGTTATTGAACCGAGAGGCCGCAGCGTACTGGATACCCGCATACGCGGGTATGACGGCTGCCAGGAGCAAGGTCCGCGCGCCTCATCCAGCGCGGACCAGGGTCACGCATCAATGCACTCAGAACCAAACGCCCTGAATGCCGACGATGACGGCGACAAGCGAGATCAACAAGCCAATGCCGGAAAACAGCGCGACCGTTACCAATTGCGACGAATCCGACTCTTTATCTTCAGATACGGACGAAACCGGAATCGAACGCGAAATGCGGGCTGCTTTCGGCATGACGGCGCTCCAAATGAATCGGTAGTAAAAATTCCCCGCCCAATTGAGGAGTCCGGGGAGCACGTCAAAGGTTCAGTACCTTGTGCGCGGAATGATAGTTCCGCACGGAATCGGCCGGTGTGATCCGCTTCACACCGGCCGCCCTTTTTGCAACGAGACAGAGTTTCAGCCGCGATAGATCGGCGCGCCTGCGGGCGATGCCGTCGCGCCGCCGTCGACGAACAGCTCCTGCCCCTGCAGATGCACGGAATCGTCCGACGCAAGGAACAGCACCGTCTTCGAAATATGATCCGGCTCGCCTATGCGCCCCAGCGGCGTCGACTTGGCGATCCGCGCCTCGAACATTTTCTCCGCCTCGGGCGTCGCGACCGCCGCGCCCCAGATCGGCGTGCGCACGGCGCCCGGCGCTACCACGTTGACGCGGATCCCGCGGGGCGAAAGTTCTGACCCCATCACCCGCGCCATCGCCCGCACGCCGGCCTTGCTCGCGGCATAGGCCGAATAGCCGGGATTGCCGAGCACCGAGATCACCGAGCCGTTAAGGATGATCGAGGCGCCGTCGTTGAGATAGGGCGCGGCCGCCTGCACGGTGAAGAACACGCCGGTGAGATTAGTGCGGATCACGCTTTCGAAGGCCGCAAGCGTGGTGCCGCCGACCGGCGTCTGGCCGGGAATGCCGGCATTCGCAAACAGGACGTCGTACTTGCCGAATTTTTCTGCGCCCTGTTTCACGGCAGCTTCCAGCGCCGCAACATCGGTGGCATCGGCCGCGACAGCCAGTGCGTTCGGGCCGAGCTCCTTCGCCGCGGAGGCGAGCGTCTCACGATTGCGCCCGGTGATGACGACCTTGGCGCCTTCAGCCACGAACAGTTTCGCGGTCGCAAAGCCGATCCCGCTGTTGCCGCCGGTGATCAACGCCGTCTTGTTCGCCAGTCTCATGCTCGCCTCCAATCTGGTTGCATTATTAAACCTTGTTGCCCACGTAAGGTAGCAGGTTTAATAATGCAACCACAAAAGGCCGTGATCGCGCGGCCTTGGCCGGAGACAGACGTGGTGAAACGAACCAGCCTTGCGGGCGATGCCTGCCCGATCGCGCGGGCGCTCGACGTGTTCGGCGACTGGTGGTCGCTGCTGATCATCCGCGACGCCAGCCTCGGCCGGCGCCGCTTCGGTGAATTCCAGGCGAACCTCGGACTGGCCAGGAACATCCTCGCGGCGCGGCTGCGCGCGCTCGTCGAGCGCGGCATCCTGAAGATGGTCCCCGCTTCCGATGGCAGCGCCTATCAGGAATATGTGCTGACGCCGAAGGGTCGCGGGATCTTCCCGATCCTGGTCGCGCTGCGGCAATGGAGCGAAGAGTTTGACGAGCACCCGGACGAGATCGCGACCATCCTGGTCGACCGCGACAAGGGCAAGCCGGTAAAGAAGCTCGCGCTGTATTCGCAGGACGGACGCGTGCTTGGTGCCGCCGACACGACGCTGAAGCCGCGGCCCGCCGTCAAGCGCGCGCAGCGGGCATTGGCCTGATCGATAGAGCAGCGAAACGAAAGAAAACCTCGGACAGATCGTGTCGCGAGAACGCAAGGTCATATCTCCACGCCTGTCATCGCCCGCGAAGGCGGGCGATCCAGTATTCCAGAGGCAGCAGTGATCGATCGGAGAGGCCGCAGCGTACTGGATCCCCCGCATGTCCGGGGGATGACGGCGGCGCGATCGATTGCGTCCGCCCTCGCCAAGGCTTCGGGTCCCGGCGAAGGCCAGTGCGACCAATGACGAGCCCAGCCGCATGACCGCCGCGGAATATGGCGCCGCTCTGCCTTCCCGCCTCTCGCCCCTCGACCGCCCGCCAGCCACTATCCACTTCCGCCTCCCGACCCGGTGAAGGGGCCGCCTCCGTCCGACCCGATAAACTGGGAAACCCGCCACAACCCGAGGACGCAGGTTTCAGCCAGCGAGGTAGTATTTTGCTACCCAAACCCGCCCTTTCAATATCTGTCGATTTGACAGGGGCCGCCTCAGCACCCATGTTCGCCCCGAAACGGCGGGCCGCGAGTCTAGCGGAACCCGCCTTCAAGTTTTCCCGTAAGCTATTGGAATGACATGAATATCGTCATTGTGGAGTCGCCGGCCAAGGCCAAGACGATTAACAAATATCTGGGGGCCTCCTATGAGGTCCTGGCGTCGTTTGGCCATGTCCGCGACCTCCCGGCGAAGAACGGTTCCGTCGATCCCGAAGCCAATTTCCAGATGATCTGGGAGGTGGATGCCAAGGCCGCCGGCCGGCTGAACGACATCGCCAAGGCGCTGAAGGGGGCCGACCGCCTGATTCTCGCAACCGACCCTGATCGCGAGGGCGAGGCGATCTCCTGGCACGTGCTGGAGGTGATGAAGGAGAAGCGCGCGCTGAAGGACCAGAAGGTCGAGCGCGTGGTGTTCAACGCCATTACCAAGCAGGCCGTCTCCGAGGCGATGAAGGCGCCGCGCCAGATCGACGGCGCGCTGGTCGACGCCTACATGGCGCGCCGTGCGCTCGATTACCTGGTCGGCTTCACGCTCTCCCCAGTGCTGTGGCGCAAGCTGCCCGGCGCCCGCTCGGCGGGCCGCGTGCAGTCGGTCGCGCTGCGGCTGGTCTGCGACCGCGAGCTCGAGATCGAGAAGTTCGTCCCCAGAGAATATTGGTCGCTGATCGCCACCCTGCTCACCTCGCGCGGCGAAGCCTTCGAGGCGCGCCTGGTCGGTGCCGACGGCAAGAAGATCGCCCGCCTCGACATCGGCTCCGGCGCCGAGGCCGAAGACTTCAGGAAGGCGATCGAGGCCGCGACCTTCAAGGTCAAAACCGTCGAGGCGAAGCCCGCGCGGCGCAACCCGCAGGCCCCCTTCACCACCTCGACGCTGCAGCAGGAAGCGAGCCGCAAGCTCGGCTTCGCGCCGGCGCACACCATGCGCATCGCCCAGCGTCTCTATGAGGGCATCGACATCGGCGGCGAAACCACCGGTCTCATCACCTATATGCGAACCGACGGCGTGCAGATCGCCAACGAGGCCATCACGCAAGCGCGCAAGGTGATCGGCGAGGATTACGGCAACGCCTATGTGCCAGGCGCTCCGCGCCAGTACCAGACCAAGGCCAAGAACGCGCAGGAAGCCCACGAAGCGATCCGCCCGACCGATCTGTCGCGCCGTCCCGCCTCGATCGGCCGCCGGCTCGATGCCGATCAGGCGCGGCTCTATGAGCTGATCTGGAAGCGCACGATCGCGAGCCAGATGGAAGCGGCCGAGCTCGAGCGCACCACCGTCGATATCGAGGCGAAGGCCGGCGCGCGCGTGCTGGAGCTGCGCGCTTCGGGTCAGGTCATCAAGTTCGACGGCTTCCTCGCGCTCTACCAGGAAAGCCGCGACGACGAGGAGGACGAGGATTCGCGCCGCCTGCCCGCGATGAGCGAAGGCGAAGCGGTGAAGCGTCAGAGCCTTGCCGTCACCCAGCACTTCACCGAGCCGCCGCCGCGCTTCTCCGAAGCTTCGCTGGTGAAGCGGATGGAAGAGCTCGGCATCGGCCGCCCCTCGACTTACGCCTCGATCCTGCAGGTGTTGAAGGATCGCGGCTACGTCAAGCTGGAGAAGAAGCGGCTGCACGGCGAGGATAAAGGCCGCGTCGTGGTCGCGTTCCTGGAGAACTTCTTCGCGCGCTATGTCGAGTACGACTTCACCGCCGATCTCGAAGAGCAGCTCGACCGCATTTCCAACAACGAGATCGCCTGGCAGCAGGTGCTGAAGGATTTCTGGCGCGATTTCATCGGCGCTGTGAATGACATCAAGGACCTTCGCGTCGCCGAGGTGCTCGACGCGCTCGACGAGATGCTGGGCCCGCACATCTACCCGCCGCGCGCCGACGGCGGCGATCCCAGGCAGTGCCCGACCTGCGGCACCGGACGGCTCAATCTGAAGGCCGGCAAGTTCGGCGCCTTCGTCGGTTGCTCGAATTATCCGGAGTGCCGCTATACCCGCCCGCTCGCAGCCGACAGTGCCGAGAGCGCCGACCGTATCCTCGGCAAGGATCCCGAGACCGGGCTCGACGTCGCGGTGAAGGCCGGCCGTTTCGGACCCTATATCCAGCTCGGCGAGCCGAAGGATTATGAGGACGGCGAGAAGCCGAAGCGCGCCGGCATTCCGAAGGGCACCTCGCCCGGCGATGTCGACCTCGAGCTTGCGCTGAAGCTGTTGTCGCTGCCGCGCGAGATCGGCAGGCATCCGGAGACAGGCCAGCCGATTACCGCCGGCCTCGGCCGCTTCGGGCCGTTCGTCAAGCACGAGAAGACCTATGCCAGCCTCGAGGCCGGCGACGAGGTGTTCGACATCGGGCTGAACCGCGCGGTCACGCTGATTGCCGAGAAGGTCGCAAAGGGTCCGAGCGGCCGCCGCTTCGGCGCCGATCCAGGCAAGCCGCTCGGCGACCACCCGACGCTCGGCGCAGTCGCGCTCAAGAACGGCCGCTACGGCGCCTACGTCACCGCGGGCGGGGTCAACGCGACGATCCCGAGCGACCGCGCGCCTGACGAGGTCACGCTCGCGGAAGCGATCGCGCTGATCGACGAGCGCGCCGCCAAGGGCGGCGGCAAGGCGAAGGCCAAGAAGGCGAAGGCGGCCAAGCCCACCAAATCCGAAGCAAAGTCCGCAAAGGCTGACGGCGATGCCGAGGCCAAGCCCGCCAAGAAGGCCGCGGCCAAGAAAGCCGCAGCGAAACCGAAATCAGGCGCGGCCAGCAAGGCGCGCGCGCCGGTCTCGTCAGGCGCCAAGACCTTGGCCGCGAAGCCCGCGACATCAACCAAAGCGCCCGCGAAGAAGAGCGCCGGCAAGGCAAGAGGATAAGTGAAACAAAAACCCGACCATGGCTTTCCGGCCCGGGACGCCATCGTCGCCTTCATACGCGCCAATCCAGGCAAGGTCGGCACCCGCGAGATCGCGCGAGAGTTCGGCCTGAAGAACGCCGACCGCGCCGAGCTGAAGCGGATCCTCCGCGACCTCGCCGAGGACGGCACGGTTGCCAAGCGCGGCCGCAAGATGCATGAGCCGGCCGCGCTGCCGCCGACCGTGCTTGCCGACATCACCGGACGCGACAGCGACGGCGAATTGATCGCCACACCCGCGGAATGGGACTCGGACGAGAACGGCACCGCGCCGAAGATCCGCATCGAGACGCCGCGGCGGCCGAAGCCCGGCACCGCAGCCGGCGTCGGCGACCGCGCCTTGCTTCGCGTCGACATCACCGGTGAACGCGACGGGACGCCTTATCGCGGCCGCGTCATCAAGATCATCGATCACGCGAAGAGTCGCATCCTCGGCATCTTCCGCAGCACTCCCGACGGCGGTGGACGGCTGATCCCGGTCGACAAGAAGCAGGCCGGCCGCGAGCTCAACATCGCCAAGGCCGACACCGCCGGCGCCAAGGACGGCGATCTCATCAGCGTCGACCTGATCCGCGGCCGCGGCTATGGGCTCGGCTTCGGCCGCGTCAAGGAACGTCTCGGCTCGATCGCGAGCGAGAAGGCGATCAGCCTGATCGCGATCCACACCCACGACATACCGCAGGTCTTCTCATCCTCGGCACTGCGTGAGGCCGAGGAGGCAAAGCCTGCGACGTTGCAGGGCCGCGAGGACTGGCGCGACGTCCCGCTCGTCACCATCGATCCGCCGGATGCCAAGGATCATGACGACGCCGTGCACGCCGAAGCTGATCCCGATCCGAACAACAAGGGCGGCTACATCGTCCATGTCGCGATCGCTGATGTCGGCTTCTATGTGCGGCCGGGCTCCGCGCTCGACCGCGACGCACTTCAGCGCGGCAACTCGGTGTATTTCCCCGATCGTGTCGTGCCGATGCTGCCCGAGCGCATCTCCAACAACCTGTGCTCGCTGGTGCCGGGCGAAGCGCGCGGCACGCTTGCGGTGCGCATGGTGATCGGCGCTGACGGCCGCAAGCGCTCGCACACCTTCCATCGGGTGCTGATGCGTTCGGCGGCAAAGCTCCATTATGCGCAGGCGCAGGCTGCGATCGACGGCAGGCTCGACGACACCACCGGTCCGCTGCTCGATCCGATCCTCAAACCGCTGTGGTCCGCCTACGAGCTGGTCAGGCTCGCGCGCAACGAACGCGATCCGCTCGACCTCGATCTGCCCGAACGCAAAATCCTTCTCAAGCCCGACGGCACCGTGGATCGCGTGATCGTGCCGGAGCGGCTCGATGCGCACCGGCTGATCGAGGAGTTCATGATCCTAGCCAACGTCGCCGCGGCCGAGACGCTGGAGAAGAAGGGCCTGCCGCTGATCTATCGGGTGCACGACGAGCCGACCCAGGAGAAGATCTACAATCTCCAGGAATTCCTGAAGACGCTCGACCTGCCCTTCACCAAGTCGGGCGCGCTGCGTCCCTCGCAGTTCAACCGGGTGCTCGCGCAGGTCTCCGGCCAAGACTACGAACCGCTGGTCAACGAGGTGGTGCTGCGCTCGCAGGCGCAGGCCGAATACTCCGCCGAGAATTACGGCCACTTCGGCTTGAACCTGCGCCGTTACGCGCACTTCACCTCACCGATCCGCCGTTACGCCGATCTCATCGTGCATCGTGCGCTGATCCGCGCGCTGGGCCTCGGCGAAGGCGCGCTACCGGCAGACGAAACTGTCGAAACGCTTGCCGAGATCGCGGCGCAGATTTCCGTCACCGAGCGGCGCGCCATGAAGGCGGAACGCGAGACCGCAGACCGCCTGATCGCGCATTTCCTCGCCGATCGCGTCGGCGCCAGCTTCCAGGGGCGGATTTCCGGCGTGACGCGTGCAGGCCTGTTCGTGAAGCTCGATGACACTGGCGCGGATGGTCTTATTCCCATTCGCACGATCGGCACCGAGTATTTCAACTATGACGAGACGCGCCACGCGCTGATCGGCTCGCGCAGCGGAACCATGTACCGGCTCGGCGACGTCGTCGACGTGCGCCTGGTCGAGGCAGCCCCGGTGGCCGGCGCGTTGCGCTTTGAGTTATTATCCGATGGCAAGGCTATTCCGCGTGGCAGAAAACGCGAAGGCGCCAGAGCCGAGCGCCGTGCCAACGCGCACCGCGAGCGGAAAGCACGCAGCAAGAAGGACCGCAAGCCGGCGCAGCAAAAGTCGGGCAAATCGAAGCGAGGCAAATCATGGAAACGGTGACCCCGCCCACGGTGGTCTGGACCCGCGAAACGGCACAAGCCGAAAAGCGCGATCTCTGGAGCGCAATGAAACGCGGTTTCTCCGGCCGTTGCCCGCGCTGTGGCAAGGGCAAGCTGTTTCGCGCGTTCCTGAAGTGCGATGGCCACTGCCCGGTCTGCGACCTCGATTTCACCCCGCATCGCGCGGACGATCTACCTGCTTATCTCGTCATCGTGATTGTCGGCCATATCGTGGTACCGACCGCGCTGTGGATCGAGACCAATTATTCGCCGCCGGTGTGGCTGCAACTTGCGATCTATCTGCCATTCACGCTCATCGCATCGCTGGTGCTGCTGCAGCCGGTCAAGGGCGCCGTGATCGGATTGCAATGGGCATTGCGCATGCACGGCTTTGACGAAAATGCCCCTAGCGACATCCCGCCGGTCTAGCTAAACCGAACGACAAGAAGAACCGAAAGGGATGAGATGACTGAGACCGCCGCTGCCGTCCACCAAGGGGAAAAAGAAGCCGATCATCATCCGTACTTCCGGCCGAAGGATGCAGCAACGCTGATCCTGATCGACCGCTCGGGCGCGAAGCCGAAGGTGCTGGTTGGCAAGCGCCACGACAAGGTGGTGTTCATGCCGGGCAAATACGTCTTCCCCGGCGGCCGCGTCGACAAGGCCGACAACCGCGTGCCGGTTGCCGCGCCGATTACGCCGGAATTGGAAGCCAATCTGCTCAAGGGCAGCCCGAAGATCACGGCCGGCCGCGCCCGCGCGCTCGCCAACGCGGCGATTCGCGAGGCCTGCGAGGAGACCGGTCTCTGCCTCGGCCGCAAGATCGAGAAGACGGTGAAGCTCGACGGACCCTGGGCGCCGTTCACCGATGCGGGACTCCTGCCCGATCCATCCGGTCTATTCCTGATCGCGCGTGCAATCACCCCGCCCGGCCGCGTCCGCCGCTTCGATACGCGGTTCTTCACCGCGGACGCTTCGACGATCGCGCATCGTGTCGAGGGCGTGGTGCACGCCGATGCCGAGCTGGTCGAGCTGGTGTGGGTCGAGATCGGCTCCGAGCCGCTCGCCGACGCGCATGCGATGACCAAGAACGTGCTCGCCGAGCTCGACCGCAGGCTCGCGACCGGCCCGCTCCGCCACGACGCGCCGGTGCCGTTCTTCCATTTCTACGGCGGCAAGATGCAGAAGGATGTGTTGGGGGCTTGATGTCTGTCGCGTCCTTCCGGAGCGCGACGACGTCGCGATCCCGGAATCCAGATGTTGTGACGCGAGATTCCCGGTTCATCGCTGCGCGATGCCCGGGAATGACGATGTCGAGAGAGCTCGCAAAAACAAAATAATCTTCCCGATGGCGCGCCGCGAAACGCCTCCCTATCTGTTCCGCTAACGACCTCAACAACGGAACGAGGCAATGGCGAAGCGTCAACTCAAGCTCGGCGCCTTCATGCGGCCGATCAGCATCCACACCGGCGCCTGGCGCTATCCCGGGGCCTGGCCGGATGCGAATTTCAACTTCGCCCATATCAAGCAGCTCATCAAAAAGCTCGAGGCCGGCAAGTTCGATGCCTTCTTCATGGCCGATCATCTGGCCGTGCTGAACATGCCGATCAATGCGCTCAAGCGCAGCCATACCGTGACGTCGTTCGAGCCGTTCACGCTGTTGTCCGCGCTCTCTGCCGTCACCGAGAACATCGGTCTGATCGCGACCGGCTCGACCACGTTCGACGAGCCGTATCACGTCGCCCGACGCTTCGCCTCGCTGGACCACATCTCCGGCGGCCGCGCCGGCTGGAACATCGTGACGACCTCCAATCCGGATGCGGCACTGAACTTCGGGCTCGACGATCACATGGAGCATGCCGAGCGCTACAAGCGCGCCCGCGAGTTCTATGACGTCGTCACCGGCCTGTGGGACTCCTTCGCCGACGACGCCTTCGTGCGCGATGTCGAGTCCGGCCTGTTCGTCGATCCCGAGAAGATGCATGTGCTCAACCACAAGGGCAAATATCTCTCCGTGCGTGGCCCCTTGAACATCGCGCGTCCCGTGCAGGGCTGGCCGGTGATCGTGCAGGCCGGCGCGTCGGAGGATGGCAGGCAGCTTGCGGCCGAGACGGCGGAAGCGGTCTTCACCGGCGGCGGCAGCCTCGCCGATGGACAGAAGCTCTATGCCGACATCAAGGGCCGCATGGAGACGATCGGCCGTGATCCCGAGCACCTGAAGATCCTGCCCGGTGCCTTCGTCGTCGTCGGCGACAGCGTCGAGGAAGCGAAGGAGAAGCGTGCCCTGCTCGACAGCCGTGTGCATTACGACAGCGCGATCGCCTCGCTCTCGGTGATCCTCGGCACCGATGCGTCCGGCTTCGATCCCGACGGCCCGCTGCCGCCGATTCCCGAAACCAATGCCAGCAAGAGCGGCCGGCAGCGCCTCGTCGATGTCGCCGCGCGCGACAAGCTCACGGTGCGCCAGCTCGCCCAGCGCGTCGGCGGCTATGGCGGGCTCGCCTTCGTCGGCACGCCGCAAACCATCGCTGACCAGATGGAGGAATGGCTGACGGGGTGCGGCAGCGACGGCTTCAACATCATGTTCCCCTATCTGCCGCAGGGGCTGTTCGACTTCGTCGACCGGGTCGTGCCCGAGCTGCAGAAGCGTGGGATCTTCCGCAAGGAGTATGAAGGGCGGACGTTGCGCGAGAATTTGGGCCTGCCGCGGCCGAAAAACCGCTTCTTCGAGGGTTAATCGGCAAGAATCGAGCCGGATTTGACCCCGAAAACCTTGACTTTGGGCGGTTTGTGGCTAGTTTCCCGGCCAAACGCGGGCCGATTTGGCCGGCTCCTGAATACCCCTGCATTTTAGAGGTTTGCACATGGCCAAGGCGGTCACCATCAAGGTCAAGCTCGTGTCGACGGCCGACACCGGCTACTACTACGTCGCCAAGAAGAATTCGCGCACCATGACCGACAAGCTGGTCAAGAAGAAGTACGATCCGGTCGCGCGCAAGCACGTCGAGTTCAAGGAAGCCAAGATCAAGTAAGATCGCCTGCTTCCGACGTTCAAACGGGGCCCATCGGGCCCCGTTTTGCGTTTCATGCGCTCTCATTTCTATGCGGTTCGCAGCACTGGCGGTTGCGACGGCCGAATCAGCGCAAACGCGAGCTGGATGATACCGCCGGCCAGGCCGAGCGCGACGCCGATACGCCAGGCCAAGGTGTAGGAGCCGAGCGAGTCGTAGATCAACCCTCCCCCATAGGCGCCGAGGAAGCTGCCGATCTGGTGGCTCATGAAGGCGAGTCCCTGGATCATCGCCTGCCAGCGCAACCCGAACATCTCGGCCACCGCCCCCGCCGTCAGCGGCCCGACGCCCATCCAGAGGAAACCCATGATGGCGCCGAACAGCAGGGTGGATGCGGGGGTCGCCGGCAGCATGAAGTACCACGCGAGCGCCAGCGAACGCAGGATGTAGATCATGCCGAGCAGCGCGAGCTTGTTCCAGCGTTGCCCGGCCCAGCCGAAGAACAGCGAACCCAGCACGTTGAAGCCGCCGATCATGCCGAGCGTCTGTGCGCTCAGCATCGGATCGAGGCCGCAGATCGCCAGATACGACGGCAGATGCGTGGTCAGGAACACGAGCTGCATGCCGCAGACCATGTAGGCACAGGTCATCACCACGAAGGATGCATTGCTGAACGCGGTCTTCGCAGCGGTGAGCGCGGTCGCATTGTCGATGTCGTCGCCAACGGGCTTCGGCAGCGGCATCTTGTCGACGCGGCCGGCATACCACGCGGTCGGGATCATCACGACCGACAGGATGACAAAGCCCGCGAGCCCGATGCGCCAGCCGAATCCTTCATTGAGCATCTGCCCGATCGGCGCCGAGACCAGCGCGCCGAGCGAGCCTGCGGCGGACACGATCCCGAGCACCGTGGAGCGCACCGTCTCCGGCACCGCGCGCGCGGCAACCGACATCGCGATCGCATTGGCGGTGCAGGCAAGCGAAGTGCCGATCAGCACGCCGGCGCCGATCATGATGCTGACCAGCCCATGCGCCGTCGTCATCAGCGCAAGGCCCGCGATGTAGAGTAGCGCGCCGCCCACCATGATCGGACGGAAGCCGTAGCGCACCGTCATCGCGCCGGCCATCGGCTGCAGAAAACCCCAGGCGAGGTTCTGCACTGCGAGCGCCAGCGTGAAATCCGACACCGAGATGTGGATGTCGTGCGTCAGCGGCTGCAAGAAGATGCCAAGGCTCTGGCGCAGCCCCATGCTGAGCGTGAGCATCATGGACGCGCCGATCAGGATCGGAAGCGTGGGACGCAGGACCTGCAACAGGGGCATCATTTTTGTTCTCCCGTTCGGGCGCGGCACGAAAGCCGCAGCCTGCGATTCCCGCATGTTTTAGTTACACAGACCTGTGTACTTAGGCTATACAAGGGCCCTACTGTCAAGCGAAGAGGATCACGGCCGGCGCATGGCATCCCCGCCTCCCAAACAGACCATGAAGGAACGGATTCTGGAGACCGCCGACAGGCTGTTCTACCTGCAGGGCATTCGTGCCATCGGCGTCGACACCATCGCCGCCGAGATCGGCATCTCCAAGCGCACGCTCTACAACCACTTCCCGTCGAAGGACGCGCTGATCTCGGCCTATCTCGAACGCCGCTTCGTGCAGCCCCGCCCGTCCGACAAGCCACCGGTCGAGCAGATCCTCGCCACTTTCGATTCGCTGGAGCGGCGGTTTTCATCGCGGGATTTTCGCGGCTGTCCGTTTGTGAACGCGGTCGCCGAACTCGGTCCGGAGGACGAAGACCACAGCGTCAAGAACATCGCCATCGCCTTCAAGGAAAGCCGCCGCGTCTGGTTTCGCGACCTGCTGAAGCAGCTCGGCGTCGCCGATGCCGAGGGGCTTGCGACCCAACTCGTGCTGCTGGTCGATGGCTCGATCGCGCAAGACCTGGTGCGCGATGACCCCGCGATGGCGCGGGCTGCCAAGCAAGCCGCTTGGGTGTTGCTGGCAAATGCCGGAGTCGACGTCGGCGATTCCGGCCTTGCCGACAAGCCGAAGGTCGCGGGGAAGAAGCGCGGCGGCTGAATCTGGTTGCGTCCCGAACACCCGTTTGGTTGGTAGCGTTGACGACGCGTGGCGTGATCCCCAACTGGATATTCCGCCAGGCGAGATTGTCGATGACCGCGCGAACGCGCGGCACATGAGGGGAGCGACCATGGAAGATCTGAAGGTGACCGCGACCGGCTACGACTTTGCGCCGACGCGCGCAGCCATGCAGCGCTATATCGACAACAATCTTCTGTCCGGCATCTCGTCGGCGGTCATGGTAGGCCGCGAACTCGTCGACGTGAGCTGCGTGGGCTGGGCCGACAAGGAAGCGCAGATTCCATTGCGCACCGACCACATCTTCCGGATCTTCTCCAACACCAAGCTGATCGCCTCCTGTGCTGCGCTGTTGCTGTTCGAGGAAGGCCGCTTCCAGCTCGACGATCCCATCGAGGCGTTCATCCCGCAGCTCGGCGACCGTAAGGTCTTGCGATCCGGCGCAACCTCGCTCGATGACACCGAACCGGCGCGAACTTCGATCACCATCCGTCATCTGCTCAGCCACAGCGCCGGTCTCAGCTACGGCCTGTTCGATCCGGGCACACCGATCTTCAAGGCCTACAACGAGCGCAAGATGCTCAATCCGATGACGACGTTGGCCGACATGGTCGACCAGCTGGCGGACCTGCCGCTCGTCTTCCATCCCGGAACGTCCTGGGAATATTCGGTTGCGATCGACGTTATCGCGCGTCTGGTCGAGGTCATCAGCGGCCAGCCCTTCGACAGGTTCATCAAGGCGCGGATCCTCGATCCGCTCGGCATGGTCGATACCGGCTTCTTCGTTCCGGAGAAGGATCACAACCGGCTGGTCGCCTATTACGCCGGCGCCGATTTGATGGACCCGATGAAGCCGGGGCTGACACGGACCGACGACACACCCTATCCGGGCGCCTACCTGCGCCCCGTGCCGCGCTTCAACGGCGGCGGCGGTCTGGTGTCCACCCTGCCCGACATGGTCGCGTTGGTCCGCAGCCTGCTGCCCGGCGGATCGACGCTGCTCAAGCCGGAGACCATCGCGCAAGTGATGACCAACCAGCTTGCGCCGGGACAATGGATCCGCTTCGCGATGATGGGCGAGCAGCCGGGCAAGGCCTTTGGCCTCGCCGGCGGCCTGATCCTCAATCCCGCCTCGCCACTCGACCATCCCGATGCTGCGGGCGAGCTCTATTGGGGCGGCGTTGCGGGCACGCAGTGGTGGATTTCGCCGAACGCCAATGTTGCCGGCGTGATGATGGCCCAGCGGCAGATGGCGTTCGTCCATCCGTTCTCGTTCGAGTTCAAGCGGATGGCCTACGACGCCGTGAGGCGCGGGAGGTAGGAGTATCTGGTCGCCCGGATGGAGCGCAGCGCAATCCGGGAGTCTCGTGCAGAAGGCAAATTCCCGGATTGCGCTTCGCTGCATCCGGGCTACGCGATCGCCCTAAGCCGCCGCCGAGACCACGCGGTTGCGGCCGTCGTGCTTGGCGCGATAGAGCGCGGTGTCGGCACGCTTGAGCACGTCGGTGACGGACTCGCCCTTGCGTTCCAGCGTGGTGAGGCCGATCGAGGTCGTGACCGAGATCCGCTTGCCGCCCCTGTCGACAGCAAAAGGCTCGCCGGCGATCGAGCGACGCAGTCGCTCGGCGACCATGCCGGCGACATGCAGATCGGTTTCCGGCATCACGATCACGAACTCCTCACCGCCATAGCGGCAGGCGAGATCGATGCCGCGGATCGACTTGCGGATGCGGACCGCGAATTCGCGCAGCACGTCGTCACCGGCATCGTGGCCATAGGTGTCGTTGATCGCCTTGAAGTAGTCGATGTCGAGGATCATCAGCGCCAACGGCTTGCCGCGCAGCGACGCCTGATCCGCGAGCGTGGCGAGGTGGCTCTCCATGTAGCGGCGGTTGTTCAGGCCGGTCAGCGCGTCGGTGATCGCCATCTCGATCGAGTTCTGCACGTTGTCGCGCAGGTGGTCGGTGTAGCGGCGACGGCGGATCTGGGTGCGCGCCCGCGCCAGCAGCTCGTTCTTGTCGATGGGACGCAGCAGGTAGTCGTTGACGCCGATCTCGAGGCCGCGCATCAGCCGCGTGTTGTTGTCGGCGTCGGAAATCGCGAGGATCGGGACCTGGCGAGTACGCTCCAGCGAGCGCGCCTGGCTGCACAGGCGCAGGCCGTCGAAATTGTCGAGGCTGAGCGACACGATCAGGAGATCATAGTTGCCCTCCGCCGCGTGAAACAGCGCGTCCGACGGATTGGTTTCGACATCGACGGTGTGCTCGGCGGCAAGCACCGGCGCCAGCTTCTCATAGGATGACGGACGGTCGTCGACCAGCAGGATACGACCGCCTATTCCCTTGTCGGCGATCGCGCTGCGCTCGGGCGCCTGCATGCCGATCTCGAGCGAGGTGACGGCGCGCATGCGCAGCTCGTCGGTCATCATCTTCAGCCGCGTCAGCGAGCGGACGCGCGCGATCAGCACGACGTCGGACACCGGCTTGGTCAGGAAATCATCGGCGCCGGCTTCCAGGCCACGCACGCGATCGGCGGGGCTGTCCAGCGCGGTAACGATGACGACCGGAATGAAATGGGTCGCCGGATTGGATTTCAGCCGCCGGCAGACCTCGAAACCGTCCATGTCCGGCATCATGACGTCGAGCAGGATGATGTCGCATTCGGCGCGCGCACAGATCTCCAGCGCCTCGGTCCCGTTGGAAGCGGTCAGCACGTCGAAATATTCGGCCGACAGACGGGCTTCCAACAGCTTGACGTTCGCCGGAACGTCATCGACGACGAGGATACGCGCGGACATCGAACCACTACTCCCCTATCCGATAAAGCGTCGGACAGTCTCAATGAATTTGCCGACTGAGATCGGCTTGGACAAATAGGCCTCGCAGCCACCCTCGCGGATGCGCTCTTCGTCGCCCTTCATGGCGAAGGCCGTGACCGCGACCACCGGGATCGCACGCAGATCGGGATCATCCTTGATCCAGCGTGTAACCTCGAGGCCGGAAACCTGGGGCAATTGGATATCCATCAGGATGAGGTCGGGGCGCAGCTTGCGAACGAGATCGAGAGCTTCGAACCCATTGCTGGTGCCCGAGGTCTGATAGCCGTGCGCTTCCAACAGATCGCGAAAGAGCTTCATATTGAGCTCGTTGTCCTCCACGATCAGGACGGTCTTGGCCATCCCGTCCCTCCCAAACCTAGGAAGCGGGCCCGGCTGCGGCACCTCACGCACCGCGCTCGGGACGCGTCGAAAATGTGAATTCAAACTAGCGCCAGAATCGCTCTAACCCGTTAAGCCCGAAGTCAACTCACGTAGCGTGGTTTCCGCTTGCTTGAATACGCACGGAAGACTCGGGCATGATGGGCCTCTCAATAGAGACCATAAGTTAATGGAAAGGCAAACCGGCGCGTTGAAAAAGCCTGTTCACAACCCGCGGGAAGTCGCTGAAATCGTTGCGATTAAGGCGCTGAGCTTCATCGCCGGCGATCCCGAGCGGCTGGGCCTGTTCCTGGCTGAGACGGGAATCGGTCCGGAGACGCTGCGGAATGCCGCAGCCGACCCTCAATTTCTTGCGAGCGTGCTCGATTTCGTGATGCGCGACGATGCGACCGTGAAGGCGTTCGCCGACGCATCGGAACTGCACCCGACCAACATCGCCGCGGCCCGGCAAGCGCTGGGTGACCCGAAGTGGGAGCGCGACGTGCCGTGACCGCGGCGTCGGCCCATCTCGACGGCCCCCTCAGTTTCTGCCGAGACTGTCTCGGCGACCTCGACATCAAAGCGAAGCGGTGCAGCCATTGCGGCTCGCCGCGACTGGTGCATCACCGCGCCCTCCCCGCGTTGGCGCTCGCGCATATCGATTGCGACGCGTTCTACGCGACGGTCGAAAAGCGCGACAACCCCGAGATCGCCGACAGGCCGGTCATCATCGGCGGCGGCAAGCGCGGCGTCGTGTCGGCCGCCTGCTATATCGCCCGCACCTATGGCGTCCGCTCGGCGATGCCGATGTTCAAGGCGCTGGAACTTTGCCCGAATGCGACGGTGATCCCTCCGGATATGGCGAAATATGTCCGGGTCGGACGCGAGGTCCGCCGCGCCATGCAGGCGCTGACGCCGTTGGTCGAGCCGTTGTCGATCGACGAGGCCTTTCTCGATCTGTCGGGCACGCAGCGCGTCCACGGCATGATCCCGGCCAAGGTGCTCGCCAAGTTCGCGCGCGATGTCGAACGCTACATCGGGATTACTGTGTCGGTCGGCCTGTCCTGCAACAAGTTCCTGGCCAAGATCGCCTCCGATCTCGACAAGCCGCGCGGCTTTGCCGCGCTCGACCAGAACGAGGCCCGCGAGATGCTCGCGGACAGGCCGGTCGGCTTCATCTACGGCGTCGGGCCGGCGACGCAGGAAAAGCTGATCCAGCGCGGCTTCCGCATCATTGCCGACCTGCAGCGTGCCGATGAGAACGAGCTGATGAAGCAATTCGCGAGCGAAGGCCGCAGACTGTGGCGGCTGGCGCGCGGCATCGACGACCGCCGTGTGGTTCCCGATCGCGGCGCCAAGACGATCTCGAGCGAGACCACCTTCGAGACCGACATCCGCGACTTCGCAACGCTGGAAAGGTTGCTTTGGAAGCTCTCGGAGAAGGTTTCGGCGCGGCTGAAGACCAGCGAGCTCTCCGGCTGCACCATCACGTTGAAGCTGAAGACCGCGGACTTCCGCCAGCGCACCCGCTCGCAGTCGATCCAGACCCCGACGCAGCTCGCCGCCAAGATCTTTGCGGTGTCGCGCGAAACGCTGGCGAGAGAAATCGACGGCACCGCCTTCCGCCTGATGGGCACCGGCGTCAGCGCGCTGCGGCCCGGCTCGCAGGCCAACGATTCCGACATGCTCGACCGCCGCTCGGCTCATGCCGAGCGCGCCATGGACAATCTGCGCAAGAAGTTCGGCAATGCCGCCGTCATCCGCGGCATTGCCTATGAGGGGCCGGCAAAGGCGGAGGAGTAGCTCGCTTCGCCATGCCGGGCCTGACCTGGCCATCCATCTCCAAGGGCTTCTCTCAAGGCCGATGGACGCGCGCGTCAAGCCGGCGCGTGACCACCATCAATCCACCACCGCCACTGCCTCGATCTCGACCAGCCATTCGGGGGCCGCGAGTGCGGTGACGCCAACGAGCGTGCTCGCCGGCGGCTCCATGCCTTCAAAGAATGCGCTGCGCGCCTTGCCGATGATCGGGCGGAGTTCGGGCTTGTAGTCAACGACGAAGGTCGTGATCTTCACGATATTGGCATAGCTTGCACCAACGGCCTTCAGCGCCAGACCGAGGTTCTGCATCACCTGCGTCGTCTGGGCTGTGAGGTCGCCGGGACCAACCACCCGTCCCTCCTCATCGACCGACACCTGCCCCGAGATGTAGACGGTGCGCGCGCCCGAGGCGACGACAACGTGAGAATATGCCGGGTTATGGTGCAGGCCGCTGGGGCGAAGATGTTCGAGCTTGCTCATGGTGTGCCTCCCTGACAAGCGTTGTGGAGGAAAGCGTATCCGGGTCCGAGACTTTCGACCAGAGAACACGTCAGTCCAGGGCGATGCGAAGCATCGATCCCCGAATCTCGAGATCCCGGGTCTGGTCCTTCGGACCATCCCGGAATGACAAATGTTACTTGCAGGGCTTGGAAGCTTTGACGTCGAACTTGTCCATCGCGCCCGAGATCACAAAGTCGTTGTAATCGAGCACCAGCGCGCGGGAGACGCCGTTCTCATAGAGTTCGAATGACATCGCATAGACCGGGGTCTGCTCGCCGTCGGTCGCCTTGGCGTCGCGGTCGTAATAGCTCACCGTCACGGGCCAGCGCGTCATCGACTTCATCACGTCGCTCGCGGTCGACGGATCGGGCGGCGTCGGTGCGTGATCGCCCGGGATCGCTTTGCCGATCACCGCCAGCGTGTTGTAGACCTTCTGGCCGTTGTCGGAGCCATCATACACGGTCAGTTCAAGCACCGACTTGCCCTCGCGCGCGGCCGCGATGATGCGCTTGATCTGCTCGGTCGGGAACACGACCTTGCCGTCGAGATCGAAGGTCTTCTTCACCGGCTGCGTCAGCTTCACCGTGATGTGGTCGCCGACCCGCTCAGCGATGCCGTCGACCGGCGCGGATTCACCGTCATTCATGCGGGTGTCGATCTTGAAGCGGTAGGTCTTGCCGGCTGCGTCCTCCCAGGACGTCGATTTCAGATCGGAGAGCGTGACCTTGCCCTCGCCGCTATCGAGCTCGGACACCTGGCGGAATTCCGACGTGTAGCCTTCGCAGGAGCTGCCGGAGAAGTTGTAGAGGATGCGCCCACGCGCATCGCTGACCGAGTTGTTGCCGCGCGATTTGACGAGGCTGAGATCGTAGAGCGCCTGGTGCGCAAGAAACGGCCCGCTGGCGGCCGCGACGGCCGGCCCTTGGGCCCAACCGATTCCTGCGGCAACGGCGATCGTCAGTACCAGGGCACGCGACGCAGTCCGGGACGGCAGGATCATGGATTTTCCTCGAGGGGGGACGATTCGCCACAATAGTGACGGCCTTATTGCGCCGCAACTGGGGCAAGCTTCACAAAAAGGTAACGGACGATTGCGGAAATGCCGGTTTTTTCAGTGGCTGTCCGCAGGATTTCGCACCGATCGAGAAGGAATGTTGGCAAAGTTCCACTCGCTTGCAAGCGTGGGCGCGATGGGCGAAACAAGGCGCGGCCTGAGCGCGTTTCAGGCAGCGGATCATTCCAACCAGGGACGAACAAATGGCGGGTACGGTTGAACAGAAGCTGGCGTCGCAAGGGATCACACTTCCGCAGCCTGCCTCCCCGGTGGCGAACTATGTGCCCTTCGTCCGCAGCGGAAATCTGCTGTTTGTGTCGGGCCAGGTCTGCTTCAACGCTGAAGGCAAGTTGATCGCCAAGGGTAAGGTGGGAGCCGGCGTCACCCTCGAGCAAGGCGCCGCTGCGGCGCGCGGTTGCGCAATCAATCTGCTCGCGCAGGTCAAGGCCGCGCTCGGCGATCTCGACAAGGTCGTGCGCGTGGTGCGGCTCGGCGGCTTCATCAACTCCGCGCCCGACTTTCTCGATGGACCGAAGGTGCTCAACGGCGCCTCCGACCTGATGGTGGAAGCCTTCGGCGACAAAGGCCGTCATGCCCGCACCACGGTCGGCGTCGCCTCCCTGCCCGCCGATGCGGCGGTCGAGGTCGAGGGCATTTTCGAAGTCGCCTGACGCATGCGTGCACCTGATTGGCTGACCAGGCGGCCGGTTGCGCATCGCGGCCTGCACGATGCCGCACGCGGTATCATCGAAAACATGCCGGCCGCGGCCGATGCCGCGATTGCAGGCAATTTCGCGATCGAATGCGACATCCAGCTCACCGCCGACGGCGAGGCGATGGTGCATCACGACGACGCGCTCGGCCGCCTCACCGAAGGCTCCGGCCCACTGCTGGCCAAGACCGCGGCGGAGCTGAAGGCGGTGAAGTTCAAGGATACGTCCGAGCAGATGATGACGCTCGGCGAGCTCTGCACCCTGGTCGCCGGCCGCGTGCCGCTGGTGGTCGAGGTGAAGAGCCATTTCGACGGTGACCGCAAACTGGTGCGGCGGATGGCCGAGGTATTGTCGTCCTACTCCGGCCCGGTGGTCGGGATGTCCTTCGATCCCGATCAGGTGCTGGCGCTGCGCGAGGCCATGCCGAACCTGCCGCGCGGCATCACCGCCCAACGCACCTATGACGATGGCTACTGGACCAAGCTGCGGCCGGCACAGCGCGACAGCATGCTCCATCTGCGGCACGGTTTCAGCACGCAACCGCATTTCGTTGCCTTCTGGATCAACCAGTTGCCTGCGCCGGCGCCCTGGATCGCCCGCAACGTCTTCGGCTGCCCGCTGCTGGCCTGGACGGTGCGGACGGCGGACCAGCGCGAGCGCGCGGCGCGTTACGCCGATCAGATGATTTTCGAGGGGTTTGTTCCGGGAACCTGACATGCCTCCTGCAGCCTTGAAGTCGTCGCTGCGATGCACGATCTTGCGGGGAGTTGGTCGTCATCTGCGATGGCGGAATGCAGGGCATGATCCGGAAATGGACCGAGCTGTTCCGGAAAGATCATGCTCAAGAGAGGCACCGGTCTTCATTCTCGATGGCGTCTTCTGAAATCACCCTCGAAGCTGTTCCAGATATCAGCGACATCGCCGCCGCTGAGTGGGACGCGTGCGCCAATCCGAAAGGTGATCCGGATAGCCTGGATACCCTCGATACGCTCGGCTCAATTAATCCCGCAGGCAACTGCGAGGGTGTTTCAAAGCCCGGCTATAACCCGTTCGTGTCCCATGCCTTTTTAGCCGCCGCGGAGGCTTCCAATTCGGCCTGCGCGCGCACCGGCTGGGGGCCGCGGCATCTCGTGGCGAAACTCGACGGCAAGATCGTGGGCGTGGTGCCCTGTTATCTCAAATCGCACTCACAGGGCGAATACGTATTCGACCGTGGCTGGGCCGAGGCCTATCATCGCGCCGGCGGCAGCTACTATCCGAAGCTCCAGGTCTCCGTTCCCTTCACGCCTGCAACCGGGCCGCGGCTCTTGGTCCGCGACAGTGTCGATCGTGGGGTGATCGGCTCGGCGCTTGCGCGCGGCTTGCGGGCGCTCTGCAACGCCACCGAAGCCTCGTCCGTGCACGTGACGTTTGCCCGCGAGGAGGAGGCAAAGTTCCTCGGCGAGCACGGCTTCCTGCAGCGGACCGACCAGCAGTTCCACTGGCACAATGCCGGCTTTGCGACGTTTGACGATTTCCTCGCCACGCTGAACTCGCGTCACCGCAAGGCGATCAAGCGGGAGCGCCGCGAAGCTGTCGCCGCCGGGATCACCATCCACTGGCTGACCGGTTCCGATATCACCGAGGAGGCGTGGGATTCGTTCTTCGAGTTCTACATCGAGACCGGCTCGCGCAAATGGGGCCGGCCGTATCTCACCCGAAAGTTCTTCTCGTTGATCGGCGAGAACATGAGCCGGGACGTGCTGCTCGTCATGGCCAAGCGTAACGGGCGCTGGATTGCCGGCGCGATCAACTTCATCGGCTCGGATACGCTGTTCGGCCGCAATTGGGGTGCGATCGAGCATCACCCGTTTCTGCACTTCGAGGTCTGCTATTATCAGGCGATCGATTTCGCGATCCAGCGCGGCCTCAAGATCGTGGAGGCCGGCGCACAGGGCGAGCACAAGCTGGCGCGCGGATATCTGCCGCAGACCACCTATTCGGCGCACTTCATCGCCGATCCGGCGCTGCGCCGCGCAATCGCCGACTACCTCAAGCGCGAACGCGCCTATGTCGCCGAGGTCGGCCGCGAGCTCGCCGAGGCAGGTCCGTTCCGCAAGACCGCCGACGACGCTTGACGTTTTGACCTCGCGCGAGACACTAAAGCGCCAGAACTCGAGGAGCCATCGCCATGCCCGCCGCTTACGACAACAACAACATCTTCGCAAAGATCCTGCGCGGCGAGCTGCCTTGCTACAAGGTCTATGAGGACGAGCAGGTCCTCGCATTTCTCGACATCATGCCGCGCTCGCCCGGGCACACGCTGGTGATCCCGAAGGTCCCTGCCCGCAACATCCTCGACATCAAGCCCGACGACTACGCCCATGTCGCGCGCGGCACCCACAAGATCGCGGCCGCCGCGATGAAGGCGTTTGAGGCCGACGGCATCACGGTGCAGCAGTTCAACGAGTCCGCCGGCGGCCAGGTCGTATTCCATCTGCACATGCATGTGATGCCGCGCCAAAACGGCGTTGCGCTGCTGCCGCCGGCCAGCCGCAAGGAAGAGGCCAAGGTGCTCGAGGCCCACGCGGCCAAGCTGATCGCGGCGCTGAAGTAGGCTGCGCCACGCGTCAAAGTTCGTAGCCCGGAATCCGGAACTCTTCGCGCGTTGTCGCACCGCCCCCGGATTGCGCTGCGCTTTATCCGGGCTTCTGTAACGGGCCTTGGTTAGTCAATCCCTTTTGCGTCATCCGCTCGCCGGGAACCTGCTTCTGTACGGGATCGGCGCTGTGGCCGTCGCCTGATGGGGTTCTAGGGAGGAGCAGGTC